>Ga0207641_10005784_pt1 | contig 10503 bp, 4 predicted proteins | sample KBSSwiS62_FD_184306 | JGI IMG/M metagenome (GOLD analysis project Ga0207641, IMG submission 184306) | Switchgrass rhizosphere microbial communities from Kellogg Biological Station, Michigan, USA - KBS Switchgrass S6-2 (SPAdes) (version 2) | ecosystem: Host-associated > Plants > Roots >... | reverse complement strand
CGGCTTGTTCAGGACGTCGTGGACGGGAAACCCGGCGACCAGCCGGGCATCCGGCACCACCGTGATCACGATGATCGGCGTGGTGCGGTTGGTGATCTCGCTGCGCAGCACCGCCAGGAGCTCGAGTCCGCTCATGTCGGGCAAGAGCAGATCGATCGTGGCGGCGTCATAGCGTCGCGATCGCCAGCGCGAGATCGCCTCGCTGCCGCTCTCCGCGAGCTCGACCGCGTAGCCCGCGCCCTCGAGCGCGGCGACCAGCTGCAGCTGATCGCGGACATCGTCCTCGACGATCAGCACGGTGCGCGAACCCTCGCGGACCGGCCCGAACACGATCGGCGTCGGCGATCGGCTGACCGCGATCGCGTGGCGCGGCAGGCAGGCGTAGAACGTGCTGCCCTCGCCGACCACGCTGCGCACACCGACCGAGCCGCCCTGGGCCTCGACCAGCCGGCGGGTCAGCGCGAGGCCCAGGCCGGTGCCCTGGTGGCGCTTGGCGGCGCCGGCCTCGAGCTGCTGGAACTCGACGAACAGCCGGGCGATGTCGGCGGGCGCGATGCCGATCCCGGTGTCCTGGACCTCGAGACGAAACTGCTCGCCGCCGTCGGGCTTGATCCGCAGCGTGACGTTGCCGCCCTGCGGCGTGAACTTGAGCGCGTTCGACAGGTAGTTGTAGGCGACCTGCTTGAGCCGCGCCGGATCGATCGTCAGCGTCGCGACCGTCGGGTCGACCTGGGTCTCGAGCCGGATCTGCTTGTGCGCCGCCGTGGTGCGCAGGATCGCGATCACCTCACCGACCAGCCGCGGCACCTCGACCAGCTCGGGCCGGAACTCGAGCTTGCCGGCCTCGACCTTGGCCAGATCGAGGATGTCATTGATGAGCTGCAGCAAGTGGCGCCCGCTCGACAGGATATCTCCGAGGAACTCCTTGTGCGTCGGCGACTGCGGATCGACCTGGCCGTCGTGGAGCAGCTCGGCAAAGCCGATGATCGCGTTGAGCGGTGTGCGGAGCTCGTGCGACATGTTGGCGAGAAACTCGCTCTTGAGCCGGCTCGCCTCCTGGATCCGGCGGTTCTGCATCTCGAGCTCGACGCTGCGCCGCCGCATCTCCTCGGCGCGGAGCCGCTCGCGCAGATCGACGATGTTGATCTGCGCGTGGTTGTGGCCGACGCTCGCGAGGTTGATGATCCGGGTCTCGGTCGGGATCAGCTCGCCGCCGGCGTGAAACGTCCACAGAAAGCCCGGGCTCTCGCCGGCCAGGGCGCGCTCGACGTAGTGCGCCACGAGCTCGCTCGAGCTCCTGCCGTCGGGCTGCCGCGGCGGGCTGACCGCGAGCAGATCGGAGCCACGCAGCTCGTCGCGCGAGCGCTGGAACAGCGCAGCGGCCTTGGCATTGCCATCCACGATCGCCCGGCGATCGAGATCGTACGACAGCAGAGGCTCGGGTGCGAGCTCGAAGCCGGTGCGGTAACGCCGCTCGCTGGATCGCAGCTCGCGCTCGATCTGGACCCGCGCTCGGCGATCGGCGGCCTCACGCAGCGCGCGCTGGACCGCGGGGACCAGCCGGCGCGGTCGGTCCTTGGACAGGAAGTCGAGCGCACCGGCGCGCAACGCTTGCACCGCGGGCTCTTCCCCCGGTGTGCCGGATACGATGATGCACGCGAGGTCCAGGCCACGCTGGGCGATCGCCTCGAGCACCTGCAGACCACCAAAGCCGGGCATGATCCAGTCGGAGATCAGGAGATCCCACGGACGCACCAGCGCCGCTTCGAGCTCTGCAGTCGACTTGACTCGTTCCGCCGTGACGACATAGCCACCCTTCCGCAGCTCGCGAAGCAGGATCTCGAAGTCATCCTCCGAGTCTTCTGCCACGAGCAGCTGCAGCTCAGTGTTTGCGGACGTTGCTCTCGGCACCAAGCGACCGGACCTCGCCCCGTCTTTCGACGATAGGCTCGTTATACCCACACAGCAAGGGCCTCACGGTCGGTTCACCCACGTAATCCAGCTAGCGATTCGGAGGGATGGTGAACGATATCTTCGCTCCCTGCCCGATCGATCCAGCTGCCCAGATTTTTCCACCGTGACGCTCGACGATGCGCCGGACCGTCGCCAGCCCGATGCCGGTCCCGGTGAACTCACCGTCGCTGTGCAGACGCTGGAACGGTGTGAACATGCGATCGGCTTGCGACATGTCGAAGCCTGCACCGTTATCGCGGACGAAGTACACGGTATCGCCATCATTGCCCTCCTCTCGGCCGACCGAGATCTGAGGCAGCTCCACGCGGGTCGTGAACTTCCACGCGTTGCCGAGCAGGTTGTCGAACAGGATCCGCATCAGGCGGCCGTCGGCGTCGACCACCATCCCGGGCGTGATGTCGCTGGCGACCGCGCGAGCCGGTTCGCGGCGAGCGAGATCATCGAGCGCGACCGCCGCGAGCTGGCTCAGATCCACGCGGTGCCGGCCGATCGGCGTGCGGCTGATCCGGGACAGCTCGAGCAGCGCGTCGATCAGGTCCGACATCCGGGCGGTCGCGGCGAGCACCCGCCGGATGTGATCGCGCGCGCGGTCATCGATGTTGTCGCCGAAGTCTTCGATCAGCGCGTAGGTGAACGCGCTGATCGTGCGCAGCGGGGCGCGCAGGTCGTGCGACACGGAGTAGCTGAACGCCTCGAGCTCGCGGTTGGCCTGGGCGAGCTCCTCGTTGGTCCGCGCGAGCGCCTCGGCCATCGCGGCGCGGGCCTCGGCGAGCGCCTTGGCGGCGCGGGCCTCGGCGGCGTCGAGCTCGCTGCGCAGCAGCTGATCGCGCACCTTGCGCTGCTCGTCCTCGACCTGCTTCCGGCGGATCTGGGCCTGGATGCGCGCCGACAGCACGTCGAACCCGCTGGCCTTGGACACGAAGTCGTCGGCGCCCGCGCCCAGCCCCTCGAGCACCGCGTCGCGCTGGGCGCTGGCGGTCAGGATGATCAGCGGCGTATCGCGCACCATCGCCGAGCCCTTGAGCCGCCGGCAGGTCTCGATGCCGCCGATCCCGGCCATCGAGCGATCGAGCAGGATGCAGTCGACGCTCTGCACGGCGAGCAGCTCGATCGCCTCCTCACCCGAGGCGGCGTGCACGACGTCGTAGCCGCGCTTGAGCAGGCGATCGGCGAGGATACCGCGGTAGTCGGGATCGTCGTCGACCGCGAGGATGCGCTTGGGCGCGAGCAGGCTATCGGCGTCGCCGCGCAGCGTGCCCGTCGAGCGCAGCAGCGCGCGCACGCGGGCGACGATCAGCCCGAGATCGTCCTTGCGAATGAAGCCATCGGCGCCGGCCTCGAGCGCGTGGACCTCGGCGTCCTTGGCGTCCGAGCCGGTGAGCAGCAGGCACGGCGTCGTGCGCAGGCCGGGATCGAGGCGCAGGCGCCGGATCACGCTCGCGCCGTCCATGTCCGGCATCACGCCGTCCACCACGATCGCGGTCGGGCGCAGCGTCGCCGCCATGCGCAGCCCCTCGTTGCCGCCCGTCGCGGTCGCGGTCGCGAACCCGATCTTGCCGAGCGCCTCGGACAGCTCGCCGCGGAACGTCGAGCTGTCGTCGATCAGCAGCACCAGGTCGTGGACCGGCGGCGCGCCGACCAGCTGCCGGACCCGCGAGATCACGTGGTAGGTGTCGTACGGCTTGCCGATGAAGTCGTTGGCGCCGCCCCGGATGCCGCGGATCCGGTCCTTGATCTCGGCCTCGGTCGACAGCATGAGCACCGGGAGCTCGCCGAGCGTGAAGTCCTTGCGGATCTGCGCGAGCAGATCGACGCCGTCGCCGTCGGGCAGCTGGATGTCGAGGATCGCCAGCGCGATCGGCTGGCTGCGCAGCGCGATCCGGGCCTCGGCGATCGTCGCGCAGTGAATGGTGTGGAACCCGGCGCTGTCGAGCGCCTCCGCGAGATCCATGCGGACGGTCAGGCTATCGTCGACGATCAGGATCGTGGCCATCTCGAGGCTCCGAGCGCGTAACGTTAGGACCGGTCCGACCACAAGCGTACGCCGCATCGCCGGCGCAAAGAATGCGTCGCCATCGTGAGGCTAGCCTCGCGCCTGCACCAGCCGGGTCAGCGAACTCGACAGCGAGGTCAGCTGCGACGAGGTCTGCAGCGTCTGCGTCGCGCCGGCCTCGGTCTCGCGCGTGGTCTGGGACACCCCGGCGATCGCGGCGTGGACCTGCTCGACCGCGCTGGCCTGCTGCTTGGTGGACAGCTCGATCTCGCGGGTCGCCTCGACCGTGGTCGTCACCATCGCGGCGATCTGGCGGAACACGCGGCCCATCTCGGCGACCTGGGCGCCGCCGGTATCGACTGCCTTGGACCCGGTCTCGGTCGCCATGACCGTGGCGGTGACCGCGCCGCGCACGTCGTCGAGCATCGCGCGGATGTCCTTGGTCGACGCCGTCACACGATCGGCGAGCTTGCGGATCTCGTCGGCGACCACGCCGAAGCGCAGCCCGGCCTCGCCGGCGCCCGCCGCCTCGATCGCGGCGTTGATCGCCACGATGTTGGTCTGCTCGGCGAGCTCGGCCACGATATCGAGCACGGCGCCGACCTGCTGCGACTTCTTGCCGAGCTCCAGCATGTGGTTGACGACCAGGTCGACCTGGCGCCGGATCTGCGCGGTCGCCTCGTTGCCCTGATCGGCCAGCGCCGCAGCGCTGTCTGCCGCGCCGCCGGCCTGCTTGGCGATCTGCGCGACCCGCGTCGCGCTGTCGGAGATCTGGCGCGAGGTCGCGAGCAGCTCGGTCATCGTGGTGGCGATCTCGCTCATCGCGGTGACCTGGTCGCGCGCGCCGCTGACCTGCTGGTTGGCGGCGCTCTGGAGCTCCGCCGACGAGGTCTGGACCTGGAGCACCGCCGAGCCGATGCGCTGGATCAGCGATCGCGACAGCACGACGCCGATCGCGATCGTGATCAGCACGCTCGCCGCGCCGCCCCACAGCGTGACGAACTCGGCGGCGTTCGCCGCCTCCTGGGCCTGCTCATCGCGCGCCGACAGGAGCGCGACTTCGTGGCCATCCATCTCGGCGATCACCCGGCGAAGCCCTTCGGTCAGATCCTCACCATGCGCCGCGGCGACCCGCGTGAGCGCGGTATCGAGCCCGGCGCTGCGGCGCGCCTCCATCACCTGCTCGAACTGGCCGCGGCGCTGATCGAGCAGCGGCCGGACGCTGATCAGGCGGCGCTGCTGGGCCGGGTTGTCACTGGTCAGCCGGCGCACCTCCTCGTAGGCCGTCTCGAGCCGCGCGAGCGCCGAGCGGTACGGGGGCACGAACCGATCGGCGCCCGTGATCACGAAGCCACGCTCCGCGGTCTCCGCCTCGATCAGCGACGACAGCAAGCGAGCGAGCTCGCCGCGCACCTCGTGCGTGTGCGCCACGCGCTCGGCGTTGACCACGAGCGTGCGCGACGCGCGCAGGCCGATGACCACCACGATGGCAAACGCCACCACCGTGACCGCGAAGCCCGCGGCGAGCTTGCGACCGAACGTCCAGGTGTTTGTCATCGCTGGATCTGTTCTGTCCGGCGAACCGGATCGCGGCAAGCGGGGCAGGGGTGAGACAGGCTGCGGAGGCCCACGGCGCTGCACGACCACAGGTTAGTCGACGGCTAGGCTCGTCACCTCGTTCCGCTACGACGCAAAAACCCTGACGTGCGATGCGTCGTCCTGTGCTCACGCGCTCGGTAGCGCCCGCAGGAACTGCTCGATCTCCGCCGTGACGCGGGCGGGTTCCTCCACGGGCGACGAGTGCCCGGCGTGCGGGATCGTCACGAGCCGGGCCCCGGGGATCGCCGCGGCGATCCGCTCGGCCTTGGTGTGCGGCGTGGCCACATCCTCGTCACCGACCAGGATCAGCGTCGGCGCGGTGATCCGGGACAGCTCGCCGTGGATCGCGCTGCGATCGATCACCCCGTTGACCGCGCGCCAGATATCGCGCCGCCGCGCCATGAGCTCCACGAAGCGCTCGACGTCGGCGCGCCGGCTCGGATCGGCCAGGATCGTCTTGCCCAGCATGATCGGCGCGATCTGCTTGCGGGTGACGCGCGGCCCGAGCACGCGGGACACCCAGCTCAGCAGGCGATACCGACCCACGTTCTCCATCGGCTCGGGGTCCGGCGAGGTCTCGAGCAGGATCAGCGACCGGACGAGATCGGGGCGGCGTGCCGCCATGCGCATCGCGACAAAACCGCCCATCGATAGCCCGCAGAAATGGACCGGGGCCTTGACCACGGTCTCGAGCAGATGGACGGCGTCCTGCCACACCAGCTCCATGCCGATGTGCGCGCGGTGGTCGGCGCCGCTCCTGCCCTGGCCACGATGGTCCCACGCGACGCAGCGGTACCGCGCGCGCAGCGCGGCGATCTGGGGAGCAAACTGCTCTGTGCTCCACAGAAGCCCGTGGCTGAACACGATCGTCTGGCCCGTCGAACCCGGGCCGGTGTCCTCGTAATACAGCGCGGTTCCATCGATCTCGAGCGTCGGCATCGCCGCCGAGCGTCGTCCCGGGTGCCGCCTCGATCAACTGATTTGCAACTGATTTGCGCGGCGCCAGCGACCGGGATCACTTCGCGGCGGCCGAGCCGGGCTTCGCTGGCTGCGCGGCCGCGGGGGCCTCGAGGACCTCGAGCGGATCGCCCTCGGCCAGCCCCGGCACGGCGATCTTCACCACGCGCTCATCGCCCGTGAGCCCCGTCGCGATCTGCAAGGTCGCGCCGGTGTCGCGCTCGATCGTGATCGTCGCGAAGTGCGCCTGGTGCTGCGCCGAGACCACCGCGACACGCAGGCCCTGTGCGTCGCTGTACAGCGCGGTTGCCGGGATCTCGAACGCGCGGTGAGGCACCGGCAGGCTCAGCTGCGCCTGGACGTACATGCCGGGCAGGAGGGTGCCATCGCCGTTGGGGATCTGGACCTCGGTGGTCATCGTGTGGATGTCGGGATCGAGGGCGCCAGCGGACCGCGTGACCTTGCCGGTGAACGACCGCCCCGGGAACTCGCGCACCGCGAGCTTGACCTCGATCCCGGCGCGCACGCTCGGCGCTACCGACTGCGGGACCTCGACGAACACGCGCACCGGATCGGTCGCGGCCAGGGTGTACAGCTCGCTGGCCTTGCCCTCGGTCACCAGGTCGCCGCGCTCGATGCTGCGGCTGGTGATGGTGCCCGCGAACGGCGCGACGACGCGCGCGAACGCGGCGGTCTCGGTCAACCGCTTCAGGTTGGCTTGCTGCGCGACGACGTTGGACTGCGACGCGGCGAGGCTCGCCTCGTCGGCCTGCGCCTGGGACTGGAGCTGCTCGACCTGGGACTTGGACACCAGCTGCTGGTCGGCGAGCGTGGTGTAGCGCTGGCTGTTCGATCGTGAGAAGTCGCGCTGCGCGATCACCTGCTTGACCGCGGCCTGCGCCTGCGCGCTCTGGGCGCGCGCCTGGGCGATCTGGGCCTCGAGATCCGGGATGTCGATCTCGGCGAGCAGCTGGCCCGCGGCGACCTTGTCACCGATATCGACCAGCCAGCGCTTCACGTAGCCGGTGACCCGCGGATAGAGCTTGATCTGCTCGAGCGCACGCACCGTGCCCGGCAGCGCGAGCGCCTGGGTGCTCTCGACCATCTGCGGCTTGATCACCTGGACGCGCGCCGCGCGAGCTCCGGCGGACGACGCTTCGCTGGCCGTCGCGACCAGACCGTGCGCCTTGCTGCGCTGCCGGAAGCCGAGCGCGAAGCCGCCTGCCACGACGATCGCGATCACCGCGACCACCCGGATGCGCGACGCCCGCGGCGGCACCGGCAAGGTGAACCCGAGGTCCTCGGTCACCTCGGAGCTGGACGGATCGTGAGCGGAACTCTCTAGGGTCATACGTCGACCTCGCGGTGCACCGGGGGTTTGCGGCGCAACAGGCTGTACATCACGGGAACGAACAGGAGCGTGGTCAGCGTGGCGAGCACGAGGCCACCGATCACGGCGCGGCCGAGCGGCGCGTTCTGCTCGCCACCTTCGCCGAGCCCGAGCGCCATCGGCAACATGCCGAGCACCATCGCGAGCGCGGTCATCACGACGGGACGGAGCCGGGTCATGCCGGCCGCGAGCGCGGCGGCGCGGGCATCGCGCGACAGCCGCTGCTCGTTGGCGAACGACACCACGAGGATGCTGTTCGCGGTGGCGACGCCAACGCACATGATCGATCCGATCAGCGCGGGCACCGACAGCGTCGTGCCGGTCACGAACAGCATCCAGACGATGCCGGCGAGCGCGCCGGGCAGCGCCATCAGGATGATGAACGGGTCGAGCCACGACTGGAAGTTGACGACCATCAGCAGATAGACCAGCAGGATCGCGAACACCAGGCCGGACGAAAGACCGCTGAACGAGGTGTTCATGCTCTCGACCTGGCCCTTGACCGTGATCCGCGTGCCGGGCGGCAGCGACGGCCGCAGCTGCGCGACGACCTCGTTGACCGCGTCGCCCACCGAGCCCAGATCGGTGCCATCGACGTTGGCCTGGACGTCGAACGTGCGCAGCACGCCGAAGTGGGTGACGTTGGCCGGCCCGACGATGCGCCGGATCTGCGCCAGGTTGCCCACGGTCTGGACCTTGCTCGCGGCGGTCGATACCGGGGTCGCGCGCAGCGCGTCGAGCGAGTCGATCGCGTACTGCGGCGTCTGGACCGCCACGGCGTACTGCACGCCGCGCTTGTCGACCCAGTAGCTCGGTGAGACCTGGCCGCTCGACGACAGCGACACCAGGAGATCGCTCGCGACGTCGCGCTGGCTGAGCCCCGCCTGCTGCGACTCGACGCGATCGATCGAGACCAGGAGCTGGGGGACCTTGGAGACCTGCGCGAGGTGAACGTCGGCGGCGCCGGGGATCCGGGCGACCTTTTCGGCGAGCGCCTCGGCCACCGCCTGGGTCCTGTCCTCGCTGCCGGCGGGCCCGACGACCTGGAGGTTGATCGGCGCCGCGAGCCCGAAGTTGAGGACCTGGGTCGAGATGTCGGGCGCGAGGAAGAAGAACGTGGTCTCGGGGTACGTGCGGCGCAGCCGGTCGCGCAGCGCTCGGACGTAGTCCGGCGTCGGCCGGTGGCCGGGCTTCAAGGCGATCAGGATCTGCGCGTCGGCCGGCGAGATCAGCGCGCCCTCGCTGAGCGACAGGTTGACGCCCGAGTACGGGGTGCCCATCACGTCGAGCATGGTCTCGATCTCGTCGGCCGGGATCACGCCGCGGATCGTCTGCTCGATCGCCGAGATCCGCTTCTCGCTCTCCTCGAGCCGGGTCCCCGGCACGCCGCGAACGTGGAGCTTGATGAGGCCGGCGTCGACGCTGGGGAAGAAGTCGCGGCCGACCAGGCTGACCAGGCTGAGCGACCCGACGATCAGCACGGCGAACCCGGCGACCACGAACGCGCGGTGGTGCAGCGCCCAGGCCAGGCTCCGGCCATAGCGGTCGCGCAGCGCCGTGAACCCGCGCTCGAACGCCACGGTGAACCGGCTCGGTCCGCCCGACTCGCGCTTGAGCAGGTAGTGCACCATCGTCGGCACCAGCGTGCGCGACAGCACGTACGACATCAGCATCGCGAACACGACCGCGAGCGCCATCGGGACGAACAGCGAGCGCGCCGCGCCGGTCAAGAACGCGATCGGCGCGAACACGATGCAGATGCACAGCGTCGACACGAACGCCGGGACCGCGATCTGCTGCGCGCCGTCGATGATCGCGCGGGTGAACGGCTTGCGCTGGTGCATGTTGCGGTGGATGTTCTCGATCGCGACGGTGGCGTCATCGAGGAGGATGCCGACGGCGAGCGCCAGGCCGCCGAGCGTCATCACGTTCAGCGTCTCGCCGAGCGCGCGCAGCACGATGGTCGAGAACAGGATCGACAGCGGGATCGAGATCACCACGGTCAGCGTCGATCGCCAGCTGCCGAGGAACATCAGGATCATGAGCCCGGTGAGGCCGGCGGCGATCAGCGCCTCGCGGACCACGCCGTCGATCGACGCCTTCACGAAGACCGACTGATCGAACAGCATCTTGACCGAGACCCTGCCCTGCGCCTCCTTGGGCAGGCGCTCGAGCGCGCGCGGGATCGCCTCGCGGATCCGCGCGTTGACCTCGAGCGTCGACGCGTTGCCGTTCTTCATGATCGACATCAGCACCGAGCGCCGGCCCTCGACGTGGACCAGGTTGGTCTGCGGCATGTTGCCGTCGCGTACGTTGGCGACGTCGCGGATGTAGATCGTGCGGCCGTCGACCGTCTTGATCGGCAGCTGCGCGATCTCGTCCAGCGTCTCGGGGCTCGACGCCACCGAGATCGGGTATTCGTTCGTGCCGAGCTTGGCGGTGCCCGACGGCAGGATCACGTTCTGCACGCCGAGCGCGGCCTGGACATCGCGCGGCGACAGGCCGAGCGCGTGCAGCCGCGACGAATCGATATCGATCATGATCTGGCGCTGCTTGCCGCCGTACGGAAACGGGATCTGCGCCCCCGGGA
>Ga0207641_10005774_pt1 | contig 10508 bp, 7 predicted proteins | sample KBSSwiS62_FD_184306 | JGI IMG/M metagenome (GOLD analysis project Ga0207641, IMG submission 184306) | Switchgrass rhizosphere microbial communities from Kellogg Biological Station, Michigan, USA - KBS Switchgrass S6-2 (SPAdes) (version 2) | ecosystem: Host-associated > Plants > Roots >... | reverse complement strand
CCAGGCGAAATAGCCGCCCAAAACGAGCTGGCTGATTAGCGCCAGGCACGCGAGGCCCGAGATGTCATCTCTCTTTGAGTCCGTCACGGGACGAGCATATCTCAAGATGAATAATTGCCGTATACCCGTCGCGCGCCGTTAGATTGATGTGGTGGAAATCAGTGAATCACTGTCGATGCCAGCGCCCTCGCCCCTGCCGCTCGGATGCCGCCTCCGATACTGCTCCTTGCGAGTCTTCAACTGCTCATCAAACGCGCTCGGCATCATTGAGACGATTTTTCCGTCGCCGGAAAGCCACCGGACCTGCTTGCCCTCTTTAATCAGTGCTTCATCTGAAATTGTTCGGACAAAGGTGCGATATTTTTGTTCATCAAATTCTTCTAAAGCGATCGGACTGTGCAAAGGGAACACTCGCGCGTGGAGTGTAGACGAAGGAATCAAGATGTTAACACGGCGATTGCGGTATTGTTCGTGACCCTGCGTAGAAAAGAAGCGCAAACGTGAATATTTCTACAGTCAAGTCGTAATCACCTACTTGGACCGTCAGACTTCTGGGAACAGAATCTCCAAAACGAGACGAAGGCTAGCTCTTTCAGAAGCGCCTGAACCTAACTTCTCTGCCACGCGGTAAGGGGCGACATAGGTAGTTTTGTGGGGCTCAAACCTTAACTTTCCTCAACCGTTGGCTGCCGCCCACAGAGCTATTCTTGATCTACATCACCGCGGCCCAAACAGTGGCCGCGGCAGCTCTTTTAGGAGTGCGCGAACTCTCGGACTTTTCATGCCAGATTCCGTCCGTGGCTGGAAATAGCTTGCGGAGTTAAGCAACTCTCCCGCGGAGGAGCTGCTAGCGAAGGCTGTGGCGCGGGCAGGCAGATCGCTTTTTCAACCGGCGGACACGGTGGTCGAGGGGCATCCACCACGACAAACCTCACGCCAGACTCGCCTTTAGCGGGCGACTGCCGCGACTGGTTTGGTGCGTAAGCTCCCATCAACCTGAAAACCATGTCGAGTGCCAGCAGCCGCGTGTGATGGTCGGGAAAAGCTCGGCTTTCGATGACTTTGCCCTTGTACTGGAAGAACTTTGTTTTAGTCGCAGAGAGCAGCGGAACTAAATATTTCTCAATGAGCACGCTGGGCGTTAATTCGAGCCGGGCCATCAGCTCCGGGCTCTTCAATCGGATGGTTTGAAGGGCCTGGTGACCTGACTGTGCGAGATTCTTTTCCGAATACCCGGCGTTTCGGGCCGCTTGAGTGATCGTCCCACCTGCTTCCACTGCAATCTCTTCGATCTTTCGATTGGAGGGAACACCTGGGACAAGAACCTCGGGACCTTTAACTTAACGATGCGTCGTGCTTGCAGTGAGAAAATGAAACACCGCTCGGTTGGTGGCGGGTGCCGCACCTTTGCCCAGGCGAAAACAGTAGAGGTCTACTCCCCAACGACCAACACGCGGAGCAGAGCGGCGCCCATGCCGAAGGCAAGCTGGCTGGCCTACCGAAGTGGGACGGCAAACTGTAAGCGTTCGGATTGGTAATGTTCAAGTCGGCTTGTAGGAAGCGATCCGCGCTTGGCCTCACGACTCTAGATGGATTACTGTGACGATCTCCAGGTCGAGAAGCGAACAATTTCTAGGGGCAATAAGGGGGCACTAAGAATTCCAATCCATTCCTTTCAGTCACTTAGAAGGCCAGGGTGCTCCGCAAAACTCCTTTGTTTCCATATAGCTGGTGGATTCGATCCAGACGACCTGTTTCTCCATCTATATGAGAAATAATGATTTGCGGCATTAATAAGGGGCAATAAGGGGGCGCTAAGCTATGACACCCTCGACCGTAATCACCTTTCAGCGGCTTGAGTGAAAGTGGCAGAGCAAACACAGGGTTGAGAGATTGAATCAGCCTGCCCGACTTCGTCGACGCTTGACGAGTGAATTCTCAGGCGGTCCGTCTTTGATCTTTCGTCCGGGGCGCAGAGAACGAAGCTCGACCATTAGACATTCCGCTTCGAATCGGCCACTGCTGCAGTTTTGTTTCTGAACTCTTCCATTTGAGACAATCTGTCGTTGGCACATTTGGCATGCTTCGGTCTTCGGCAAGGGGCTCTAGCTGAACCTGCGCGAAGAGGAAATTGGGAGGGGAAACGGACTGCGCCGGGCTAAGACGCTTTGAGGCGGTCACTCACAAACTTTCCACCTCCGAGAACGGCGTGTACCGCAGCCGGAAGGTCGTTAGCATCGGACTTCAACAAATATCCGGCTCCAATGCGGAGTGCGCTTTCGACGATTTCGGGAGCTGGATTCTGACTCAGGAATACGATCTTTGATTGGGGAGATATTTTACGTATTCTGCGACCGGCTTCCATCCCATTCAATTTGGGAAGTGCCAGGTCCAACAGAATCAAATCCGGCTGGAGTTCTTGCGCTCTCTGGACAGCTTGCAGTCCGTCTGAAGCTTCACCAACGACCACACATTGAGTTTCATTCTCCAGAAGAGAGCGCAGCAATGCCCGGAGATCCTCGTGGTCCTCAACGATGAGTGTTCGGAACGCGGCCATTCAGGCCACTATCCACCGTGCGCCGAGGGAAATCAAGCCTGGACCTCTGCTTGCCGAAGTCTCAGACCTCGCCGGTCTCTGGGCAGGGAACCTTAGCCAATATTTAGTAGTGGCAGCAGAAACTCCGCCCGCGAGGTGTCAAGTCTGCTTGAGGCAGCTGCTGACGAACTGCCCGCCACTCAAAACAGTTTCGACCGCAAACAACAGCTCCGTCGCATCGGACTTCAAAAGATAGCCGTTCGCACCCGTTCGGAGAGCCCCTTGGGCGATCTCACGAGAGCAATTCTGAGTGACGAAGAGTATCTTGGAGTTGGGCGAAAGCTTCCGGATTCTGCGGGCGGCCTCGATGCCGTTTAGGGTAGGAAGCCCGATGTCAAGCAAAATTAGATCCGGTTGGAGCTTTTGGGCGTGCAGGACAGCTTGCAGTCCGTCTGAAGCTTCGCCGACCACCTCGCATTCAGTCCCCTGCTTCAGCGCTGAACAAAGGAACTGCCGGAAGTTGTCAAAATCTTCAACGACGAGCGTTCTGAATTGGCGCATTTAAACTGGGGGTCCAGCAAGTCCCACCTAAAGCAATACGTTATCTTGAGGGCTTTGACAGCGAAATATTGTGCCCAGCCAATGGAAAATGTAGGCACGTCAGCTTATAAGCTGGGCGAGTTGTTACGGGGAACTGTCAGTTTTGACAGTGGAGAGAACACCCGTTCCGAGTCTCTCGTTACAATTCGAGAAAGAACAGTAGGCGACGTGACGTAGGTCCTTTGGGGGGTGAACATTTCTTGTGAACGACGAGCACGTGTGTGCTCAAGATGTCTTGGCACCGAATCGGTCCGAGCTTTTCTGGCCCTGACCACTCTAGCCTCGTTCTTGCTGTTCGGGATAAATTCCGGTAAAAGCACGTTCGCCCAGTCCGTCAACGGGGTTATGAGCGGGACAGTATTCGATCAGCATGACCGTGCGGTAGTGCGGGCTACGGTGCGAGTGACCGATCAACTCAAGGCAACAAGTCAAACGACGCAAACGAACGAAGACGGCTATTTCGTGTTCGTCCAGCTGAGGCCCGGCAAATACACGCTCTCCGTCGAGCAGAGTGGGTTTGAGAAGCTCGAGAAACGAGACATTTTGATTGTTACGGCCGATCGACTCTCCCTCGGAAGCTTGATTTTGAAAGTGGGGTCAGACGCCGATATAGTTACGGTTACCTCAGAAGCCTCTCCTGTCCAGACGACGAGCTCAGAACAAACCGCTCTCATTTCGGCTTATGAAATGACCGAGCTTCCGGTAATTGGCAACGATTATGTGGCTCTTACGAAAATTGTTCCCGGGTCCACCTATTTGGGCAACGGGAACAATAGCCTGGGCGGCATTTCCTCCCAAGCGAGTTTCATGGGAATCAACCAAGCGAGTGCCGCATACTTCAGCACCAATGGGGTTTTCTCGAGTTTGAGCAATGTCAGTTGGGACGACGCCCCCACGGTTCTCGCCAATCTCCAGGATGTCAAGATACTTCTGAGCAGCTATGAACCCGAATACGGAAAGGCTTTAGGCGCAGTTCTTAACGTGAGCACGAAATCGGGAACGAAGGATTTCCACGGTACTCTGTGGTACGCGTTCCGGAATGAGGCGCTCAATGCGAACGACTATTTCAATAATCTGACCGGCCAACCGAGAAGTCGCTATCGCTTCAACACAATTACTGCGACATTGGGCGGTCCGCTCTTTATCCCGCACGTTTATGACCGGGAGCAGAGCAAGCTGTTTTTTTTCTTCTCCTATGACAACGAACCGAACACGGTGCCACAGGGGCTGAATGAGTTCCAGATGCCGACGGCATTGGAGCGCTCGGGTGATTTTTCCCAAAGCTTCTTCCCGGGGACAACGCAGCAGATTCCCGTTTACAACCCGCTGACACACCAGCAGTATCCGGGGAACATCGTGGATCCTGGCCAAATCATTCCAACGATGCAAGGGTTCTTGAATTGGTTCCCTTTGCCCAATTTCACAGATACGGCCGTGAGCAAGGGATTCTACAACTACGTCCTTCCCGTAGTCGCCGATACTCCGGTTCATCAGGCCTCACTGCGTCTTGACTATGCTCCAAACGATAAATGGCGAATCTTTGGCCGTTGGCAGCAGGGGTTCTCTGGCATAAGAGGTGTAAATGGGTACGCGATTTATGCAGGCTGGAACGGCCCTCAGTTTGTCGACAGTGGTTCGGATCGGATCGAATTCAACGCGACGTTCGTGATCAACCCTCACATGGTGAACGAACTGGCTGCGGGCGGCATATTTTCATATGGGAAGACTTCAACTCCGACTTCGACCATTCAGCAATTTCAAATGGGGCCAACCGGCCTTACCTTTCCTCAGTTGTATCCCGCAACGAACCCACTCGGTTTGATCCCTGGCTTCAATTTTAGAGATTTGCCGAAAGGACCTAACTTCAGCTACGACCCTCGCATTCCACAAAACAATCACTTCCATGCGCTATCGGTCGCCGATAATTTCACGTACGTCCATGGGAACCACCAGATGAAGTTCGGATTCTATTTTGATGACGAGTATCAGAACCAGCCGCACCATGCCGGAAGCGGGAACCAGGGCGGACTGTTCAATCTCGATGGCGCCAATCCGAATAATCCCTTTAACGTCGGCTACTCGTTCGCCGAAGCCCTGCTCGGCTATTTCGACACCAGCGTCCAGGTAACGAACTTCGTAGACGTTTCAAATACCGCGAAAGCTCTTCAATGGTATGCGCAGGACAACTGGCGAGTCTCCCGCAAACTGTCGCTCAATTATGGAGTCCGGTTTACATACGACATCCCGCAGGCAATCAGCGGCGGGCAGGGGGCAATATTACATTTCGATAAGTATGATCCGTCTGCCGCTCCGGTACTGTTTCAGCCCGTGCTAGTCAACGGCGAAAGGATGACGGAAAATCCGTTGAACGGGGAGACATTTCCCGCTGCGTATTTGGACTACTACGTTCCCGGAAGCGGCATGATTGCCCCGGGAACTGTCAGTGTAGGGTCACCGAATTGGCGCGGAATTTTTCACTCGCAGCGGGTCATTGCCGAGCCAAGGTTTGGATTCGCGTACGACCCGTTTGGCGATGGCAAGACTGCGATCCGGGGAGGCATCGGTCGATTTGTTGCCATGCGCACCTTTTCCGGATCAATCTACGGCTACATCGTCAACGCGCCCTCGATTTTTTATCCGACTTCGTATTACGGAACCATCACCGGCCCGTCCGCCGCCCCGGGCTTGCTCGGACCTCCAGCCACGAGCTATGCCAACCCTAACGCAAAATTACCCTATTCCTATTCGTGGTCGCTCGGCATCCAGCGGTCTGTTGCCTTTAACAGCGTTCTCAGCGCGTCCTATGTAGGTTTTGTTTCTAGAAACGGGCCGTATGGGTTCAATCGAAATGAAGTCCCCTACGGTTCGGAGTTCCTTCCGCAGAACCAGGATCCGACCACCGGAGCGCCCCTTCCAGACGACTACTTCCGGCCATATCCCGGATATTCGTCGATCAATGACTCAGAATGGGGAAATAACGCCAACTACAACTCGTTGCAAGTCACATTCAATCGGCGCATGTCGCACGGGTTAGCGTACGGCGTTGCATACACGTATTCGAAGGCGCTTGATGATCGCAGGAGCACGACTTACCTACCCGACTCTCTTACGTACGGACCCAGCAGTACTGATATGCGGAATCGTCTGACGCCCTACTGGATATGGGAATTGCCGAAAGTGAGCACGCACTGGAACAATTGGTTCAGCCACTGGGCACTGGACAACTGGGAGTTTTCTGGGATAGCTTCTTTCATCTCCGGCCAGCCCATGAATGTCAACCTGAGGACGACAAACAACGAGAACATCACCGGAGGGGGCGATGGAGCCCAGGTCATCCTCACGGGGAATCCAATGCTGCCTAAGAGCCAGCGCACCTTCGACCACTATTTCAACCCAAATGTGTTCGCGCTTCCGGCCCAGGGCCAAATCGGCACGGCGTGGAGTGGAGCTGCATTCTACGGTCCCGGCGTGAATAACTGGGACATCGCCATCACCAAGCACTTTCGCTTCGGAGAACGCGTTGATGTGCAACTGCGGGCCGAAACATACAACACGTTTAATCACCCGCAATGGTCTAGCGTGGATAACACCACACTCTTCGATCCATCGACCGGAGAGCAGGTAAATTCGGCCCTTGGCAGGATTACAGGGGATCGCGGGCCGCGTCTGATGCAGCTAGCGTTGCGCGTTGGCTTTTAACGCCGTACTTTTTTGTCGGAGCGAAAGACCGGAGATAGAGGGAATGAAGTCATTTTGGGTTTTTGGATTGGCGACGGCACAATTTTGCAGCTCGAAGACGTACACGTACTGATATCGATCAGTGACAACCGGATTTGGCGTGCCAGTTGTCCCCATTCTTGTTTTGCAATGGATTGCTCTCGTCTAGCACAGGAGCGTTGATCCAAGTGCGGGGGACGCAACTTGTATGTCGCACACGCGCTCTGTTTAGTAAAGAGGTGAAGAGGGCGTAATGAAGACAGCCTCAAGAATGGCAGGGCGAACCCGTGCGCTAGACTTCTCCTCTTTTTCCCGACTGAACGCACTTCTAGGCTTTCTTCTATTCCTTGCTTTTGTTCCTCTCAGCACAGCACAGACGGCTCCGAAAAACGTATTAATACTGTCTGGTGGTCGCGGGCGTGTGTCGATCAATCAGATGGAGGCTTCGCTCCGGTCGCATTTTTCGGGGCCAGTAAACTTTTCTGTCGTGGACTTGGAAAACCCACGATTTGACCAGAAGGCTTATCTGGATAATCTGGCAGCGGCTCTTCGAGCCGGGTATGCTAATGAGAAACTGGACCTCGTGGTTGCGGTGATGAGCACGTCCGTCCAATTTGCATTGCAATATCGTGACCGCATATTTCCAGGCGTGCCGATTGTCTTTATGTCGTTTATCGATCCCCTCCCCGATAAGGTGTGGCCAGGAGTGACAGGTGTGGTATCAAGCAACGGAATTGCGGAAACAATCGACTTGGCACTTCGTCTCCGGCCCGAAACGAAAGCGGTCGCGATCATGACACAAGGTGACCCGATTGACAGACCTTGGTTGGAAGCCGAACACGCGGAACTTCTCCGTTATCGGGACAAAGTGGAAGTGATCGACCTCATCGGACCCGCAAGCCCTGACCTTCTTGAAAGGGTCGCCGCACTACCGCCGCATACAGTAGTTCTGTTTCAGCTTTATCCAGCAGACGCAAATCAGCCGGCCTTTGGAGTCTTTGATGTCCTGGCTGCAGTGACGCAGCGACTGCCCACCTATTCGATTTCACCGGCCCTGGTTTTGGAACGCGGAGGCGTTGGCGGGGCAACTTACGACCCCTCGAAAGATGCGGTCTTGGCCGGAGAGCTAGCTGCGCGAGTACTAGCGGGTGAACGCGCGGACGACATTCCTGTAGTTCACAACTCCAAGCCGGAGATGTTCGTGAATTGGAGGCAGCTTCGCCGTTGGAATATCTCCGACTCGGCTTTGCCGCCAGGTACCCACGTCGTGGATCGCGAGCTCACGCTTTGGGAACAGGGCCGGAAATACTTCCTCACCGGAATCGCGCTGATCGTCGTTCAGGCCTTGTTCATCTTTGGCCTGTTCTGGCAGCGGGCGCGGCGAAGGAAGGCGGAGATCGAGCTTGGAAAATCGGAACAGAAGTTTTCGAAAGCATTTCGGCACAGCCCCCTTGCAAAAGCCATAGTCCGCGCGAGCGATGATCGCTACGTTGAAGTCAACGAGACGTTCGAACTCCAAACTGGCTGGACGCGCGACGAGATTATCGGTCGCAGTCCGCTCGACATCAGCCTCTGGGTCGATGCCGATCAGCGAGCTGCATTCCTGAAACAACTGCTCACGGAAAGCAGCGTGAGAGACTTTGAGGTCAGATTTCGCCGGAAGGATGGTCAAATTCGAACTGGTCTTGGTTCAGCCGAACTGATTGAGGTCGAGGGCGAGCCCTGCGCTCTTTCTGTGATCGCCGACATCACCGACCGAAAGCAGGCCGAAGAGGTCATTGCCAGCTTCAGCGGCAAGTTGATTGATGCACAGGAAGCAGAACGCACCCACATCGCGAGGGAACTCCACGACGACATCAATCAGCGCCTGGCGATGGTAGCGGTGAATCTGAAGGCGCTAAAGCAGGATCTCCCAGGCTCAGATGTAAAGATGAGCCAGCGCATCCAGGAAGCGTGCGAGCAGGTCGCCGGTTTGGAGAACGACATTCAGGCTTTGTCTCACAGGTTGCACTCATCAAACCTTGAATATCTCGGACTCGAAGCAGCTGCGACTAGCCTTTGCACCGAGCTTTCAGAACGGCAGAACATCAAGATTGACTTTCGCTGCTGCGCCATTCCAGAAGACCTTCCGAGAGAGGTGTCACTTTGCCTCTTCCGTGTTCTGCAGGAAGCTCTTCATAACGCCGTGAAATACAGCGGTGTAGGCGTGTTCGAAGTATCCCTGACTGGCTCACCGCAAGCAATCGAACTAAAGGTGCACGATTCGGGAGTAGGGTTTGATGCCAAGGTAGCAAGCAATGGACATGGACTCGGTCTGACGAGCATGAGGGAGCGCCTGAGATTGGTGGATGGACAGCTTTCAATTGACTCGAAGCCGAACCAGGGAACAACCGTCTTCGCACGCGTTCCTCTATCTGACGAAACGGCACCGCATTCGGCAGCTGCGTGAAAGATGGTTACGTCGCGCTCGCGGAGCATCCTTGTGAGGTATTCCTGCGTGCGGGGCGCAGTGCTGCGGATCGTGAGATTGTGGTACCGCCGCTTGTTTGGCGGTCGCGGCCGAGGGCGCAGTGACCATAATATTTGATTAAATGTATTCCCGAAAAATAAATTTTGTGCCAGCTTCGGAGTAGATTTCTTAAAGGCCCGGCGCCTACATGACTCAGGAGAAGGCGCTAGAGCGTGGGTACCGACTTGCCGGTCAGGATCCGTGCCGATAGGTTCGTGCGCGGCTTGCGGGTCGGCACCACGCGCCCGCGAGTTAATCTGTTCATGAATCGATTAGAAAGCAGGGATTCATAAACTATGATGGGGATTAGAAGTGCGCCGGTCGTTGCGAAAAGTTCTCTGCAACCGCTAGGAATCACCTTTACGCAATCCTCAGGACGAGTTGGAATTGAGTAGACGCGGAGGTATCGTCGGCACAGACCCTGCAGACTGTCCAATATTGAACAGGCAGTAGAATCCCTGCTATTCTAGATGAAGATGTCTTCCGTAGTTCGACGTAAGCCCATCAAGCCCCTTCGCTCCCGCAAAAAAGCGAGTTTAAGAAGCCCTGCGTTCGATGTGAAATTGTTTCTCGACTCGGCCGGTCTCGGGAGAAAGGTTGGCAAGTTCCGAGGAAAAGAGACCGTCTTCGCGCAGGGCGACGTTGCAAAGAATGTCATGTACATTCAGGAAGGCGGCGTGAAGCTTACTGTGGTGAATGAAACTGGCAAAGAAGCCGTTGTGGCGATTCTGGGACCTGGTGACTTCTTTGGGGAGGGCTGCCTCGCGGGCCAGTCCATTTGCATGGCGACTGCGACCGCGATTGCACCCACCAGCGTACTCGTTATTGAGAAAAATGAGATGGTTCGAGTGCTCCATGGGGAACACGAGTTTTCCGACCGCTTCATCGCCCACATGCTGGCACGGAACATCCGAGTCGAGGAGGACCTGGTGGACCAGCTGTTTAACTCCAGCGAGAAACGGCTGGCGCGCACTCTGCTGCTGCTCGCGCGCTATGGCGCGCAGAGCCAGCCGCAAAACGTGCTTCCCAAAATATCGCAAGAGATGCTGGCGGAGATGATCGGCACAACACGCTCCCGAGTCAATTTTTTCATGAATAAATTCAGGAAATTGGGCTTCATACAGTATAACGGCGAGATTCAAGTCA
>Ga0207641_10005772_pt1 | contig 10509 bp, 10 predicted proteins | sample KBSSwiS62_FD_184306 | JGI IMG/M metagenome (GOLD analysis project Ga0207641, IMG submission 184306) | Switchgrass rhizosphere microbial communities from Kellogg Biological Station, Michigan, USA - KBS Switchgrass S6-2 (SPAdes) (version 2) | ecosystem: Host-associated > Plants > Roots >... | reverse complement strand
CTGGGCGCCGGGCAGGAAGCTCAGCCAGGAGACGAAGCCGTGGACCATGCCGGGATAGCGCTTCATCTCGACCTCGACGCCGGCATCGCGCAGCACCGGCGTATAGGCTTCCACCGCGTCTCTGATCGGATCGCACTCGGCGCTGGCGATGAAGGCGGGCGCCAGGCCTTCATGGCTCTTCGCCTTCATCGGGCTTGCGCGCATGTCGTCGTAATCGGACTCGTCGCGAATGTGCAGTTCCCAAAAGTAGTGCGCATCATCGAGGCGCAGCACCGGGCCGTCCTTGAACTCCTCGGCCGATCCACCGTCCGGGATAGGGTGGATGCCCGGTCCGTACCAGTTGATCTGGGCGGAGAGCCGGGGCGCGCCGGCGTCCCGCGCCAGCAGCGCAGTGGCGCTGGCGATGACGCCACCCGCGCTGTCGCCGGCGACAGCCAGCCGCTCGGGGTCGCCGCCGATCTCCGCCGCGTTCTCGCCGACCCACTGCACGGTGGCCCAACCGTCCTCGAAGGAGGCCGGGAACCGATGCTCGGGCGCGAGGCGGTAGTCGACCGACACCACGACGCTATCCGTTCCGGCACACAGCCCACGTGCGATCATGTCCTGCGTGTCGAGATCGCCCACCACGAAGCCGCCGCCATGGAAGTAGGTGATGACTGGAAACGGGCCCTCGCCCTCGGGTGTGTAGATGCGGACCGGAATCTTGCCGGCAGGACCAGGGATCGTGCGATCCGCGACAGCGGCAAGGGAGACGGCGGGCCCGGGAATCTGGATCGAGGCAGCACGTACCGCAGCGCGCAGGTCCGGCACGGACTGGCTTCGAACGGACGGCCAGTTTTCGCTGCCGGCGAACATGGCCGCGAGTTGTGGATCGATAGGCATCCTGGTTCTCCTGACAGTACAAGTGTTTCAGCGCCGGAAAGCACCTGCCGCCTTCCAGGCGGCGAGGGGCGAGGGCTGCCGCTCAGCTGGGCCCGGGAGGATATTGTCTTTGACCACGACCCCAGCGTGACGGTCATGGGCGCAACTCTCCCGCTCCTCTTATTGACCCCGCGGCTCCCGTGGCATGCCCAAGCCACGTTCCGAGATGATGTTGCGCTGGATCTGGTCGGTGCCTGCGTAGATCGTGTCCGATCGGCTCATGAGGTACATGTTCGCGAGACCCTCGAACCGTTCCTGGTTGGCACCGATCTCGCCGTCCTGGCCCAGCACGTCCATAGCGAGTTCGCCCAGGTCTCTATGCCAGCGCGACCAGTACAGCTTGTAGGTGAAGCTCGCCCCTGAAAGCTCCGCACCATCGGCGCCGCCCGAGAGCATGCGCAAGGCATTGTAACGCATGACCTTGAGGCCTGCTTCGGCATGGGCGATCTTCTGGCGCGTGATCGGATCGCGCGCCTTGCCGTTCGCCTTCGCCGCGGCGATCACTTCGTCGAGTTCGTTGCGGAAGTGCATCTGCTGCGCCAGCGTGGAGACGCCGCGTTCGAAGCCGAGCAGCGCCATCGCCACCTTCCACCCGTCGCCCTCGGCCCCGATGCGGTCGGCCGCGCTCGCGCGGGCCCCGTCGAAGAATACTTCGGCGAACTCGGCCTCCCCGGTCATTTGGCGGATGGGCCGCGGGGTGACTCCCGGCTGGTCCATCGGCACCAACAGGAACGACAGACCCTTGTTGCCGACGCTTCCAGGCTCGCTGCGGCCCACCACGAAGCACCAGTCGGCGATCGTGCCCATCGAGGTCCAGATCTTCTGGCCGTCGACGATGTAGGTGTCGCCTTCGAGGCGCATCTTGGTCTTGACGTTGGCGAGGTCCGAGCCAGCGCCCGGCTCCGAATAGCCCTGGCACCAGATCGCCTTGCCGTTGGCGATATCGGGCAGGAAGCGCTGCTTCTGATCGTCCGTCCCCATGGCGATGAGCGTGGGGCCGAGCAGTTCGACGCCCAAATGTCCGACACGCGGGGGACCTTTTGCCCGAGCATATTCCTCCGCGAAGATGATCTGCTCGGGGATGGAGGCATTGCGCCCGCCCCATTGCTCGGGCCAGCCGATGACGCTCCAGCGCGCGGCGCCCAGCGCCTGCTCCCAGGCGCGGCGCTCCTCCACGGCATCGACCTGGTTGGTCTGGCCGCGAATGCCCTTGAAGGGACCGGAGAGTTGGGCGTTCAGCCACTCGGCGGCTTCCTCGCGGAAAGCCTTGAGCTCTGGGGCGAAGGCAAGCTTCATCGGTCAGGCGACCTCGAACAGGCCGGCCGCGCCCATGCCGCCGGCGACGCACATGGAAACGACCACGTACTTCACGCCGCGCCGCTTGCCCTCGATGAGAGCATGGCCGACCTGGCGCGACCCGGTCATGCCGAAGGGGTGGCCGATGGCGATGCCGCCGCCGTTGACGTTCAGCTTCTCGGGATCGATCTCGAGCTTCTGCTGGCAGTAGACAGCTTGGCTGGCGAACGCCTCGTTGATCTCCCACAGGCCGATGTCGTCGATTTTCAGACCGGCGCGGTCGAGCAGCTTGGGGATCGCGAAGACGGGGCCGATGCCCATCTCGTCCGCGCCGCAGCCGGCGACCTGGAAGCCACGATAGATGCCGAGCACCGGCAGGCCTTCCTTCTGCGCGGTGGCAAGGTCGACCAGCACTTGCGCCGAGGCGCCGTCGGACAGCTGGCTGGCGTTGCCGGCGGTGACGTGCTTGCCTTCCTTTATAACGAGGCCGTTCTTGAAGACGGGCTTGAGTTCCGCCAGCTTTTCGTAAGTCGTGCCGGCGCGGACGCCTTCGTCCTTGGTCAGCGTGACCTCTTCCTTGCCGGTCTCGTTGCCCTCCTTGTCGAACAGCGCTTTGGTGACGGTGATCGGCACGATCTCGTCATCGAACTTGCCCGCTTCCTGGGCGGCGGCGGCGCGTTGCTGCGACAGGGCGGCAAAGCGATCCTGCGCCTCACGGCTGATGTTGTAGCGGTCGGCGACGACTTCGCCGGTCTCGATCATCACCATGTAGGCGTAAGGATCGTGCGCCTTCACGAATTCGGAGCGATTGCGCCAGGCGGGCGCGTGCTTGTTGATCGTCAGCGACACGCTCTCGCACCCGCCGGCGACCGCGACGTCGATCTCGTTGGCGACGATGCCGCGCGCGGCAAAGGCGATGGCATTGAGGCCCGACGAGCACTTGCGATCCATCGTGAAGCCGGCGGTGGTGTCGGGCAGGACCGAGCCGTGCACCGTCAGGCGGCCCAGGTTGTAGCTTTGGGTGTTCCAGTGGTTGGCAACGCCCAGGTAGACGTCGTCCACCCGCGCCGGGTCGATCCCCGCGCGCTCAATTGCGGCGTTGACCACGTGAGCGGACAGGACCGGCGCCTCGGTGTCGTTGAGGGCGCCCCGATAGGCCTTGCCGACGCCGGTACGAGCGGTCGAGACGATTGCTGCATCACGCATGAATAGTGTCCTAATTGAGTTCAGAAGCCGTGCATGTTGCCGGGACCCCAGAAGGCCCGCATCTCGATGACTTCATTCGCTTCGTTGAAGCGAAACGTGTCGATCACGTCGATACGCTTGGGGCCGCCGTCATAGTTCAGGTTCACCGAGAAGGGGAAAGCCGCGTAATCACCGGCGATCCTGATCGGCCCGAGCAGTTCAAGCTGGGCTCCGGTCTTCATCGACTCGGCGTAGAACGCGCGCACTGCCTCGCGGCCGTGGTGGAGGGGGGCGCCGATCGGATCCTCCACAGTCGCATCCTCGGCATACAGAGCTGCCACCTGGTCGGCGCTGCCGGCCGCGAACGCTGCGACATAGGCGTGGACGGCGGCTTCCATCTTTGCGGGATCGGGCATCTTTCTCACTCCGGGAAATAGCGGTTGATGGTCTCGGCGACGCAGGCGGGCTTATCCTTCCCGTCTATTTCCACGGTGATCCTCAGAACCGCCTGGATGGCGCCGCCCTTCGCCTCTTCGACCGTGAGGATCTCGCCCGAACCGCGAATGCGCGACCCGACGACGACGGGATTGAGGAAACGGGTCTTGTTCATGCCCACGTTCAGGCCAGCCGAGAAACCGCGCACCTCGATGATCTCGGGCAGGAACAGGTTGATCAGCGACAGCGTCAAATAGCCGTGGGCAATGGTGGCGCCGAACGGACCATCCTTGGCGCGGACGGGATCGACGTGAATCCACTGGTCGTCGCCGGTGCACGCGGCAAAGGCGTCGATCCGGTCCTGCTCGATCGTCAACCACTCGGAGATGCCAAGCCTGCGGCCGTCCTGGCCAAGCAGATCGCGCGGGTGCTGGAAGACGACGGTCATCGATCAGGCCCTCTGACTCGACACGGCGACGATCTCGCCGGTCATGTAGGAGGAGAGATCGCTCGCGAGGAACATCATGACGTTGGCGATCTCCCAGACTTCGGCCGGGCGCTTGAACGCTTCCTTCTCGACGAGCCTCTCCAGCGCCTCCTGGGTGGTTACCTTGGCCAGGAAGGGGTGCATAGCAAGGCTTGGCGAGACGGCGTTGATGCGCACCCCATGTTCGGCCGCTTCGATGGCGGCGCAGCGGGTGAACGCCATGACGCCGGCCTTCGCGGCGGCGTAGTGGGCTTGGCCCTTCTGCGCACGCCAGCCCAGTACCGAAGCGTTGTTCACCATCACGCCGGTCTTGGCGGCGTACATGGCAGGCAGGAAAGCGCGAGTCATCCGGAACAGCGACGTGAGCGTCACATCGAGAACCCGGCTCCATTGGTCGTCGGTCATGTCGACGATATCGACTTCGCCTCCGAGACCGGCGTTGTTGATCAGCGCGTCGATCCGGCCGAGTGCGGAGAGGGCGGCATCGCGCAGGCCCTGAACCTGATCTTCGTTGGTGACGTCGCAGACGAACAGGCCCGGGCGGTCCACCCCCGCCTCTTGGGCGATGCGGTCGGCCGCTTCGTTCAGCCGCCGCTCGTGAAAGTCGCTGATGAAGACCTGCGCGCCTTCCTCTGCCGCGCGCTTTGCGGCGGAAAAGCCGATCCCGGTGCCGGCGGCGGCGGTGATGACCACCGTCTTGCCCTTCAGCAGGCCGCGTGGCTCGGGATAGGGAGGGACGGGCGAGGTGGGCGTGGTCATGCGAAATCCTTTGCCGTCGCGGCAGCTTGGGCCGCTGTGTTCCGATCGTGCCCGGTCTGATCGTCGGGGCCGTCGAGCAGCAGCGCAGCGAGCGCTTCACGGTGCGCTTCGGGCGTGCCCAGCCAACTCGACGTTGCGCGCGCACGCTTGAAGTAGAGGTGCGCGTGGTGTTCCCAGGTGAAGCCGATGCCGCCGTGCAACTGGATCGCGTCGCCGGTGACGGAGCGGTACGCGTCCGACACGTAGGAACGCGCGACGTGGCAGGCTTCGGCCAATTCCTCGCCGTTCTCCTCGATCGCGGCCGCGGCGTAGTATGCGGCGGAGCGGGAGGCTTCGACCAGCAGCATCATGTCGGCCAGCATGTGCTTGTAGGCCTGGAACGAACCGATGAGGCGACCGAACTGGACCCGCTGCTTGGCGTATTCCACGGTTGCATCGAGGCTGAACTGCATCCCGCCGCTCTGCTCCGCTGCCAGCAGGCCAGCGCCGACGGTCAGCACTCGGTCGATGGCTCCGCCGGCTCCACCCGGCCTGCCCAGCACCATTTCGGGCGTCACGGAGCAGTCGAACGTCAGGCGCGCGAAGCGGCGGGTCCGGTCCAGGCTCGGCAGCGCCTCGACAGTGAGGCCCGGCGCGTCAGGCTCCAGCACGACGAGGCTGTCGTCCGACGTTGCCACCACAATCAGTTCGGCCACGTGCGCGAAGGTGGCGAAGTCGGCGGTTCCGGTCAGCCGGCCGTTGCACAAGGTAGGGCGCTTGGCAGTTCCGGCGAAGCTCGTCGCGGCGCCGTCGACGATGCGGGGCAGCAGCCGCGCCTTCTGTTCCGTGCTTCCCGCCGCCTGGATCGCCTGCACCGTCAGCACGGCGGTCTCAAAAAACGGCACCGGCGCCAGCACGCGCCCCGTTTCCTCGAGCACCAGCGCCATCTCGACGGCGCCGAGACCGAGGCCGCCGAACTCCTCGGGGACCATCAATCCGGCGAACCCCATATCGACCGCGAGCCTCTGCCACAGCGCCTCGTCGAATCCTGTCGTGCCTTCCACCGCAGCTCGGATCACGTCGGGGTTGGCGGCTTCGGTCAGGAAGTCGCGCGCGGCTTCCTGGATGGCGCGCTGATCGTCGCTGAGCGCGAAGTCCATGGCGTCACTGCGCTCCGTAGACGGGCTTGGCGGGCTCGCGGTCCTGCACAAGCTTGCGGACGATCGCGTCGAGCTCGCCCGCTTCGAGGCGCGAGCCCTTGTCGTGCTTGGGGCTATCGGTCCAGCCTTGCGACAGGAAGATCTCGCCGCCCTTCAGCTCGAAGACCTCCCCGGTCACGCCCTTGGATTGCTCGGATACGAGATAGGCCACGAGCGGCGCCATGTTCTCGGGCGCGTAGACGTCGAACTCGCCCTCCTTGGCCTCCATGTCGAAGCCGCCGGTCGAGGTCATGCGGGTGCGCGCGTTCGGGGCGAGCGCGTTGGCAGTGACGCCGAGCCGCGCCAGTTCGGCGGCCTGTACCAGCGTCAGCGTGGCGATGCCGCCTTTTGCGGTCGAGTAGGCCGACTGGCCGACCGAACCCTGCAGGCCCGCGCCCGATGTGGTGTTGATGATGCGCGCGTCGACCGGGTTGCCGGCCTTGGCCTGAGCGCGCCAGTACTCAGCGGCGTGGCGGCTGGTGCAGAAATGGCCGCGCAGGTGCACCCTGATCACCGCGTCCCATTCCTCGGGGCTGCAGGTGAAGAACATGCGATCGCGCACGAAGCCCGCGTTGTTCACCACCGCGTGGAGGCCGCCGAAGCTGTCGAGCGCCTGCTCGACCATGCGCTTGCCGGCATCCCAGTCCGCCACATCGTCGGTGTTGGCGACGGCTTCGCCGCCCATCGCCTTGATCTCGTCGACGACCTTTTCGGCCGCGCCCTTGGTCTCGCCGTCCTCGCCATGCGTGCCAACGCCCAGGTCGTTGACCACGACTTTTGCGCCTTCGGCCGCAAGGCCCAGCGCGTAGGCCTTGCCCAGGCCGTTGCCGGCACCGGTCACGATTGCGACACGTCCCTCGCAAATACCCACTCGTGCACTCCTCAAGATTCCGTGCGCGCCGGCTGGCGCCTTGTCAGATGGTGTTCGTTGCCGCGGCCTTGCGTTCGCGCTCCTGCGCGGTCGCGCCGGAGAGGCGTACCGCGATCGCTTCCGATGCGACGCGCTGTGCCTGACGGTCTTCGTCGGCCTGGGTCAGCGGTTCCGCTTCGATCAAGTCGGTCAGCGCCGCGCGCGCCAGCTTCTGGTACTCGCCCCCGCCATTGTTGCGCCACGTCACCTGGTGCGGCTCGAAGGTCTTCACGACTTTCGCCGGATTGCCCACCACCAGGCTGCGCTCGGGAGTGCGCGTGTCCGACTTCACCAGGCTGAGCGCAGCCACTAGGTTCTCCGGCCCGATTACGGCATTGTCGAGGATCACCGCGTTCATGCCGATCAGGCTGTTCTCGCCGATTTCGCAGCCGTGGATGATCGACCCATGCGCGATCGTCGCGCCGCGCCGGATCACCGTATCGCGCAACTGGTTGGCATGAACCGAGACATTGTCCTGGATCGAGCTGTCGCCTTCCACCACGATCCGCCCGAAGTCGCCCCGCAGCGAGGCTCCGGGCGCGATGAAGCAGCCCGGCCCCACGATCACGTCCCCGATCAGCGACGCCAGTGGATGGACGTAGCTGGTCGGGTCGACCACGGGGACGATCCCCTGATAGGCGTAGCAAGGCATGGCGCAGCGCCGTCTTACAGCCGCTCGAGGATGGTGACGTTGGCCTGCCCGCCGCCTTCGCACATCGTCTGCAGGCCATAGCGGCCGCCGGTGCGCTCCAGCGCATTGAGCAGCGTGGTCATGATCCGCGCGCCGGTGGCGCCGATCGGATGACCCAGCGCGATGCCGCCGCCCTGAACGTTGACCTTCTCGTGCGGAATGCCGAGTTCCTGCATCCACGCCAGCGGGACGGAGGCGAAGGCCTCGTTGCACTCGAACAGATCGATGTCGTCGATGGTCATGCCCGCCTTCTTCAGCGCATGCTGCGTGGCGGGGATCGGGCCGGTGAGCATCCAGACCGGATCGGCAGCACGGACGGAGATATAGTGAATGCGTGCGCGTGGCTTGAGGCCGTATTCCTGGACCGCACGCTCGCCCGCGACGAGCAGCGCGGCGGCGCCGTCGCAGTTCTGGCTGGCGACGCCGGCGGTGACCTTGCCACCTTCGCGCACGGGCTTCAGCTGCGCCATGCCTTCCAGCGTGCTGTTCGGACGGATCGTCTCGTCCTTGGCGAGGCCTTCGAACGCGGCGACTTCGTTGTCGAACCAGCCGTTGTCCCAGGCCTCCTGCGCACGCAGGTGGCTGGCGAGCGAGAACTCCTCCATCGCCTCGCGGCTGATGTTCCACTTGTCAGCGATCATCTCGGCCGAGCGGATCTGGTCGATCTCCTCGTCGCCATAGCGTGCGTCCCAGCCCTTCGAGCCGCGGAACGGGCCGTCGTTGAAGCCGAACTGCGGGCCGACCGTCATCGCCGAGGAGATGGGGATGCGGTTCATCGCCTGGCTGCCACCGGCAACGACGATGTCCTGCGTGCCGCTCATCACCCCTTGCGCCGCGAAGTGGACCGACTGCTGGCTCGACCCGCACTGACGGTCGATGGTGACGCCCGGCACATGCTCGGGCAGGCCGGCGACAAGCCAGGCGGTGCGCGCGATGTCGCCCGCCTGGCCGCCGATGGTGTCGTTACAACCCCAGACCACGTCATCGACGAGGTTCGCGTCCACACCGGTGCGGCGGATCAGCTCGGCGATGGGAAAGGCGGCGAGGTCGGCCGGGTGGACATGGGCGAGGCTGCCCTTCTTGCGGCCGATGGGAGCCCGGACGGCGTCGATGATGTAGGCTTCAGGCATGGACGGGTTCCCGATGTGCGGACGCGCGGCCAAAGGTCTGGTCCGGCCCCATAGGCTGGGTGAAGATGCGCCGTGCGATGCGCGCGCGATGATAGGCGGGCGTGCCCCAGGTCTGTGTCAGCGCCAGAGCGCGCTTGAGGAAGAGGTGGACGTCCACCTCCCAGCTGTAACCCATGGCGCCATGCACCTGGATCGACGCGCGCGCCGCCTTGTCCGCCGCTTCGAGCGCGACCAGCTTGGCGTGGCTGACGCGGGCGCGGGATTGCACGTCCGCTGCGCCGATCTCTGCCGCCGCAGCCGCGACGACGGGCTTGGCGAACTCGATCGCGACTTGCGCGGAGGCGAGGTGGTGCTTGACCGCCTGATAGCTGCCGATCGGCTTGCCGAACTGCTGGCGTTCCTTGGCGTAGGCGACCGCCAGATCGACCGAGCGCTGCGCCAGGCCAAGGCCCATCGCGGCGCTGAACAGCGCGGCACGATCGATCGCCAGGTCCCAGTCGGCATCGCCCAGCGCCGTCACGTCACCCTCGTTCCACTCGACGCGGAACAGGCGTCGGAACGGATCGATGCTCGGTTCGGCGGTGAGCTTCACCTGGTTGGGCGTGGCGACGAACGCCTTGCCGTCGCGCTCCAGCAGGATGGCGCTGGCGGTGTCGGCGTTGGCGACGAAGGGGTTGAGCGGGTGGCTGATGGCGATCGTCGCTTCGGGATCGGCCAGCGCGTGGTGATCGGGTGCTAGCTGCGCCAGCAGCGGCGCGGCGACACCGGCGCTTTCCACCAGCGGCTCAGGCAGCGCGACATAGCCCGCTTCCTGCGCGATCAGCGCGAAGTCGGACTCCGCCAGACCCAGGCCGCCAAGGTCTTCCGGCAGCAGCACCAGGGTCAGCCCGTTCTTTACGATGGCGGACCAGCGCGCATCTTCGCGCACCTGACCCTGCTCCATCATCTTGCGCCAGTGATCGGGCGTGCAGGTGTCGGCGAACAAGGTCCGCGCGGTCTCCGCGAACATCAACTGCTCGTCGCTGAGAGTGAAATCCATCGCGTCTCTCCTCAGCGCGGCAGGCCGAGCATGCGCTCGGCGATGATATTGCGCTGGATCTCGTTCGAACCCGCATAGATCGGGCCGGCGAGGGCGAAGATGTAGTCGTCGATCCAGTCCACCTCGTCGCCGTCGGGCGCTTCGTGGGTCAGCTCGGCCTTGGGCCCCAGGATCGCCAGCGCGGTCTGGGTCAGGTGGATATCGAGCTCCGACCAGAAGATCTTGTTGGTGCTCGCCTCGGGGCCGATCTTGGCGCCGGCCATCAGTCGCGATGCGGTCTGGTAGATGTTCAGCGCATAGGCGTCGGCGTTCATGTGCGCGCGCACGACGTCGGCTTCGAGCGTCGGGTCGGCGGTCTCCTTGTTGGCGAGCCACAGTTCGGCGAGCTTCTTCGCCGCCACCTGGTAGCGGGCAGGGCTGCGCAGCATCAGGCCGCGTTCGAACCCGGCGGTGGCCATGCAGATGTGCCAGCCCTGGC
>Ga0207641_10005767_pt1 | contig 10517 bp, 10 predicted proteins | sample KBSSwiS62_FD_184306 | JGI IMG/M metagenome (GOLD analysis project Ga0207641, IMG submission 184306) | Switchgrass rhizosphere microbial communities from Kellogg Biological Station, Michigan, USA - KBS Switchgrass S6-2 (SPAdes) (version 2) | ecosystem: Host-associated > Plants > Roots >... | reverse complement strand
TACCGTATTGAGACAAACGCCGGGAGTGTTTGTTTACAGGTTGAACTTGTAGCCCACACCTTTAACGGTAGTAATGCAATCCATATCCAGTTTCTGGCGTATTTTCCGGATATGAACATCGATGGTGCGATCACCGACAATCACGTCATTACCCCATACCTGGTTCAATATTTCGTTGCGCAGGAAAACACGGCCGGGCCGGGCGGCCAGGAGATACAGCAGTTCAAACTCTTTTTTGGCCAGTGTCATTTCTTCATTGTTCACTTTTACAATGTATTGCAACGGATCAATCAATAATTTATCGAACTGCAGGCTACTATTTTCATTTTCGGGTTTATTGATGCGGCGGAACAGCGCATTTACACGGCTTACCAGTACTTTGGTGCTGATGGGTTTATTTACATAGTCATCGGCTCCGGTATCAAGACCTTTTATTTGTGAAGATTCATCGCTGAGCGCAGTAAGAAAAATAATAAGGGTGTCTTTGAATGCGGGTTGTGTACGCAGGATGGAACAGACTTCTACGCCCGTTTTTTTGGGCATCATAATATCCAGGATAATCAGATCCGGTTTTAGTTGCTTGGCTTTAACCAATGCGTCATCGCCGTCTTTGGCAGTGTATACCTCGTAACCCTCGTGTTTGAGATTGTAGTGAACAATTTCAAGTATATCGGGTTCATCATCTGCAATCAATATCTTTTTGCCCTTGCTTTCCATTAAGCGTTATTTGAGCAAACCTACTTTAAATGACTATCAACGGAAAATGATAATAGTAAGTTTACAATTTCTTAATACTGTCGCAACCGGCGGGGGAGCATTATACAAATATAACAGCAAATGGTTCGGCTGTGGTTTGCGATTGCCCTTGCCAGCTATATTATTTACTGCAATAAACATCGCCTGCAATTTTCGCTCCTGTGCAGCAGAATGATAGTATTTTTGCCTTATTATATGATGACAGTCCTTATGCAAAAATTAATATCCGCCTGCCTCCTGGTTTGTTGTTGCTATATTATGCAGGCCCAGCCGCCCGTCTATCGCTTTATACCAGATAAAGGCCGGGTACTTTTTCACGACAAAGTAGATGCCCAGCAACAGCGCATCAGGGATATGGACGGAAAAAAAGATGATGCGATCACCCTGTCGAAAGATCCAACCGTTAATGGCCAGCTCGAATACGCTTTATTGGACAGGGTGGATGAATTGCAGCAAAAAATAGAGCTTGATTCAACCCTTTCCCATTCTTCAAAGGTAAAATATATATTGGGACTGGAAACCCTGCTTTCCGGTTACCGCAGTAATGTGCGGAAAGAAGATTTTCCGATCACCATTGCAGCAGACCTGGTTGCCGCTTATGAGAAATCAATGGCGCTGGATATAAAGCACGAAAGCATAGAACCGGTAGTAGTAGAAAATAGTTATCCGGTGGGTAAGATATTGGTTGAATGTTTTAAGTTTCCGGAGAACCCCGGGGTTAAAACGTCAGGACCCATTCTACTGGAAAAATACATCGGGCTTCATCCCAACGATGTGCTGAGCATTCTGCAACGTAACCCGGATATCCGTATTGCCGATAGTTTGTTAAAAGCCGCAGCCCGTAACGATATGAAAAAATTCTATAATTATGCGGCTGTGGGTGACCGCCTGGGGGCGCGTATCCGTTCCATTGACGATCCCTATGTTCATACCATTGCGAAGATGGCCGTTAGCAAAAGTGGTCAGTTATACTTTCCGTTTATCGATTTACTGATCAATAATAAAATCAGTTTTGAAGATATTGACAAAGTAAAGGATGATAACCTGGCTTATTACCGGTTGCTCGTAAAAACCAGGATCGATTTTGTAGGGCGAATGATGGCACCGGCGAAAGACACGCCGATGGAAATGCAATCGCTGACTCATATGATGGCCAGTAAGGCAAGAGATGTGTTTGTAAATGAAATCAATGGCTTGCATGATCAACCCGATGCCATACGATTTAAATGCCTTGAGCCGCTGACACCACAGGAATTATATTACCTCTGCGTGGTGAGCGAGGATGTTATTTATACTTCCAGCTACCTGGGTGTTTACAAAAGAATTTTTGAAAAGATGAAAAACCCCAGGGGAGACAGTCTCGTGATGAGCGTGAAGGCAGATTATTTCCGGAAGTTTATAAAAATGTCCGCGGCTTATAATACGCTTGATACGCTGCTGAAATCGATGCCTGCAGAAAATGCTACTTCATTGATGAAAGCATTTATCATCGGCCTTGAAAAGACCACGACCACTGCAACGGTGGAAGATGCCGTGGATGTGGCGGATTCTTACAGCAGTATTTTTGAAAAAAACGCAACACTGGCTGGTTTCATGCTGGATGAAGCCAGTTGGAATTACGATCGCTGTGTGCGGAACAATGATAAAAATGGAATGGTAGTCTACCGGTTGGAAAAGACATTGTTTGAATCTGCAGACACGAGTAAAAAAGTAGATCTTTCCAAACAATTGGGCATACCTCCAATTTACTCTGTAAGCTATAGCAGCCTGGCAACCGACAGCGGCCGCGTAATACAACAGGTATTTTTCTATGGCGATGAAGATAAAGACGGGCAGAACTCGTACGCCAATTTTAAGGCATTGTTTGCCGGCCGGCCCGAGTGGAAGATGGCAGAAAATGAGAACTGGCTCACTATAAAATCGGTAAAAGGCAAACCGGTCTGGATATTTGCCAATAAGCCATTGTACGGACCGGATGACCCGGACGCAAAAGCACAGGAAAAACTAAATGCTTACCTGGAATCGCAACATTTAAGACCTACGATTTACATACACCGTGGCCATAGTTACCACGTAAAATATTCACTGGCGCAGATACAACCATCTGCCAGGATTGTTATCCTGGGATCCTGCGGCGGTTATAATAATTTGAATGAAGTACTTACTATCAGTGCAGACGCACATATTATTTCGTCTAAACAGGTAGGTACCAAAACCGTGAATGAACCCATTCTCAAAGCCATGAACACGGTTTTGCTGGAAGGCAGAAATATTGAATGGTTACCGATGTGGAAAGATCTCAGCAAGCAATTTAACAATTCAGCAAAAGAAAAATTTGATGATTATATCCCCCCGTACAAAAACCTCGGCGCTATTTTTATTAAGGCCTATCGTAAAGCGATGGTAGAAATGTAAAACCTGGTATTCCAATGCCGTTGCCGCCGTTCACATTTTATTAAATTTTCATAATACCCATATTTATCTTTGCTTCTTATGGCAGACCAGCAGCCCAGGAAAAAAATTTTTGACTTTGCTTTGCTGAGAAGGGTATTCCGCTTTGCAGCGCCCTATAAAAAGAAGTTCTATATCTCTTTGTCAATGGCTGTGTTGCTGGCGGTGCTGGCGCCCATACGACCCTACCTGGTGCAATTAACCATCAATAATTATGTAAAAGGAACTGTTTCTGCTACTGAAGAGATACACAATCCTTTTATCAAAATAATGGTTGCCATCAACCGGTATTTTCACCCGGCAACCGATGACCGGCACAATCACTTCATTGAAATGGTCATTACGATAACCGTCATTCAAATCATTTTATTGCTGGCAGAAAGCATCATCCGGTTTTATTTCTCTTATATCACCGCCTGGCTCGGGCAAAGCGTTGTAAAAGATATGCGCGTGCAGGTGTACAATAAAATACTGGGGCTGAATCTTTCACAGTTCGACAAGACACCCATTGGTACGCTTACCACCCGCACCATTAATGATATAGAATCTATCAATGATATTTTTTCCGACGGATTAATACCCATTATCGCAGATTTGCTTTCCATTATTTCGGTGCTGGTGGTCATGTTTGTGGTCGATTGGAAACTATCCCTTATCTGCCTGGCACCCTTTCCGGTGCTGGTAGTGGCCACCTATTTTTTTAAAGAAGCAGTAAACAAATCATTTATCAGGGTTCGCAATGCAGTGGCAGCCTTAAATGCTTTTGTACAGGAGCATATAACGGGCATGCATGTACTGCAGGCTTTTGCAGCAGAAGAACGAGAAGCGGCCAAGTTTACGAAGATTAACCGGGATCACCGTAATGCCAATATCAAAGCCATTTTTGCCTATTCGGTTTTTTTTCCGGTGGTAGAAATCGTATTGGCGGTTTCCACCAGTTTGTTAATCTGGTGGGCTGCCAGCGAGGCGCACCTGCTGCGCGCAACCGATCCGGCTGCCGCGGGCGCCATGATCGGTAAAATGATTTCTTTCTTTTTATTCCTGAACCTGCTGTTCAGGCCTTTGCGCGTTATTGCCGATAAATTCAATGTGCTGCAAATGGGTATGATTGCCGGGGAACGGGTGTTCAAGGTGCTGGACAATGAAGACTTTATTCCGGATTCGGCCAGGGGCAGGTTTGCGCCGGGCAGCATACAGGGTAAAATCGAATTTGATAAAGTATTTTTTGCGTATACGGGTGAACGGTATGTACTCAGGAACATTTCGTTCACTATCAATCCCGGAGAAACCGTCGCCATTGTTGGGCATACCGGCAGCGGCAAAACATCCATTATCAGTTTGCTGAACCGGCTATACCATATTCAGCAGGGCAGTATTAAAGTTGACGATATAAATATAGAACAATACAACCTCGATGTATTGAGAAGCCGGATAGGGATCGTATTACAGGATGTATTTCTTTTTTCCGGGTCTGTTGTAGATAATATCACCCTGCGCAACCCGGATATCTCACGCGACAAGGTAATAGAAGCTGCAACCCTGATAGGCATGCATGAATTTATAATGGAATTGCCGGGCGGGTATGATTATAACGTGATGGAAAGAGGCGCCACGCTTTCACTTGGTCAACGGCAACTGTTGTCGTTTATACGGGCGTTGCTGTACAATCCATCCATCCTGGTACTGGATGAAGCTACTTCTTCCGTGGATACAGAAAGCGAGCAGCTTATACAGGCGGCCATCGATAAACTGATTGCCGGGCGAACATCCATCGTTATTGCACATCGTCTTTCCACCATTCGCAAGGCGTCAAAAATAATTGTGTTGGATAAGGGGGAAATAAAGGAAATGGGAACACACGAAGAACTGCTTCAGCACAACGGATTCTATGCGCGTTTGTACGAAATGCAGTTCGAAAAGAAACAGCCTGCCGCTATTAATATCTGATCCCCCTGTCTTCAAAATTGTCAAAAATTTTAGTAATTTGCGTGCATGAACGATCGTCCGAAAAGGGATTTGACTAAGAACATTTTACACGAAGGCCCTGTGTATGAAAGCAGGGAAGCCCTGGAGGAAGCACGGTTGCGCGAAGTGATCTATAGAACAGATACAGAAAAATTCAGGCTGTTCACCAGGATGATAAGGATTAACATAATGCTCAAAAAAGCTAAAATAACACATCCAAAAGATTAATATAAACCTGCCTGATGGATATTCTTGACGAAGATTTGCTTCATTCCTGGACAATTCTTAACAAGCATGAGGTGAGTGTCTGCAAATTGCTCCTGTTGCCGAAATTGAACGCGTTTTGATACCATCCTGCACATCAATCACCCTATTGCCAATAAGAAAATGGTCAATCGCCCGAAAGATCAGATCGATGTCGTTGAACGGGGAAAAAACCTGAGATATATTACGGGACGCAAAACTTAAAACCACTCTTGGCAGCTTGTTTGGGCCACTGTAATACGGCTGATTTTGTGGGCGATCAACACGCTTATCTTTTTTCCTGACCGTTTTCGGTTTTTAAAGTGCCGCTCCTTATCTTTGCGGCAAATTTAGCAACCGGGATGATGTCAAATACCCTCAAATCTTTATTGGTAGCGGCTTTCAGCATTTTTTTGCTGTTTATTTCCTACGATGCATTTTGTCAGCCCAACCCCGAACACAAGGAGGAAAAAAAGGGTTTCAACGCCAAAGAAATCATTTTTGGTCACGTATTGAACAATCATGATTTTCACCTGCTTGACCTGGTAAACGACAACGGCGAAAAACACCCGGTTTCAATACCTCTGCCGGTCATCCTTTATTCAAAAGAGCGTGGATTGTCTGTCTTCATGTCTTCCCGGTTTCATCATGGAGAAGAGGATTATGCCAACTATACCATGCTGACCGACGAAAAAATTGAAGCGCTTCATCTTGATCCCACCAAATACAATGCACAGGATATATTGGCAGTAAATGCAGACGGCGTCATTGATACGTCTGTAAATGTGTACGATATTTCGCTTACCCGCAATGTGGTGCAAATGCTGATTGCATTATTGCTTTTTACCTGGATAATGCTGCGCATTGCCAAAAAATATAAATCCGGTCTGGGTGTTAGTTCGGCACCAAAGGGTTCACAGGGTTTACTGGAACCGGTGATCATTTTTGTACGCGATGAAGTGGCTAAACCCAATCTTGGTAAGAAGTATACGCGTTACCTTCCTTTTCTGCTCACTGTTTTTTTCTTTATACTTATTAATAACCTGTTTGGGTTGATTCCAGGTTCGGCCAATGTTACCGGCAATATTGCGTTTACTGCTGTGCTGGGTATTATCTCGTTCATTGTGATCTTATTTAGTACCAATGGGCATTACTGGCTTCATATTTTTAACCCACCGGGGGTGCCGCTGGGGGTAAAATTTATCCTGGTACCGGTAGAATTTATCAGCGTATTTATTAAGCCTTTCGCGCTTATCATACGTTTGTTTGCCAATATGGTAGCGGGTCACATTATCATTATTTGTCTTATTTCCTTGATATTTATTTTTGGGAATATGAGTTCGGCAGCGGGCTGGGGTACGGCTCCCTTTTCGCTGGCCTTCACCATATTCATTTACCTGATAGAAGTGCTGGTCGCTTTTTTACAGGCATTTATTTTCACTATGCTTACCGCAGTGTTTGTTGGGCAGGCTATCGAGGGTGATCATGACCATGAACACCATGAACATGAAAATGGGTTGCCCGATATTCCCGTAATGGTATAAACGTTTTTTTTCACTAAACATAAAGTCACAATTATGGATTTAATGACTGTTTTACTGAGCACACCGCTGGGAAATGCCGGTGGCGCTGTAGGCGCCGGGCTGGCGGCGGTGGGTGCAGGTATCGGTATTGGCCAGATTGGTAAGGGTGCGGTTGAGGCAATTGCTCGTCAGCCGGAAGCTTCCAACGACATCAGGGCCAACATGATTCTTACAGCGGCCCTGGTAGAAGGTGCTGCCCTGTTTGCTATCATCGTAGGCTTTTTGGCAATGGTATTGTAAAATCATTGTACCAATTTACCAACTGCATCCAATGCAAAGGGCGGCGGATGCAGTTGATTAAAATGCTGAAGCATCAGCATTATCAAGAATGTTGAAAATCTTAAACAGGCTATGAAATTACTTCTTCCCGAATTTGGATTATTGATATGGACATTGCTGGCATTCCTGGTGGTGTTTTTTATCCTGAAAAAATTTGCATGGCCGGCTATTGTGAAAGGCCTTGCAGACAGGGAAAAATCCATTGCTGATGCGCTGGCTACCGCCGAAAAAGTAAAACTGGAAATGACCCAGTTGAAAAGCGATAACGAAGCACTGCTGGCTAAGGCGCGCGAAGAAAGAGCCGCCATGATAAAGGACGCAAAAGACACTGCCGATAAAATGGTGGCGGACGCAAAAGAGCGGGCGAGGTCTGAATACGATCGCATTGTATCGGATGCACAATCGACCATTAACCAGCAGAAGATGGCTGCTATTACCGATCTTAAAAACCAGGTAGGTAATCTCGTAATAGAAATGTCTGAAAAAATTTTGCGCAGGGAACTGGGCAATAAGACTGAGCAGGAAAAATATATACAGGAACTGGCAGGAGAAGTGAAACTTAATTAAGCCACTAGCCGTGAGCTGCGAGCTGTGAGCCGATTGGCCTTGCTCGAAGCTCATAGCTTACAGCTCAAAGCTAAAAAAATGCCCAATCCACGTTTAGCAGGCAGGTACGCAAAAAGTTTGATTGATTTGGCAATAGAGCAAAATCAACTCGATGTTGTTTACAATGACATGCGGTACCTGCAGGCTGTTTGCAAAAGCAGTCCTGAATTTGTAACGGTATTACGCAGTCCGGTTATCAGTGCCGATAAAAAATTGAAAATTTTATCGGCAATAACGGAAGCTAACATGGGCCAGCTCAGTATTTTGTTCAACAAATTACTGGTGAGCAAAACCCGCGAGGAGTATCTTCCTGAAATTGTTACAGCTTTTATTGAGCAGTATAACCATATGAAAGGTATTCATACTGTTAAGTTAACTACAGCCACTCCGGTCGGTGAAGAATTGAAACAATCAATTGTGGCTAAGATAAAAGCTGAAACAAGTCTGCAGCATATTGAACTGGAAACGGCAGTCAAAGAATCCCTGGTTGGTGGTTTTGTGCTGGAATTCGATAATAACCTGGTAGATGCCAGCATAGAAAGGGACCTGCGCGATATCAAAAAGCAGTTCAGCCAGAATATCTATGTTCAGCAAATAAGATAAGTACATAATTAAGTTCATTTATTGTAAACATTCCGGCTGAAGCCGGCCATAAATAAAACAACATGGCAGATATTAAACCAGATGAAATATCCGCAATACTGCGCCAGCAGTTGGGGAATTTTAATTCAGGCGCCGAACTGGAAGAAGTAGGCACGGTATTACAGGTAGGCGATGGTATTGCCCGCGTGTACGGCCTTAACAATGTTCGTTCGGGTGAGCTGGTAGAATTTGAAAACGGCGTTAAAGCGATTGCACTGAATCTTGAAGAAGATAACGTTGGTGTGGTATTGATGGGAGACAGCGGAGAAATCAAAGAAGGCGCTAAGGCACGCCGAACCGGCAAAATTGCGTCTATACGTGTAGGTGATGGCCTTGCCGGCCGGGTTATCAATATGCTGGGGGAACCGATCGATGGTAAAGGACCTATCAACGGCGAACTGTATGAAATGCCACTGGAGCGAAAGGCGCCGGGCGTAATTTTCCGGGAGCCGGTAAAAGAACCCCTGCAAACAGGCATTAAAGCCATTGATGCCATGATACCTATTGGTCGTGGCCAGCGTGAACTGGTAATTGGTGATCGCCAGACAGGCAAAACCGCTATCTGCGTAGATACTATCATTAACCAGAAAGAATTTTATAAGGCGGGTAAACCTGTTTACTGTATATATGTAGCCATAGGTCAGAAAGCTTCTACCATCGCAGGCGTAATGAAAACATTGGAAGAAAATGGTGCGATGGTATATACCACCATTGTTGCCGCTTCTGCATCAGATCCTGCACCACAGCAGTTCTACGCACCCTTCGCCGGTGCAGCCATCGGGGAGTTTTTCCGTGATACTGGCCGGCCGGCACTGATCATCTATGATGATTTGTCAAAACAGGCGGTGGCATACCGTGAAGTATCATTGCTGCTGCGTCGTCCACCGGGCCGTGAAGCTTATCCTGGTGATGTATTCTATTTACACAGCCGTTTGCTGGAAAGAGCTGCCAAAATAATTGCAAAAGACGATGTAGCCAGGAAAATGAATGATTTGCCGGATTCTATCAAACATCTTGTAAAAGGCGGTGGTTCGCTAACGGCCCTGCCTATTATTGAAACGCAGGCTGGTGACGTATCGGCTTATATTCCTACCAATGTAATTTCGATTACTGATGGACAGATATTCCTGGAAGGTAACCTGTTCAACGCGGGTATACGTCCTGCAATTAACGTGGGTATCTCCGTTAGTCGTGTGGGTGGTAACGCGCAGATCAAGTCGATGAAAAAAGTAGCCGGTACATTAAAACTTGACCAGGCCCTGTACCGTGAGCTGGAAGCGTTTTCAAAATTCGGGGGTGACCTGGATGCGGCCACAAAAAATGTAATTGATAAAGGCGCGCGTAACGTGGAGGTATTAAAACAACTGCAATACTCTCCCATGTCTGTAGAAAAACAGGTAGCGATTATTTACCTGGGTACACAGGGTTTACTGCGCGATGTAGCGGTTAAAAATGTAAAGGCATTTGAAGAACATTTCCTGGCGGAAATGGAAACCAAATTACCCGATGTGCTGGCCGATTTCAAAAAAGGCAACCTTTCCGACGACAACCTGAAACGAATGGTTGATTTAGCAAAAAATGTTGCGCCAGCGTATAAATAAATAGCTTGCAATCAATAGAAAGCGAACCATTCAGGTTCGCTTTTTTTTTGACAATAAACCCCAATTGAGGGCTGTTCATCGAAGGAACTGGCCGCTCCAGCGAAAAAAAGTTTTTGAAACACTTGCATCTTCGGAAAATACGGTTAATCTTTGTGCTACCGGGTTACTCACCCAAACAATCGTACCCAATTCCTTCTGAACACACCGTACCCAATCTCCACCTAAGATTTACATTATTTCGTTTTAATAATTCTCCAATTCTCCTGGAAAAGTCGTCCTGATTTCTTTCCAATGCCTGTGGCCGTACAATCACTTACCCTTTTAAACGTACTTTATGAAACTTTTGTACCCCAGCAAAACATTTACCTCTTTCATTCTTTCTGTTGTTAAA
>Ga0207641_10005766_pt1 | contig 10517 bp, 10 predicted proteins | sample KBSSwiS62_FD_184306 | JGI IMG/M metagenome (GOLD analysis project Ga0207641, IMG submission 184306) | Switchgrass rhizosphere microbial communities from Kellogg Biological Station, Michigan, USA - KBS Switchgrass S6-2 (SPAdes) (version 2) | ecosystem: Host-associated > Plants > Roots >... | reverse complement strand
TCAATTGTTTACTACTTACCATTTCCTTTTCGCTTTCGATCTGCCTTGTCCGGAATAAAATCACCGGTAAAAAGCTCAACCGCATTTTTGGCGAATCCGAGTATCGGGATCGCATCCAAACCAGAGTTTAACACGCCCCGGACGACGCCTTTGTTTTTTATGTCGAGCCCGACCAAACTTACGACAATAACGGTTCCGCCAAACGGAACCATCTTGGCTGCTCGTTTCGCAACCTGCCATCCGCCGGCGTGAACCAATTTCTTAGCTATGTCCTTTTTCTCGACCGCCATCGCCATCAGTATACTTGCTTTAATCTGATGACGAAAGCATACTTTTCTTTGCACGGATAAAGCAGCGAAAAGTTCCATTTTTTCCGCTATTTATGTCGCTTAGCGTCAAAAATCTCTTTAAGCGTTACGGCGATAATTGGATCTTTAAAGACGTTTCTTTTGACGTCAACCAGGGTGAGATCTTTGGCATTTTCGGTCTTACTGAAGCGGGCAAGACCACACTGCTTAAAGCACTCGCGGGTTCGGAACGACCGAATGGGGGAGTGATTGTATGGCGAGACAGCGATATCGGTAACGTAAGCGAAAACGAACTCGTTTTCTTGCCGAGCAGCCCGGAAAATAACAGTAGCTGGCGTTCCTTTTTTAGCGGAAACAATAAGACTTACAAGAGCGGAAGCCAAAGATTGGACGAAATCGCGGCCAGGGCACTTGCGGTTGTCATCCTCGATGATCCCTTTTGCGGTATGGACTCTGCGCTTCGGCAGAGGTCTGTTAGGAAACTAAGGAAGACGACCCGGGATAAAGGCCTGGCTGTAGTCCTCGCGACGTCGAATTACGACGAGATATTTGATGCATGCGATCGGGTGGGTGTGCTGGTCGACAGAGACATCAAACAAGTCGGAACGCCCCAGGAGGTTTACGACCATCCGAACTGTTCGGCTGTTGCGACCGCGGTTGGCCGAAATAATATTTTTAGTACGCGGCGGTTAACATCAAGCAAATCGGACCATCCCGAGTTCATAACCCTCGTCGGCGAGCATCGCTTGTTCGCCCAAAAGACAGGTATCAAGACGCTTGGCTCAATTAACAAGAACGTCCTCTTGGCGATAAGGCCGGAGAATGTTTCAATTTCTTTTGGAGCGTCTTTCCCCGAAGATAATCTCCTGAAAGCCATAGTAACAGGCGTTAAGCCCCGCGGGGCATCGACGCTGGTAGAACTCGATTCCAATGGCCTAAAACTCGAAGCTATGGTCCTTCGGCTTGTGGGCTTGAACGTTGGCGACGAATGCATGTTAGGTTTGCCTCCGGATCGCATCCAGGTTCTGGCTGATTAAATTTATGCAAGCGCAATCACAAAAGATGTTGGAAATAAACGATATCGAAGGTGCCCGGAAAAGGATATCTCCATATGTAAAGCGTACGCCCCTTGAACGGAGCGAATCGCTTAGCCGTCACCTTGGGACAAATGTTTTCGTGAAATATGAATTATTTCAGAAGACGGGAGCATTCAAGGCACGCGGAGCGTTCAACAAACTACTCACACTTTCGGACGAGGAAAAACAGCGAGGAGTTGTTGCCGTTAGCGGAGGCAATCACGCACAGGCTGTGTCATACGCAGCAAGCGTTTTGGGGATCGACGCGGTGATCCTCATGCCGCAGAACACTCCGAATAATTACGTCGAAGCAACACGTGAATACGGGGCAAACGTCGATCTGCAACCTACAATCGCGGCGGCTTTTAGCGAGGTCGAACGGTATAAAAATGAAGGTCGCGTTTTCGTTCACCCATTTGACGATGAGCTTGTTGAAGCCGGCCAGGGGACAGTCGGCCTCGAGATATTCGAAGATCTACCTGAGGTAACAGACGTCATCCTAAGCATCGGCGGCGGAGGCTTAGGAAGCGGCGTAGCGACCGCGGTAAAGTCCAGAAAGCCTGACGTAAGGATCTGGGGTGTCGAGACCGAGGGTGCAGATGCAATGGCAAAAGCTCTCGCTGCCGGCCAGCCAGTCGAGATCAGCATTACATCCATAGCAAAAACCCTTGGTGCACCTGCCGTTTCTGACACGACGCTTGCTTTGACCCAGAAGTACTTCGAAAGTGTTACGGTCGTTCCGGACTCCGAGGCCGTTGATGCTCTCGTCTTCATCGCCGAAAGATTGAAAGTCATTACAGAGCCGGCCGCTTCGTGCACACTTGCGGCGGCCCGACGATTGAAGGAAAACTTCAAACCCGGTAGCAATGTCGTGCTTGTCTTTTGCGGGGGAAATCTTTCGGTGCGGGATCTGTGCGGCTATCTCTAATTCTTAGCTGGTGATTCCAGACGCTTGATCTCGACGGACGCGAGTGCGTACTCGAAGGCTCGCTTATCCGTATTCGCGACGACCCATCGAAGGTTGGCGAGTGCCGATTCCGGCTTCCCATTTAGCGATTGATCCATCCCAACCCACGTGCGACTCTCGACCATCGCTCTATTCCCATTTGCCGCCGATATCAATTGATCTTCGCTGAGCTCACGCTTCAGATAGCGCGCGATCTGAGTAGTCCAGGCTGAAGGCATTAATTTCGAAAAGGTGTTTTTCAGATAGGTATCTGCTTCGCTGTTCTTCTTTGCTTGACGCAGGCCGAAATAGGCGATCAGCACATGGCTGGGAAAGACGATCTGATTAGCTTCATTAAATGAAAAAAGCTTTGTCGCATCCGCAAACGCTTCGTCGCCGTGATTGAGTATTACGTTTAACCATGCTCGAGAATAAAAAGCCGACTGAACGGTCGAATTCAATCGTATTGATTGATCCAGATCCGCGAGAGCTCCTTCATAGTCACCTTTCAGTCGCTTGGCCGCTCCTCGGCCAGAATACGCACCCGCAAGGTTTTGATCTTCTTTTATCGCGCTAGTGTAATTGTAGATTGCTCCTTCAAGGTCGCCCTTTTTAAGCGCGTCTGTTCCACGTTCATAGGCCGTCTTCGCACCTTCCGTAATTGCGGGTCTAGGCTTTGCAATGGTCTGAGCTGACACAACAGCCCCTGCCTGTGCAAACACAAAGACGCAAATCAGGAAAACCCTCAAAAACATAGTCGAAAATTAAGGTGAAACCAAATGGCTAGACTATAACACGCCGAACTCGATCGTCCGCCGGCAAGATCTTAGAAAATTCGTCATGCGACGCTATAGAGTTGGCGAAAGGATGATCTGTACCCTTCGGTTCTTCGCTTTGTTGGCCGCGGTTGTATTCGGAGCAACCGGCAACGCCGCTCCCATGCCGCTCGCCTGCATCCGATTCTGGGCAACGCCGATCGAGGCTATACGGTCAGCTATCGCCTGTGCACGCTGCTGGGTCAGGGCCTGCAAGTCCCCTGGCGTTCCGTTGTTATCGGTGTGTGCTTCAATGACGATATTGTAATCCGGATTATTGACGAAAATATCCGCCAGCGAGGTCATTTTCGCATCGGCATTTGGAGCAAAACCGGTTGATCGAGCTCCGGCGAAGAATGACTCCGGCAAAGTGAGCACAATTCCGCGTTCGTTCTTTGTCACTGTACCGAAACGTTTCAGATTGGCAATAAGAGCCGGCTCGTTCGCCGCAAGCTGAGCAGCTCTCGTGTCCCGGTCCTGCTGCTGTTTGATCGTTTTATTCTCGGCATCGATCGCGGCGAGACGATTTTTGGCATTCTCAGCATCCAATTTTGTTCTCGTCAATTCATCGCGTAGATCGGCATTCTCCTTGCGAAGCACCTTGATCTGGTCCGAATAATTCGCTACGTCACGCTCCGAAAGCTCGCGATTCTTGGTTTCATCTGCCAGCTGTTGTCTTAGTTGATCGATCTGACCCTGGAGGTCGGTCGCCTTGTCTTCGGCACGACGGATCGCCGCATCATTTCGGATCTGTTCATTACGCTTGTCACGAGCCGTTTTGCGGATCGCCGCCGTTTCCTCTGCTTTGACCGCTTCGCTTATAGCTTGGCGAGCGGTCAAATCAACGGATTCTTCACTGCGGCCCGCCTTCCATGCCGCTTCGGCATCATTTAACAGTGAGTCAGCTTGATTCAGTTCATCAACGGCATCCCGGTCGGCTCCCGCAAAACGGGCGAGAGCTACCGCTTGTTTTCCTTGGAGAATGGTTGAAGGCGTCTTTGAATAATCGATCTCAGCGATCTCGGGTGTTCTTGAATCCTTGAAATAATCGCTCTGGTTACCAAAGTAATTAACCGACGGCGTTGTCGCCACGGTCTTTCCGTTCATTGTGTACGCATCATCAAGGTTCTCGAGCATGATCGCCTGGCTCGGTCGCTTTACCAAAAAATGCGGCTCTGCCGTAATGATCAGGGCGAAGGTTTGCAACGGCGTGGTGACACTGATCTTCGAATCAAATTCAAAGAATCCCCGACGTTTGATCTCCCCAAGATTATCAACCTCGCCTGTCGGAGAGACCGCCCAGAGCACGTATGTTGCGTATCCTGCTCCCAGTTCAAACGGACGCGGCATCTTCTGAACACTCAGCTCGATCTCAGTACCGTTACGTTTTGTCCGCTTTATCCGGGCGTCGCCTTTCATTCGGGGAAAACGCGTAGTGCCGCGAAAATTTACGACCACCGTTTCGTCAAGCGGATACGTGAGAGCGGTCGTCTTACGAGGAATATCCGCCTGAGAAAAAACGCTCAGAGCAGCAGCCAATATGAACGTAAGAATTCCGTAAATTATGAAAACTTTCGACTTGTGCATATTTTCTCCGAGAGAGATATCCATCAAAAAGATGCCACAATTCATTTCCGAGTTGCAAATAAAGGGCTGCCCGCAGACGGTTTGTTTGTTCAATGAAACCGGATCCTGCCTGGAAATGAACTAAAAGTGCGAGACGTTTTTGAGTGTGATAAATTCCCAGCTTTATCCACACGTCCTGTGGTAAATTAACGCACAGAAAATACGGAGGTTCTACATGCCCAGTTTAAATTTTGCCGATACAAAAAGCACCTGTCATTTGGCTTACGACGCTGTCAGAGCAGAGAGATATCGATTTTCCGACGGCACCGTATGGAACATACTTGACCATTATGAAACCCGTATGTCAGGCTTCAAGGCCATACTTATCCAGCCGGAAGGTGGGGCAAAGGACGTAACAGTTCTGTCTTTTGCCGGAACCGACTCTATTCTGGATGCACTGGTTGACATTGATCAGGCGACGGGAGGATTGCCCGCTCAATATCTTCAAGCACTGTCGCGGGCCAGGAGTCTCAGTGGTCAATACCAAAACCTTTACCTAACCGGACATTCGCTTGGCGGAGGCCTTGCCGCGTGGTCGTCAGTCAATACCATGCTTCCGGCAAGTACGATAAACCCGGCTCCCCTGGTCGGTGCAATGACGCTGAGCTCGCTCGGAACGAATAGCCAGATCACTAACTACATTGCGGGATCAGGTGAAATTGTCAGCAGTTCCCCGGGAAGGAATCCAGGACGTGACGTACACGTACCAGCTACAGGCAATTTCTTGACTCGGCATATGGTCGCAAATGTGGATCCATCAGTAGCACTGCCTACAAGGATATGACGTATCCCTATTTGAATTCTGTGGATTTTGACTTCCCTTCCCGCTGACATATCCTTGAACGCGTTGCGGATTCGCGAAGCTGCAATCAACAACCTGGATGAACGAGTTCACACGCCTACTAAAATATGTCCGGCCGTATTGGGTAACTTTCGTCTTTGCTATAGTCACAATGGTGCTTACGGCGGTATTCGAGACCGCCATTGGTGCCCTTCTCGTTCCTATCTTTAATCAATTTCTACCGGGTGCTCAGCAGACTTCGACCCTATTCAATCTTCAGAAGTTAATTCCGTTTGACGACTGGGTAAAAGCATGGACGGCGATATCCATTCTTCTGGTCTCCTTTACGGTCCTTAAAGGAATCTCTGAATTCTTTTCGTCATACCTCATGGCGAAAATAGGCCAGGCTTCAATACTCAAACTGCGGGTTGAGCTTTATGATCACTTGCTTAACCAATCCGCCGCCTTCTTCGAACGGCATCGTTCCAATTTTCTCGTTTCACGCCTTGTAGTTAGCAGCAGTGCGATCGAGCAAGCGGTTTCGGCAAACCTCCGCGATGTACTTCGCGAAAGCTTCATGCTGATGTTCTTTTTTGGAGCTGCCTTTTATTTTAACTGGCGTTTGATGCTTGGAACTTTGATCATTGCCCCGATAATCGGCCTGCTTACTTCAAGGTTCAGCAAAGGCTTACGGCGACTGGCCGCCGAGGCATTCGAAGGGAACAAACAATTAACCGACACTGCCCAGGAAACACTCGCAAATCAAACAATAGTCAAGGCATATCACGCCGAGAGCCGCGAACGTTTCCGTTTTGCACGCGTTGCCGAGGCGATCGCCAAAGCGAATCGACGGGCAGGCCGCCTCGCGGCGATCTCGCCTCCGACTATCGACATAATCGGCGTCATCACCATTATTGTCCTCTTTTACTTCGGCCTTCGTGAGATTAACGGCGGCCGAATGGATGCTCCGCAGTTTTTTACTTTCCTGTTCTTCCTATTCCGTTCCTACGACCCGATGCGAAAGATCTCGCGTCAGCACAACGAGTTGTCAAAGGCCTTTGCGGCGGCGAAAGACGTATGGGATGTCCTCGATGAAAATGAGGTCCTGCCGGAGAAAGCGGATGCAGTAGAGCTCAAGCCGCTTCAGCATGAGATCCGGTTAGAGTCTGTCACTTTCAATTACCAGAACGGCGATAAGAAGATCCTTCGTGACGTTGACCTGAGCGTAACGAAAGGATCCGTCGTTGCACTCGTAGGTGAAAGCGGTGGCGGCAAATCAAGCCTCATTAAACTTATCCAACGCCTCTACGATCCGACCGATGGATCCATCTTATGGGATGGTATCGATCTTCGGGATGCAAAATTGCTTAGCCTCAAGAAACAGATCGCTCTGGTCACGCAGGAGACCGTTCTTTTTAACGACACGATCCTATACAACATCTCGTACGGTAAGCCCGATGCTTCGAGAGAAGATATAGAGGAAGCCGCTCGCATCGCCTTTGCCGACGAATTCATCGATGAACTACCAAAGAAATATGACACGATCGTCGGTGAACGCGGTGTCCTTCTTTCCGGTGGACAGCGTCAGCGGATAGCGATCGCCAGGGCCGTGCTCCTCAACGCACCAGTTCTGATATTGGACGAAGCCACATCCGCACTCGACGCCGAATCCGAACGCCTGGTGCAAAAGGCTCTGTCCAACCTGATGCAGAACAAGACGTCGATCGTGATCGCTCACCGTCTTTCCACCATTCGCCGTGCTGATAAGATCGTGGTCATGGAAAAAGGCCAGGTCATTGAAACCGGAACTCATGCCGAACTTCTTGAACACAATGGTACCTATCGGCGGCTTTACGAGCTTCAATTCGCCGATGAGGAAAAGGTCGAAACGGTGTAACAGTTATAGGTGTGAAAAGCGATACATGTAACAACCCTTGGACCGTTACACCGCAACTAAGCATCGAATGAAAACACTCTTTGCCCTTTTAATATTGCTGCTTATCGTCGTTCCGTCCTTTGCGAATGAGATCGACACGCTTACAACGCCTGCCGAGGTAAATGCATTCCTGAAAAAAACCTTTCCGGACTTTGCCAATTCAGTACTTCTCGACGAGACAAATGTTCCAAAAGCCCGCTTCGTCAAGAACAATTTCTACAAGCTCGATCTCGATGGAAACGGACTTACCGATCTGCTTATCGACAACTTTCATTTGGTCGCGGTAACGAGCTCGAGTGAGACAAAGTATGATGTCCATCCTATAGACCAGGGTGGCTTCCTGATCAACTTGCACACCCTAACGGGGATCAGCTACCTGAACAAAACACCCATGCTTGCGATCAGAGATTACGATGAACGGACCCAAACCGTCGGTGATAAGAAAACCGAAAAAACTATCCTGATGAAGTTCGGAGAATTCATCGAATACAATCCCAAACCGGATAAATTCAATATCCAGAAGATCGTGTTCAAGGAAGGCGGATGTTTCGGTGATTGTCCGATCTTTAATATGTACATTTTCGGCGACCGGTCCGTCTATTATGAGGCGATCAAATTCAACAAGCAGCAAGGCAATTTCAATACAACTCTCGATCAGGAAGCCTTTAACACTCTCATACGGACGATCAACTATGTAGGCCTATCAGGGCTCGCCAGTCGCTATGAGGTCAATTGGACGGATGATGCGGCTATCGACCTTGAGATCACCTATAACAATGGAAAGGTAAAGAAGGTCCACGATTACGGAATGATCGGAACTTTCGGCCTGGCAAATCTATACAGCCAGCTGTTCAATTTGAGGGATAGTCAGAGATGGCGTCCTGCAGGCCCTCGCATATGATCCCGCCACATTCTTTCGGATCTGAAACTTGCCTCTGATCGGTTACTGAATTAATCTTTAACCACCCTTTACTTGTTAGTTAGCAAGTAATCCTATGAAGTTTTTGTTTAGCTCGATCATCTTGATGATTGTAGGGGTGTCTGTGTTCGGCAACTCTATCGATGAACTGCAAACCGCCCACGACGTGAATCTCTTTCTGCAAAAGGCCTTTCCTAAATATGGAAGTGCCTTGCTCGATGAGAACGCCGTTGTAACTGCCGACTACGGAAAGAACAAATTTTACAAACTCGACCTCGATGGAAACGGCCTGACGGACCTGTTAGTTGACGGCGACGGGCTGATAGCCGTTTTGAATACCGACGGTGAAAACTATACCTATCACAATCTCGAGATTGGCACCTCCGATGCATACGGACACACAGTTGTAAACATCACCAGGCAAGCCGACCAGACGTTACTCGTACTTCGGGGATTTAACTTGGAATCGAAGGTAACTCTCGCAAAAGAGACGGAAAAAAACATCGTGTTCAAGTTCGGAGAATTTATTGAATACAATCCGGAACCCGACAAATTCAGAATTCAGAAGATAGCATTTGAAACGACCGGCTGTTTCGGAACATGTCCCGTTCTTGAAATGAGCATCGATGAACGGAGAAGAGCGACCTACCAGGCCATCCAGTTCAATGAAAGGAAAGGAAAATTCAATGGCGTGATAGACCTCGCAGCCTTCGACAAGCTAGTCGACACGATCAACTACATGGGCCTTAGAATGCTGAAGAATGATTACGCCGTAGGCCACACGGATGACCAGACAGCGACGTTGACGATTACCTTTGACAATGGAAAGGTCCGGAAAATATCGGATTACGGAATGGAAGGAACCTTTGGATTGGCCAATTTGTACAACCAACTTCTCAACCTGCGAAGTACCCAGAAGTGGCGACGAATATCCTGATCGACGGAGATGACGGACTTACGAGTGTCCATTCTCCATGTGTTTTTTCAGTTTCTTAAGTGAACCCTCGAGATCCTCGCGAACCTTTCCGGCCAATATAGCCGGCGGCATCGCGACCCTGCTAACATCACCGACGCTTTGTATTCGTATCTTAATGGCGGTTCCACCTTCTACATCATCGAGGTTGTAGCGGATCTTCATTTCGAACGGTTCGGGGCTCGAGAATTCGAGCATCTTTTCCGGTTCGTCGTTCGTCACAAGCACTTCCGAAACGTACTCTAAACCGGCCATGATGCCTCGGCGTTCGAGCCGGGAGCCTTTCGAAAGGTTTCCAACAGATTGGGGAAAGACCTGCTTCATTCCTTCGATCCAAATTACTTCCGATTTCGGGTCGAACACGATCTCGGCAACGTCTGAACGCGGACGTGCGATGACAGCTTCTGCTTTAACATCAACGGACATATTGGTTTATAGCTCCAGGAAATTGGAAAGTCGGGTGAAGACCAACGGGCAAATGATAGCAGAACCCGCAGAAAATTAAAATCGAAAAATTCTCCGATTTTCTATTTTCGGCTTTCCCTTTTACCTTAAAATCGTTTTACATTGTCTATTTATGAAGTCAATGACTGGATTCGGCCGCGGTGCGGTGGCCGAGGACAACTTTGCTGTAACGGTTGAGCTGAAAACGGTGAACAATCGTTTTCTCGACGTCTCGCTTCGCCTTTCCGGCGAACTGCAGCAGCTTGAGTCCACGCTGAAACGCATCATCTCAAATCGCCTTTCTCGCGGCCGTGTCGATGTAAATGTTCAGTACGACCGGATCGGCGACCTGACGTATGAATTGAACCGCCCGATGATCGGTGCCTATCTTTCGGCGATGAAGGAAATGCAGGAGGAGTTTGGGCTTGCAGGTGAACCCGACTTGAATATCATCGCCCGACTGCCAAATGTCGTTCAGCCGAAAAAAGACGACCTGAGCGAAGAGTTTGTCGTCGGTTTGGAAACCGCGATGAACCTGGCTATCGATGACCTCGAAAAAATGCGTGAGAACGAGGGATTGATGCTTCGCAACGAACTCGAATTTCGCCTTTCCGAGATAGAGCAGCGGCTTCCGGCTATAGAAAAGGAATCAGCCAGCATTGCGGATGAGTACCGCCAACGTCTGACGAAACG
>Ga0207641_10005756_pt1 | contig 10526 bp, 7 predicted proteins | sample KBSSwiS62_FD_184306 | JGI IMG/M metagenome (GOLD analysis project Ga0207641, IMG submission 184306) | Switchgrass rhizosphere microbial communities from Kellogg Biological Station, Michigan, USA - KBS Switchgrass S6-2 (SPAdes) (version 2) | ecosystem: Host-associated > Plants > Roots >... | reverse complement strand
GCGCAATCGTCACCTCGACCTCGACTTGGAGCTCGCGCGCGCGCTGCGTCACCTCAAGCCGGACGGTCTCGGCCCGGGTCTCGGTCCGGTTCCAGATCTCAACCGTCGCCCCCGCCGCTCCCAGACCCCAGACCGCCGCCCGGGCGGCGCCGCCCGCCCCGAGCACGAGCGCCCGCCTTCCCCGCGGCGGCCGCGGCAGCGAGGCGATCAGGCCGCCGGCGTCGGTGTTGTGCGCCTCGATCCCAGTCGCCCTGAAGATCAGCGTGTTGGCCGCGCCGATCTCCCGTGCCATCTCGCTCTTGACGTCGGCGACTGCCAGCGCGAGGAGCTTGTGCGGGACGGTCACGTTGGCCCCGGCGAACCCTTCGGCCGGCATCGCCCGCACCCGCGCCTCGAACTGCTCCGGGGCGACGTCGATCGCCTCATAGCTCCACTCCTCCCCCAGCCCCAGCGCCGCCAGGGCCGCGTTCTGCATCGCCGGCGAGCGCGAGTGGGCGACCGGGTGACCGAGGACCGCGAGCCGCGGCATCGCTATTCCCCGCAGGTCGACGGCTCGTTGCCGCCGTTGGCTTCGCGAGCCTGGTTGTACCTGGCGACGTCGCTTTCGAATTCGGCGTTGGTCTTGGCGAAGGCCAGTTCGTCGCAGGTGTTCGGCTTGTTCACGTAGTAGAGGTAGTCGGTCTTGGCCGGGTGGGCGGCGGCCTCGATCGCTTCCAGTCCGGGGCTGTTGATCGGCCCCGGCGGCAGGCCGGAGTGGGTGCGCGTGTTGTAGGGCGAGTCGACCGCCAGCTCCGATTCGGTCAGCGGCTCTTCGTAGTTGCCGGTGGCGAAGCGGATCGTCGCGTCGATCCCGAGCGGGATCCCTTCGTGTAGGCGGTTGTAGACAACCGAGGCGACCAGCTTGCGCTGGCTGGCGACGCCCGCCTCGCGCTCGATCATCGAGGCGATCGTGAGCACGTCGAAGACGGTCAGGTTCTTCGACTTCGCGTAGCTCATGTCGACGCCCTTGATCCGCCGCTGGAAGTCCTGCAGCTGCAGCTGCACCAGGTCGGCGGTCGGCCCGCCCGGCTTGACTTCGAAGGTGTCAGGGAAGAGGAAGCCCTCGAGGTCCTTGGCGCCCTTGCCGCCGTACTTGGCGGGGTTGAGGTACTTGGAGCGAACCGTCTCCTCGTTGTAGTCGCCCTCGAGGCCGTCTTCTTCGACCAGCTGCGCCGCCTGCGAGCGGCTGTAGCCCTCGGGGATGGTGACCGAGGTGACGCGTTTGACCGGCGGCTTCGAGAGGGCGTCGATCGCGGCGCCGTAGGACATCCCGTGGGCGAGCGTGAAGTGGCCGGCGTAGAGCTCGGAGCGCTTGCCGTCGAGCGTGACCCGGACTTGGAACAGGGTCGAGCTGTCGATCACGCCCTTCTCGCCGAGCAGGTCGCCGACTTCGCTGACGCTGGCCCCTTTCGGGATCGTCACCCGAACCTTGCCGGAGCCGTCGCCGTGGAAGGGCTGGAAGAGCGCGAAGAGGAACCAGAGGACGAGCACGGCAACGATCGCGCCGACGAGGCGGAACGGATGGCGGCCGACAGCCGCGAAGAACCCTCTCCCCCGCCCCGAGCCGCCCGAGCCACGCCCCCGACCCACCTCGGGCGTGACGGCCACCGGCGGCGCCTTAATCGGCTCCCCCTCGAACGGCACCTCGACAACCGGCGCCGCCTCGGCGACAGCCGGCTCCTCATCCCAAAACTCCTCCTCAGACGTGCGCGGCGCCAACGGTGGCTCGGTGCCAGGCAATCCGTGCGTGGGCTCCCCAGCAGGCGCTTCGTTGGGAGTCTCGGGGGATGCCTCGACGGAGCCTCCCCGCTGTTGCGACGGCGAGGCATCCCCCGAGACTCCCTTCGCAACCCCCTCCTTAGCCGCCCGCTTAGCGTCCCGGTCCTGCCGCTTCTGTTCCCGCTCAAGCCGCCGCTGCTCACGCTCCCGCGCCGCCGGATCATCGGGACTGGCAAAGGGATCCTCGGGCATCCAGTCGTCAGTCATCGCTGCGCTCCTCGATCGCGGCCAGTCCGGCCAGGTAGGCCTGCAGCAGGTGAGCGGCGGCGATCGAGTCGCGGGCGCCGGTGGCGCCCGCGCGCCTGGTCGCATCCGCCATCTTCGTGGTCAGGCGCTCGTCGTAGGTCTCGACCGGGATCGAGAGCATCGCCTCCAGTTCGCCGCAGAAGCTGCGGGCCAGCGCCGCCTGACTCCCCTCCTCCCCGCTGAGGTGAAGGGGCAGGCCGACGACAACGCGTTCGACCCCCCGCTCGGCGACGATCTCCGCAACCGTGCGGGCCTCCGGCGGTTCGATCACCGGCAGCGGCGTCGCCAGGGTGCCGCTGGGGTCCGAGAGGGCGCAGCCAATGCGGACGGTGCCGTGATCGAGGGCGAGCACGCGCATCGCTAGGCGAGCTCCCGCTCGATCGCGGCGCGGGCCGCGGCCAAAGCCTTATCGAGCCCGGCCGGGTCCCTGCCGCCGGCCTGGGCCATGTCGTCGCGGCCACCACCGCCGCCGCCGATCAGCGGCGCCGCCTCGCGGATCGTCCCCGCGGCCGAGATCCCCTGCGCCACCGCCTCCTTCGAGAAGAGTGCGACGAGCCCGACCTTGTCTCCCTCGGCGCCACCCAGCACCACAGCGGAAGAGCCGCCGAGCTTCGACTGGATCCGGTTGGCGATCTCCAGCAGCTGCTTGGGGTTGCCCGGCGTGGCGCGCCCAAGGACGAGCGTGACCGCCCCGGTGGGCTCGACCGACGCCAGCTGCTCAGCAGCGGCCGCCAGCGCGTCGGCCTCTTCGCCGGCGAGCTGGCGCTGGGCCTGCTCGGCGCCGGCGCCGGCCTCTTTCAGGCGCTCGGCGGCGCGGCGGGCGGCGGCCAGCGGGTCCTGGGCGTTGCCGAGCAGGTCGCCCGCCTCGCTCAGCTGACCGTCGCGCTCGCGGAAGAAGTCGATCGCGGCGGGGCCGGTAATCGCCTCGACCCGGCGCACGTTGGCGGCGCTCGAACCCTCGGAGACGATCTTGAAGATGCCGACCTCGGCGGTGTTGGCGACGTGAGTGCCGCCGCAGAGCTCGCGCGAGACGCCGTCGACCTCGACCACCCGCACCCACTCGCCGTATTTCTCGCCGAACAGGGCCATCGCTCCGAGCTCCTCGGCCTCGGCCCGGGCCATGTTCAGCCAGCGCACCGGGGCGCTCGCCTTGATCCACTCGTTGACGCGATCCTCGACGTCGGCGAGCTCGGCCGGGCTCAGGCCCTGGCCATGGGTGAAGTCGAAGCGCAGCTTGTCGGGGCGGACCGCGGAGCCGGCCTGGCGCACGTGGGTACCGAGCCGCTCGCGCAAGGCGGCGTGCAGGAGGTGGGTGGCGGTGTGGTTGCGCATCGTCGCGTGGCGCGCCCCGTGGTCGACGACGGCCTCAACCGCGACTCCCGGCTCGATCGCCGCGCCACGCGGCTCGATCTCCAGTGCCTGGTCTTCGCCGACCCGGATCACGTCGACGACCTTCGCCTCCTCCCCGGCCCAGCGCAGCACGCCCGAGTCGGCGACCTGGCCGCCACCCTCGGCGTAGAAGGGGCTCTCCTCGAGCTTGACCAGAGCGCGGCCGAGGTCGCTCTGGATGGCGGCGAGGCCGGTGCTGGCGCTGAGCGTCTCGAAGCCGACGAAGCGGGTCGGCGGCGCCGTCGCGGCGAAGGCGATCACCTGCTCGTGGGTGTCCTCGGAGCCGTGGGCGTTGGCGCCACCGCCGCGGGCGCGGTTGCGCTGTTCCTCCATCAGCTCTTCGAAGCCGTCATCGTCGACCGCCAGCCCCTCTTCGGCCAGCAGCTCCTTGGTCAGGTCGTAGGGGAAGCCGTAGGTGTCGTGGAGCTTGAAGGCGTCTGCGGCCTCGATCCAGGAGGTCTCCGACTCCTTCGCTTCGACGATCAGGCGCCGCAGCAGCTCGGTCCCCCGCTCCAGCGTGCGGCCGAAGCTCTCCTCCTCGTCATTGACCCAGCGGGCGATCGTGTCCCGCTCGGCAACCAGCTCCGGGTAGGCCTCGCCCATCAGCTCGATCGTGCGCTCGGCGAAGCGGCCGAGCCAGGGAGCTTCGAGGCCAAGCGTGTTGCCCTGCTGGATCGCCCGCCGCATGATCCGCCGCAGGATGTAGCCGCGATCCTCGTTCGAGGGGACGACCCCGTCGGCGATCAGGAAGGCGGCGCCACGCGAGTGGTCGGCGACGATCCGCATCGCCCGCGTCACCCGTTCGCCCTCCTCGTAGCCGTGGCCGGTGAGCTCCTCGGCGAGGTCGATCAGCGGCCGCACGTGGTCGGTCTCGTAGACAGAGGGCACGTCCTGGAGGATCGCCGCCATCCGGTCCAGGCCCATGCCGGTGTCGATGTTGCGCGTCGGCAGCTCGGTCAGGGTCCCGTCCTCGGCCAGGTCGTAGCTCATGAAGACGTGGTTCCAGAACTCGAGGAAGCGGTCGCCGTCGCTGCCGGGGCGCTCGTCGTCGTCGCCGAACTCGGGGCCGCGGTCGAGGTAGAGCTCCGAGCACGGCCCGCAGGGGCCGGTCGGCCCGCCCTGCCAGAAGTTGTCGCCGCGGCCGAGCCGGACGATGCGCTCGTCCGGCACGCCGACCCGGCGCCAGATCGCGATCGCCTCCTCGTCGGGGCCGAGCCCGAGCTCGTCGTCGCCGCCGAAGACGGTGACCCAGATCCGCTCCGGGTCCATTCCGAACCCCTCGGTCGAGAGCTCCCAGCCCCAGGGGATCGACTCCTCCTTGAAGTAGTCCCCGAAGCTCCAGTTGCCGAGCATCTCGAAGAAGGTGAGGTGGCGGGCGGTGTTGCCGACCTCCTCGATGTCGGTCGTGCGGAAGCATTTCTGGACATCGGTGAGGCGCGGCGCCGGCGGCTTCTCGCGGCCGAGGAAGTAGGGCTTGAAGGGCTGCATCCCGGCCGTGGTCAGCAGCACCGTCGGGTCGTGCGAGGAGGGCACCAGCGAGGCCGACGGGACCACCTTGTGGCCGCGCTGCTCGAAGAACGAGAGGTAGGTGTCGCGGATCTCCTGGGCCTTCATGTGAGGGAGCCTAAATATTTCGCTGACAGAAAGGGCTTGGCCTACAGCTGGTCTCGTGGAACCGGTCAGGCCGCGGCGGCGATCGTGCCGTGGCCGACGATCGTCTCGCCCTCCAGCAGCACTGCCGTCTGGCCCGGCGAGGCGCCGACGAACTCCTCGCCCAGCTCGACCTCGAGGGCGTCGTGGCGGCCGGGGCCGGCGGCGCCGATCGAGGCCGGCAGGGCGCGCGAGTGGTAGCGCAGGCGGACCGCGTCGACGCGGGCCCCGTCGCGGTGCAGGGTCGCGTCGCGGACCTGGACGCGGCGGGTTTCGAGCTCGGCCCGGGTGCCGACCGTGACCGTGTTGGCGACGGCGTCGGTGGCGGTGACGTAGAGCGGCTCCGGGGCGGAGACGCCGATCCCGCGGCGCTGGCCGACGGTGAAGTTGTGGTGCCCGTTGTGGCTGCCGACGGTGGCGCCGGAGCGGTCGAGCACGGCCCCCTCGCGGTCGCTGAGGCCGCCGTGGCGGCGCAGGAACTTGCGCTTGCCCTGGCCGGCGAGGAAGCAGAGGTCCTGGCTCTCCGGCTTCTTCGCGACCGTCAGCCGGTGGCGGGCGGCGATCTCGCGCACCTCGGGCTTGGTCAGCTCGGTCAGCGGGAAGGAGAGCCGGCTGAGCAGCGCCGGCGGCAGCGCCGCCAGCATGTAGCTCTGATCCTTGGCCTCGTCGGCGGCCGAGGCCAGCAGCGGCCCCTCGGGGTCCTCGACGATGCGGGCGTAGTGGCCGGTGACGAGCCGGTCGGCGCCGAGCCGCTCGGCGAGGTCGACCATCGCCGCGATCCGCACCTCGCCGTTGCAGAGGACGCAGGGGTTGGGAGTGCTGCCGGCGGTGTAGCCGTCGATGAAGCGGCCGACGACGCGGCGGCGGAATTCCTCCTCGAGGTCGAGGGTGAAGTGCGGGATGCCGAGCGAGTGCGCGAGGCCGCGGGCGCCGAGCACCGCCTCCGGCGAGCAGCAGGCCTTGGCCCCGTCGGTGTCGGGATCGGCCCAGAGCTTGACCGTGACGCCGACCACCTCCGCCCCGCGCTCGCGCTCCAGCAGCGCCGCGACGGCGCTGTCGACGCCGCCGGACATGGCGACGGCGACGCGCTCGCCGGTCGGCGACGCCGATCCACGAGTCGCGGCAGCCGTGGGCGGGAGCGCGAGGCGGTCCGAAGAGGCCGCGGCGCTCGCGAGCCCCCGGTGGAGCGCGTCGGCGGCGAGCTGAGCGGCATGCCGCTTCGCCGGCGTCAACCCCCCGATCGCCGCGTCGACCGCGTCGATCTCGATCGCGGCGGCCTCCAAGACCGGCACCCCGTCGATCATCTCGGCAACCGCGGCAGTAGCGGCCTTGGTCGCCCCACAGCCCTCAGCGTCGAAGCTGACAGCCGCGATCCGCTCCTCTTCGACCGTGAACGAGACCCGCGAGAGATCCCCGCAGGCCGCACCCCCGGCGGCGCCGGTGAAAGCACCGTCAGCCGGCGCCCCCCGCCGGCTCTCGTCACTCAAGTAGTGCTCGAACAGCTCTCGATCCATAGCCCAAGGGTAAGAGGTCGGAGCGAGGACCCCGCACCGCAGAACGAATCCGGGTCGTTCGAGGCCCTAACTCTTCAGCAGTGCCCGCAGATCAGCGGCGATCTCCGCCCGTTCCACGCGCAGTTGCCGCCAGGTGATCCGCATCGACCGCCAGTCCTCGGCCAGCAGGATCCGGTCCCGCTGCCGGTCGCTCTCGAACGCCTCCTCGGTGCCGTGCGCTTCGCGCCCGTCGAGCTCGACCAGTAGTCGCTGCTCGAGCCACATGCAGTCGGGCCTCAGCAGCCGCCCACGGACCGGGAGCGTCGCGTTGAGCCGCGGCCGCGGCAGCCCGTACTCGTCGAGGAACTCGACGAACAGCTCCTCGAGCTCCGTCTGCGTGATTCCCGCCGGCGTCTTCGCCTCCAGCATCGCCCGCAGATTCGCCGCGCCCCGCCGCCGCGGATAGCGCTCCAACAGATCCCACAACGAGAGCCGATCCGTCAGCCCCTGCACCTCCGCCTCATGCATCGCCCGCTCCAACCCACGCTTCGGCAGGATCGCCGCCAGGTCGAACTGCGTCCGCGCCACCGAGGTCACCGGAATCCCCATCAATTCCCCCCGCTCGTCCGACGGGATCGATCCGCGATGGACCGAGGCCCTGTCAATGCCGCGGCAGGCCGACGCCCTCGTCACTTCCGGCCAATGGCTTGCCCGCGGCACGATCCCCCAGAGCTGTCCCGCGGATCGGCGGCTCAAGACAGCGTCCGGCCCCGCAGCGAGGACTGCCGCCATCCATCGGCCATGCACAGAAAGCGGTCGGAACCCGACCGCGTAGACACCACGGTGCACTCGGCAGAGCTGACCACGACCGACCCGGACCCGGACGGCGCCTCTCCCAATCCCCTGCGCTTGAAGCTGCCACCGCGCTAAAAGGCCGTGCTGATTCTCCGCCAGCCGCGAGATCACCCGATCGATTGACTCCTCCACCCGCCCATCCCCACGCCTCGTCCATTGGACCAACCCCACGAACGATGCGTTTGGCACTCCATAGGTGCCTAATGCATCGCTCGTCAGATTCGTGGAGGCGATGCTGCCCTGCGCCGACGCACGTGTGGCGCGCAAAGAGCAACAAAAAAGGCTCCAACCCGCCGTTGCCGCCTCTGGCTTTGATCCCTTCAAATGAAGGTGGGTGCCTGCTCCTGACCCCAAGAGGCCTGGAGACTCCCGGCTCCCGCGCCGTTTGTGTTGGGTCAAACGGTGAGACGGCTCTCGTACGGGCTCGAGCCTGGGCTCAACCGTACCACCGTCGGCGCTCGCGGCGGACAAGCCTACGAAGGCGCCCGGTGGGGGCTAAAAATCGTCGTTGTCGAGGTTGGAGAGGTGCAGCTCGGCTTCGCTCCAGCGGTCGGCCGGCACGCGTAGGGCGATGTCGCCCTGGCCGAAGCGGTCGAGCGGCCAGTCGGCGGTCAACGCCGCCTCGATCCCGGCCTCGATCAACGCCTGGTGCCAGGCCCGAGCCGTCTTCACGTCGGCGAAGTCGCGCACCACCTCCCAGCTGTCGAAGCTGGGGTCGTCGACGAAGACCGGGGTCTGGCCGGGGCCGGGAGCCGGGCGCCACCTGCGTGGAAGCCAGTCCCGGAAGGCCATCTCAGTGGCCCGGCAGCTTGCGCTGGTGGATCGCGATCCCCAGGTCCCGCACCTGGACCTCGTCGACCGGAGCCGGCGCGCCCACCATCAGGTCGAAGCCCGAAGCGGTCTTCGGGAAGGCGATCACGTCGCGGATCGTCTCGGCCCCGCTGAGCCGCTGGACGATGCGATCGACCCCGTAGGCGATGCCGCCGTGCGGGGGCGCCCCGTAGCGCAGCGCCTCGAGCAGGAAGCCGAAGCGCGCCTCCGCGGTCTCGGCGTCGATCCCCAGCGCGGCGAAGACCTGCTGCTGGGTCTCGGCGTCGTGGATGCGGATCGAGCCGCCGCCCAGCTCCTGGCCGTTCCAGACAACGTCGTAGGCGACGGCGCGCGCGGCGCCCGGGTTCTCCGGGTCGAACTCTCCTGCCGGCGCCGTGAACGGGTGGTGCAGCGAGTCCCAGCGCTGCTCCTCCTCGTTCCACTCCATCAGCGGCCAGTCGACGATCCAGACCAGCTGGTGGTCGTCTTCGTCGATCAGCCCGAACTTCTCCGCCAGGTCGATCCGCATCTGTCCCAGGACGGCATCGGTGACCTTGCGCTGGTCGGCGACCAGCAGCAGCAGGTCGCCCTCCTCGGCCCCGAGCCGCTCGTTGAGGTCGGCCAGCTCCGCCTCGCTGAGGAACTTCGCGGTCGGCGAGCGCCAGCCCTCCCCCTCCCGGAAGGCCCAGACCAAACCCTTGGCTCCCAGCTCCTGCGCCCGCGAGATCAGCTTGTCGAGCTCCGAGCGCGGCAGCTCCCGCTTGCCGGCGTTGATGCCGCGGATCGCGCCGCCGCCGTCCAACACCGAGCGGAATACCTTGAACTCGGTCTCGCGCAGGGCGTCGCCGAGGTCGACCAGCTCCAGCCCGAAGCGCAGATCCGGGCGGTCGGTGCCGAACCGGCCCATCGCCTCGTCGTAACACATGCGCCGCATCGGCAGCTCGATCTGGGGGCCGCCGGCGCGCTCGAAGACGTGGGCCAGCAGCCGCTCGTTGACCGCGATGATGTCCTCGCCGTCGACGAACGACATCTCGATGTCGAGCTGGGTGAACTCGGCCTGGCGGTCGGCCCTCGTCGACTCGTCGCGGAAGCAGCGCGCCACCTGGTAGTAGCGCTCGAAGCCGGCCACCATCAGCAGCTGCTTGAACAGCTGCGGCGACTGCGGCAGCGCGTAGAAGGAGCCCTGCTGCTGGCGACTGGGGACGAGGAAGTCGCGCGCGCCCTCGGGCGTCGAGCGGGTCAGGACCGGGGTCTCGACGTCGACGAAGCCCTCCCTGTCGAGGAACTCGCGCATCGCCCGGGTCACCTGGTGGCGCAGCATCAGCGCCTCGCGCATCTGCTCACGGCGCAGGTCGAGGTAGCGGTGGCGCAGGCGCGCGTCCTCGCCGACCTCGCCGGAGAAGCCCTCGACCTGGAAGGGCGGCGTCTCGGCGTCGGCCAGGCGCTCGGCGCTGGTCACCTTGAGCTCGACCTCGCCGGTCGGCAGCTCCGGGTTGACGGTCTCGGCCGAGCGCCGGACCACGGTCCCGGCCGCGGTCAGTACGTCCTCGGCCCGCAGCTCGTGCGCGCGTTCGAAGGACTCGCCGGAGCTGTCGGGGTGGAAGACGAGCTGAACGATGCCGGTGCGGTCGCGCAGGTCGATGAAGATCAGGCCGCCGTGGTCGCGGCGGCGGTGAACCCAGCCGGCGACCCGCGCCTCGGAGTCGACGCGGTCGCCCAGCACCTGCCCACACCAGGTGTCACGGAACCCGTTTGGCCTCAGGGCCGGCAGATCGCTCACGACTCTCCTCCAGTCATCTCATCGACAAGGTTGCCGGGGTCGGCCGCGCGCTGCTCTCCGGTGCCCATGTCGCGTAGCTGGGCGGAGCCGTCGGCCTCGAGGATGAGGACGCGCCGCGCCCCGATCCGGTTCGCCTGTTTGAGCTGCCCCTTGAGGCTGCGCCCGGCAAGATCGATCTCGGCCGAGAGGCCGGCGTGGCGCAGCTCGACCGCCAGCGCCATCGCCCGCTGCCGCTGGCCGTCGTCGGCGATCGCGACGAAGGCGTCGCGCCCCGGCGCCTCCTCCTCTTCGTCCAGGGCCAGCAGGATCCGCTCGATCCCGGCCGCCCAGCCGACCGCCGGCGTCGGCGGCCCGCCGAGCTGCTCGATCAGACCGTCGTAGCGGCCGCCGCCGCCGATCTCCGACTGCGCCCCGAGCGCGTCGCAGACGAAGGAGAAGATCGTCCGCGTGTAGTAGTCGAGGCCGCGGACCAGGGTCGGGTCGAC
>Ga0207641_10005755_pt1 | contig 10528 bp, 9 predicted proteins | sample KBSSwiS62_FD_184306 | JGI IMG/M metagenome (GOLD analysis project Ga0207641, IMG submission 184306) | Switchgrass rhizosphere microbial communities from Kellogg Biological Station, Michigan, USA - KBS Switchgrass S6-2 (SPAdes) (version 2) | ecosystem: Host-associated > Plants > Roots >... | reverse complement strand
TTAAGGGCGAGCACGCCGCGGCCGCGAATCTGCTTCACACCGGACGCACACCCAGCGGTACGCTGCAGTATCCGTCTATCGGTTCGATTGTTTCGCACCAACTAGGGACGAAAACGGACGAGGTTCCCGCCTACGTGGTGATGGGCTATCCGAACATCACACGCGATCCGGGATTTCTCGGCGCCAAACACGGCTACATTTATCTCACGCAGATTGAAACCGGACCGAATGGGCTGGTGCGTCCGCCAGACGTTGACAACGCTCGCGAGGATCGGCGGGAGACCCTGCTTTCGAAGATGCGCGAGGGATTTGTGAAGCGCAATCCCAAAGACGAGGCCATTCAAGGCCAGGCCGAAGTCAGCCGGCAGGGGTTCAAGCTGGCGAGTCCGAAGTTCCTGAACGTTTTCGATTTGCAGCGCGAGGCTTCGACCCTGCGAGAGTCTTACGGAGGAGAGTTCGGCCAGCGCTGTCTTCTGGCGCGGCGTCTGGTGCAGTCCGGCGTGCGGTTTGTCGAAGTCTCGTTCAACTTGAATTTCCTGAATGGTAGCGGCTGGGATACACACAACGACGGGCAAGTGAAGCAGCATTTGTTGATTCAGGATCTGGACAAAGCGTTCGCCACGCTGCTTCAGGATCTGGAAAAGAATAAGCTGCTGGACACTACGCTCGTCGTCATCGCGACGGAATTCGGACGGCCTGCGGAATTCGACAGCGGCGGCGGCCGGGGCCATCAGTCTGAAGCTTTCAGCATGGTGCTGGCAGGTGGCGGATTGCGCACAGGCCAGGTAGTGGGTGTCACCGATGAGATAGGCCTCACAATTGTGGAGCGCTCCGTGAGCGTGCCCGATTTCCATGCCACCATTCACTGCGCCCTCGGCATCGACCCGGGCAATGTCATGCACGCGGGCGATAGGCCCGTTCCGGTTACGGATCACGGCAAGCCCCTGTTGGAGCTTTTCTCTTAATGCGCTGGGCAGTTTTGGTTTGTGCGCTTGCCGGACTGTCCAGCGCCAACGCAAAGCTTGTCCGGATTGAGGTAGAACAACGCACGGACGTACTGGCAGGGAAGCCGTTCGGCAAGTCAGGGCCGTACGAATGCGTTCGCGGGCGAGCTTACTTCGCTGTCGATCCGCGAAACCCGAAGAACGGAAACATCGTCGATCTTGCGAATGCAGCAGTCAATGAGGCTGGCTTGGTGGAGTTCTCAGCCGAGCTGTTCCTGTTGAAACCGCGCGACCCGGCAATGGGAAACGGTACGCTGCTGTTTGAACCCCCGAATCGAGGCAGCAAAGCAATGCTCGCGACTTTCAATCGGGGCAAGGCCGCCGTCGATCCGGCGGACCCCGCGTCTTTCGGAGATGGATTGCTGCTTAACGAAGGGTACACCCTAGCCTGGCTCGGCTGGCAGCATGACGTTCCGCCCCGAAAGAACTTGATGCGTATGTTCGCTCCGGTTGCCGTCAACGTGGAAGGTCTGGTGAGAAGCGAATTCACGGCTGACAGCGCTGTGACGCAGTTCTCGCTAGGCGACGCCGGACACGCACCTTATCCGGTTTCCGATGCAAACCGCATGCTCATCACGGAACGCGACGGCATTTACGGTACGCGTAGGCCCGTCACTGGATGGAGCGTGGAAAATGCCACGGCTATCCGGCTGAAGGATCCTGCCGTTCCCGGCCACATCTATGAAGTGATCTATCCGGCAAAGGGCCCCATGATTGCGGGTCTCGGACTCGCCGGAATTCGCGACTTGGTATCCCATTTCAAATATGGCGAAGCCTCCGTACAGCGGGCTATCGGACTCGGCACGTCACAGAGTGCGATGGCGCTGCGGGCTCTGCTTTATCAGGGCTTCAACCAGGATGAGGACGGGCGGAAAGTATTCGACGGCGTTTACTCAAACGTGGCCGGTGCGCGGCGCTCTACCTTCCAGCGATTCGCCCAGCCGTCCCGCACGGCCGGGCCGATGCGGAACGCTTCCTACTCCACCACGGATCAGCCTCCCTATTCTGACGTGAACACCACAGCCGCGCTCCCGAAGGTCTTCTATACAAATTCGTCGTATGAATACTGGGGCTCGGGCGGCTCCCTGATACACACGACCAACGATGGCAAGGATGATGTTTCGCTTCCGGCGAACATGAGGCTGTACGTATTCGCCAGCGGGCAGCACGGTCCCGCGGCGTTTCCTCCACAGCGGACGCGCGGACAGAACCTGCCGAATTTCAACAACTACCGCTGGGTGATGCGCGCCTTGCTCACAAGGCTCAATGCGTGGATTACAGAGGGAACCGAGCCGCCGCCGTCGGTCTATCCCATGATTCGCAATCGCACACTGGTTCCTGTAGCAGTCTATGCATTCCCAACGATTCCACAAGTGCAGAAGCCCGATCATGCGCACCACCCGGTAAGGCTGAACTTCGCCAAAGAGCCACCCGAGGTGGCCGGCCCCGCCTACGAAACTCTGGTACCGCAATGCGATAAGGACGGAAACGACATCGCAGGAATCCGAACCCCCGAGATCGCCGTCCCGCTGGGCACTTTCGCCGGATGGAACCTTCGAAACCCGTCGATAGGAGCTCCCTCGGAGCTGCTCGGCAACACAGGATCGTTCATTCCTTTCTCTGTCACCAAGGAAAGCCGCGAGCAGCGCGGCGATCCCAGACTCTCGATTCAGGAGAGATACGCCGACCTGGATGCCTATCTCGCGGCCGTGCGCACTGCAGTCTCGGACTTAGTGCACCGCGGTTTCCTGTTGCCTGCGGACACCGAACCCGTCGTACAGACGGCCAAAAAATATTGGGAGTATGCTGGAAAGCTATGAAGAAGCTCATCTGCATTCTGTTTTGCAGCCTGGTTCTGTTTGGCGCCACCGGCGGGCAGGCGGACAAAGAAGTACTCGACGCCATGAACGGCTTGAAAGACGCGATGATCCACAAGGATGGCGCGGCCTTGGACAAGCTGCTCAGCAAGGACCTGACATACGTTCATTCCGGCGGCCAACTGGAAACAAAGGCTGACGTGATCAAGGCGATCACTAGCGGAAAGTCGATTGTAGAACGGATCGATTACACGGCAACAACCGTCCGCTTCTACGGGAACACCGCCCTGGTGAAGTGCAATGTGGATTTATGGCACAGCAGCACGAACATTGTTCACATGAACGTGCTGCACGTTTGGACTAAGAGCGACAAGGGCTGGCAGATGGTGGCCCGCCAGGCGACGCGCCTAATCCCGTAACCCGCGCTTATCGCACGAACTGATCGACAAAATCCGCACCCAGTCCGACGTCGGCATAATGCTTGCGGCACATGTCGATCTTGGTGAATACATCTTCGAATCCCGTGTGATTGCCCTGCTCGTCCACGTAGTACATGCAACCGGAGATATTGAAGAACGTGATCATCTCATCCACGTCGGCGTCTACCATCAGTGTGTGAGTTTCGCCCGGCGGCTCAAAAACGTAGTCGCCCGCTCTGGCAATCCAATTGTGCTCCAGGTAGCGCCAGGAGCCTTTGATGACATAGCCGTGGACCGGCGCAGGATGCCGATGCCGGCTCAAGATTCCCGCCCGCCTCACTCGCAGCAGGTTGCACCAACCGCCTACCAGAGTGTTGAGCATGAGTGGACGAAACCACACGCTCGGCGATTGCGGCACCCATACCCGCTCATCGACGGGCACCGCGCTGACCACGATCTGTTCAGGAGAAAGAGGATGTGAAGTTTGCGTGAGGATCATTTCCCTACCTAATTGAATATCCGCCATCGACGGGGAGGACGACGCCGGTGACAAATGCAGCGGCTTGTGAGCATAAGAATAACACTGGACCCGCAACATCTTCCGGTGTACCCCAACGGCTCATCGGAGTACGGGCAACAATCTGCGCCGAACCCGCGGGATCCTGTTGCAGCGCAGCCGTCAGATTCGAAGAGATCCACCCTGGAGCAACCGCATTCACGCGAATGTGCTCCGGCGCCCAGGCAATCGCCAGGGACTTCGTCAATTGTGCGATTCCGCCTTTGCTGGCGCTATAGGCCGGCACACGGGCGCCGCCAAAGAAACTCAGCATGGATGCGGTGTTGACAATACATCCTCGCGATTTCGCCAGCAGGGGCCGGCATCCGACGCAAAGGCGCATGGTCCCCGTCAGGTTTACGCCCAGCACACGTTCAAATGTGGCGATGTCAAATTCCACATCGCGCTGAATAGTGCCCGCACAATTCACCAAAATATCAAGGGTCTCAAGGGTTGATATCAACCGGTCTACCTCGACCTGCGATGCGACGTCTACGGGCGTGGCAGGCAAAACGCTCGATTCGCAATCCGGATCCGGAAGGCCTGTGACGCGAACGCTGCATCCTGCTCTGTGCAGAGCCTCTGCGATCGCCTTGCCAATGCCGCTGGTGCCGCCGGTAACAAGCGCTGATTTTCCTTCCCATTCAGAAGTCACTCAGGCGAACCGCCGGACGCAAGACGCATAAATTCTGAGTATAACCTTCACTCCGGGTTTCAAGCGATAATTACAGTCATGAAGCAATTCCTGGGCATCCTCCTGTGTGTCGTGGTGTCGAGCGCTGCGCCTAACCCGCCTTCCGTCGCCGAAGCGAAGAAGTTCCTGGACGAGGCCGAGGCGCGGTTATTGTCCCTGGCGAACGAAGCGGGCCGGGCATCCTGGGTACAGTCGAACTTCATTACGGACGATACGGAAGCGCTCTCCGCACTTGCTAATGAGAGAGGGATTGGCGCGGCTGTGGAACTGGCGAAAGCCGCTACGCGCTTCGACAAAGTAACTCTTCCTTCGGACATGGCCAGGAAGATGAAGCTGCTGAAATTATCTCTGACACTGGCCGCTCCCTCCAACGACAAGGAGAGGAGTGAGGTCACTCGCATTGCCTCCAGCCTGGAAGGGACCTACGGAAAAGGCAAGTATTGTCCTGGCGGCGATAAATCGAAGTGCCTGGATCTGCAGGACATCACCAAAATCATGGCGAACAGCCGTGATGAGAAGGAATTGAAAGACGTCTGGAAGGGATGGAGAACCGTCTCGCCGCCGATGAAGAACGACTACAAGAGGCTGGTGCAGCTCTCGAATAAGGGTGCGCGGGAGTTGGGCTTTGCTGATACCGGCGCGATGTGGCGGTCCAAGTACGACATGCCGCCAGATGATTTCGCCAAAGAGCTGGACCGGCTCTGGGAGCAGGTGAAGCCGCTTTATCTGTCTCTTCATGCTTACGTGCGCAACAGGCTTCGCGAGAAGTACGGAGATGCCGTGGTGCCGGCAACGGGACCGATCCCCGCGCATTTGCTGGGCAATCCGTGGGCACAGTCGTGGGAAAACATCTATCCGCTAGTGGCTCCGAAGAATGCCGATCCAGGCTTCGATCTCAGCGACATTCTGAAGGAACGAAAGACCGATGCTTTGGGAATGGTGAAGTACGGCGAAGGCTTTTTCATGTCACTGGGATTCGCCGCGCTGCCTCCGTCGTTCTGGGAACGCTCCCTCTTCGTGAAGCCAAGGGACCGTGAAGTTGTGTGCCACGCGAGCGCCTGGGACGTGGATAACGTGAATGACTTGCGCATCAAGATGTGCATCGACATCACCGGAGAAGACTTCTCCACCATCCATCACGAGCTGGGACACAACTTCTACCAGCGCGCCTACAACACGCAGCCATTTCTGTTTCGTGATAGCGCCAACGACGGATTCCATGAGGCCGTCGGCGATACCATCGCCCTGTCCGTGACGCCGGAGTACCTGGTAAAGCTCGGTTTTTTGAAAACTGCTCCGGACCCTTCCAAAGATATGGGGCTCATGCTGCATAAGGCGCTTGAAAAGGTCGCATTTCTGCCATTTGGATTGCTGATCGATCAATGGCGCTGGAAAGTTTTCAGCGGCGAGATCACGCCCGAACAATACAACCAGGCATGGTGGCATCTGCGGCAGAAGTATCAGGGAATTGCCGCCCCAGTGGATCGTACGGAAGCTGATTTTGACGCGGGCGCAAAGTATCATGTCGCCGCCAACGTTCCGTACATGCGGTATTTCCTCGCGGACATTCTGCAATTTCAATTTCATCGGGCACTGGCGAAGACGGCGGGATGCACCGAACCTCTCCATCGCTGCTCCATCTACAACAGCAAAGAGGCAGGATCGAAGTTGAACGCCATGCTTTCCATGGGACAGAGTAAGCCGTGGCCCGATGCGCTGCAGGCTATGACAGGCCAGCGCCAGATGGACGCTTCGGCCATCGTGGATTATTTTGCTCCGCTGAAAGTCTGGCTGGACGAACAGAATAAGGGCAAGCCAGTTGGGTGGTAGAAGGGGAGGACAACGTGGCAAGAGGCTGGGAGAGTAAGTCTGTTGAACTGCAAATGGAAGAGGCGGAAGACAGAAGGAGGGCTTCCGCAGGCCGCGAGTTGGCAGCTCATGAAAAGGAACTGTTGCGGGACCTTCGCGTTTTGCAACTTTCTCGCATACGGATCCTGCAGCAGATATCCGACGCTACGCACGAAGGCTACAGAGTGATGATGCGGCAAGCGCTGGCGGATCAGGATCAAAAAATCGCCGAGTTGGAAAAGCTGATCAATTCTCCAACTGACTGAGCGGGACTGTTACCGATCCGGCCGATCCGGAGCCAGCATCGCGAACAGCGATGCGCAGACTCTCGGCCTTTGCATTCCTGGGAAAACTTCGCTGGTAAATCAAGCCGGTTTTCAGGATCTTCAAGTACGACTCTCTTGGCAAGTTGAGGTCGACCGAGTCTGTAATGCCTGTCATCGGACGCCCCTGTTCGTCTTTCTGTACGAAAATCAGATCCACCTTTCCCACCCATTTGTCATCCTTCTGCTCTAGCCGCAGAGTGCTTACGTCCACCTGGGTAACGATGGTCATCGTATCGGGTGGAGGATCCTTCACAATGTTGACGCGAGCGTTTAGGGTTACGGCCGTCGCATCGAGCGGGCTCCAGGCTGCGCTCGCCAATTGGGCCCTGCGCGATTTGGCGTCCTGCTGCACCTCGCGCAGCGGAAAGTATCCCTTGCGGTAGCGCGCGGTTACGCCAGGACGTTCCACCTTGATCTTGATCTCGTGGAATTTGTCATCCTGTTCGATGACGCCGGGATAATAGCCAAGCGTGTATGTCACCTTCGCATCTTCAATCGCATTGCGAATCGCCTTGTCCAGATCGTTGCCGTTGTAGGACGCTCGCCCTCCGGTGCGGTTTGCCAGTTCTTTCATCGTGTCCACATTCGTAACGATCGGTTGAAACGGACCCCGCCGGCCAGGAGCCTGTTGGTCGAGTCCTGTGAAATCGGGGCCAAGGAGGAGGCCCCGTGCGTCCACGGGGTACATGGCCACATTGGCATTGTTCAGCGCCCGGATGGTGTGCATCGTTTCCTCGAAGAACGACCGCTGCTCCCTGGGCATGGCGCCGGGACGGGTCGTCTCATCGAATCCCATCTGTAGCGGAAAGCCGCCAGAGAGCCAGATCAGGTTCTTACGGCCGGGGACACTGGCCAGATGCTGTGCGATGGCTTCCAGCGCCTTCAGTGTATTAAGCGCGCGGTTGCTGGTATGGAAATCTGCCTCGGCCTTGCTGCTTGCCAGAAAGTCGAAACCCATTTGAAGTGCGCCTGGGTTCGCGGTGGAAGACGCAACGTCCGGGAGATTCTGGCCGCCGAATTTGGCAAGCTTAGCCACCAGTTCGGCCGAGTCGGACGTGTAGTCGTGCAGAATCTTAAGACCCCGTCCAAGCGTGTAGATCGCCACGCGGTCCTCAGGACGGATTTGTTGCAGAAACCGCACAAGCTGATCTTTGGCGTAGAGCTGATCCTTCACTTCCGTGTTCAGTGCATCCAGAAGAATTACCGTAACGCTGCTGGGCGCGCCCGCACGCTCGCTGAAACGGTTGGAGAAGACGTGCGGCGGAAGCTTCACGACCGGCGCAGCCAGCTTCCCGGTGGATTCCACAGAAAAGAAACTGATGGTCTGCGCCTTGCCTCGATCGGTGAGGCTGAAATCTTCTTTCTTCAAATCATCAACCGGTTCGCCCTTGCGGTTGTGGACCACCACGTTCACTTGCACCAACTGTGTATTGGATCGCAGCAATAGCGTGTCGGCCGAAGCTTGCTCGGCAAGCGTCCGCGCTTCGAGTCTGATAAGAAGACATATCGCGATCAAAATTCTGACTGGCATTTGTTCATCATCCCTTGGCTTTGAGCATTTTCAGGGTCAACTGGTCTGCTTCGCCACGATAATACTTCTTTATAGCCTCTTCAAAGACCTCATTATCCGGGGCAACTTCAGAAAACAGCGTCATGGAGGATCGAAACTTCATAGCGTCAATCTCGCCGAAGATGGCTTCTATGGAACGGCCTTCTACTGAATTTACGAGCGTAGTGCACTCGAGCAGTCTTGGTCCAAGAATCGAATGGTCCAGATATGCCTTGGCTTCGGCACGCGAAGAGATACCAAAGTGGTTCGCGTTCGGGCTGCTACCTAAACCCTTGAGTTGAGGAAAGACAAACCACATCCAGTGCCCTCGCTTATCCCCTTCTCGCAGTTCCGAAAGTATACTATTCCATTCTGGATTTTGCGCCTTTACGAATCTCTCCAAATCGAAGCTTCCCTTCATGTCGCGCCGCTCCAGCAAGTATATTCCGATTGCTTGCCCGAGCGTGGGGATAGACACCGCGTCCAATTAGAGATAGAAGTAGGCATCAGGAGGTGGAGCGCCATGAAGCGTACCACGAAGCTCTCTCTGGTTCCGGCGGCTGCGATATTGGTCTCAATGGCAAGCTGCGGGCCCACTTCGCAGCACGACGTGAATGAGAAGTACTATCTGATTGCCAGCAACACCAAAGTGCCGTACTGGCAGAACGCATTTGCCGGCCTCAGCAAGGCTGCCACGCAATTGCAGGTTCAAGCTGAAATGGCCGGTCCTGATAAGTACGATCCCAAGGCGCAACACGAAGCATTCCAGCGTGTACTGGCAAAAAAGCCGGCCGGTATACTGCTGTCTGCGGCGGACCCTGAACTGGTGAAGACGGACATCCAGGCGGCCATCGCACAAGGTATTCCCGTGATTACCATCGATTCGGATGCGCCCGGCAGCCGGAGGCTGTTCTTCATCGGTACCGATAATTACAAAGCAGGAATGATGGGTGGACAGGTGGCCGCAAAGCGGCTGAACGGAAAAGGCACGGTGATCGTCTTCAGCATGCCGGAACAAGCCAACCTGAAGGAGCGGCTCCACGGATATCAGGACGCCTTCACAGCGTTTCCGCAGATCAAGATTGTAGAAGTGGTGGACATACACGGTAATCCCACCGTGGCTTTCGACAAGACGACGGAGCTGATCGAGAAGGCTAAGAACGTCCCCGACGCGTTCATCTGCCTGGAAGCCATTGCCTGCCCTGAAGTGGCGGATGTACTGGAGCGGAAGAACGTGAAGGGAAAAGTGGTCGTAGCCATGGATACCGACGAGCGGACGTTGCAAGCCATAAAGAAAGGATCCATTTCCGCCACCATTGCACAGAAGCCTTTCACGATGGCCTATTTCGGAGTGCGCGTGCTTGACGACCTGGTGCATCACAAGCTAACTCCCCTGGATGCAAATTTCGCCCAGGAATCGCGCTCTCCCGTTCCGATGTTCGTGGATACGGGAGCGACCCTCATCGATCCCGGCAACGTGGAGTCGTTTCTCAAAGAGACAACGACCGCATCGCTTAACTAGGGCTTAAGCCTTAATAGCGCGGTCGACTACCCGGTGGTGTTAAGCCGAACGCCGTATTGCGGTCAGAACAACTTACTTCTAGTATGGTTTATTCGAAATCGCACCACTTAGGAGAGTTCTGTGTCCAGACGAGCAGCGTGGTTTGCCCCAATTGCCGCAATGGGGCTGGTGTGGATTACAAGCGCTCCGGTAATGGCTGGAGGAACGGCTAGCTGTCCCACAGGCTCGGTCTCCTCCAGCGCGTTTGCCAGCGCGAATCTTGGCTCTGTTGCCCGTATTTGCGGAACGGTGACCACGGGGGCCAATTCCGTCACCACGGCCATCCCGACCGGCGCACCGGGATTCACTGTGGAAAGCTGGCTTGGTGTTTCCTTGAACATCCCCGGCTTCTCCGGACAATCCGCCTCGGTACTGCAATTCACCAACTTCCAGGCGACGCAAGGGTCGGTCATCGACTTCAACTGGATTACGGCCTACGAACAACTTACGGAAGGCTACGCGTTCGCTCTACTGGATGGTCAATTTACTGTTCTGGATCAGAACTTCCTTGTTCCTCTCTCGGTATCGTCCATCCTAAACAGCACGCAGCTCAGCATCGGCTCCGATGGCTTCCATACTCTGTCGCTCGGCATGGTGGATGGATGCACAAGCTGCCTTGGCCTTAACGCGAATACTCTCGATCCACAGGCAACTTTTAGCAATATCACGTTGACGGATGCCAGTGCTACTCCGGAACCCACTACGTTGTCGTTGATAGCTTTGGGCTTTGCGCGCGTAGCCTTTGGCGCGATCC
>Ga0207641_10005745_pt1 | contig 10540 bp, 9 predicted proteins | sample KBSSwiS62_FD_184306 | JGI IMG/M metagenome (GOLD analysis project Ga0207641, IMG submission 184306) | Switchgrass rhizosphere microbial communities from Kellogg Biological Station, Michigan, USA - KBS Switchgrass S6-2 (SPAdes) (version 2) | ecosystem: Host-associated > Plants > Roots >... | reverse complement strand
CACGTCGAGACACCAGGCGCCCGCCGAAGTTCATCACAAGACGCCTACCGAACCGTTGCATCGACGCAGTCATGCACAAATTACAGCTGTAGGACAGAGGCAAAGTTCGCTTCACTCCGACCGTACCGCTCGGTTGTTAATCGCGACGCGGTTAGCGTTTTCCTAACCTTTACGCGCGCATGTGTGCGGCACCTTGGGAAGGAAGCACGCACAGGTGTCAAAGCGCACCGAAAAGGGTCAGCAAAAGAGGCCGTGGAAGTTACTTCTGTGGACAGCCTTTGCCGGGCTGATCTTCGGTCTGATCGGCTTTGGCGAGGTCGCAGAGGATTGGCTGCGTGTCGCCCGCAACAGCTTTCACCCGCATAAGGCCAGCGGCAATATCGTCTTGCTGATGATCGACGACAAGTCGCTCCACGAAATCGGCAATTGGCCCTGGCCTCGCCGGACCGATGCAGAGCTCGTCGATCGTTTGACGGCTGCCGGCGCCAACCGGATCTTCTTCGACGTGAACTTTTCGTTCGCATCCAACCCGACTGATGACGAGATATTCGGCGCGGCCATCGCGCGTTCTGGACGAGTTACGTTGTTCACCAGATCCAGAATCGGACAGGTCGGCACCGCTCATAATGTCGACGATCTACCGCTTCCGGTTCTGAGGAAGCACGCGAAACTTGGCGCCGCGAGCTTGTTCTATAATTATCAGAACGCGGTCTGGCGCGTGCAGTATGCAGCGAAGCTTCGGACTGGAAGGGTGCCTTCGTTTGCCGCGGCGCTCGCAAAGGTTTCCGGACCCGCGGATGAGGACTTCAGGGTCGACTATTCGACCGATCTTCGGACTCTCCCGACTTATCCGGCCGGCGATGTGCTGACCGGTCAGGTTGGCGCGCGGCAGCTTGCGGGCAAGGATGTGGTGATCGGCATCGGCACCGACGTGATCGGCGACTCTTATTTCATTCCCGGCTACGGCAAAGCGTTCGGCATTCACGTTCACGCGATCGCAGCTGAAACGCTCAAGCGGGGCAGGCCGATCGATCTTGGCTGGGGTGTTTCGTTCGTCTTCGGAATGCTTGCCGCAGCACTTGTCGCGACCCGCAAGCGATCCCTGCATCAGCTTCCCATCCTTGCCGCCGCGTTCACCGGCCTGCTGGTCGCCCCCGGTTTCTTCGAATCGAACCTGGTGTTTGTCGATGTTACGCCGGGAATCTTCGTTCTCCTGGTAGTTTCAACGGTCTTGGGCTGGCGCCGCTATCGAGCTCGTGGCCTGGTCAACACCATTTCAAACCTGCCCAATCTAAACGCGCTTCGAGCCAATTCCGAAGGCCGTAGCCAAGCTCTCGTTGGCGCGCGCATCCTCAACTACGAGGAGATCGTCGCCACCCTCCCACCGGACAGCGAACGGCAGTTGATCGAGCAGATCGTCGCACGATTGAAAGTAGGATCGCCCAACCGCGTGCTCTACCAGGGCGATGCCGGGATTTTTGCCTGGTATGAGCAAACCAATCTGCCTTTCGGCAATCACCTCGAAGCGCTCTACGCGCTTTTCCGCAATCCCGCGCGTGTCGCCGGCATGTCTATGGACCTGACGATCGCCTTCGGCGTCGAGCTTGGCAGCGGGCGCTCAATCACCAACCGACTAGCGAGTGCCCTTGTTGCCGCCGACGAGGCCGCCCATGACGGACTCAAGTGGAAGTACCACGATCCGGAAAGCCTCGAAGATGCTTCATGGAAGCTGTCGATGCTTAGCCAACTCGACGAGGCGATCGATCGCGGCGAAGTGTGGGTCGCCTATCAGCCAAAACTCGAGATCGCGACGCGCCGGATCATCGGCGCCGAGGCACTGGCGCGCTGGACTCACCCGGAAAAGGGACCCATCGCGGCTTCCGAATTCGTCGTCGCAGCGGAGCAGCACAACCGCATCGGCAAGCTGACCGACTTCGTCCTTGAAACAGCGGTGGCAGCAGCAACCCAGATCAACAAGCGCGGGACGAAGTTTGAGATTGCCGTCAATCTGTCCGCGCGCTTGCTCGCCGACAAGGGGTTCACATTGCGCGTTTCCGCGCTCCTCGCTCGTCACGGGCTCGACCCGAGCCAACTAACCTTGGAACTGACCGAGACCGCGGCGCTGACGGGAAGTGGCGAAGGTCTAGACATGATCGGGCGCCTGCGCGACCTCGGCATCAACATCTCGATTGATGATTATGGGACGGGCCTCTCGACGCTCGATTATCTGAAGAAAATCCCTGCGAACGAGATCAAAATCGATCAGAGCTTCGTCAAAGGCATTGCCGATAATCGTAGCGACCGCCTGATGGTCCAGTCGACGATCGGCCTCGCCCACTCGCTCGGGCGCAAGGTCGTTGCCGAAGGTGTCGAGCATCGCGACATCCTTGAGATACTGATCGAGATGGGCTGTGACATTGCCCAGGGCTTCGCCATCGGACGACCGATGAGCCTTGATAGCCTCACGAAGCGCATCGCTTCCGACCACAAGCGCAGCGCCGCTTAAATCCATAGCTCCGGTGTCGTTTTAGATCGGGACAAAATAGTCTTGGCCAAAACGTGGTTACTTGTTTGCTAACCATAACGATTAAGGTTAATATCCCTGCATCTGCCGAATCGCATTCATGATGGGGGTAACGGAAATGAAGAACGTAAAAGCTGGCCGCGGCTTCTGGAGCTGGCTCATGGGTTCGGGTTGGTCTTCCGGTGGTGGTAACGGCTAAGCCACTCGGGACTGATCTGATCAGGCCCTGAAATCAAAGACTTATAAAGCGCTCGTCGAAAGACGGGCGCTTTTGTTTTGGGCATTTCAGGCGCCCAGGTGAACAGGCTGGTGCGGCATGCGATGGCTCGTTAGTCCGCGCCAATGCTTCGTCAATCGAACGCTGTTCTGCCGATTCGCGCGAGTCGCGCCGGGCTCACCGAAATCACCGATTCCGTGCTTCAATTCGTGGCGGGCAGCGGGATTCAGGAGGGCCTGTTGACGATTTTTTGCCGCCACACCTCGGCCTCGCTGTTGATCCAGGAGAATGCCGCGCCGGCGGCACGGCGGGACCTGGAGCGCTATTTCGAGCGGATCGCACCTGAAGACGGACTCTACGAGCACGACGACGAAGGCCCAGACGACATGCCGGCACATTTGCGCAGCGCTCTAACGGCGACGCACGTCTCGATTCCGGTGCAGCACGGACGGCCGGTCCTTGGCACCTGGCAAGGCATTTTCCTGTTCGAGCATCGGCGCAACACGCCCGAGCGCCAGATCGCGCTCCATCTGATCGGCGAATGAGCCTTGAGTCGGTGCGAGCGTGGCTCGCAGGAAACGCGCCCGATCTCCGCCTGATTGAAGTCGAGGAGAGCACTGCGACCGTCGAGTCCGCTGCGAAGGCGCTCGGCGTTGAGCCAGGCCGAATCGCCAAGACCCTCGCCGCGCGCGCCGGCGATCACCTTTTCCTGCTGTGCACGCAGGGCAACGCGCGGCTCGACAACCGCAAGTGCAAGGACGAGTTCGGCGCCCGGCCGCGGATGCTTGGGGTTGGAGAGGCGCTCGAGCTGACCGGCCATCCGGTAGGCGGTGTGTGTCCATTCGGGCTAAAGAATCCCCTGCCCGTCTATCTCGACGTGTCGCTAAAAGCGTTCGACGTGGTTTATCCCGCTGGCGGGTCGCTCAACACCTCGGTCGAAGTTACGACCGAGCGGCTGTTCGAGCTGGTGGCCGAGCGTTGGGTGGATTTATGCCGGCTGCCGGACGAAGCGGCCGGGATCTAGGTCTTCTGCGCCCACGTCGGTCACCGGCCAGGGCCGGCCCGTGATCAACGAAGCCGTAATCGAGGCCATCGCGGGCGAGGTCTGCAGTCCAAAACCGCCTTGTCCTGCAAGCCAGAAGAAGCCCTCCGCATCGGGCGCGAAGCCGGCCGCGGGGTGACGGTCTGGAGTGAAGGTCCTCAGCCCCGCCCAGCGGCTGTGGATGCGATCGACCTTCACCGTTGTCCGCTCCTCCATCCGGTAAGCGGCGAGCGCGACCTCAAATTCGTCCGGCTGAGCGTCGCAGGGGTCGCTCGGCACCTCGTCCATTGGGGAAGCGAACAATCGCCCGCTCTCCGGCGCGAAGTAGAGTTCGTCGCCGACGGTTTTAGCAAAGGGCAAACCGTCGAGCTCAGTCCCGGGCGGCGCGTCAAAGCTGATGATCGTGCGCCGCTTCGGCGCGAGTCGCAGTGGCAGGACTCCGGCGAGGCCAGCGACTTCGTCGGCCCAGGAACCAGCCGCATTGACTATGATCGGCGCCGAAAAAGTCTCGCCCTTGTCACTCCCGACAGCCCAAATGCCGCCCGAGCGCTCGATGGAAGCGACACGCTGACCCGTATGAACCGCTCCGCCGCGACTGCGCACCTGCCGCAAATTGCCGTGGAGCAGCGCATGGGGGTCGAGGCGGATGCCGTTCCGGTCGGCGATGCCGTACAGCGCGTCCTCCTTCAGCAGCGGACACAGCTGGTGCAGGCCGCGCGTATCGAGCCGCTCAAGCTGAGCAAAGAGCGATAGCTCCGCCTCGAGAGCGTCGAGCGCGTCCCGTTCGTCCTCGCGGGCATGGATGAGGACCGGCATGCGATGGCCCAAGCTGCCGAACTCTTCGGGCGGATTGTCGAAGAAAGGTCGGCTCGCCAGCGTCAGCGCCCGCACCAGGCGATCGCCAAGTGCGTAATGCAGCATGGTCGCGCTACGGCCCGAGGAATGGAATCCGATCTGCTCTTCGGCTTCGAGGACGGTGACTTGCGCATGCTTCGAAAGTGCGGTGGCAGCGGAAAGTCCGGCGATGCCGCCGCCGATGATGAGGATGTCGGGGGTGTTCATCGGCTCAGGCGGCGCTGAGCCGCTCGTTCACGATCTTGCCGCCCTGCGTGAGGCGGGTGGCTTTGACGATTTCATCGTCGTCGGGAAGCACCGGTCGCCCCTGCTCCTTGTCCCAGAAGGCCGACAGGAAATTGTACAGGTTGCGCGCAAACAGAGCCGACGCGTCAGCGGCTAGGCTGCGGGCGAGATTCGAGGCGCCTATAATCGTGACTGCGTGCTTGGTTACATATTCTCCGCTGACGGCGCCTTCGACATTACCGCCAGCGTCCGCTGCCAAATCGACGATCACGCTCCCTGCACGCATGCTCGCGACCTGCGCGTCGCTGATCAGCCGCGGCGCGGGACGGCCGGGGATCAGCGCGGTGGTGATGACGATGTCCTGCTTGGCGATGTGGCTGGAAACCAGCTCGGCCTGCGCCTTTTGATATTCCTCGGACATTTCGGTCGCATAACCGCCGGCCCCCTCGCCTTCGATGCCTGCGACATTCTCGACGAAGATCGGCTTGGCGCCTAACGATTGGATCTGCTCCTTGGTCGCCGAGCGCACATCGGTTGCGCTGACCTGTGCGCCGAGACGCTTGGCGGTCGCGATTGCCTGAAGGCCGGCAACTCCTACGCCCATCACAAAGACTTTCGCCGGGCTAACCGTCCCGGCGGCGGTCATCATCATCGGAAAGGCGCGGCCGTAGGCGGCTGCGGCGTCGACTACCGCCTTGTAGCCGGCGAGGTTCGACTGCGAGGATAGAATGTCCATGGACTGGGCGCGGGTGATGCGCGGCATCCACTCCATCGCGAAAGCATCGAGCCCGGCCGCCGCGAAGCCCTCGACGGCTTCGCGCCGTCGCAGTGGATCTAGCGCTCCGACGAGCAGCGCGCCCTTCCCGGCGTCCTTCAGGGTGGATGGATCGGGGCCGTTGATCGCGAGAATGATGCCAGCACCTTTCAGAACGTCCGATCGCGAGGCGACCTTCGCCCCTGCGCTCTCGAATTCCGAATCGGCGATGGACGCGTCCTCTCCCGCCCCGTTTTCAACCGCCACCTCCGCTCCGAGCGCGGCGAATTTCTTCACGGTCTCGGGAATGGCGGCGCAGCGCGTTTCGCCCGCGCCCTCCTTCAGAACCGCGATTTTCATCCGCTTATTTGAGGATCAGGAGAACGACGAAACCGATCACCAGGCAGATGAGCGCGCCCCATTTCAGCAGCTTGGTGAAACGCACGTAATCGCGCACATGGACGGCAACGTCCTGGGTTGGCGGGCTCACGAGCAGCGGCTCTTCTTCGGCCATTTAGCAATCCCTCTCACCTGTCGATGCGTCGCGCCGTCCATAACAAGGCAATCGCCGGTTCGGAAAGCCCTAGACGGCGGAGCGCTTAAGCTAGCCTTTACCGCTTTAGCCTATGACGCCACGCATGCGCGAAGAACCAACCCGCTCCCTGCTATTGCTGGATTCCAATCCGGAAGAGCGCCGGCTGATCTCAGCTATTGCCGGCCGTGCCGGCTGGAGCGTCGTCGGCGCGGCCGACGAGGAGACGGCCCTTGCATTGCTCCAGGGTCCGCATGGGCGCGAAGTGCAAGCCGCTTTGCTCGGCGGCTGGGATGCCGAGCGCGGTCCAGAACTGATCGCGCAGATGCGCGAGCATCGGCCCGATCTGCCGGTTATCGTGCTCTCGCACAGCGACACAGTTTCGGTCGCAGTCGAAGCGATGCGCGCGGGCGCGTCGGACTTCCTCGTGCGCCCGGTCGCTCCTGAACGGCTGTTGGAGGCGCTAGCCGCCAATGCCGATCGACGCCGGGCTGCGGGCGAGCTTGCGCCAGTGTCCGAAAAACTCGCGCCGGCGCTCGCACTAGAGCAGCTAATCGGCGCGTCGCCCGAATTCCGTGCTGCCCTCGCTGTCGCTGCGAAGTCGGCGCGCAACCGCCTGCCGGTGCTGATCATCGGCGAACCGGGAACGGGCAAGGAGACGGTCGCGCGCGCCATTCACAGCGCCAGCCTGCGCGCGAAAGGGCCGCTGCTCGAACTCGACTGCAAGGCCGTCGCTGCGAACATCATCGACAGTGAGCTGTTCGGTCACGAAAAAGGCGCCTTTCCGGGCGCGTTCGCGGCGAAGACCGGCAAGCTGGTCCAGGCCGACGGCGGCACGCTCGTTCTCGACGAGATCGCCTGTCTGCCTGGCGAGACTCAGGAGCTCCTCGACCGCGTCCTCGCCACCGGCGAAGTGCGGCCGGTGGGTCTCAACGGCAGCTATTCGGTCGACGTCCGGGTGATCGCTACCAGCGGGCGTCCGCTTCCCAACGATTTTCATCGCGGTCTCGCCGAACGGATTGGTGCGACCACGGTCAACTTACCTCCCTTGAGAGACCGCAGCGGCGACATTCCGGCGCTTGCCCGGCACCTCCTGCAGCGCATGGCGGAGCAGACGGGCCTCAGAACCTTGTCCATCGGCAACGACGCGCTCGCGGTGCTGATGCGCTACGGCTGGCCGGGCAATGTCCGTCAGCTCGCCGGCGTGCTGTTCCGCGCAGCATTGCAGTGCGAGGAGAGCTCGCTCACCGCACAGCATTTCCCGCACATCGCGATCCAGTCGCGTTATACCGCGCGCCAGACCGATTTCACGCCGACAATGAGCGCTGCGCGGAGCGACGAAGTGATCGCCGGCTCGCCGGGCGTGACGCTGTACAGCAGCGACGGCCATCTGCGTCCGCTGGAGGAGATCGAGGCGGACATAATCCGCCTTGCCATTGGCCATTACCGCGGTCGCATGACCGAGGTTGCGCGGCGTCTAGGGATTGGCCGGTCCACCCTCTACCGCAAGCTGGGCGAGCTGGGGATCGACACCGCCGCCTAAAGCCGCGGCGTCAGCCCCTGATCATGCATCCCGCGCCAGACCCTTAAGGCCTGGACGGTCTCGAATACGTCGTGAACTCGAAGAATCTGCACGCCCTGCTCGGCGGCCTTCATTGCGAAGGCGATGCTTCCGCCGAGGCGCTTGTCCGCCGGTGCCTCCCTTGAAAGCGCGCCGATCGTGCGCTTGCGGCTCGCACCGACGACCAAGGGGCAGCCGAGCGAGTGGAACAGGGCGAGACCATTCATCAGCTCAAGGTTGTGCCCGACATTCTTGCCGAAGCCGAAGCCCGGATCAATGAGAATGTGCTCGGGGCGAACGCCAGCCTCAACAGCGGAATCGATGCGCTTCTCGAGCCAGAGATAGACTTCAACTAACACATCATCGTAGCGCGGATCGTCCTGCATCACCTCAGGCGGACCCTGATGGTGCATCAGGACGACCGGAACGTTCAGCCCCGCGGCTACTTCGGCCGAACGCGCGTCATAGGTAAGCGCCGACACGTCGTTGATCATCCGCCCGCCGGCCGCAACTGCTGCCGCCATGACCTCGGCTTTGCGCGTGTCGCACGATACGGCGGTACCCCCCGCGGCGAGCTGGCGGATGACCGGCACGACGCGCTCGATCTCATCGCGTTCCCAGATCGAGCGAGCCCCCGGTCGGGTGGATTCGCCCCCGACATCGATAATCGCAGCGCCTTCCGCTGCCATCTGGGCGCCCGCTTCAGCTGCCGCCGCAGCATCGGCGAACTGCCCGCCATCGGAGAAACTGTCGGGCGTTGCATTGATGATCGCCATCACCTGCGGCTGGTCGAGACGGATTGTGCGCTCGCCCAGCTTCAGTGGCGCTCTTGGACTGGTGAACGCCTTCCACTGCGCAGCCAAGTCTTCATCGAAGCGACTTTCGATGCCTTCGACCGGCATCAGCTCGGTCTCAATACGGCTATGCCCCTCGACTTTGATTAGCTCGACCGCAGCGAACCATTTGAGCCCGCCGGCAAGCCGCGCGACCTTGCCATCATGGCCGAAAGGAGAATCGACGAAGCCGGTAGGCCTGAGAAGCGTTCGCATGGCTCCGCGCTATAGCGCGGCGAGATGCTGTTGCCGCAAGACATCGAGAGGCTGGAGCCCCCCGCCCTGTTCGACATGCCAGAAAGTCCAGCCATTGCACGATGGCGAACCCTGGAGCGCCGCGCCTACCTTGTGGATGGACCCCGCATGGGTATCGCAGCCTATCGAGCCGTCCGCGTGCACGGTCGCCGACCAGCGGCGTTTGGCATCGGTTAGCACGGTTCCCGCGCGAACAAGGCCGCTCTCGACCAGCACGCCGAACGCCACTCGCGGTGCCGAGCGATTCTCGGTCATCACTGTCATCGCGCTCTCGTCGAGCGGTAGAGTCGAGGCGATCCGCTCGTGCGCAACCTTCACATAGGCGGTTTCACGCTCGATCCCGATCCACTTGCGGCCGAGCCTCCGGGCGACAGCGCCGGTAGTTCCGGTGCCGAAGAAGGGGTCGAGCACCACATCGCCCGGCTTCGTGCAGGCTAACAGGATTCGGTAGAGTAGCGCCTCCGGCTTCTGTGTGGGGTGGGCCTTTGACCCGTCGTCGCCCTTCACCCGTTCGCCGCCACTGCAGATCGGCAGCAGCCAATCCGAGCGCATCTGCAGATCGTCGTTGAGCGCTTTCATCGCGCGATAGTTGAAGGTGTAGCGCGCCTTTTCGTCCTTCGCGCACCAGATGAGTGTCTCGTGCGCGTTGGTGAAGCGCGTGCCGCGGAAGTTCGGCATCGGATTGGTCTTGCGCCAGACGATGTCGTTTAGAATCCAGAAATCAGCGTCCTGGAGCAAAGCGCCGACGCGATAGATGTTGTGATAGCTGCCGATCACCCAGATCGTGCCATTGTCTTTGAGGACGCGCCGCGCCTGCTCGAGCCACTCGCGGGTGAAATTGTCGTAAGTCGTGAGGCTCTCGAACTTGTCCCATTCGTCGTCGACCGCGTCGACCCTACTCCCCTCGGGCCGGAACAGGTCGCCGCCGAGCTGCAGATTGTAGGGCGGATCGGCGAAGATCATGTCCACCGACTTGTCGGGGAGACGCGCCATCTCGGCGATGCAGTCGCCTTGCAGGATCGTGTCGAGCGGAAGTTCGCGCTTGGGCGCCGTCGTCGAGCGAAACGCCGCCGGCTGCTCCGCAATGCGGGCGATGAGGTTCATGGACGCTTCTGCCCCTACGGTTAGGACGCGGAAGGTGAGTCACGCGGGACTCGCGGTCAAGCGGGCAAGCGTTAACACCCCGCAGCGGGACTTGATTCTCAGGCGGCCGGTCGTGCCTCGTCCACAATATGTTGAGCCACTGCAACGGGTGCGGACTCAATCTGTGGTGGGTGTGACTCGAAGGACTCTCTTGACTGAATTTCGGTGAGGACGAGCTCCGGCTGCGCCTTTCGCGCCTCGATCTCGCGCACAAGGCCAAAGCTACGGCGGTGTAACGGGGTCAGCCCGAGGCTGTTGATCGCGCGGCGATGGTCGGGCGTCGGATAGCCGCGGTTACGCTCCCACCCGTAGCCGGGATAGTCGCGCGCATAACCGACCATCATCCGGTCCCGCGTCACTTTTGCGATGATCGAGGCGGCAGCGATCGAGCGGCATTTGGCGTCGCCGTCGACGATCGCCTTCGACGGCCGCTGCCAGCGCGGCGTCGCGTTCCCGTCGACCAGAACCCAGGCGGGCTCCAGCCCCAGCGCCTCGACCGCACGGGTCATCGCCAGCATGCGCGCCCAGTAGATGTTGATCTGGTCGATCTCCTCGACCGTGGCGATGCCGACGCCCCACGCCGCGCATTTAATCAGCCG
>Ga0207641_10005743_pt1 | contig 10541 bp, 12 predicted proteins | sample KBSSwiS62_FD_184306 | JGI IMG/M metagenome (GOLD analysis project Ga0207641, IMG submission 184306) | Switchgrass rhizosphere microbial communities from Kellogg Biological Station, Michigan, USA - KBS Switchgrass S6-2 (SPAdes) (version 2) | ecosystem: Host-associated > Plants > Roots >... | reverse complement strand
TGTTCGACCTCATCAAGAGCCTTCCGCCAACGTTGAAGTACGAGGCGGGAACAATCGCGGCGGAGGGCAATTTCGTCATTGTGCACGGCCGGTTTTCGGGATTCGGCGCCCCAATAAATTGGATCGCCGCCGACATCTTACGCATCGAGGACGGATTACTCGTCGAACATTGGGATGTGATTCAGGATGAGGCCACAGAAGAGCAATCGAAAAGTGGCGCGCCCATGTTCGGAAAGACTTTTCCAAAATACAAATGAACCGGAGTGGCTGACAGGAGACTGACGCATGGGAAACGAAGGCTCTTACGTAGCTCTCGGGTTGAAAACATGGAACGCCCAAATTGACCTCGCGGACAAGCTATTTGGAGGCCTCTCGTCCGACGAGATTCTGCGGGAGATAGCGCCTGGCAGGAACAGGCTTCTTTACTTGTGGGGACATCTCACAGCCGTACACGACGCGATGCTGCCCCTATTGTCACTGGGAGAACGACTTCGTCCTGAGTTTGATGTTGCCTTCGTCTCGAATTTCGACAAATCGCTGGCCGACATTCCTTCGCACGAACAAGTTCGCCGGGCATGGAATGTCGTCAATGCTGAATTGCGGAAGGGGTTTGAGAAAATGTCGTGGTCCGATTGGGTCCAGAGACACTCGGCCGTATCGGAAGAAGATTTCGCCAAAGATCCTTCGCGCAATCGCTTCGCCGTCTTACTGAGCCGCACGAACCATCTCTCCTATCACCTCGGCCAAGCGATGCTCGGACGCAACTGATCGAGAGGAAGGGTCGGAGGTCGCGAGTTCAGAGCTAGGCAACAACGGAGAAAGACAATGTCCAAGAAGCTCGAAGGTAAGGTCGCTGTCATCACCGGCGGCACAGAAGGAATTGGGTTAGCTGCGGCAAGGCTTTTCGTGAAAAAAGGTGCCTACGTCTTCATCACCGGCCGCCGCCAGAAGGAACTCGACGAGGCCGTGAAAACAATCGGCAGCAATGTTTCTGGTGTTCAAGGTGACGTCGCCAAACTCGCCGACTTGGATCGTCTTTACGAGACGATCTCTAAGGTGAAGGGGAGAATCGACATTGTTTTCGCCAACGCCGGCGTTGCCGAATTTGTCCCTCTTGGGGCCGTCACCGAAGAGCATTTCGAAAAACTGTTCAACATCAATGTGAGGGGAACGCTGTTCACGGTGCAAAAGGCCTTACCACTGCTAAAGGATGGCGGCTCCATCATTCTCAACGGTTCTGTCGCGAGTGTTAAAGGCACTGCCGCATTCGGCGTCTACGCCGCGAGTAAGGCCGCCATCCGATCTTTTGTCCGCACCTGGACTACAGATCTGAAGGAGCGTCGTATCCGCTCTAACGTTGTTAGTCCGGGTCCGATCAATACGCCGCTGGTGAGTCGGCAAGCTGCAGACGTCATTGCGCGAATAGTGTCCACGATCCCGATGGGACGCATGGGGGAACCGGAGGAAGTCGCTAAGGTGGCGTTGTTTCTCGCTTCGGATGACTCCAGTTTCGTCACGGGTATCGAACTGTTCGTTGACGGTGGCAGAGCCCAGATCTAACCGAGAGGCGGGAGACTTATTTGGCGGGATCCCTCGGAAGGCCCGAGCGAGCGGTTGGTTTAGAAGAGGAGCAAAGGTATGCGATACGAAAAGGCGGCAATGACTTCAAGACGGGAGTTCCTATCGAATACGCTCGGAACTGCTCTCGTAACGGCCTCGACTTGGCCAATCCGAGCTGACCAAGCCGGCTCGATGCACGGACAATCCGACAGCAGTGCCTCCAACTCCGAACGTACAACTCAAAATACATCCCTGAGGTGGGACGTGTTCCTGGCGCCCAGCGTACCCGCCATCACGAGCGATTTGCCTCCAGGCGAAAAAGAGCGGCCGTGGCCGCCTATTTCATCAACACTTATTTCTGGAGAGCGAGACGCTGTCCTGGTCGACACTCCTATTACGGTCGAACAGGCGCGGGCCCTGGCGAATTGGATTGTCGTGAGCGGAAAGAATCTGACGACGATCTACGCCACGCATGGCCACGGCGATCATTTCTTTGGTACCAGCACAGTTCTGGAGCGATTTCCAGGTGCCCGCTTTGTCGCGCGGCCGGATGTGATTAAGGTTATGCGCCAACAGGCATCGCCAGAGTCTCTCGCTACGTTTTGGAATCCGCGTTTTCCCGGCCAGATTTCCAGCCATCTTGCAATTGCCGAAGAGCTGGCTGGAAACGTAATTAACCTGGAAGGGTGCGATTTAATCAGTGTGCCACTCGGATTCACCGACACTGCTAGCACGACTTGCCTTCACGTTCCCTCCATCGGTTTGATCGTTGCGGGGGATGCCGCCTACAACGGCGATCACCTGCATCTGTCAGAGTCGCCAGATCAGCAGAAGCGCCAAGAGTGGATTGCCGCCCTCGATAAAATGGAGTCGCTTAAGCCACGCGCAGTCATCGCCGGGCACAAGCGCGTCGGAAACGATGATAGCCCTCGGATCATTGGAGAAACCCGGAAATATATCTGCGATTTCGAGCGCCTTGCCGTACGTACGACGACCGCACGGGAACTATATGACGAAATGCTCAAGCTGTACCCTGATTGGATCAATCGAGGTGCGCTCTGGAGTTCAGTCCGTGCCATAAGGGCTTAGCCCGTTGTGTCGGGGCCCTCGCGCGCATGCGTTCCTATAAAGGGAAGAATACCACCTTGCGGTCCCGCGGTTTCGAGGTTTAAGAAGGGAGAACCATATGGCTGATACTAATTCTGCGGCGCACGTGCGGGTGATCGAGGAAACGCCTGCGTACTGGAGGGTTGTGTTCGATTACCCGCCTTTCAACATCGTGGACGCCAGCATATTCGAAGCCCTACAGGATCTGCTCGCGCGAATGAACACCAGCCCGAGCCTGCGGGTCGTCGTATTCGAAAGCGCGAACCCCGAGTTTTACCTTGCCCACTTTGATTTGACCGGCAAGATAGGGAACATCATGACTGCTGTCGGGACTTCGGGCCTCCCGATCCTGATGGATACGTTCGTGCGTCTCACCAAGTCCCCGGTGGTCAGCATCGCGAAGATCCGAGGCTGTGTCCGGGGCGTGAGCAGCGAGTTCGTCCTCGCCTGCGACATGCGCTTCGCGTCGCGCGAGAACACGCGACTCGGCCAACCCGAAGTCGGGGTGGGAGTGCATCCCGGCGGCGGTGGCGCGGAACGCCTCCCACATCTGGTCGGCCGCGGCCGCGCGCTCGAAATCGTTCTCGGCGCGAACGATTTCGACGGCGACACCGCGGAACGATACGGATACGTCAACCGGGCACTTCCAGACGCCGAACTGGACGGCTTCGTCGACGCGCTCGCGCGCCGGATCGCCTCCTTCGACCGGCATGCCATCGCCGCCGCGAAGCATCTCGTCAACTATGTCTCATTGCCGTCCGCCGACCGGCTACTCGCCGCCATCACTTCTTTTGAGACCGCGCTGACTTGGCCTGAAACGCAGCAGCGAATCCAGAATTTGCTGCAACGCGGACTCCAACGAGACAGTGACTTCGAAACTCGCTGGCCCGAGGTACTCGGCACGCTCCTCGAGATGTAGTTACCGCGTGGCGATGCGCAGCCGACCGTGATACGAGGGCATCAAGTCGTGGGCATCGTGCCACCGTCGATAATGTAATCGGCCCCGCTGATAAACGCGCCTCGGTCTGAGGCCAGGAAAGCTACCAGCTCCGCCACTTCCTCGGGTCGGCCGGTTCGGCCCATGGGAATGCCTCCAAGCATATCCATAATCCGTTGCCGTGCAGCGTCCTCGCTGATGCCGCTAGCTCTGGAAATGTCGGCGATCATCCCCTTCGCGCCCGAGGTCTCGATGAAACCGGGCGAAATCGTCGTTACTCGCACCCCCTTCGGAGCAACGGCCTTTGCCAGCCCCTTGCTGTAAGTAGTAAGGGCTGCCTTGGCCGCCGCGTAGGCGAGAGTCGAATTGGGGAACGGTAAACGATGAGCGACGGAAGAAATATGAATGACGACTCCTGACTTACGTTCGATCATGCCGGGAAGGAAAGCGCGGTCAAGGCGAACGGCGGCGAGTAGGTTAACCTCCAATATTCTTTGCCAGTCCTCGTCGGAGAGCACTTCGAATCCGCCTGGTTTTGTTTCTGTTCCACCGACATTGTCCACCAAGACGTCGAGCCCACCCCACTCTTGCAGAATGCGATCGACGACGTTTTGCACACCCCGGGCCGTTCCAAGATCCGCCTTGATAAAGAGAGCAGGAGCCTGGCCGTGAGCTGTCTCAGCGCGCGCGGTGGTGGCGACCGAGGCGCCGCTCAATTCAAAGCGGCGTACGATCGCTTCTCCTACACCCTTCGTGCCTCCGGTCACCAGAATACGCTTGCCTTTGAACTCAGCGCCAAAAACGACAAACGGATAGCTGTTTGTCATGCTGCCCCCAAAGAAACAACGATTCGAGAGATGTTTGAGCCCTGGTGGTCGGGTCCGTTTCTCCTAGTGGTTCACCCTTCAGATCCGCGAACCTCGCCTGAATGAGCCACAGCATGACCGCAAAGATCATCGCGGTCGAAACTCCAAACAGAAGCATTCCATTGGCCGTTTCCAGCGGACCCAACAGTCTCCAGGAAGGCGACATAATGAGATCAACGTAACCAAGAGACGTGTAGTTTACTGCTGAGTGGTAGAGCGCAGTCCCGAAGTCTGTGAATTCTCCGCAGATTATGAACAATACCGCCCAAAATGCGATCTCTAGGAGGTGCGTGAGAGACGCGTAAAACACTACGCGAGCAAAAATCCCCAGATCGGTCCAGGGCGTGCCGACATGGCCACGCCTTCTTTCACGACGAATAAGGCTGACCGTAGCCCTGAGTGGAACCAGATAAATAATGATCGTGCAGACTAGAGCGACCGGAAAGAGCCCAAGGGGCGCAAGAACCGAGATGCGGTGGCTTTGTATCATGCTGCTGTCCAGAACATCCACTCTTCTCCTGCAGTTGCTGACATGCTCGTATCACTCCGAGGTCACGTGAAACGAACGGATCATTGCCCGGATGTCACGATTCTCGAAAACCTGGGTCTCGCGCTCCGCTGTTTTCTGGGCGACGACGTTCACCATGGCACGCGCCAAGTCGTCGGCCCGAATCACCTGGTTGGGGAACAGCATCCGAAACGCAGGATAGATCGCGCGCATGAGGCGGTAGGTGAAATTCGGCTCCTTCCGGGGCTCCACGGGGTAGATGTAGGCGGGACGAAAGACATACACGTGCGGAAAGCCAGCCGCCAGTAGAGCGTTCTCAGCCTCTCCCTTATAGCGCGCGAAAGGCATCCGACTTCGGCCCGTCGGGTCCGCGCCCTTACCGCTCAAAAATGAGAATGCCGCCTCAGGGCTGCTTCTACGGAGAACTCGCGCGAACTCGATTGTGTAGGCCACGGTTATTGTGCGGAGCTCAGCATCCGTCACCGCTCCGGTATATGCGCCCAGACAAAAGATTGCCGCGTCCTGACCGAAAAGCGGCTCCGCGAGTGCAGAGCAGTCGGCGAAGTCCAGGTGCAGAACCTCACTCAGCTTGGGGTGCGAGATGCCGAGGTTCTTGCGTCCGATAGACGTCACTCGTTCGACTGAGTCGTGTCCTAGCGCATAGCGAAGGGCGTATCCGCCGGCCATTCCAGTCGCGCCCACAATTACAAGACGTATCGGGCCCGCCGCTGATTGCATTAGCTGACACCTTCAACGATGAGTCCGTGATAGATCGCCCCATCTTTGCGGTGCTTGGCGACTCTTTGGTAGGCCGCGCTGTAATACCAATCCTTTGCGGCTTTTGCGTTCGGGAATTTCGCAATGACGATTCCCTCAATCGGATCACCTTCAAGGACTTCGTGCTTTCCATAGGCTACGAGCACTTCGATAGGATGGCCCTTCATCGTTCCTTGGATTCCAGTCCAATATTTTTCGAGCTCTTTTTGATCGATGGTTTTAGTTCTCGTGAATACAACGTATGCAGACATAATCGTTCTCCTGCTTTGTTAATCGATTGCCCCAGCCACTCGGTTCGTCCTTTATGACATTGCGCGCTCATCGATCCAGTCGACGTAGAGCAGGCGCTCGGCAAACAGCCACGCGCCCTCCATCTTCACGAAGGTATCGAGGTAGCGGAGCGAGGCGACCATCAAGCGGCGTTTGCCGCCGTCGACCGTGACATGATGCGCGAGGCAGTAGGCTTCGCCTGTAGCTCTATCCTTTGTCAGTGTGAAGATTGTGCTCTGCCCGGCTAAATGCGTCGTAGCCTCGTACTTGTTTAAGTCTGCGAAGACGGGTGCAAGCGCTTCGCGCGAGTACAGCTCCTGTGAAGGAGTCAGATCCTTGGCATTCATGTACACCACGAAATGCGTGTCGGCGGTAAAGAGAGACATCTGAACCTTGGCATCCCGACGATCGGCGCAGTGTGCGTAGGCTTCGACAAGCTCCCGAATCGCAAGGCGGTCCGCGGCTTCAGCTGGTGAGATGCTTATGTGTTTGCTCATTTATGGATCTCCATTCGTTCGTGCATTCCGATCGCCCGCTCATTTGCGGACGACCCTTGTTCTGCTAAACGCAGCGTTCAGGCACTTCTTGGGACCGATATCTTTAATTCCCATACTCTGCGCTGTCTTCTTAAACTATTGTTCGAAAACTGGCGGCGGGCCGCTGACCCGGCGCCACTTCAGTCGAACATTTACCTCTACGCGATTGGCAATCTTGATGAAAGGGATGCCACTCGTCATGCCGTAGTCTTTGCGATCAAAAGCCATGGTGCCGTCGAGAGTGCCGGTGGGAGTTCCTTTGCTATCGCTGGTGAGAGTAAGTTTCTCCGTCTTGGTAACGCCGCGAATGGTGAAGCTACCCTCGATGTCAAATGTGTTGGGGCCGGTCTGAATGATTTTGGTCGATTTGAAAGCAATCAAAGGAGATTCTTTTGCGTTAAAGAAATCCTTACCCTTCAACTTGTTGTCCTTCATATGGCTTCCGGTGTTGACGCTATTGGCTTCAATCTCGATGTCTAAAACAGCGTCCCTGACATCCCTCGACGAAAACTTAATGCTGGCGTTCCACTTGTCAAAGATGCCTTTGATCGAAACAGAAGACTCGACGCCAAATTTGATACTGCTTTCGGTAGGCGTAACTTCGTAGGTCGGAACCTGTGCATAGCTTGCTCCCGGTGACGCGAGAAAAGCCATCAGGCACGCGGCAGACGCAAGCGCGTAGCGAATTAGTGCGCTCAGGCGACTTCGCTCATTGCCTCTCCGCGACCAATTCCCGTTAGCTGTAAACATGTATGGACTCCCTCGTTCACTTTTCTCGGTAAGAACGGGTCATTCAAGGATGGCTTTTGGCTCAAGAAAAGCCTCAATGCCGTATTTGCCATATTCGCGGCCGACGCCGGAGTATTTGAATCCGCCCCACGGTGCCTGCGGATCGTCCGTCATGTTATTGATCACGACGCGGCCGGCGCGCAGCTGAGAAGCCACGCGGCGTGCGCGCCGGATGTCAGTCCCCAAGACGGCGGAGTGGAGACCGTATTTGGAGTCGTTGGCAATGCGGATCGCTTCGTCCTCGGAGTCGTAGGCGATCACACAGAGCACGGGGCCGAAAATCTCTTCCTGGGCGATGTTCATTTCGTTCTTCACATTGACGAACACTGTGGGCTTCACGAAGTAACCTGCTTCGAGACTCTTCGGGTGACCCTCTCCCCCGACCAGCACCTCCGCGCCTTCTTCAATGCCTTTCCGAATGTAGGATTCCACGCGCTCATACTGTTTTTGCGACACCATTGGCCCAACCATAATGTTGGGATCGGCTGGGTCGCCGACCGTAAAGGCGCGCATCTCATCCCGTATCGCCCGCTTCACCTCGTCAAGGCGGCTCCTGGGCACGAGAAGCCGCGTTCCGGCTGCGCAAGCTTGACCACTATTCAAAAAGGCCAAGGTAAGAGCCGCTGGAATGGCCTTGTCGAGCGCAGCATCATCCAGCAGGATTGTGGGCGACTTCCCGCCCAGTTCGAGCGTTATACGCTTCATCGTGGCGGCGGCATCCCGCATGATGGCTTCACCCACGGCCACTGAGCCCGTAAACGAAATTTTCGCGACGTCGAGATTGCGGACGAGCTCAGCGCCGACGACAGTGCCCAGTCCCGTCACCACGTTGAACACACCCTTGGGCAGTTCGGCTGCATTCAGAGCCTCAACCATCACCCTCGTCTGCAGCGGGCTCATTTCGCTCGGCTTGATGACGACCGTACAACCAGCCGCCACGGCCGATGCCAGCTTGAGGCAAATGAACAGCGCGTTCGCGTTCCAAGCTGTAATCAGACCGGCGACGCCGACCGGCTCCAGGGTGACTGTCGTCTTGCCCCAGCTTTCTCGCAACGGCAGCTGTTGAAGTGCGCTCTCGGCCGCTGCGAAGGCGTTGACGCCCGACTCCACAATAAGCCGGGCGAACCTTGCGACTCCGCCGTACTCCTCCACCATGGCAGCTGTCAAATCGTCGATGTGGCCTGAGACAGCCTTATGTAGCTGGCGCAGATAACGCGAGCGCTCTTCTCGCGTTGTATGGCTAAAACTCGTGAATGCACGCTTAGCGGCGGCGATTGCGCGCCGCGTATCTTCCTCGTCTCCCAGCGTCGCCTTGGCAATCACCTTCCGGTTGGTCGGCTTGATGACGTCCATGACCTCACGGCCATGGGATTCAACGAATGCTCCATCGATGTAGTGCGTCGTGATTGTTCTAATGGTGTCTTTCTCTATGATGGTTTCCATCGCCCTTCTCCTTGCCATGTATTTCCGTAAGAACGAAGCAGGCTGCCACCGCGTTTCTGTAAGGCGTTTTCACGCCTCATTGCTGCCACCCTCCTCCCAGTGCTTCATACAGCTGCACGACAGCCAACAATTCATTGAGTCGCGCTTGTACAAGACCCAATTCCGCCGAGAAGGAATTCGTTTCGTTCGTCAAGACTTCGAGATATCCCGTGACGCCGCCGTTGTAGCGCATGTGAGAAAGGCGTGCAGCGCCCTGTGCGGATTCGAAGAGCTCTTGCTGGTGGCTGCTAAATTCTCGAGTCTTGCGATAACCGATCAAGGCATCGGACACGCTGCGAAAAGCACCCTGAATGGATTGTTGATAAAAGAGCGTGGCCGTTTGCTGGCGGGCTTTGGCTAGACGAACTCCAGAGCTAATCTTTCCCGCCGTAAAGATAGGTTGCGTCAGGGAAGCGCCAAAACTCCACGCGCCGGCGGGTCCGGTGAACAGATTCGTCAGCGCCGAACTCTGAAGGCCGCCATTCCCGTTAAGCGAGATCTGAGGAAAATAAGCGGCACGCGCAACGCCGATCTCCGCATTTGCGGCGACTAGCTGTTGTTCCGCCTGCCGAATGTCGGGCCGGCGCTCAAGCAAAGATGACGGTAAACCAGCGGGTACTTCTGGAGGGTGGTGCTGCTCAATGAGGGTTTGACCTCGCGCTATGTTGCCGGGATTCCGGCCAAGCAAGATGCTGAGAAAGTTCTCTTGCTGTTCAATTTGCTGCTCGAGGGCAGGAATTTCCGCGCTGGCCGTAAAGACCAACTGCTCGGCCTGGCGCACATCGAGGAGTGAAGTCGAACCGCCGTTTGCCAGGAGTCGTGTCAGTCGCAGAGACTCCTGCCGTGAGTCGAGCGTGCGTTTCGAAATCTCCAGTTGCAGATCGAGCGCTCGCAGCTGGAAGTAAGCTGCGGCGACGTTCGCCACGAGTGTCGACGCCACTTCCTGCCTCGCCCACTCTGTCGCGAGCAGATTCGCGCGAGCCGCTTCCGTGGCGCGGCGATACTTGCCCCAGAAATCCAGCTCCCATGCGGCCGAGACATTTACCTGTGCTGAGCTGGTTTCGAATGCCGGTAGGAATTTCGATTGGGCCGTGCGAACGTCCGTGATTCCCGCCCCTCCGCTCACCGTTGGAAACTGATCGGCGCGCGTGATTCCGAGTTGTGCTCTCGCTTCAAGGATGCGTGACGCGGCGATGCGCAAATCGTAGTTTTGCTGGAGTGCCGTGCGGACGAGCGAGCGCAGCTGTTCATCCTGGAAAACGTCCCACCACTTCTGATCCCCCAAGGATGCACTTTCGGTTTGCGCTGGCGCGTCAGGAGCTATGCCGCGATACGCCGGAGGAACGGCCACGGTCGGTCGCTTGTAGTTTGGCCCCATCGTGCAGCCGGAAAGCAAGAGAGCGACGAATAGCGGAGCAACGCAGTTTCTCATGCTAGTCCGCCTCGGCCGTAGCGCTAGGAGTGGAGAGCGCCGGACTCTGACGACCGGCACCGGACCATTTCTCAACCAGAAAAAACATCGCGGGAATGAAAAAGATGCCGACGAGGCTCGCGGCCAACATGCCGCCGATGACGGCTGTGCCCATAATCTGGCGCGCCACGGCTCCCGCGCCGGTAGCCGTCCACAGCGGGACCGCACCCAGAATGAACGCGAACGAAGTCATCAAGATCGGGCGAAGCCGGAGTTGCGCCCCTTCAAGCGCGGCATT
>Ga0207641_10005742_pt1 | contig 10542 bp, 10 predicted proteins | sample KBSSwiS62_FD_184306 | JGI IMG/M metagenome (GOLD analysis project Ga0207641, IMG submission 184306) | Switchgrass rhizosphere microbial communities from Kellogg Biological Station, Michigan, USA - KBS Switchgrass S6-2 (SPAdes) (version 2) | ecosystem: Host-associated > Plants > Roots >... | reverse complement strand
TTGCGCATGCAGGCGGTTTTCCGCTTCGTCGAACACCACCGATTGCGGCCCGTCGATCACCGCGTCGGTGACTTCCTCGCCGCGATGGGCGGGCAGGCAATGCATGAAGATGGCGTCCTTTTTGGCCCGCGCCATCAGGTCCGCATTCACCTGATAGGGCTTGAGCAGATTCTGCCGCTTGGTGGCATTGTCGTCGCCCATCGATACCCAGGTGTCGGTGACCACGCAATCGGCGCCCTCCGCCGCGGCGTCCGCATCGGTGGTGAACGTCACCAGCCCGCTGGACGCGGCCCAGTCACGGGTTTCCTGGTCGACTGTCAGTTCCCGGGGCGAAGCCACGTTCAGCTTGAAGCCGAACCGCACCGCCGCATGCACCCAGCTGGTCAGCACATTGTTGCCGTCGCCGGTCCAGGCCACCGTCGCGCCCGCGATGGAACCCTTATGCTCCTCGTAGGTCATCACATCCGCCATCACCTGGCAGGGATGGGACCATTTTGTCAGCCCGTTGATCACGGGAATGGTGGCATTGGCCGCCAGTTCTTCGACCATTTCGTGATCCAGCAGGCGGATCATCACCGCATCGACATAACGCGAGATCACCCGCGCGGTGTCGGCGATGGTTTCCTCTCGCGCCAGTTGCATTTCATTGCCGGTCAGCATCAACACACCGCCGCCCAACTGCCGCGCCGCCATGTCGAAAGAGATGCGAGTGCGGGTGGACTGCTTGTCGAAAATCATCGCCAGCACCTTGCCCAGCAGCGGCTGGTCGGTATCAGGCATGCCCTTGGGCAGGCCGGTGCGGGCCAGCTTGCGCTTGCGCGCATCGGCAATGATGGCCTTCAGCGTGGCGCTGTCATGGTCGGACAGGTCCAGGAAATGCCGGGGCTTATTAATCAGTGGCGCGTTCATTGGTTTGCTCCCTCCGCCCTGCGCACCTGATCGGTGCTCCGGGGCTCGGCTGGCTTATCCGCCAGCCTCGACCCATCGCCGGCGCTGGCGCGCGCCAAGGAGGGGGCAGCAGCTTTCTGCGCTTCCATTTGGGAAGCGGTCTTGTTCAACAATTCGATTCCCTCACGGGCTTCGGCTTCGCTTAAGGTGAGCGGCGGCAAAAGACGCACGACATTGTCACCCGCCGGCAAGACGACCAGCCCATTGGCCCGCGCTGCATGGATGAAGTCCGCGCTGGAAGGCTTCATCTTGAGCCCGATCATCAAGCCCTGCCCGCGCACGCTTTCAAAGACATTGGGATGCGCCGCCACCAGCGCGCCCAGCTGTTGATGCATGTAATTGGCGACTTTGTTGACATGATCCAGGAAACCTTCTTCCAGGATCATGTCGATGGCTTCGCTGCCCACCGCCATCGCCAGCGGATTGCCGCCATAGGTGGTGCCGTGGGTGCCCACCGTCATGCCCTTGGCCGCTTCCGCCGTCGCCAGTACCGCGCCGACCGGAAAGCCGCCGCCCAGGGCCTTGGCCACCGTCATGATGTCAGGGGTGAAACCCAGCCAGTCATAGGCAAAGAACTTGCCGGTGCGGCCCAGGCCGGTCTGGATTTCGTCAAAGATCAAGAGCAGACCCTTGTCGTCGCAAAGCTTGCGAAGGGCGCGCAGAAACTCCGGCGCAATGACGCGCACGCCGCCTTCGCCTTGCATCGGCTCGATGATGATGGCGGCGGTCTCGGAGCTCACAACCTTGTTCAAGGCTTCCAAGTCGCCAGCGGCGATCTGGATGAAGCCCGGCATGCGCGGGCCAAACCCTTCCAGATATTTCTCGTTGCCGCCGGCATTGATGGCCGCGTAAGTGCGGCCGTGGAAGGCGCCCTCGAAACTGATGATGTGGAAGCGCTCGGGATGGCCGCTGACAAAGTGGTAGCGCCGCGCCATCTTGATGGCGAGCTCGATTGCCTCGGTGCCGGAGTTTGTGAAGAAGCAAGTGTCGGCAAAGGTATTGGCCACCAGCTTCTTGGACAGGCTTTCCTGGCCCGGCACCCGGTAGAGGTTGGAGGTGTGCCACAACTTGCCCGCCTGTTCGGTCAGGGCCTTGAGCATCCGGGGATGGGCGTGGCCGAAGGCGTTGACGGCGATGCCGGCTCCAAAATCCAGGTATCGCTTGCCATCCTCGGCGAAAAGGTAAGAACCCTCGCCACGGACGAAGGCGACATCCGTCCGGTTATAGGTGGGAAGCAAAGCCGGGAACACGACAGCAACTCCTCTTTCTGGGGCGGTCCGGCTTTCGCCTAACGCCTTTTGGTTTGGGCGGTCCGGCTTTCGCCTAACGCCTTTTTTGTTTGGGCGGTCCGGCTTTCGCCTAACGCCCGGGCGGGATTGAAATAAAAGTACAAATCAAGGTCGGAAAGACCTGCGTTTATCTGCTTTCCGTGACGCTCCTACAACCCCAGCGCCGGCATCGCTGCCCCGCCCCATCTCGATAGGTTCCCGCAGATGGCAGCATTGGAATCATGTGGACAAGGGCTTGGGAAGCCCCCGCAACGCTTGTGCGGCGCAGCCCGAGAGATACTGTATCTAGCGACCGGGGGGTTGCTGGAGCCCTCCCTGGCAGCCAGGAGCGATAGTCATGACACAGGCAAATTGGTCGGACGACCGGGTTGAGCAACTCAAGACATTGTGGACCGAAGGCCTCTCGGCCAGTCAGATCGCCCGTGCCTTGGGCGGGGTCACCCGCAACGCGGTGATCGGCAAGGTGCATCGCCTAGGCTTGGCGGGCCGCGCCAGCCCTTCGCGCAGCGAACGCCCCCGCCTGCCCATGGCGCCCAAAGTACCCAGCGTTCGAAGCCACGTGCCCGCCGCTCCCATCGTGGAGGAAGATCCGCTGCAATTGGAAGACGGCAGCCACGCCACGGTGCTGACCATCAGCGACCGGATGTGCCGCTGGCCGATCGGCGATCCCGCGGGTTCCGAATTCCATTTCTGCGGCCATTCGCCCAAGCAAGGCTCGCCCTATTGCGAAGCCCATGCCCGCAAGGCCTATCAGCCGCAGCAGACCCGTCGCGAGAGCAAGGACAACAAAGGTCGCATGGTGGGGTGAGATGCGACCGGCATAGCCGGGCAAATCGATCCTGCGGATCGATTTGAGCATCGAACGCCCTGAGCGCAAGCGAAGGGCCGGAGAGGTCTTGCCCCAAACAACGGCCTAGGCGCGTGGCCGGATAGCGCCGGCCACACAAGTTGTGGCAAAATTCCGCCATGAGCGTCTATGAACACACAGTCATCACCTTGGCGGGCGAAAAGGCCGCGCTGGAAAGCTGGCGCGGCCGCGTTCTTTTGATTGTGAACACGGCCAGCCAGTGCGGATTTACGCCGCAATATGCCGGGCTGGAGGTGCTGTATAGAAAGCTGCAGCCCAAGGGCCTGACGGTGCTGGGCTTTCCCTGCAACCAGTTCGGCGCCCAGGAACCGGGCACGGAAGCGGATATCGCCGCCTTCTGCCGGGAGAATTATGGTCCGACATTTCCCATCTTCGCCAAGATCCACGTGAACGGTCCGAACGCCCATCCGCTCTATCGCTATCTCACCCGGGCCAAGCCGGGCATTCTGGGCACCAAGGGGATCAAATGGAATTTCACCAAGTTCCTGATCGGCCGCGACGGCAAGCCGGTGGCGCGCTACGCGCCGCAGGTGAAGCCGGAAGAGCTTGAAGAGCCGATTAGAAGATTATTGTAGCGAAAGACAAAACGGGATCAGGCGGCCGTGGTAGCGCCGACGCTAGCCGCATCCAGCGAATAGCCCGCCGACCGCACCGTGCGGATCGGATCGGGCGCGCCTTCGATATTCAGCGCCTTGCGCAGGCGGCCGACATGCACGTCCACGGTGCGCGCCTCGACATAGACGTCGCTGCCCCACACCGCATCCAGAAGCTGCTCGCGGCTGAACACCCGGCCCGGATGCTGGATCAGGTGGTCCAGCAGGCGGTATTCGGTCGGGCCCAGATGCACTTCGACGCCTGCCCTGCGCACCCGGTGGGCGGCGCGGTCCATCTCGATGTCGCCGACGCTGACCACATCTTCCGCGAGGGAGGGACGGATGCGGCGCAACACGGCGCGCAGCCGGGCCAAAAGCTCGGTCATGGAGAAAGGCTTGGTCAGGTAATCATCGGCGCCGGTATCCAATCCACGGATGCGGTCGCTCTCCTCGCCACGCGCGGTGAGCATGATGATGGGGACGTTGCGGGTTTCCTGGCGGCCGCGCAGGCGGCGGCAGACTTCGATGCCCGAAAGCTGCGGCAGCATCCAGTCCAGCACCACCAGGTCGGGCTGTTCCTCGGCCGCGACCAGGAGCGCTTCTTCGCCGTCGCGGGCTTCCAGGACCCGGTAGCCCTCGCGCTCGAGGTTGTAGCGCAGCAGGGTGACCAAAGCGCTTTCGTCTTCGGCGACCAGAACCGTGGGTTTGCTCATGCGTGGGTCTCGTAGGGAACCGATGTTTCGCTGGTGGTGTCCGCCTTGGGACGGTTGGCGGCGAGATGGCCGGCGCGCACCATGTGGTACACGACCTCGGCGATGTTGGTGCAATGGTCGCCGCAGCGCTCGATATTCTTGGCAACGAACAACAGGTGCGTGCACAACCCGATGGTACGCGGGTCTTCCATCATGTAGGTGAGAAGCTCGCGGAACAGGCTGTTGTAGATCTCGTCGATCTCGCCATCGCGATTCCACACCGCCTCGGCTTCTTCGGCATTGCGGCTGGTGAAAGAATCCAGCACCTGCTTGAGCTGGTTCTGTGCCGCCTTGCCCATGCGCGCCAGGCTCTGGGTGAGGCGGATGGGCGGCTCGCGGTTGAGCACCAGCGCGCGCTTGGCGATGTTCTTGGCAAGATCGCCGATGCGTTCCAGTTCACCCGCGGTCTTGATCGCGGCCAGGGTCTCGCGCAGGTCCACCGCCATGGGTTGGCGTAGGGCGAGCAGCTTGAGCGCCCGGTCCTCGATTTCCTGCTGGATTTCATCGATGCGGCTGTCGCCGCCCACGGCGCGCTCTGCCGCCACACTGTCGCGGCGGGCGATCGCCTCGATCGCCGAGGCGAACTGGGCTTCGGCAAGGCCGCCCATCTGCGCCACCAGCGCGGACAGGGCTTCCAACTGTTCCCCGAAAGACTTGACCGTGTGCTCTGTCATCTCGCGTTTTCCAATCAGGGCCAATCGGGCCTTTGTGCGCCCCGCTTAAGCGGTTCACGCCACTCCTATGCGACCGTTTTATAACATTTCCGTGACAGGCTCCGGTACGGCCGGTTTTGGCGGTGTTTCCGGCCGCGCGGCCGGCAGAAAAACGGTAAATGTGCTGCCTTCCCCCAGCCTGCTCTCGATGGCGAGTCGTCCCTGATGGCGGCTGATGATGTGCTTGACGATAGCCAAACCCAGTCCGGTTCCACCCTTTTCCCGGCTGCGTTTCACGTCCACCCGGTAGAACCGCTCGGTCAGCCGGGGAATGGCATTCGCCGCAATCCCCTCGCCATCGTCATGGACCGCGGCAAAGACCTGGCCGTCCGCCTGGCCGACCCTGATCTCGACCTTGCCCTTTTCGCGGCCATATTTGATGGCGTTGTGCACCAGGTTCTGGAACAGCTGCACCAGTTCGTCCTGTTGGCCGATCACCGGCGGCAACTCGGGCTCAGCCTTCACCGTCACCACCATGCCATCCTGCGCCGCCAGAGGCTTGAGCGCGGCGGCGGCCTGGCGCACGACGCCTTCAAGCTCGATGCGCCCCTCCGGCTTGACATGTTCGTTCATCTCGATGCGGCTCAAGGACAAAAGATCATCGATCAACCGGCGCATCCGCGCCGCCTCGACCGCCATGATGTCGAGAAACTGATCGCGCGCCACCTCGTCCTGGCGCGCATGGCCCCTTAAGGTTTCGATGAAGCCCGACACCGCCGCCAGCGGGGTGCGCAATTCGTGACTGGCATTGGCGATGAAATCGGCGCGCAACTGCTCGCTGCGTTTCACCACGGTGAGGTCATGCAGCAGCAGCGCCGTCACCGAAGGCGACAGGCTGATGCGCGCCGCATAGGCTTGATAATACCGTTCGATCGGCACCGGCAGGCTGAAGGGCACGTTGGTGGCAAAGCCGCGGCGCGCTTCGGCGATCGCCGCGAGCACCGTGGGATTGCGCAGCACCGACGAGGCGCGCTTCCTGTCCAGGCCGGGGCCCAGCACATCGCGCATGGAGCGGTTGACGAACAACACGCGCTCGTCATCGTCCAGCAGCATCACCGGGATGGGCAACTGGTCCAACAGCACCCGGGTCATGGGCGGAAGCGAGGCGAGCGGATCGTCGACGGTCTGTTCCTGAGCCCTGAGAATGGGTTCCTGGAAGGAGACGAAATGGACGATCAGCATCGCCGCCAGGCCCAGGGCCAGCAACGCCCAGAACAGGCCGGGACCGGCAAAGAGCACCACCGCGCCGCCGGCAATTGCGCCGATCATCAGGGGCCAGGCTATGGCGCGCAGCCGCGCGAACGATTCCAGCATCACCCCATCATAGCCCCGATTGCGACGATTCGGTAACGCGGCTAATGGTTTACCGTGACGATACTTTATTCGTACACGGATCAGACCGGTCCGCGGCGGCCCGCGGACAGGAAATGCAACTTTGACGGGTGGCTTTGTGAAAAAGCGGCCAATCGGCATAGAATTCAAGCAAATAGGGACTGGAGTTGACGCAGGTAACGCGGGCAGAACCTAATTCGCCATGAGGGGGGCGTGTTGATGAGTCAGGTCATCCTTGCCGAGGACGAAAGCCAACTGCGCAGGCTGATTTCCGCCATGCTGGCCGACCGGGGCATCACCGTAACGGAGGCGGCCGACGGGGTGGAGGCCCTCAAGCTGCTGCAGGACGATCCCGCGGCCTCCCTCCTCCTCTCCGATATCGTGATGCCCAACATGAACGGCTATGAGCTGGTGGAGGCGTCGCTGAAAGTGCGCCCCGAGCTCAAGATCCTGATGATGACGGCCTATGCCGCCGAACGGCCGCCGCCCTCCGCCCTGAAGGCGCGCGAGATCCGCACCCTGATCAAGCCGTTTGACCCCGACCGGATGTGCGACCTGGTCGTGGACATGCTGGCGCGGCCATAAATCTCAATCGGGTGTGCCGCGGCCGCGTTTGATCTCGGCGCGATGCTTCTTGTTCTCCAGCCGCTTGCGCTTGCTGGCCTTCGGCACCTTGGTCGTCCGGCGAGCCTTCTTCGGCGTCGCCGCCCGGCGCAGGATTTCGCTGAGGCGGGCACGGGCATCCGCGCGATTTCTCTCCTGCTCGCGAAACCGCTGGGCGGTGATGATCAGCACGCCATCACGCGTCAGCCTGCCGCCCAACAGCAGTGCCGCGCGTGCCGCTTCGGGCAGGCTGGGGGAATTGCGCACGTCAAAGCGCAACTGCACCGCGCTGGCGACCTTGTTGACATTCTGACCCCCGGGACCGGAGCTGCGGATAAAGCTTTCCTCGAGCTCCTGGTCCGGAATCATGATGTGCTGGGTGACGACGAGGGTCATGCGCCGAACACTTTGCGCAAGCTGCTCTTCACCAGCTTGCCACCTTCGTTGCGCGGCAGCAAGGCATGCGAAAGATGCATCCTGACCGGCACTTTGAACGCCGCCAGCCTTTGCGCGGCAAAATCCTGAAGCGCTTTTTCGCTGACCTCCGCGCCCGCGCGCATCTGCACCCAGGCCGCCGGGACTTCACCCAAAATCGCATGCGGCAGGCCGACCAGCGCCGCATCGGCCACCGCCGGATGCTGGGTCAGGACGTTTTCCACCTCGGCGCAATAGATGTTCTCGCCGCCCCGGATCAGCATGTCGTGCGCCCGGTCCAGGATGGTGCAAAACCCCTCGCTATCCAGCATGGCGAGATCGCCGGTCTTGAGCCAGCCGTCCCGGAAAATCTCCGCCGTGGCTTCGGGGCGGTTCCAATAGCCTTTCACGATATTGGGACCGAAAGCCCATAATTCCCCGGCGGTATCCGGCGGCTGCTCCACGCCATCCTTGATGATTTTCAGGCGGCTGACCGGCAAAGCGGGGCCGCAGCTGGAAGGACGGTTCAGATAATCCTCGCCCGAATGGGAGGTGCAGGTGGCGGAGGTCTCTGTCATGCCCCAGCCCTGGCCCGGCATAGCACCGAACCGCTCGCGGATCCGGCGCGGCAAAGAGGATGGCGACGGCGCCCCGCCATAGGTGACCAGTTGCAGCGACGATCCGTCAGGATCCTGCGCTTCTTCCAGCAAGGACAGCGCCACGGTCGGCACCCCGCCCGTCACCGTCACGCCTTCGCGGGCGATCAGGTCCAAGGCTTCCCTGGCATCGAACTTGCGCATCAGGACCAGCTTGCCGCCGGCCGCCATGTTGGGCAGCAGGATGGAAAGGCTGCCGATAACGTGAAAGAACGGCACCGCTATCAATGTGATCCGCTGCTCAGGCCCAGCCTCCCCCTCGCGCGAAGCGCATGAGGGGGAGGTGGCCGTAGCAGCGCCTGCGCTGCGAAGGCCGGAGGGGGACCCTTTACGAAGTTGATTGCGTGCATTGGAAAAGGGCATGGCGAAGATATTGGTGGTGAGCGAGCGGTGTGTGCCGAGAGCTCCTTTGGGTGCGCCCGTGGTGCCAGACGTGTAGAAGATTGTCGCGTCATCTTCGGGCGACAACGCCAAATCGGGCAAGGGACTGTCGGGTAGATCACACCAATGGGACGGAGAACCGATCACGTCTTCCAACACCACGACACCGGGCGGCGGATTGGCGGCGCGGGTGACAAAGAGCTGCTCGACAAAAGGCGGCAAGTCTTTCAGTCGCGCCAACCGCTCGGCATCGGCGAAGACAAAACGCGCGCCGCAATCCAGGATGCCATATGCCAGTTCGGTGCCGCTCCACCAGGCATTCAGCGGCACCACAATGGCGCCCGCCAACAACGCCCCCATGAACACCACTGGCCATTCCGGCAGATTGCGCATCACCAGCGCCACCCGGTCGCCCTTTTTCAGACCTTTTGCGACCAGCAGGTTGGCCAGCTTCAGGCTGGCGCGCGCAAAGCCCTCATAGGGTACGCGCTCATCCTGGTAGACCAGGAATTCACGGGGCCCATAGGCCCGCGCCCGCGCGAAGGCTTCCGCCGCGGTCGCCGGCACGTGCTTCCACACAAGCAGCGGCACGCCGCGCACCGTGATTTCGGCGGTTTCGAACGCCGCACCCGGCGCGGTGAGGCGGGCATGTGCCTCTTCCAGCGACAGCGCCGGCCAGTTTTTGGACCTGTCATTCATGGCAGGGCTTAGTATAACCGGCAGGATGACGATGCCACCGGGATTTTCAGAGGAAAGGCTGGCGCGCATCCCGCGCTTCCTTGAGGGCCAGGTGGCCGCCGGCCACTTGCCGGGCGCACTGACCCTGATTTGGCGGCGCGGCGGCGTGGCGCATTCCAGCATGGTCGGCCAGATGGACATGGGCCGCGCCACACCCATGCGTGCGGATGGGATATTCCGGCTTTATTCCATGACCAAGCCGGTGACGGCGGTGGCGCTTTTGATGCTGATGGAGGAAGGCCGCATTGCGCTGGATGATCCCGTAGCGCGCTTCATTCCCGGTTTCGCCAACCTCAAGCTTGCGGACGGCAGCGCGCCCAAGCGCGCCATGACGGTGCTGGACCTGCTGCGCCACACCGCCGGCTTCACCTACGGCTTCCACAATCGCACGCCGATCGATGCCCAATACCGGCGCATGCGCCTCGCGGAGTTCGACACCGAAGGCGGCCTTGCCGCCATGATCGCCCAACTCGAAACGCTGCCGCTGGAATATTCGCCGGGCCAAGCCTGGATCTATTCGGTGGCTATCGATGTCGTGGGATATCTGATCGAACGCGTCTCCGGCCAGTCCTATGCCGCCTTCGTGCGCGAGAAGATTCTTGCGCCTCTGAAAATGATGGATACCGATTTCCAGGTCGCCGCTGGCAAGCGCGAGCGTTTCGCGGCCTGCTATATGCTCAAGGACGGCAAGCTCGATCTGTTTGATGATCCGCAAAACTCTCCCTGGTTTGCGCCGCCCAGGCTGGAATCGGGCGGCGGCGGGCTGGCGGGCACTGCCGACGATTACCTGCGCTTCTGCCGCATGCTGTTGAACAAGGGCGAGTTGGACGGCGCGCGCCTTTTGTCGCCCAAGACAGTCCAACTGATGACCGCCAATCACCTGCCCGGGCTTCAGGAAATCGCCGATCTTTCGCCGGCCGCCGATGCTTTCAACGAAAGCGGCTATCGCGGCATCGGCTTTGGACTGGGGGTGGCGGTGACTTTGGACCCGGCCCGGGTGGGCATTCCCGGCACGCCGGGTGAATTCGCCTGGGGCGGCATGGCCTCCACCGCCTTTTTTGTCGATCCCAAGGAGGACATGGCGGTGGTATTCATGACCCAGGCCATCGTGGACACGGCGCGGCGGGTGCGCCTGCGCCGCGACCTGCGCAGCCTGATCTATGGTGCCATGACGCAAAGCTATGCTTGAAACTTTGGCGATCGAAGGTTGGAACGGACCCTATGATGCGGGCCTGAACGCTCGCGCGGCGTCGGC
>Ga0207641_10005738_pt1 | contig 10545 bp, 18 predicted proteins | sample KBSSwiS62_FD_184306 | JGI IMG/M metagenome (GOLD analysis project Ga0207641, IMG submission 184306) | Switchgrass rhizosphere microbial communities from Kellogg Biological Station, Michigan, USA - KBS Switchgrass S6-2 (SPAdes) (version 2) | ecosystem: Host-associated > Plants > Roots >... | reverse complement strand
TTTGTAGATTGAGCTATGCGCGACAGGGCACATTACTGGTTTCCGGCGAAGCGCTACGGCTGGGGCTGGGGCACTCCCACCGTATGGCAAGGCTGGGCAGTGCTCGTTGCCTTCTTCTGCCTGTTGCTGATCGGCGCGGTGTGGCTGCTCCCTTCCAGAGGGCAAGTCGCCTTCGTGTTGTACCTGTTGCTGCTCTGCGTACTTCTTGTCGCGGTGTGCTGGATTAAGGGTGAGCCTCCGAGCTGGAGATGGGGCAAGAAGTGAATAGGAAAGTCCCGGTCCGCCAATCAGAGCCAACTCGCCGTCATTCGGCCGTACTGTTCAGCGTGTGGCGGTCGCCTAACCCTTCCATCGAGCGGACGTCCTCCGGCAAGCTTCTCTTGCCTACGGGCGCCGCTCATGTCAAACGTTAGGCCCCGTTTCACATGGCCAAGCACTCCGTTCCGCAGGCTCGCAATCAGATACGACGCTCGCTACGAGCGATCCTCGATCCGCACCCCTCCGCCGCAGAGCTTGCTGAGCTTTGGGAGTACTTCGGCTCCGCCTGTGCCTACTGTGGCCTACAACTAGAACGGCACGAACGCTCCGGTCACACCGATCATCTCCTCGCGCAGAGCGCCGGCGGTGCGAACGGAATTCACAATCATGTTCTGTCCTGCGGTCGCTGCAATGGTGACGAGAAGCGAGAAGAACCGTGGGAATCGTTTCTCTCGCGGAAGGCCGGCGTCGAGCACTTCGCAATGCGAAGAGAGCGCATTGTCGAGTGGCTTGCACGCGCACAAGGTCGGTCTACCGTGTCTCCAGACATCCTCGCCGAGGCCGAACGTGCAACTAGTGAAGCAGTTGCTGCCTTCGATGCAGCCGTTCAAAGAATCCGCGCGCTCCGTGTTGCCGGCGCCTAACCCCTTCATCGAACGGACGTCCTCCGGCAAGCCGCGCTTGCCTGCGGCCGCCGCTCATGTCAAACGTTAGGCCGCATGACCTCACTTCCGTCGCTCTCCTGCCGTGAGGTATCGGCCGCAGATGATCTTGCTGCCCTCACGCACTTGATCCGCTCCGCATATGCCCCGCATGCGGCCAGCGGATTGCGCTATTGGGCCACCCATCAGTCCATGGAAGATACCGCCAAGCGCCTTGCATCAGGCCGGGGCTTCGTAGGCGAACTCAATGGAAGGGTGGTAGCAACGGTCACCCTCAAGCGAGCAGAGCCTGACTCTCAGGTCGAACTCTTGCGCGAGCCTCACACGTGGTCCTTTGGGCAGTTTGCCGTCGCGCCGGAGCACAAAGGCAAGGGCTTCGGCAAGCAAATCCATGACTTCGCCCTCGGCTATGCCGCCGCACATGGCTGCACCAAGATGGCGCTGCACACGGCACAACCTGCAGCAGCCTTGATCGCCATGTACCAGTCTTGGGGTTACGCGTTGGTGGGCACCTGTGACTGGCGACCTCATACAAACTTCCTGAGCGTACTGATGTCCAAACCACTCGCGGCAACGCACAGCACAAATGCGGCCTAACCCTTCGTTGCACCGGACTTGCCCCGGGGTACCGGGTCAAGCCGGTGAACTCAAACGTTAGGCCCCCACTTCCCCACCACGTCGCAGAATGCCAATTCCGTCCATGACGGGCTCACCACAAGGAGATCACCAGTGGATGCAAAGGCGTTCGTCGTCGCGCCGAAGAACTACCAGCGCCCGCTGAATGTTGTAGGCGAGCGCATTACGATCTTGGCGTCCAGCCAGATGACGGGAGGGTACGAGATCTTTCTTCAAAAGGGTTCTGAGGGAAGTGGGCCGAACCCGCACAGCCATCCGTGGGACGAATCGTTCTACGTGACCAAGGGCGAGATTGATTTCGGCATTGGAAACGAAACGCAGACTGCGGTTGCAGGAACGCTGGTGCATCTTCCTGCCGGTACGACACACTGGTTCCGCTTTGGTACGGGCGGCGGCGAAATGATCTCGGTGACGTCACGCGCCGGTGCTTCCAAGCTGTTTGCTGAGATCGATCAAGAAGTTCCGGCAGACCGTCCCGACCTCGAAAAGCTGGTAGAGATATCTAGGCGCAATGGTCTCAAGGGCCCGCAGTGATGCGGAGTATGGAGAGACGGTGGCCTAACCATTCCATCGAGATGCTATGAAGGACTGCCCAAGCCGGACCCGTTGAGCTAGAACGGGATTTCCAACTTCTGTCGGAAAGGAGTACGGAAATGGCGACGACCCAGGCGATCCTTCGAGGCAAGGATACGACTGCGCAGGGCGAGCTGTACAGCAGCTTCGAGCTGGGCGACAAGCAGTGGAAGATCACGGCGAGCGACGGTAAGCGCAACGCCAGCCGCTACAGCGTCGCCGCGGGCGATACGGCGGCGGTCGGGGACAGTCTGCGCAAGGCCAAGAGCCGCTTCGGGCTGCGCGACGAGGCCAAGGTGCATAGCTGCTACGAAGCCGGGCGCGACGGCTGGTGGCTGCACCGCTGGCTGCTCGAGCAGGGTATCGACAGCATCGTGGTGGACTCTGCCAGCATCGAAGTGAACAGGCGCGCGCGGCGGGCCAAGAACGATCGCCTCGACGGCGACAAGTTGCTGGCGATGCTGCTGCGCTGGCACGCCGGAGAGCGGCGTTTGTGGTCAGTGCTGCGGGCGCCGACGCCGGAGCAAGAAGATGCCCGACGCGTGGACCGCGAACTCGATCGGCTGGGGAGCGAGCGCACGGCGCACATGAACCGGATCGGCTCGCTCCTGGTGATGCATAACCTCAGGCCAGGCCGCATCGGCGGACGAGCATGGGGCAAGTGGTGGACGGAGCATGCGCGGGACGTGGCGCCGGCGTTGAGCTCGGAGATCGAGCGTGAGCTCGAGCGGCTCGCGCTGGTGCAACGCCAGGTAAAGCTCATCGAGGCCGGCAAGCAGCAAGAGGTGGCTGACAACCAGCATCCGCTGGTGGCGGCGTTGAGCCGGCTGCGCTCGATCGGGTCGGTCTCGGCCTGGAAGCTGGACAAGGAGCTGTTTGGTTGGAGGCGGTTCAACAACCACAGGCAACTTGCCGCCAGCGTGGGCTTGACGCCTACGCCGTACGACAGCGGCAATAGCCAGGTCGAGCAAGGCATCAGCAAAGCCGGCAACAAGCGAGTGCGGTCGCTGCTGGTGGAGCTGGCCTGGAGCTGGTTGAGGTACCAGCCCGGCAGCGAGTTGAGCGGCTGGTATCGGAGGCGGTTCGCGGCCGCGGGCAAGCGCATGCGACGCGTGGGCATCGTGGCGCTGGCCAGGAGACTGGTCATTGCGCTGTGGCGATACCTGCAGCACGGCGAGATCCCGGCCGGTGCGCAACTGAAGCCGGCGGCGGCGTAGACGGATCCGGCTTCCCGAGGGCAACGACATGATCGAAGGTCAACGCGCCCGCGATGTCCGTGGGTCACCGTGCCGTGACCGTCAATTGAGATGGGGCGCGTCGGCAACCGGGGTCAAGCCAGGCGCAATGCGCGCATGTTGCATGTGGTGCGGGCACACGTTGCCCCGCACGGATAGAAGCTGGTTCGAGCGCTGGCTCGAACGCGCCAACGACTCCGACCTTGGATCACGCGGTTGCGCTCAGGGCAGGCCTGCGGCGGACGACTGGCCCTACACAGCGAGGCCGCCCTGAGGCATAGTCATCTACAACCATCAACACAACGGGCTTGACAAACAAGTCCTCATAGAAGCGGACATCCGCCGGCAGGCTGCGCCTGCCTACGGCTGCCGCTCATGTCGAACGTTAGGCGCCATGGAGTTCGCCCTACCTGATATTCAGGACTGATGTCGATGATTTACGAACTACGCGTCTATACCGCAATGCCCGGCCGGCTACCCGACGTTCTTGCCAGATTTCGCGATCACACCGTGGGCATCTGGAACCGGCTGGGAATTCGTCAACTCGGATATTGGACGACTGCAGTCGGACCTGACAGCAACGCGCTTACCTACATGCTTGTCTGGGAGAGCCTGGCCGATCGTGAGGTCAAGTGGAGCAAGTTTGTCGTCGATCCCGAATGGGTGGCGGTGAGAAAGGCGAGCGAGGCAGCCGGGCCGATTGTTGCGAAGATGGACAATTCGTTCTTGGCGCCAACCTCTTTCTCGCCTGCGAAATAGTCTCTTCCGCGGCGGACGACACGGTTGGCTGGGACGCGGTATCAACACCCAATTCCTCCCTCGGGGCTCAAACACATGTGGGTCACTATTGGATGGAACTGGCGGGTCAGGATTGCTTTGAGATCAACAGCCAATCTAAGGCAACGCGCAGTGACGCCTAACCCCTCCATCGAGCGGACGTCAGAAAGGTCGCTTCGCGCCCTTTGCGTCGCCGCTCATGTCGAACGTTAGGCCCACAAAGACCATCTTGGAGCCAGCATGGCCCCTTCTTTGCAAGCTCCACCCCCTGCTAGTCCTGTGCCAGATCTAGCCTCAGCCATCGTGGGAGCGTGGCGGCTTGAATCGACCTTGCAACGTCTCGCCGATGGCACAACTCGGCCGAGTCCGTTGTACGGCTCAAAAGGCATCGGGTACCTCATCTACTCGGCTTCCGGCCATGTAACCGCCATGCTTTCAGATCCCGGCCGCGAACGTTGGTCCTCGGAAGACGAACCGACGGAGAGAGACCTACGAGCCATACACGATCACTTCATCGCCTACTGTGGGCGGTACGAAGTGAATGAGCAGTCCGGGCTTGTCACTCATTTCCTAGAAATGCACGTGACGCCGAACTTCGTCGGGAACGTCCTAGTGCGGCGAGCTTCGCTCGAAGGCACTCAACTCACGCTACGTCCGCTAGAGGAAGAACTTCCGGCTGGCATTCTTGAGTACACGCTGAAGTGGCGTCGAGCAGAGCGGGCGAGCTAGGCCTGGCGGTACAAGATGACGCCTAACCCCTGCATCGAGCGGACGTCGCAAAGGCCGCTTCGCGCCCTTTGGCCGGCCGCTCGTGTCGAACGTTAGACCCCATCACCTACATCGAGCCCTCGCGTGGATCCAAAACTCCCCATTCGCGGCATCGATTACACGGTCATCTTCGCGCGTCAGATGAGTGCCATGCGGGAGTTCTACGGCACTACCCTCGGATTTCCGCTCCATCGAGAGCTCAGCCCGCATTGGGTCGAGTTTCGCGTTGGCTCTAACCTGCTCGCTCTCACTGAACACGGCGGGCGGTTCGACGACCCGTCGCTTCCGGTAGGGGCACTTTCCCTGCAGCTTGCGTTCCGCGTCGCCCCGAGCGAGGTTGCAGGTTGTGCAGCCGTCCTGGCAGAACGAAGTGTGAACATCATCTCCGGGCCAGCCGACCATGCGTTCGGCCACCGCACGCTGTTCTTTCGAGACCCAGATGGCAATGTGCTCGAGATCTACGCTGAAATTTAGGGTCCAGCATCTCACGCCAGATCGCTTGGCTGCTGTCGTGCCAACCGATCCTTGCGCGTAGCCGTAGCATGTGGTCTAACCCCTCCATCGAGCGGGCAGCCTCCGGCAGGCTGCGCCTGCCTACAGCTGCCGCTCATGTCGAACGTTAGGCAACTCATGCAGCCCTCATATCCACTTGTTGCCGTCAGCTCGTTCTGCGCTGGCGCTGTCCTCTTTTACTTGGCGGCAAATTACCTTGGCGGCTTCCTGGCGGCCGTGGCCATTCCATCAGCGTATTTCCAGTGGTTCGGCCGCGAGAACGTCAACCTCGCTTTGGCGCTCATGTTTGCAGCTACTTGGTCGCTGCCGGTAGCCGCCGCGGTGGCGGCTGGAGTCGTCCCCGTCCTTCTTGTCGCAGGCCATCTATGGCGCGTAGCGGCAGCCGCATTGCTCGGCGGCATGGTATGCACCTTCTTGTACTGGCAGGTGCAGTTCGCGCTTCAGTACATGCAGAGCGCTGGTAACGGGTCTGGGTTCATGCACGCGTTCTTCCAGTCGTTCGCCGCTCCATGGCCGTCGGCGCCCAATCTGGGAGCGCCTTGGCTGGGCCTTGCGCTCGGTGTTTGGCTGGTTTCTTCCCGTCGTCGCAAGGAGCGCTTGGGTGCGGGAGTCGCCTAACCCCTCCATCGAACGGACGTGCCAAAGGCCGCTTCGCAGCCTTTGGCCCGCCGCTCATGTCGAACGTTAGGCGCCTTCGAATCGCCGTGGTCAGTTAAACGTGAACGCAGCGCATAGCATCGCGAGCACGATGCCAAGTCCAGCCATCCGTCCACCTAGATACATCAGTGGAACTGCGCTAGCGTCACCCTGGCGAAACCGACTTGAAGCCCGCTCGTGGAGAACTACACCAACAAGAGCAGCAAACACGAAAACCATCTTCGCCCAGAACCACCCAGGCATCCCGGCTGGGCCACCAAACTTCAGCCACAGCATCAGCGGCCCGGTAACAAGCAAGACGGCCAGTCCGCCAGCACCAATCCGGCTAAAGAACTTCTCCAGAAGCCATAGGAGTTCGCGGTCGTCCTTGGGCGCAGAGATCAGGCGAGGGCCAACCTTGGACAGCGCAATCCCTCCCCCCATACCCATACCAACGCCAATGAAGTGCAACCAAAGAAGCAGAGTTGTCAACACCGAGGACCCTTTGCAGTGTCAATCACTCTACCGCCGCCCGGTCGCTCTGTCTGTAGTCATCAGTGCAGAGTCTCCTAACCCCCCCATCGAACGGACGTCCCAAAGGCCGCTTCGCGCCCTTTGCGCCGCCGCTCATGTCGAACGCTAGGCGCCTCCACTTGGCGCTGCAGGAGCACGTCGTGTCGGATCCCCGAGAGAACATCAAGTTCGTTCAAGAGCTGTATGCGGCCTTCGCGAGCAGAGACATTCCCCGCATCCTTAGCGCGCTCAGCCCAACCGTTGAATGGGGTGAACCGTCTAACCCCCACAATCCCGCTGCCGGAACGAGGCACGGGCACTCAGGGTTTCTTGAATGGGTGCGCTTGGGCAACGAGTCCGAGGAGGTTCTCGCCCTTGAGCCCCAAGACTTCTTGGCCAACTCTAATTCCGTCGCCGTTGTCGGCCGCACGAAGTGCCGCGTTCGCGCGACCGGCAAGGAATACGAAACCGATTTCGTCCATCTGGTTTCCTTGAAGAACGGCAAAGTCGAACGATTCCGCGAGTTCTTCGACACCTATGCAGCCGCCGAGGCCTTCCGTGCAATTCCAACAGACGCCTAACCTCTCCATCGAGCGGACTCCTCCGGCAGCCTTCGCCTGCCTCCGGCTGCCGCTCATGTCGAACGTTAGACGCTCTTAGCATCACCGCAACAGCGCCCTCCTGCGGCAGAAACATAACTTGACTCACCACGGTCATAACGGAGGATCCATGCAACGCCCACAGGTCTTGCTAGCAGGCCCCTTCCTTTGTCTTGCTTTCTTGTCCGTCGCCGTCGATACCGCGTCGGCAGCCGAGGACTCAATTGCCGTTACAGCTCGGTTCTACGCGACACCGGGGCGGGAAGCAGAAGTCGAAGTACGCCTCCTTCAAGTCCTAGCTTTTGTACGAAAGGCTGAACCCAATATCACGTACCGGTTGCAGCGTTCGCAGAAGGATCCAACGGTGTTTTTGTTCTATGAAGCCTATCCGACTGCCGCCGCGAGGGAGACGCACGGGAAGGTGACAATCCTATCGTTTGTAAAGGAATACGGCCCACCGGCGGAAGGCCTCTTCGCTCGGCCGCCGGAAGTGGAAACCTACAGTCCGCTTGCAAACTGAGCGTCTAACCCTTCCATCGAGCGGACGTCTCAAAGGCCGCTTCGCGGCCTTTGCCCCGCCGCTCATGTCGAATGTTAGGCCCCAGAAGGTCCATCCATGCCAAGCAGACTCACACTAGTGAAGCAGGTTGCTCTCCCTACGCAGTCTGCCGTCGCTACTGCATTCAAGTCGATGAATCTGGCAGACGCGTTTTCGATTCAGCTTCCTTCTGGTGCCTCTAAGAATCCTGATGTCTTGGCCCGATTCATCTTCTCGGTCCAGCCGTCTTGGATCAGAGCGCTCACCAATGTCCGAGATGCGATCGTTGCGGCATTTGGTCTGAAGACCGCCAAACACCTTGCAACGCTCTCTAGTGATCCCGCAGCCAAGCGCATCAGCATCTTCAGAGTCTTCGGCATTAGCGAAACTGAGGTCGTCTTAGGCGAGAACGACAAGCACCTTGACTTCAGGGTGTCAATTCTTTGTACACCAGAGTTACCTCCAAGTACCGAAAACCAACTGACCCTATCAACCGTCGTTCACTGCCACAACCGCTTGGGCCGAACCTACTTATCTGTCATTGCTCCCTTCCATCGCCAGGTTGTGAAAGCCAGTCTTCGTCGTGCCGCAGAAGTTGGGTGGCCCAAGGCAAGCACATAGAAGAACGCATGTGTTATCCACTGAGGCCTAACCCTTCCATCGAGCGGACGTCTTCCATCAGGCTTCGCCTGCTGGAAGCCGCTGCTCATGTCGAACGTTAGCCAACATGAAAGTTGCGGTAGCTCAGCGCGAAGACTGTCACTCGCTCGCAGGCATTCACGTGCAGTCCTGGCAGGCAGGCTATGCCTCGCTCTTTCCTACCGAGTATCTTGATTCGCTGTCTGTGGCTGAGCGCGAAGAGTCATGGATCTCTATCCTGGCAACCAGCGCCTCCCGCACCCTTGTCGCTAAGCGAGGCGGCGCATCTCTAGGCTTCATTACCTTTGGCCGTTGCCGGGACAAAGGAGCTGGCGCCTCCAAGGGAGAGGTCTGGGCGCTGTATGTCGCGCCCCAGGATTGGTCCTCCGGAGTCGGCTGGGCACTCTGGGAGGCAGGCCGCGTGCTCATGCTTCACCAAGGCTTCACCGAAGTGAGCCTGTGGGTGTTGTCAGGCAATGCGCGGGGTCTGCGCTTCTACGAATCAGTTGGCTTTCGGCGTGAGCCCAATTCAGAGCAGTTCTTCGAGCGGGGCGGTGCGAAACTCCCAGAAGTCAGGCTCGTCTTCTCCGGCATGTCGGCTAACCCCTCTATCGAGCGGACATCCTCCGGCAGGCTTCGCCTGCCTACGGCTGCCGCTCATGTCGAACGTTAGGCCCCCGCACAACGAGCCCCTCCTCCCGCTTCGGAACGATGACCATGCAGAAGCATCTCGACTTCTTCCTGTTTCTTGGGAGCACGTACACGTACTTGGCGGTGAACCGTGCTGAGCAAGTTGCCGCCCGTGGGGGTGTCGCGCTGCGCTGGCGTCCCTTCAGTGTGCGCAGCATCATGATCGAACAGAACAATCGGCCGTTTGTGGGTAAGCCAGTCAAGCTTTCGTATATGTGGCGCGACCTGGAACGTCGCGCTCAGCGCCACGGCATACCTTTCGGCTCGATTCCAGACTATCCGAATGACCCCGACGAGCTGGCCAGTCGCGTCGCAACCTTGGCAGCCATCGAGGGATGGTGTCCTCAGTTCGCAAGAGCTGCGTACGCGCTCTGGTTCATGGAGGACAAAGACCCCGGCGACATCGAACACCTTGCCCCCGTGATCGAAAGCCTGGGAAAGAACGCGCGCGACGTCGTTTCACGCGCCGACGGTCAGGAAGTCCGCGACAAGTACGCTGCCGAAACGGAACTGGCTCGGTCCTTGGGAATCTTTGGCTCACCTACATTCGTGTACGAGGACGAGATCTTTTGGGGTGATGATCGCCTCGAAGACGCCGTCGACTGGTGCATGTCACATTGAACAAGCGAACGCTTGCCTGTCGCAGGGGCCTAACCCCTCCATCGAGCGGACGTCCCAAAGGCCGTTGCGCGCCCTTTGCGCCGCTGCTCATGTCGAACGTTAGGCCCCGAAATGCGAACCTTTCGTGGTGCCCGGAAGCCTTCGCGCATCCGGCCGAGATCTATACAGCCGTTGGTGCCTGAATTCGATCTGCCAACGGCATTCAGCGAGGCCGCATTCCAACCACTTGGTCCCCAGTGCCGTCGATCTCATCATGGGCGAGCGATTTCAAGTCATCGACAAATCAAGTCGTAGGTCTGGATCAGCCGAGCATCTCAAAACATTCACAAGAAGGGTTCGGTATGGATCAAAGTAGCAACGACATCAGCACTCCAGTTGCTGGTCAGTTTGCACTGCCATTGCGCGCCACGTTCGGCCTGGGAGATCGTGTACGCAAGAAGTCTGGCGCCGCTTGGCAGGGTCAAGTTGTCGGCTGGTACTGCACAACACTGACCCCTGAGGGCTACGCCGTCGAGTCTGAATTTCACCCGGGCTCAGTACAAATCTATCCTGTGGCTGCGCTTGAACGCGTGGCCTAACCTTTGCGCCGCGCCTCATGTCAAATCCTAGACCCCACACTCGCTCCACGACCGATATCAATCTCCAAAGGAAATAGGACCGTGTCCAAGTACCTGATCTCCTTTCCCAGCGCCGCGATGGTCGTGCTCGAAGGCGAGTGGGAGGCCGTGGGTCGCAACGCGCACGCGGTGATCGACGAGGCGAAAGCTGCCGGCGTCTACGTCTTCGGTGGCGGCATCGACGAAGGCGTGCCGCCCGTTCTCGTCGCAGCAGACGGAGCAGTCGCCGAGGGCGGCTACCCATGGGCGCCCCCGCTTGACGGCGGCTTC
>Ga0207641_10005732_pt1 | contig 10550 bp, 9 predicted proteins | sample KBSSwiS62_FD_184306 | JGI IMG/M metagenome (GOLD analysis project Ga0207641, IMG submission 184306) | Switchgrass rhizosphere microbial communities from Kellogg Biological Station, Michigan, USA - KBS Switchgrass S6-2 (SPAdes) (version 2) | ecosystem: Host-associated > Plants > Roots >... | reverse complement strand
ATGCGACGCGCGATCTCGAGGAACTCGAACACGATCTCCGAGCGCTCGAGCTTCGCCTCCGAGCGCTCGAACAACGCCGAGACGGCGGCTTCGGACTCGGGCACCGCGGCCGCGCCGTAGAGCTTCGCGACCGGAGCGCTCTCGGCGTAGAACCGGTCGCGCTCGAGCGGCGCGATCGGGCCGACATACGCGCGAGAGGCCTCGAGGAAGCCGAAGCACGCCGTCGCATGGACCCAGTCGAGCAGCTCGGGGTCGTCGGCCCGGAACGGGCGGCCGTCGTGCGTCGCGCCGCGAACGCGCGAGTGCATGCGGTTGACGCCGGCGATCATCGTCTCCGCGCGGCTGCGCGGCCCGTACACGCTCAGCATCGCCGCATGGGCCGTGCGGCGCAGCCGCTCGATGGGGCGCTCTCGAAACGACGTGTACTGCCAGACGCCCGCGCCGACGCGCGGCTCGGCCAGCTGCAGCACGACGGCGGTCAGGCCACCGACGTAGACGGCCAGAGGATTCTTGAAGACTCGCCACGACACCGAGCCGGGAGCGAGCAAGGCCGGCTCGTCGCGGGGATGAAGGAAGACGTCGTCGGCGTCACCGTCGGCAGCGATGAGATCGGCGACCCAGTCTTCGAGCACGCGCAGCGCCATCGCTCATCGTGCCATCGCGGCGATGCCAGCGCGAGGGGCCCGGTGTCGTGCCATCGCCGTCCAGGCGCTACGCTCGCGGGTTGAAGGAGGCGAGATCATGCGAATCGCGGTGATGGGTTCCGGCGGTCTGGGCGGCTACTTCGGCGCGCGCCTCGCCGCCGCCGGTGCGGACGTGCGCTTCATCGCCCGCGGCAAGCACCTGCAGGCCATGCGCACGGAAGGCCTGCGCGTCGAAGGGCCCGAGCCGCTCCACATCGCGCGGGTCGACGCGACCGACGATCCGGCCGAGGTCGGCGTCGTCGACCTGGTGATGTTCTGCGTCAAGCTCTGGGACACCGAGGCGGCGCTGCGCCAGATCCGCCCGCTGGTCGGGCCGGGCACGGCGATCGTCTCGTTCCAGAACGGCGTGTTGAAGGACCAGTACCTGCGCGCCGCGTACGACGACCGCCAGATCATGGGCGGCGTCGGCTACGTCGCCACGACGATCGACCGGCCCGGCGTCATCCGCCAGACCGGCCCGATGCAGCGGCTGGTGTTCGGAGAATTCGACGGCTCGCGCTCGCCGCGCGGCGTCGCGTTCCTGGAGGCGTGTCTTGCCGGCGGGATCAAGGCCGAGCTCTCCGACAACATCCTGCGCGAGATCTGGCAGAAGTTCGTGTTCCTGGTGGCGCTGTCCGGAACCACGACGACGATGCGCATGCCGATCGGCCCGATCCGCTCGAATCTGCAGACGCGGGCCTTGTTTCTCGACCTCATGCGCGAGGTCGTCGCCGTCGGCCGCGCGCACGGCGTCGACCTCGCCCCCGATTACGCCGAGGTTCGCCTGAAGCTCGCCGACGACGTCGCCTACGACATGACGTCGTCGATGCACCACGACCTCGAGCGAGGCAACCCGCTCGAGGTGCGCTGGCTCGCCGGCGGCGTGGTCGAGCTCGGCGCCGCCAAGGCTGTCGCGACGCCGTTGAACCGCGCCGTCGCCGACATCCTGGCCCTGCACGCCGAAGGCAAGGCTTCGCGCGCGTGAGCGCCGTGCCCCTGCTGACGCTGCGCGGCGTTCGCACCGTCGCCGTCGAGGTGCCGATGCGCTACGTGCTCGGCACGAGCGCGGCGACCGTGCGCGCGGCGCCGCTCCTGCTCGTCGACGTCGAGACCGAGCAGGGAATCGTCGGCCGAACGTACATCTTCTGCTATCGCCGCAGCGCTGCGCGCGCGATCGCGCAGGTCGTGCAGGAGGCGGCCGAGCTGGTGCGCGGCGAGAAGATCGCGCCGCTGCCGATGGCCGCGACGCTGCAGCGCCGCTATGCCTTGCTGGGCGTGACCGGCATCGTGCGGATGGCGCTGTCGGCGCTCGACGCCGCGTCGTGGGACGCCGTCGCCGTCGCTGCCGGCGTGCCGCTCGCGACGCTGCTCGGCAGCGCGCCGCGGCCGATCCGCGCCTACAACTCGTGCGGGCTCGGGCTGATGAGCGCGCCGGCGGCGGCCGACGAGGCCGAGCGCCTTCTCGACGGCGGCTTCGAGGCGGTCAAGCTGCGCCTGGGCTATTCGACGGTCGACGAAGACCTCGCGGTGACCCGGGCCGTGCGGCGACGATTGCCCGACCCCGTGCAGCTGATGGTCGACTACAACCAGGCCTTGTCGGTCGACGACGCCCTGGCGCGCGGGCGCGCGCTGCAGTCGGAGGGCGTGGCGTGGCTGGAAGAGCCGATCCGCCACGACGACCATCGCGGCAACGCCGCGATCGCCCTGGCGCTCGACCTGCCGCTGCAGATCGGCGAGAACTTCAACGGGCCGCATGACCTCGAGCGGGCGCTCGACGCGCGCGCCTGCGATCTCGTCATGCCCGATGTCGCGCGCATCGGCGGTGTCAGCGGATGGATCGAAGCCGCCGCCATGGCGGCCGCGCGCGCCGTGCCGATGAGCTCGCACCTGATGCCCGAGCTCAGCGGCCACCTGCTGGCCGCGACGCCGACGTGCCACTGGCTCGAGCACGTCGACTGGTCCGATGTGCTGGTGCAGGAGCCGCTGCGAATCGATCGCGGTCGCGCGGTCGTTCCCGATCGTCCGGGCGCGGGGTTGGTGTGGGACGAAGCGGCGGTGGCGCACCACCGGCTCGCTTGATGCGCGGCGCTCCGTCGTCGCGAAGCGCCGCGCTCGCGACGCATCAGCCGCAAGTGCAACCGTGCTCGGGGTCGGCGCAGCCGCAGCCGCAGCCAGCGCCGCACGCGCGGCAGGCGCACGCCGGGCTGGCGACTCGTGCGGCCGAAGGCGTGGCGTCGCCGTTGCAGCCGCATTGGCAGCCGGCTCCGGCGCAGTCGACGCAGGGGCAAGCGGGGGAGGTCGAAACGTTCATGGCAATCTCCTGGGGGACGATGATTCGGACCCGGCGGATCCGTGGCATGAATTCTGTTCAGAGGCACCGTGCCCGACTTGAACGAAACGGCTGATCTTTCGGAGCGTGCGGCGCGCCACGCGCGCACGACGGCGTCGTCGCGGCGGCCGATCGCGGGCGTGGGCCGAGTGATGCTCTGGAGCGGCGGCAGCCTCTGGCTCGGCCGCGACGCAGGCCGCGCCGAGACGCATGCGCACCACGCGATCCAGATCGCGCTGGCGATGGACTCGCATCTGCGCCTGGCCGCCGGCGACGACGCGTGGCGCGAGCATCGGGGCGCCGTCGTCCCGCCGCATCTGCCCCATCGCTTCGACGGCTGCGGCCAAGGCACGGCGATGATCTTCGTCGAGCCCGAGACCGCGCAGGGACGCGCCTTGCTCGAGCGCTACGGAGCGCGCGCGATCGCGGACCTCCCGGCCGACATCGCCGAGGCGCTCGTCGCGCCGTTGCGCAGCGCCTATCTCGCCGCGGCGAGCAGGGACGCGCTGATCGCGCGCGGCCAGCAGGCGATCGCCGCGCTGGCTGGTCGCGTGCCGGCCAAGGCCGGCGTCGATCCGCGCATCGCCCGCGCGATCTCCTGGGTCCGCAGCAGGCTCGAGGTCCCGATCTCGTTGAGCGAGGCGGCGGCCATCGCCAACCTGTCACCGAGCCGCTTCCGCCACCTCTTCGTCGCCGAGACCGGCGTGTCGTTTCGTGCCTACCTGCTGTGGGCGCGCGTCGAGACCGCGGCCGGCGCGGCGATGAGCGGGAAATCGTGGACGGCGGCGGCGCACGATGCCGGCTTCGCCGATTCCGCGCACCTGAGCAGGACCTTCCGGCGGATGTTCGGCATCGCGCCGGCGGCGCTCGTCAGCGAATCGGCTCAGAAGCTGGCCTCGAGCTCGTCGATCAGCCGGCCGGCGTAGGCGATCGCCTCGCGGATCGGCTGCGGCGACGACAGGTCGATGCCGACCTGGCGCATGAGGTCGAGCGGCGACAGCGTGCTGCCGGCTCGCAGCACGTCGAGCCATTGCGAGAACACCGCCGGCCCGTCGCGGCTCGACTTCTCGGCGAGCGCGGTGGCCGCGACCAGCCCGACCGAATACGTGTACGGGTACAGGCCGAAGTAGTAATGCGGCTGACGCATCCAGGTCATCGCCGCGCCGGCGTCGATCTCGACCGCGTCGCCCCAGAAGCCTTGCAGGATGGCGCGCTTGCGCTCGTTCAGGAGCGGCGCCGTGACCGGCTGCCCGCCTTCGGCGAGCCGGTAGACCTGCCGCTGCAGCTCGGCCTCGAGCAGGTGGGTGACGAAGTTGTGGTGGTAGGTGCCCAGCACCTGCGTCAGCACCCATCGGCGCATGCGCGGGTCGCGCGGCCGGGCGAGGAGATGACGCGCCAGCAACACCTCGTTCATGATCGACGGCGCCTCGACGAACGGCATCGCCATGTTCGTGTTGGCGCGTCGCTGATGCTGCCCCGCGAGCATGTAGTGCCCCGCGTGACCGAGCTCGTGGGCGAGGGTGAACGCGTCGCGCATCGAATCGGTCCACGTCATCAGGATGAACGAGTGCACGCCGTACGGCGTGGCGCAGAACGCCCCCGACGCCTTGCCGGTGTTGCTCGCGCGGTCGATCCAGCGGCGTTCGATCGCGCTGCGCACCAGTGCCACGTACTCGGCCCCGAGGGGCGCGAGCGCGTCCGCGAGCAGCGCACCCGTCTCCTCGAACCTCATCGCCGGCGCATAGCCGGGATCGAGCGGCGCCTTGATGTCGCAGTACAGCAGCTTGTCCAGGCCGAGAACGCGGCGGCGCAGGCGCGCGTAGCGCCGCATGTGCGGCGCGAGCTCGGCCTGGACGATGTCGAGCACGTTCGTGTACAGGTCGAACGGAATCTTGTGCGCGTGAAGCAGGAAGCGCTCGGCGCTGTCGTGGCCGCGTGCCTTCGCGAGCACGATGTTCTTGGCGACCTCGGTTGCGAACGTTCCGCCCATCGTGTGCTGGTACGGCGCGAGCCCGGCGCAGAAGGAGGCCCAGGCGGCGCGACGCACGCTCGCGTCCTCGGCCGTTTCGTAGGTCGACTGATAGAGGTTGAACGAATTGGGATGCGTGATGCCGCCGGCATCGGTGAACGGCGCGAAGTCCATGTCGCCCGTCTTCGCCCGGCTGTAGATCGTGTGCGGCGCGTCGAGCACTTCGCCGAGGCTCGCCAGTACGCGTTCGGTCTCGGCGCAGAGCATGTGGGGCTTCAGCGCCGCCAGCTCGTCGAGGGTCGGTCGATAGACGGCGAGCGCCGGCTCGTCGCGCAGCCAGGCGGCGATCGTGCCTTCGGGCAGGGCCAGGATCTCGCTGTCGATGAACTTCACGGCGGCGTGCACGCGCGCCCCGACCGCGGCCGAGTTCGACAGGTCGGCCTGGTGGGCGGCGTTGCCGCCGTCCTCGGCCTCGCGCAGGCCGGCGAACGCGTCCGCCCGCTCGAGCCGGGCCAGCAAGGCGTCGCGCGCGTCGAGGCAAGCCAGCAGCACGGCAGGGCCCGCGGCGAGCCGGTCTTGGTATCGGACGACGCTCTCCACCGCGCGCTCGACGGCCGACAGCTCCTCGACCCACGCGTCGCGCGTGACAAACAGATCGGCGAGGTCCCACGTGGTCTCGACGGCGACTTCGGAGCGGGTCAGCGGCTTGTCCATGGTCGAGCTCGGTGCGGTTCGCAATGGCGCAGGGTTCAAGTCGCGCTTGGGTTGCTCACCCAGCGCAGGTAGAGCTCGCCGGCCCGCTTCGTCTGCGCGCCCGGTCGCCCGTCGCCGATCGCGCGTCCGTCGACTCTCGTCACCGGCGTCACGCCCCCGAGCGTTCCGGTCACGAACGCCTCGTCGGCCGAGTACACCTGCGCGAGCGTGAAATCGCATTCGCGGGCGACGCCGCCGGCCGCCGTCCACGCGTCGATGACGTTCCTCTGCGTGATGCCCTTGAACGAATACGCGCCGGTCGACGTCCACAGCTCGCTCTTCCTCACGATGAAGAAGTTGGTCGAGTTGCAGCTCGCGACGAAGCCGCGCGGGTCGAGCATCAGCGCTTCGTCGGCGCCGGCGTGGATCGCCTGGATCAGCGCCTGGATCAGGTTCAGGCGGCTGTGCGAGTTGAGGCGCAGGTCGAAGACGTCGGGGCCGCTGGTGCGAAAGGTCGACGTGAAGAGCGAGAGGCCGCGCGCCCTCGACTCGGGCTTGGGCGTCTTCCACTCGGCGACGATGACGACCGTCGCGCTGCCGATCACGAAGCGCGGGTCCTGGTTCGGCGTCCGCTTCGTGCCGCGCGTCACCATCAGCCGGATGTGCGCGCCGTCGGTCATCGCGTTCTTCGCCAGCGTGTCGAGTACGGCCTGCGTCAGCTCGGCGCGGCTCATGCCGATGTCGAGGGCGATCGAGGTCGCGCCTTCGTAGAGGCGGTCGAGGTGGGCGTCGAGGCTGATGATCGTGCCCTGCACCAGGCGCAGCCCCTCCCAGATGCCGTCGCCGAGGACGAAGCCGCTGTCGAAGATCGACACGCGCGCCTCGTCGCGCGGCACGAAGGCGCCGTTGACGTAGACGAGCACGCCGTCGTTGCGCGGGTCGGCGAGGTAGCCCTGGGCGCTTTCGCCCTGGGCGAGGGAATTCGTTGTCGTGGGGGCTGCGGTCATGGCGATCGCCTCTCTTCGAAAGAAGAAGTCAGAAGTCGAACTCGCGGTGGCGGTCGACGAACGCGCGCGTGCGCGGCTCGCTCGGGTGCTTGAGCACCTGGTCGGGCGTGCCCTGCTCATGAATCCCCCCCTCGGCGATGAAGAGCACGCGGTTGGCGACGTGGTACGCGAAGCCGATCTCGTGCGTCACCAGCAGCATCGTGCGGCCTTCCTCGGCCAGGGACCGGATCACGCGCAGCACCTCGCCGACCAGCTCGGGGTCGAGGGCCGACGTCGGCTCGTCGAACAGCAGCACCTCGGGGTCCATCGCCAGCGCGCGGGCGATGGCGACGCGCTGCTTCTGCCCGCCCGAGAGGCGCGCCGGGTAGGCCGCGGCCTTGTCGGCGAGGCCGACGCGGGCGAGCTCGGCCTGGGCGCGCTCGCGCGCCTCGGCCTCGCGCTGGCCGCGCACCGTGCGCAGCGCCTCCATCACGTTGCCGATCGCGGTCATGTGCGGGAACAGGTTGAACTGCTGGAACACCATGCCGACGCGCTGGCGCACGCGCGTCAGCTCGGCTTCGTCGTAGCTGCGCCGGCCGGGATCGGCCTTGCCCGGCGCGGCGCGGCCGATCGCCTGGCCTGCCAGCTCGACGACGCCGGCGCTCGGCCGCTCCATGAAGTTGAGGCAACGCAAGAGCGTGCTCTTGCCCGAGCCCGAGGCGCCCAGGATGGCGATGCGGTCGCTTGGCATCACGTCGAGGTCGATGCCGCGAAGCACGGCGTGGTCGCCGAAGTTCTTCTCCAGCCCTTGTACGCGCATCAGCGGCTGCGTCGTCATGCGTCTGCCCTGCCGAGCCGCCGCTCCAGCGCATACGTCGCCTGCACCAGCGGAAAGAGGCACAGGAAGAAGACGACCGCGATCACGGTGTAGGTCTCGATCGGGTTGAAGTTGAGGGAGGCGAGGAGCTTCCCCTGCTGCAGGAGCTCGACGTAGGCGACTGCTGAAGCGAGCGTCGTCATCTTGAAGATCTCGATGCCGCGGTTGGTGAGCGCGGGCAGCATGCGGCGCAGCGCCTGCGGCAGGACGATGCGGCGCATCGCCTGCGCCGCCGTCATGCCGAGCGCGCGCGCCGCCTCGGCCTGGCCGCGGTCGATCGATTCGATGCCGCCGCGGTAGATCTCGGCCGAGAACGCCGCCGAGTTGAGCGAGATGCCGAGGGCCGCAGCCACGAGCGGGCTGATCTGGAACGGCAGCAGGATCGGTAGCGCGTAGTAGAACCACAGGATCTGCACCAGCACCGGCGTGTTGCGGAAGAACTCGACGAAGGCCGTCGCCGGCAGGTGGATCCAGCTCGCCTTCGCATGCCGGCCGAGGCCGACGACGAGGCCGAAGCCGAAGCCGAGCACCAGGCAGATGACGAACAGGCGAAGCGTGCCGATCGCGCCGACCCAGAGCACGTCGAGGTTGTCGAGCACCGGCGCGAAGTTCCAGCGGTAGAGCGAGTTCATCGTCAGCGCGTCATCCCTTCGCCGCTGGCGGCGAGGCGCCGCTCGAGGCCGTGCACCAGCTGGCTCGCCGCGAAGATGACCGTGAAGTAGATCAACGCCGTCACCGTGAACACCTCGAGCGGCCGGAACGTCTTCTGCGCCACCTCGTTGGTCTGGAACAGGAGGTCGGCGTACGAGACGATGGCGACGAGCGTCGTCGTCTTCATCAGCTCGATCGCGCGCTCGAGGAAGGCCGGGATCATCCGCTTGACGGCCTGCGGCAGGACGACGCGGCGCATCACCTGCGGCGGCGCCATGCCGAGCGCACGCGCCGCTTCCCACTGGCCGCGCTCGACCGAGACGATGCCGCCGCGGAACACCTCGGCGAAGAACGCCGCCGACTGGATCGAGAACGTCAGCACGGCGGCGACGTAGGGCGTCATCTCGACGTGGATCAGGATCGGCAGCGCGAAGAAGAACCAGAACAGCTGGACCAACGGCGGCGTCGTGCGGAAGACCTCGATCACCGCGCCCGCGGGCCACGCGAGCAGGCGCCGTGGCGAGAGCCGCATCAGCGCCAGCACGAGGCCGAGCGGAACGCCGAAGGCGAGCGCAGCGCCGGTGACCTTCAGCGTGTTGAGGAGGCCGAGCGCCAGCAGGTCGGCATTCGCCCACACCGGGGCGAAGTTCCAGACGTGCATCGACGCGGCCGAAGGAAGTGCGCGCGCAGCCGGCTACGACTTGCCGAGCATCTCCTTCATCACCGGTGGCGAAGCTTTCGGGTCGAGGCCGAAGCCGACCAGGAACTCCTCGTACCACTTCTGCGTCTGGCCGTTCGCATAGAACTTGCCGATCTCCTTGTCGACCCATTCGACCCAGGACTTGTCGGTTTCCTTGCGGACCGCGACGCTCGACGCCTGCGATTGCGCCGGCGTCGGCACGATGATCTTGCCGGCGCCGAGCTTCTGCCGCGCCGCGAGCAGCGGCGGGTGGAACAGGCACACCGCATCGGCGCGCCCGGCCTGGAACGCGGCGATCGCTTCGGCGTTGCCGGGGAAGCGCGAGATCTGCGCCTTGGCGACGTTCTCGGTGAGGAACTTGTCCATGCTGCTGGCTTGCGGTACGGCGATGCGAACCGACGGCTTGTCGAGATCGGCCCACGCCTTCACCGGCAGGTCGTCGCGCGCCAGCACGGCGAGCGAGTAGTAGAGCAGCGCGTTCTTCGGGAAGTCGACCGCCGCGGCTCGCTCGGGCGTCGCGTCCATCATCGACATCATGTCGATCTTGTTGCCTTGCAGCGCGGCGATCGCCGTGCCCCACGTCACCTCGACCGGATCGAACTTGACGCCGAGGTCGGCGGCCATCGCCTTGCCGAGCGAGACGCCGACGCCGCTCGCCCAGTCGCCGGATTTCGGATCCTTCGAGTACCACGGCGGCGCCTGCGTGACGCCGACGCGCAGCGTCCCGCGTTGCTTGATCTGGGCGAGGGTGCTGTCGGAAGCGGCCTGCGACCAGGCGGCCGGGGCGATGGCGGCAGCGGCGAGCGCCAGCACCGAACGGCGATGGAATTGAGCGGTCATGGCGTCAGGGCTCCTTCAGGGGTCGCCCATGATAGAGACCTGTCCTGTCCGCAGGCGCCTGACTCGACCTGCGGCCGGCTCGCTGAACAGCACTCGCTCGAGCTCCCGACGGGTCGCGGACCGGCATCCACGTCACCGTGGCGACGCGCAAGTGTTCGGCGACGCCAACAACTGCCAGGCGGTCGCCATCGGCCCCGTTGAATCCGATACGATCCGCCCCCAACACTGGGTATCACCTTCAAATGCCAAGACGAGACGGCCGTGGAGAACCGGATGCAAGACAACCGCTTCTCACTGCAGTTCACGTACGGCCTCGGGTAGCGGCACTCGGCAAGGTCAGGGGGGGTGCCGGCGTCCTGCTGACGCTGAGCCTTGCGGCAGCGCTGTCGACCGCTGCGTTCGCCGCCGACCCTGCGCCCGGCACTCATCGCGTTGCGTTCATCAGCAGCGGACCGGCGGCGGCGAATGTCGAGAATTTTGCCGCGTTCAAGCAAGGGCTCGCCGAGAACGGCTACGTCGAGGGGCGCAACCTCGTGCTCGACGTTCGCTGGGCCAACGGCAACGTCGCGAGCCTGCCGAATCTCGTCAACGAGGTGCTGGACGCCAAGCCCAAGGTCATCATCAGCACGGGTGGGGCGGTCACCATCAATGCCGTCAAGGCGGCGACGACGTCGGTTCCGGTGGTCTTCATCTCGGGAGATCCGGTCGCGGAGAAGATCGTGTCGAACCTCGCGCGGCCAGGCGGCAACCTGACCGGATTCGCGGTGCTTGCCGGCGAACTCGAGGCCAAGCGCCTGGAAGTGCTGCGGGAGCTATTGCCGC
>Ga0207641_10005731_pt1 | contig 10555 bp, 10 predicted proteins | sample KBSSwiS62_FD_184306 | JGI IMG/M metagenome (GOLD analysis project Ga0207641, IMG submission 184306) | Switchgrass rhizosphere microbial communities from Kellogg Biological Station, Michigan, USA - KBS Switchgrass S6-2 (SPAdes) (version 2) | ecosystem: Host-associated > Plants > Roots >... | reverse complement strand
CCTCGATGTTGCCGGTCTCGACCAGTTTTGCCGCGGCCTTGCTCATGAAGGGCGCGGGATCGGTCTTGAGCATCCTGGCCACCGCCCCTTCGGCGATGGCGTTGCGATTCGCACCGTCCTTGGGGACGATGTCGAGCAGCAGCACCGGGATGCCGGCATTGGCGACCTGGGCGGCGATGCCGGCGCCCATGGTGCCGGCGCCGATCACGCAGACCTTCTGGATGGTGTCGCTCATCACTCCACCGCCTCCAGAACCGTGGCGATGCCTTGCCCGCCGCCGATGCACTGGGTTGCGAGCGCGTACTTGCCGCCCTCGCGCTTCAGGAGCGACGCAGCCTTGCCGACGATGCGCGCGCCGGTGGCGCCGAGCGGATGGCCGAGCGCGATGGCGCCGCCGTCGATGTTGACCTTGGCGGTGTCGAGCCCGAGGTCCTTGATGCAGGCGAGCGCCTGGCTGGCGAAGGCCTCGTTCAGTTCCACCACGTCGAGATCGGCAGCCGAAACGCCGGCTCGCTCGAGTGCCTTCTGGCTCGACAGGATCGGACCCAGGCCCATCGTTTCAGGCGCGCAGCCGGAGATCGCCACCGACTTGATGCGCGCCAGGATCGGCAGGTCGTGGGCGCGCGCGAACTCCTCGGTGGTGACGAGCACCGCGCTGGCCCCGTCGGTCAGCGGCGAGGACGTGCCTGCAGTCACCGAGCCAGCGGCGTCGAACGCGGGCTTGAGGCTGGCGAGCGCTTCGGCGGTGGTGTCCGCGCGGATCGTGCCGTCCTCGCTGACCAGCCCGGCCTTGGTCTCGATCGGCACGATCTCGTCGGCGAACTTGCCGGCGCCCTGTGCGGCAGCGGCGCGCTTCTGGCTTTCGACGGCAAGCGCTTCCTGATCGGCGCGGGGGATCTGGTACTGGGTGGCGACGTTCTCGGCCGTCTCGCCCATCGACATGTAGGCCGCGCTCTTCTTGGCCAGCGTCGGATTGGGCAGCGGATTGAAGCCCATCATCGGCACCCGGCTCATCGATTCGATGCCAGCGCAGATATACGCCTCGCCCGCACCGATCGCGATCTGCCCCATGGCGATGTGGATCGCGCTCATCGACGATCCGCAGAAGCGGTTGACGGTCATCCCGCCCACCGACAGCGGCAGGTCAGCCAAGAGCCCGATCAGGCGCGCCACGTTCAGGCCCTGCTCGCCTTCGGGGAAGGCGCAGCCGACGATCACGTCCTCGATCTTCGCGGCATCGACGCCGGTCTTGCCGATCAGCCCGCGAATCACCTGCGCGGCCAGATCGTCAGGCCGCACGCGCGCCAGGGCGCCTTTGTTGGCGAGGTGGAAGGGCGAGCGGGCAAATCCCGCAATCACGACGCTTTGCATGCAATCTCTCCATGGGCCGAAAGCCAGCGCGAGGAACGCGCCGGCAGCTCGATCGTCCGCTCCTGCGAGCGTCTTACCCTAAAGGTGCAATTCTTTCCCTATACGTCAAGTGATTTCTGGGTTAGGGAGAGTCTGTCCTGGCCGGGATCGAAGATGGACCGTTTGCAACGCGGGGCACTTGATCCGGGACAATTACTGCGGCGGGAGAGAGGAAAAGGTCGCCAATGACACTATGGAAATGCACGGTCGCGGCGTTGGTTGCCGTCACCATGGGCGGAGCACCGGCTTATGCCGCCGGACCCGACTCGGTGCTCGGAACCTGGCGCACGCCATCGCGCCACGGCGTCGTCGAGATCGCACGCTGCGGGGCTTCGATTTGCGGTCGCCTGGTCACCTCGGACAACATCAAGCGCGATCCCGAGTTCAAGGACGTCAACAACAAGGACGCCGCCAAGCGCGGGCGCACGCTCAAGGGCATGCAGCTTCTGGGCGGCTTCACGCGCGAGGCCGACAAGTGGTCGGGCGGCTCGATCTACAACCCCGAGGACGGCGGCACCTACAAGGCGACGATCACGCCCGCGGGCGCCGACACCCTCAAGCTCAAAGGCTGCATCGTCTGGCCGCTCTGCAAGACGCAGACGTGGACCCGGATCAAGTGACCGGACGGCCGGTCATGCCAACATCAATGCAAGGACTTAGGGAGAGTACCCCCATGAATACCGTTTTCGCCCGCGCCGCTCTCGCCAGCGCGGCATCGCTCGGCGCGCTCGCCGTCGCCGGATCGGCCCACGCCCAGGCCTTCTACCTGCAGGAACAGTCCGTGCGCGGACAAGGCCGCGCGTTCTCGGGCGAGGCTGCCGACACCGGCGTCGATTCGCTGTGGTGGAACCCCGCCTCGATAGCCGGCATCGAGGGCGGCGAAGCCTCGGTGCGTGCCAGCTACATCCGCCCGCGCGGCAAGGTGGTCGACAACGGCACCGTGATCGTTCGTCCAGCGCAAGCCCCGGCCCTGGTCGGCGGCAATCCTGTCGCGAAGAACCCGATCGACAATGGCCTGCTGCCCTCGGGCGCGGTTGCTTACGGCTTCGGCCGCGTCGCGGTGGGTCTGGCGGTGACCGCCCCGTATTCGTTCACCACCGACTACGACGCCGACAGCTGGGCCCGCTACAGCGCCGACAAGACCAAGCTGCGCACCTACGACATCCAGCCGAGCATCGCGATCGAACTGGCCGACGGCCTCTACATCGGCGGTGCTGCCAACATCGAGCGGGTCGACGCCACGCTGGGCAACTATCTGCCCAATCTCTCGCCGCTGCTGGCGGACGGGCACCAGACGCTCAAGGGCAAGGGCTGGGACGTGGGCTGGTCGGCCGGCGTGCAGTTCCACGAAGGCCCGGTCTCGCTCGGCCTCGCGTATAAGTCGGCGATCAAGCACAAGCTCGACGGCTCGGTGACGATCGAAGGGCTGGTCGGCCCGCTGGCGGCACAGAACCGCACGATCAATACGACCGCCGAGTTCAGCACGCCGTGGATGCTGATCGCCAGCGCCCGTGCCCGCGTCAGCCCGAAGCTGACTCTCAACGCGCAGGCGGTGCGGATGGGCTGGCAGAACTTCGACACGATCGACCTGGGCGCCCCGCTCAACACGTCGATCCCGGAGAACTACCGCAACAGCTGGACCTGGGCGCTGGGTGCCGACTACGAAGTCACGCCGCAGTGGACCGTGCGCGCCGGCGTGCAGCGCGGCATCACCCCGACCCAGGACGGTGAGCGCGATGCGCGCGTGCCCGACAGCACGCGCTGGAACTACTCGGCCGGCACCAGCTTCGCGCTGGGCGAGCGGTTCACGATCGATGCGGCAGCCAGCTACATCGACTTCAAGAACGCCTCCATCGACCGCGTGACCGCGGCCTATGCGGGCACTCCCGTTCAGACCCCCATCCTCGTCAATGGCGAGCTGCGTGGCGCTTCGGCGCTCGTGTTCTCGCTGGGCGCCCGGGTGGGCTTCTGATGGGGTCCGCGGCGACGATCGGCGGCGGCGGCAGCGATGCTGGCAACCTGGCACCTCCCTCCTCCCAGGCGGCGCCCTCTTCCTTACCCGAAGAGATGCCGCCGATCGCGCCGCGGCTTCTGACCGACCTGCTCGACCACGCCGTGGCGTTCCACGCCGAGTGGCCGGCGGTCGATTTCATGGGCCGCAAGTGGTCCTACGGAGAAATCGGCGCGCAAGTGCGCCGCGCCGCGCGCGGGCTGCAGGATCTTGGCGTGGTCAAGGGCACGCGGGTGGGCCTGTGCCTGCCCAATACGCCCTATTACGTCGTGTGCTACTTCGCGATCCTGCGCATCGGTGCGGTGGTGGTGAACTTCAACCCGCTCTACACCGAGCGCGAGATGGCGCACCTGGTCGAGGATTCCGGGTGCGAGGTGATGATCGCTTCGGACCTCGCGCTGTCGCTCCCCAAGATCGAACCGCTGGTCGGCCAGGGCCATCTCAAGCGCGTCGTCGTGTGTCCCTTCGCCGACGTGCTGCCGGCATTCAAGCGCCGCGCTTTCCTGCTGTTCAAGCGCAGCGACGTGGCGCACGAGCCGCACGACCTGCGGTTCCTGCGTTTCGCCGATCTCATCGCGCGCGACGCCGATCCCGATCCGGTCGAGCGCTCGCCGCACGACCTGGCGGTGCTGCAGTACACCGGCGGCACCACCGGCGTGCCCAAAGGCGCTATGCTCAGCCACGCCAACCTCGCGGCGAACTCCGCGCAGATGATCGCGCACGTCGGCCACATGCCGGACCAGCAGGAGCGGACGTTGGGCGTCCTGCCGCTGTTCCACGTCTTCGCGCTCACCACTGTCCTCAACTACTCGGTCGATACCGCGGCCGAGATGATCCTGCTGCCGCGCTTCGAGATGAAGTCGTTCCTCGCCACCTCGCGCCGCACCCGCCCGACGCAGTTCTTCGGCGTGCCCACGCTTTATACCGCGCTCAATGCGCAGACGCTGCACGGCGAGTTCGACAGTGTGCGCGTGTGCATCTCTGGGGGCGCCCCGCTGCCGCTGGAAGTGCGCAAGGAGTTCGAGCGCAAGACCGGCGTGCGCGTGGTGGAGGGCTACGGCCTGTCCGAGGCCAGCCCGATCATCGCCTGCAACCCCCTCGAGGGCGTGGTCAAGGACAACTCCTGCGGCCCCGCCTTCCCCGGCACCGCTCTGGAGATCCGCGATCCCGACGCGTTCCACCGTGTCTGCACCACCGGCGAGAAGGGCGAGGTCTGCGCGCGCGGCCCGCAAGTGATGAAGGGCTACTGGAACCGGCCCGAGGAATCCGACAAAACCTTCATCTACGGCGCCCTGCGCACCGGCGACATCGGCTACCTCGACGAAGACGGCTACCTGTTCCTGGTCGATCGCATCAAGGACATGATCCTGTGCGGCGGCTACAACGTCTATCCGCGCGTGATCGAGGAAGCGCTGTACGAGCACCCGATGGTGGTCGAGGCGGCGGTAATCGGCGTGCCCGATCCTTACCGCGGCCAGAGCCCGAAGGCCTTCGTGGTCCTGCACCCTGGCGATATCCTCGACGACGCGAGCCTGCTTGCGTTTCTGGGCGAACGGCTGAACAAGATCGAGATGCCCTCCGCCATCGAATTCCGCGCCAGCCTGCCCAAGACGATGGTCGGCAAGCTGTCCAAGAAGGAGCTGGTGGCCGAGGAAGAGGCACGGCGGGTAGCCTCGTCCGGGTCCCAAGCTTGAACCGCGTCGATGCCCCCGTGAGCGGGGACGCCAGCACCGAGGGATCGGACCTGCTCGGCATCCAGGACGCCGCCAGGCAGCTGGGCGTCACCATGCGCACCTTGCGCTTCTACGAGGACAAGGGCCTGATCGCACCGCAGCGCGCGGGCACCGTGCGCATCTATTCGCGGCGCGAGATGGGGCGCATGCAGCTGATTCTGCGCGGCAAGCGGCTGGGCTTCTCGATCCGCGAGATCCAGGAATTTCTGGACCTCTACGATGTCGACCCCGAGCATCAGGAGCAGGTGCGCAAGCTCAAGGCCAAAGTGAACGATCGCATCGCCGACTTGCGCAAGCAGAAGCGCGCGATCGAGCAGACTATGGAGGAACTGTTGCTGATCGAGCGCCAGGCCAGCGAATGGCTCGCGAGCTCCCATCACGCCGGGAGCGAGCGGCGCGGTGACTGATCCCCGGTCCGCCGTCCAGCGCCTGGCGGGACTGCTCTTGCCCGAGCAGCTCGATGTCGACCTGTTCCGCGGTGCCGCCACGCCCGAAGGACCCGGGCGCGTGTTCGGCGGCCAGGTGGTGGCACAAGCCCTCGCGGCAGCGGCGCACAGCGTCGAGGACGGGCATGAGCGCCCGGCGCACTCGCTCCACGCCTATTTCCTGCGCGCCGGCGATCCCGCCCGCCCGATCCTCTATCGCGTGCTGCGTGACTTCGACGGCGGCAGCTTCGCCAATCGCCGCGTCGTGGCGATGCAGGCGGGCCGGCCGATCCTCAATCTCGCGGCCTCGTTCCATCGGCGCGAGAAGGGCTTCGGGCATGCGGCCGCCCTCCCCGACGTGCCGCCGCCCGAGCGTTGCCCCGACCTCGCGACGGCCCTGGCGGCGATGGGCCAGCCAATGCCCGCCCCCATGCGCGAGCTGCTCGCCGCTTTCGAGATGCGGCCGGTTCCGCCTGGCGATGCCGATGCGGCGATGCCAATGCAGTACCTGTGGTTCCGCCTCGCCGCGCCGCTGGTCGGGGACTCCACGTTGCAGCGGATTGTCCTGGCCTATGCCAGCGACTTCGCGCTGCTGACGACGTCGGTGCTACCGCATCCCACGACGTACTTTTCGCCCAAGCTGCAGTCGGCCAGCCTCGACCACGCACTGTGGTTTCACGCCGACCCGCCCGTGGACGACTGGTTGCTTTACGCGATGGACAGCCCCTGGGCCGGTGACGCCCGCGGCTTCACGCGCGGCAGCCTGTTCACGCAGGACGGGCGACTGGTCGCCAGCGTCACGCAGGAAGGCCTCATCAGGCCCAAGGGCTAGACGAGTTCTTTCGGAGCGCGGATCGGCTAGTCCTTCGGCGCCACCGTCTCGCCTCTCTCCGGATACTGCTCGGGCGAGACGGTGCTCTGGTTCTTCACCGCCTGCCGGTTTTCCTTCTGCAAGGCCGGGTTCTCCTCTTTGTCGAGGCTGGCGCCGCGCTCTTTGGCGCCGCCATCGCCTGTCGGCTTGTCGTCTGCCATCGCTCAATCCTCCGTCGGGGCTTCGGGCTGCTGGCCCTCGGCCGGCGGCGGGTCGCGGTCGTCGTTGGTCCAGCGGCCGTCAGGCGTGCTCGCGACACCAGTGACGTTGCGCGAATCCTCGGGCTCGAACTCACCGCGCGGGCGCGTGGGGTTCTCCTTGTCGCGCCAGGACACGTCCTTGCTGCCTTTCACGCCGGTTACGTGCCGCGAATCGAGCGGTTCGTACTCTCCGCCGGCGCGGCCACCAGTGTGGTTGTCCGGCTGCTTGGTAAGGTCTTCGGTCATGATCTGCTCCTTCTGCGCGATTCAACGCGCGAGCAGGCCGCTCCGGTTCCACCGCCCACGCCCCGGCTGGACAGGACGCCCGCGTCGCGCGAGGAAGCTCGCGCCGCTACGAGGAAATTCGAGATGACGCAGCCTGCCACCCGCACCGAGACCGACAGCATCGGCGCCATCGAGGTGCCGGCGGCCGCCTACTGGGGCGCGCAGACGCAGCGCAGCATCGAGAACTTCCCCTTCGGCACGAGCGAGCGCATGCCGTTGCCGATCGTCCATGCATTGGCGCTGGTGAAGCTGGCGGCGGCGCGGGTGAACCGGCGCCATGGCCTCGACGGCAAGCTCGCCGATGCGATCGAGGCGGCCGCCGCCGAAGTCGCCGAGGGCAAGCTGGACGACCAGTTCCCGCTGGTCATCTGGCAGACCGGCAGCGGGACCCAGACCAACATGAACCTCAACGAAGTCATCGCCGGGCGCGCCAACGAGATCGTTTCGGGTACGCGCGGCGGGAAGAACCCGGTCCACCCCAACGATCACGTCAACCGCGGCCAGTCCTCGAACGACAGCTTCCCGACCGCGCTCCACGTTGCCGCCGCGCGCCTGGCGACCGACCGGCTGTTCCCCGCTCTCGACCGCCTGCACGACGCCCTCGATGCCAAGGCCGCCGCCTGGGCGGACATCGTCAAGATCGGCCGCACCCACTTGCAGGACGCGACGCCGGTGACGCTGGGACAAGAGTTCTCGGGCTACGTCCATCAGCTCTATCGTGCCCGCAAGCGGATCGAGCCGGCGGTGCTGCACGGCATGACCGCGCTGGCGCAGGGCGGCACCGCGGTGGGCACCGGGCTCAACGCGCCCGAAGGCTTCGACCAGGACGTAGCGGCGGAGCTGGCGGATCTAACCGGCCTGCCGTTCCGCCCGGCGGAGAACAAGTTCGAGGCGCTGGCCTCCAACGATCCGCTAGTGCACCTGTCCTCGACCCTGGCGACGCTGGCCGTGGCGCTGACCAAGATCGCCAACGACATCCGCTGGCTCGGCTCGGGCCCGCGCTCGGGGCTGGGCGAACTGGAGCTGCCGGCGAACGAACCGGGCAGCTCGATCATGCCGGGCAAGGTCAATCCGACCCAGTGCGAGATGCTGACGATGGTCTCCGCCCAGGTCATCGGCAACCATCAGGCCGCGACGGTCGGCGGCCTGCAGGGCGCGTTCGAGCTCAACGTGTTCAAGCCGCTGATCGGGGCCGCCGTGATCCGCTCGATCGAGCTGCTGGCAACCGGCATGGACAGCTTCGCCGAGCGCTGCGTCGACGGCCTGGAACCCAACCGCACGCGCATCGCCGAACTGGTGGAGCGCTCGCTCATGCTGGTGACCGCGCTGGCGCCCGAGATTGGCTACGACAACGCCGCCAAGATCGCCAAGCACGCCCACGAGAAACACCTCTCGCTGCGGGAGTCGGCGCTGGAACTTGGCCTGGTCGACAGCGCGACGTTCGACCGCCTGGTGCGCCCCGAGACGATGGTGTGAGGTGTCGGTGGTCGTGAAGGTCAGCGCCTGGCCAGCCTGATCCCGCTGAATGCCCAGCGCGCGGCGGGGGGGAAGAAGTTGCGGTAAGTCGGCCGCGCGTGCCCGGGCGGGGTGGCCAGGCAACCGCCACGCAGCACGAACTGGTTGACCATGAACTTGCCGTTGTACTCGCCCACGGCGTCCTCGCTCGGGTAGAAGCCCGGGTAGGCGCTGTAGGGCGAGGCGGTCCATTGCCACGCCGCATCGTCCTGCTGGCGCAGCGTGGCGTGGACCGCGGCGATTTCCCACTCCGCCTCAAGCGGCAGCCGCGCACCGCTCCAGCGAGCGAAGGCGTCGGCCTCGTAGTAACTCACGTGCAGCACCGGCTCGGCGGGATCGAGCGGCGCCAGGCCGCCAAGCGAGAACCGGCTCCAGCCGGCCCCGTCGGCTTGCCAGTAGAGCGGCGCCGTCCAGCCCTCGGCCTCGCATGCGGCCCAGCCGTCCGACAGCCACAGCTCCGGCCGCCGGTAGCCCCCATCCTCGACGAAGCGCAGGTATTCGGCGTTGGTGACGAGGCGGTCGGCAAGCGCGAACGGCTCCAGCCATACGCGATGGCGCGGGGCCTCGTTGTCGAACGCGAAGCCGACTCCTTCGTGGCCGATCGCGTGGAGACCGCCGGGGATCTCGATCCACCCGGCCGCTTCAGTGGCGACGGCAGGCTTGTACCCGGCACCATAGGCGGGCCGCAGCGGGTTGCGCGAGAAAGCGTGCTGGATGTCCATCAGGATCAGCTCCTGATGCTGCTGCTCGTGCTGCAGACCCAGTTCGAGGATGTCGGCCCAGCGCTCGACCGGATGCTGCGCGGCAAGACGCGCCATGCCCCGGTCGACGTGCGCGCGATAGGCCAGCACGTGCTCCAGCGCCGGTCGCGACAGCAAGCCGCGCTCAGCCCGCACGTGCCGCTCGCCGATGCTCACGTAGTAGGAGTTGAACAGCACCGCGAACGCCGGATCGAAGGCCTCGTAGCCTTCCAGCAGCGGGGCAAGCAGGAACGTCTCGAAGAACCATGCGGTATGCGCGAGGTGCCACTTGGCAGGGCTGGCGTCGGGCATCGACTGCACCTGGCAGTCCTCCGCCGAGAGCGGCGCGACCAGCGCCAGGGTATGGGCGCGGACCTCGCGATAGCGGTCGAGCGGTTCGGCGCTGGCGAGCGCGGCCTTGCCTGCGCTCACGGCTGCAGGGCAGCGCCGGCCGCGCTCCACAGGTGAATCGCAAAGCGGTTGTCGGCATCGGTCCAGACCGAGACCGGCTCCCAGCCAGCAGCGCGCGCCAGCAGCCGCGCTTCGGCCGGCGTGTACTTGTGGCTGTTCTCGGTGTGGATGGTCTCGCCGGCGGCCATGGTGAACGGCCGGCCCAACACTTCGAAGCGCACGTCGCGCGTGGCTTTCAAATGCATTTCCATGCGGCCGCAGTCCTCGTTCCACGGGGCGCTGTGCACGAAGGCATCAATGGGGATCGTGCCGCCCAGCTCCCGGTTGATGCGGGTCAGGATATTGAGGTTGAACGCCGCCGTCACCCCCGCCGCATCGTCATAGGCGGCTTCGAGAACGGTGCGCTCCTTGCGGGTGTCGAGCCCGATCACCAGCGTCGCTTCGTCGCCCAGCATGCGGCGGAACGAGCGCAGCAGATCGACCGCACCGCGCGGATCGAGATTGCCGAGCGTCGAGCCGGGGAAGAAGCCGATGCACGGTACGCCCAGCACCGGCAGTGCCAGCGGCTTGGTGAAGTCGCCGACCACGGGCTCGATGCGCAGGCCCGGCATGGCGGCGGCGAGCACGTCCATGCTCTCGTTCAGGAAGTCGCCCGAAATGTCGATCGGCACGTAGAGCGGCGCCTGCGCCGCGCGCAGCAGCAGCGGTGTCTTGCTCGCCGAACCGGCGCCGAACTCGACCACCGGGCGACCGAGGCCGGCACCCGCGGCGATCTCGCCGGCATGGCGATCCAGCAGCTGCGTCTCGGTTCGCGTCAGATAATATTCTGGAAGGACTGTGATCTGCTCGAACAGCGCCGATCCGTGCGCATCATAGAAGAAGCGCGCCGCCAGGGTCCGCTGGGGCTGGGACAACCCTTCCAGAACGGTCCGGCCGAAATCGTCGAGCGTGTCC
>Ga0207641_10005727_pt1 | contig 10557 bp, 9 predicted proteins | sample KBSSwiS62_FD_184306 | JGI IMG/M metagenome (GOLD analysis project Ga0207641, IMG submission 184306) | Switchgrass rhizosphere microbial communities from Kellogg Biological Station, Michigan, USA - KBS Switchgrass S6-2 (SPAdes) (version 2) | ecosystem: Host-associated > Plants > Roots >... | reverse complement strand
CGGCAAAGACAGTTATCGAATCGGATATGCCTGGTCAAACGACCTTGAAAGTTGGACCAGAGAAGATCACAACGCGGGAATCGATGTCTCGCCTGAGGGTTGGGATTCGGCGATGACCGCGTACCCCTGCGTAGTTCAGGTTAACGAGAAAACTATCATGTTCTATTCCGGCAATGGCTTTGGACGTGCCGGATTCGGTTATGCAGAATCGGCGACGGACTAATTTCAATATTTGAGGCATACGGGTATGGAAAAACGGCGCAAAGAATCCAACTATGTAAAATCGTTCAGCTCACACGAAGAAGTTGATAGCTATCGCGACCTGGAACAGACCTTTAAAGACTCGCCGATTTTCCCAGGGGAGATTCTTGCCAACCTGGGTCTCTTTCTAACGCGAGCCTCGATGGCACGGATACTCTTCATGCACGACCTCTATCTGAAGATACTTGACGTCCCGGGGTGCATCATCGAATTGGGTACTCATTGGGGTCAAAATGTCGCGCTCTTTTCTACCTTTCGCAGCATCTACGAACCTCAGAACATAAGCCGAACCGTAGTCGGCTTTGACACATTTGAAGGTTTTACCAGTGCTTCTGCGCAGGATGGGAATCTTTCACCTGATGTCGCCAGCCTGAGTGAAAGCGATCGCGGCGGCGTGACTGAGAATTATGATGCTGTGCTCGATCGGATTCTCGATTGCCATAACAGACTCGGCGCGCGGCCACAAATAAAAAAGTACGAAATCGTCAAAGGTGACGTCACCGAAACATTACCCGCCTTTCTCGATCGCAATCCTGAGACATTGATTGCTTTAATCTATTTTGATCTGGGGCTGTATGAACCTACACGTAAATGCCTGGAGCTAATCAAAGATCGACTCGCTAAGGGAAGTATCATCGGTTTGGATCATCTGACAATGCACGGTTTGCCGGGCGACTCGATCGCTGTTAAAGAAGTGCTGGGTTATCGTAATTGTCGTTTCGTTCGAGATGCGAGAGTTCCCTATCAAAGTTATCTCGTGGTGGAGTGAACTCAGATGGCTGAGGTCTGAATCATGGACTATAAAGAAGGTCACTTCGAAAGCAAAAAGTTCTCAGCGCGCAAGGAACCATACTACGAGAGTTTGTCCGAGATACTGTCACTTGGCTACAGCGCTGAAGATCTTATTCATCACTTTCCCAGCTTCGTCGGTCACATGACCGTGTCCCGCTTCCTGGCGCTTTACGAGGCTTACAAGATGACTCTGGGTGTAGCCGGACATATCGCCGAAGCCGGAGTGTACAAGGCGGCAGGCACGCTCTGGTTCGCCAAGCTGACGCAAATATTCGAACCGGAATCGCTGACTCTGGTTCACGGTTTTGATTGGTTTCAAGCTTCTGAACTGACCGCTGAAGAACCGAACATCTGCAAGGACGCGTACATCGAAGATTATGCGAGGGTGATGCAGTTAATTAAAGCGCAAAGACTCGAAAACATTGTGCATATTCATAAATTGGATTTGAGAACCGGCCTCGAGAAGTTCTTCGACGAGAATCCTTACATGCAATTCAAGCTCGTGTTTCTGGATGCCGGCCTCTACGACGTGGTCAAAAGCTGTCTCATAAATTTCTGGCCACGATTAACAAGCGGCGGAGTCATGGTTTTCGATCAATTCAATCATGAACTGGCTCCAGGAGAAACGCGCGCAATAAGGGAATTCATGCCAGACGCCGAATTGAAGACGTTTCCGTTTGGCTGGATGCCGACGGCCTACGTAGTAAAGCCCTGAGTCCCCGACAGTGCCTATTGCAACTACAAACAGAAGACGTGGCCTGCTGGTCGCAAGGGTTTTGCTCGCGCTATTTGTATTTTTCTTATGTGGAGTGATCGCGGAAGTAGGTCTCCGGCTACTTTGGCAACCGCAACTTGCAAGCTGGCAGCGGAATATCAAAACAACGATAGACATAGATCCAGCGATTATTCACGGCGTGGCAGGGCCGGTTCACATCAACACCAACTCAAAGGGACTCCGCGGCGACGAGTGGTCAAACGATCGATCTAAGGAATATCGCATTTTAGCGATCGGAGGCAGCACTACCGAATGCCTCTTCAACGATCAGCCAAACACCTGGCCGGCGCTTTCACAGACGAGGCTGGGGACGCTCGATGGCCGGAAAGTGTGGGTCGGGAACGCCGGCCACGCGGGCTTCACTAGCCGGCACAATGTGCTGGAAATGCAGTACATGCCGAATCAATACGATCCTGATGCAGTTGTCATGCTGGTTGGCGGGAATGACATGGGACTGTTGCTGGAAGAGGGAGCTGGCTACGATCCGGGTTTTGTTTCTAACCCAAATAAGATGGGCACGCTCTCCCTGGATTTTGTTGAGAGACCCGTGCCCATAATCAAGTCAACCACGCGCTTTCATCATTTATATCTGACCATGTTTGCAAGAGAGACGCTGCGGCTGTACCAGTCACCTCGCGGTCTGCTGAATACGGCGCAATCATGGAAGACTCAAATGGAGCTGCGTAGGCGTCCTTGGTTGGTAGTGCAAGAAATGCCTTATGATATTTCGCTCGGACTGAAATCTTACGAAAACAACCTTAGAGAAATAGTCCGGCTGGCGAAGCAGCGACACATCCGTCTGGTTCTGATGACGCAACCGGAACTCTATCAGACGAAATTGAGCCCGGAGATGATGAATCAAATCTGGGCGGGTTGGATTGGAGATCCGAACGCCAATATCTATTGGTCCCCCGAGGTAGCCGGAAAAGTACTCGAGGCCCATAACGAGTTAACGCGGAAAGTCTGCCGTGAGGAGCAAATAGAGTGCATTGATTTGGCATCAACGATTCCCAAATCGGTGGACGTTTTTTTTGATCACGCGCATTTCACGGACTACGGCTGCAGTCTTGTCGCTGATGCGTTGGTGAATCACTTTCGAAGTGTCCCCGTCGCAAAGTAACGAGGTCGATCTGCTTGGACACAGTCAGTACCACCTGCGGTAGCGGGTGGGTACGCCGTAGGCACGATCGAGTTGTTAAGGTTTCGCTGCGCATGCACCCACCCGCTACCGCGGGTGGTACTGACTGTGTCCAAGTAACAACTGTTTTCTGAACTACAAATGACGTACATATTGGGGATTAGCGCGTTTTATCACGACTCCGCTGCGGCGCTCTTACACGATGGTGAAATCGTAGCGGCCGTTCAGGAAGAAAGGTTCAGCCGCGAAAAATATGATGCGCGCTTCCCGGCGCGATCAGTCGAGCACTGTCTCAATGAGGCTGGTATTTCGCCTGCTCAACTTGATTTCGTCGCGTTCTATGAACAGCCTCTCACCAAATTCGAACGTCTTATCGAAACGTACGTAAGTTATGCTCCCGCCGGTTTTGAAAGTTTTCGTCAAGCCATTCCGGTTTGGATGGGGAAGAAACTTCATCTGCCGCGGGAGATCCGTCGTGGACTTGGCGGCACTTATAAGGGACCAATCTTTTTTCCTTCGCATCACGAGTCCCACGCGGCGTCCGCCTTTTTTGCTTCACCGTTCAGCGAAGCGGCGATCCTCACGATGGATGGAGTGGGTGAGTGGGCCACCACCACCGTGGGACATGGCCAGGACAATCGGATCGAACTCACTCGACAGTTAAAGTTTCCACACTCTCTCGGCCTGCTTTATAGCGCCTTCACGTATTACTGTGGATTCAAAGTCAATAGCGGCGAATATAAGTTAATGGGACTCGCGCCTTACGGCGAGCCTCGTTTCGTGGATCTCATCTACCAGCACCTAATCGACGTTAAACCCGATGGCAGTTACCACATGGATATGTCGTACTTTAACTATCCTCAAGGGCTGACGATGACCACCGAAAAATTCCATCGATTATTCGGGGGACCACCGCGCAAACCCGAATCTCGATTGGATCAGAGGCATATGGACCTCGCCGCGAGCGTGCAAAAGGTGTGCGAGGAGATCGTTCTGCGCACCGCGAGGTATGCGTGGGAGCAATCGAGCGAATCTGAAAATTTGGTTATGGCCGGTGGAGTGGCCCTGAACTGCGTGGCGAACGGACGCGTGCTCCGTGAAGGACCGTTTCAGAATATCTGGATCCAGCCGGCGTCCGGCGATGCAGGAGGCGCATTGGGTGCCGCGTTGTTTGTTTGGCATCAACTACTCAAAAAGCCGCGACCACAGCTTGCAGAAGATATTCAAAGAGCTTCACACCTTGGGCCTCAATATTCAGACTCCGAGGTCAGGAAATTTCTTGACGGAGTTGGCGCAAACTACCGCTCGTTCGACGATGAAGCAGCCCTACTCAATCACGTCGCCAGTGCCATGTCCGAAGGAAAGATCGTCGGATGGTTTCATGGACGAGCCGAGTTCGGCCCACGTGCCCTCGGCGCACGAAGTATCATCGGCGACGCGCGCAACCCTCTGTTACAAAGTGACCTCAACATCAAAGTTAAGTTCCGCGAAAGCTTTCGCCCTTTTGCGCCGTGCGTGCTTCGTGAACAGGCCCACAACTGGTTTGAAATGCGTCCGGGCGAGGACTCGCCCTACATGCTCCTCGTTGCTCCGGTGAGGGAACAACACAGAGCCAAACTCACCCACGAAGAAATTGATTGTCTGTTGCACGAACCGGATCTGTCTCGACGGGTCAACATCGCTCGCAGCACCGTGCCGGCAATCACTCATGTGGATTACAGTGCGCGCGTGCAAACTGTCGATGAACGCCATGGCCGTTTCTATCGACTGATGCAAACGTTTTATGAAAAGACCGGGTGTCCTGTGATCATAAATACCAGCTTTAATCTCTCATGGGAGCCGATCGTTCTTACGCCCGAGCAGGCGTATCAAACCTTTATGCACTCAGAGATGGACACGCTGGTTTTGGAAAATTGCGTATTGCACAAGACCGAGCAACCATTGGGATTCGGGGTGTCGATTCAGAGCACAGACGGACAGGACGATAATCCCTGGGCAGATCCTCTGAGTGGAGAGCCACTCGTGATGAGTGGCAATGCCGCGGTAAACCCGGCAACAGGGAAAGTGTATTCGGTAGAGGAAGGCATTCCCCGACTTTTTGTCTCAACTAATGCGACCGGGAACAACGATGCTGACGTTACCGAAACCGTAAAACAATTCTATGAAAAGACGCCGTTCCCAAACTATGACGAGATGGATAATCGCCGCGCGCTCCTGGAAAAAGCTCGGAACGGAATATTCGCGAGGCTATTGAACGAGCAGATTCCTTTCGACGCTCGGGTTGTCGAAATCGGTTGCGGCACGGGACAGCTAACGAACTTTCTGGCCAGCGCGCACCGCAGTGTGATCGGTGTCGATGTCTGCCTCAACTCTTTGCGATTGGCCCAGAGCTTCAAGGTGGAACATGGGCTAACGCGCGCGACCTTCGCGCAAATGAATCTGTTTCGACCCGGGCTCCGCGATGGATTCTTCGATTACGTGATTAGTAATGGAGTGCTGCATCATACGGCCGACGCGCGGCGGGCATTTGTACGAATCAGCCGGCTGTTAAAGCCGGGAGGGTATCTTGTGGTCGGGCTATACAACGCTTACAGCCGTCAGCTGCATTATGCCCGGCGAGCCCTGTTTCGTTGGACCGGACTGACCAGCCGCTGGCTTGATCCGCACTTCGGAAAGATGTCGGCGAACGGGAAAAGAGCAGCGTGGTTTCAGGATCAATACTGTCATCCGCAGGAAAGCTGTCATACTCTTGGTGAAGTGATGAAATGGCTGGACGACGAAGGTTTGGAATTCGTAAACTCGATTCCCAAACCTGCCCTCGGTCAGACCTTATCGCCGAATGAGAATCTGTTTGCGACCCAATCGTCTGGCACGCAGATGGGGCGATTGCTGAATCAGCTTGCGTACCTGGGCGACGGCTACCGCGAAGGAGGGTTCTTTATCGTCATCGCCCGGCGACGGATCGAGCCACAATGATAGGACCGCAGTTTCCAGAAGAGTCTGAGAGCGAGATTTCGCGCCGAACGCTGCGACAGTTCGCTGGTATTTCCGTCGGCGTGTTCGGACTCCTGTTTGCTTTAAGCTGGTATCGCCACGCTGGCCATCCGTCTATCGCCGCCTGGATCGCCGGCTCATTCGCAGCGTTCATAGGACTCCCGGGAACACTGTTTCCGGAGTTGATAAGGCCTGTTTACATGGCCGCTATGGCCGTCACTAAACCGGTAGGTAACGTGATCGGTTTGATCATGCTCGCGATCATTTACTATGGTTTGGTAACGCCGCTGGCAATTCTGTTTCGTTTGATTGGACGGGACCATCTTGTTCGTCGCCGGCCCAACACCGCGAGTTATTGGATTCCCAAACCGCAGCAGCGGGATCCGCGCAGTTACTTGCGACAATACCATCAGCAATAGTCGTTAGAGAGGAAGCATGAGGGAACGTTCTGATCTTCACGAGGATAACGAAGCGTTACTGAAAGCCGCATCAAACAAGAGTTTTTGGGGTGAAGTTTGGTATTTCTTGAAGACCAGCAAGAAGTGGTGGATGCTGCCCTTGATCGTATCGTTCGTGGCGATCGGTATTCTTCTGGTGCTGGCCAAAACTGCCGTGGCGCCCTTTATCTACACTCTGTTTTGAGGCCCACCGCCTAGGTTGTCACGCCCTGATGAAACCAATAGTTCGCGTTGAAAGCTTGAGTAAACAATACGTCCTCGGCGCGCGCGAGAGCGCTTACGCTACTTTGCGTGAATCAATGGTCGAGGCGGTGACCACTCCTTTCCAGCGGCTCCGCGGACAGAATGGCGGACGTAATCGGGAAACTATCTGGGCACTACGGGATTTAAATTTCGAAGTCGCGCCCGGCGAAGCGCTTGGTGTTATCGGTCGCAATGGGGCTGGTAAGTCAACGCTGCTGAAGATCCTCTCGCGCATCACCCAACCAACCACAGGTCGCGCTGAATTATTCGGGCGCGTCGCCAGCCTGCTTGAAGTAGGCACAGGCTTTCATCCCGAATTGACGGGCCGGGAGAACATCTATCTGAATGGCGCAGTACTCGGCATGAAACGCGCCGAGTTGGATCGCAAGTTTGATCAGATCGTCGAGTTTTCCGAATTGGAAAAATTCCTCGACACTCCAGTGAAGCGTTATTCAAGCGGAATGTACATGCGCCTGGCTTTCGCCGTTGCTTCACATCTCGAGCCTGAAATACTGGTGGTGGATGAAGTTTTAGCTGTCGGCGACGCACAGTTTCAAAAAAGGTGTCTGGGGAAAATGAGTAATGTGGCGAGCGAGGGACGAACCGTTCTGTTCGTGAGCCACAATATGAACGCCGTTCAGAGTCTTTGCCAACGAGCCATCTGGTTGGACGAGGGTAAAGTCGTCATGGAAGGAGCGGCAAGCTCGGTTGTCAACGAGTATCTGGTGTCAGGAAACGCGCGACAGTTGGAGGAGGTTTGGGATGATATCGCAACTGCTCCAGGTAATGAGATCGTGCGTTTGCACCGCGTCCGTGTGCGCCCTGAGAGCGAGTTTTCAGGAGAAGCACTGACCGTCAAGACTCCTTTCGTGATTGAGATCGAATACTGGAACCTCGTTCCCGAAACGCACCTGCACATTGCTTTACATTTGTACACACAGCAGGACATCATAGCCTTCACGACGGGCAATGGCGCTCAGGTGGTGGGCCACGATGCTTATACAGCGGCCGGTCTCTTTCGCAGCACATGCTATGTTCCAGGTGAGTTACTGAATACAGGACGACATCGATTTGTCGTACTGCTGGTGCAAGATCGCGAAAGGATTATTTACCAGCACCGGAGTGCCGTTTTGTTTGAGATCCTCAACCCGGATGCGGCAGAAGGTGGCGTCTATGGTCGGGAGCCCGGAGTTGTGAAACCAGTTTTGAAATGGACCACGGAACAAGTCGGACGCGTGTAATGACAATTGCCACACAAGAACGCGATTCACTCAAGCAAAGCGTGCGGGATCTCGCGATCTTTGATGGCACGCCTGCTTTCAAAAATTATTTACATGTGGGTCAGCCGAACATTGGCGACCATAAAAAGTTTGCGGAGCGAATAAACGACATACTCGCGCGCCGCTGGCTCACCAATGGAGGTTCCTACGTTAGCGAGTTTGAGGAACGAATCGCGGATATCGCCGGCGTTGAGCATTGTGTTGCAATGTGCAACGCAACCATTGGTCTCGAGATCGCAATCCGCGCCCTCGAACTGAAGGGTGAAGTTATAATTCCTTCCTTCACTTTCATCGCGACGGCACATGCGCTTCAGTGGCAGGGGATCACCCCGGTTTTCTGCGACATCGATCGCCAATCACATTGTCTCGATCCCGAGCAAGTCGAACGGCTGATAACCCCGCGCACGACCGGAATCATCGGCGTCAATCTCTGGGGACGAACGTGCGAGATTGATGCTTTGACGGAGATTGCTGCGCGACGAGGCCTCAAGCTGCTCTTTGACTCGGCGCATGCCTTCGCCTGCTCGTACAAAGGATCCCCGATCGGTAGTTTTGGCGATGCTGAAGTCTTCAGTTTTCACGCCACCAAGTTTCTCAACTCAATGGAAGGTGGGGCAGTCGTAACTAACGATTCGGATCTGGCAAAGAAGATCCGGTTGATGCGGAACTTCGGCTTTAGCGATTATGACAAGACTGATTCGATCGGTGTGAATGGGAAGCTGAACGAAGTGTCCGCAGCGATGGGCCTAACCAATCTGGAAAGCATGGCGGAGTTTATTGCCATCAATCGCCGGCACCATGAACAGTATGAGAACGAACTGGCTGGGTTGGCCGGAGTCACTTTGCTTCCGTACGATGAGAGTGAACAGTCGAATTTTCAGTACGTAGTGTTGGAGATCGATGAGGCTGCGAGTGGAATCAGCCGGGATCAGTTGATGCAGATCCTCCACAAGGAAAACGTGCTGGCGCGGCGTTACTTCTATCCGGGCTGCCATAACATGGAGCCTTACCGAACGCTTTATGCGAACGCGCGTGTGTCTCTTCCCCACACAGAATTCGTGGCGGCGCGGGTTCTAACTTTGCCTACCGGGCAGGGCGTGACCCAGGAGATGATCAGTGGCATCTGCGAGATAGTCCGCATGGTTCTCGACAACGCTTCCGAAGTTCGTAAATTGCTGGAAGAGAGAGTGCCCGGCTGATGTCTTTGCGCAACAGGCTCGGCGTCTGGAAGCACAATGCCAAGATCAAGGTGGGCCGGACAGCGATCACTCAAGCGGTCGGTTTTAAGACCAGGCGGCTCATAGTATTTCTCACGCCGGGTCACAATAATCCTTCAGGCGGTGTACTTTCGATCGCCGCGATCTGTCGTGAATCGCAAGCTTTGCGTGAGCTTCACGAGTCGCGAGTGGTAATGTGCACTGTGCCGGGCGACCCGCCACTACTGAAATACACCTGGTTTAAGAACAATAATTACGTGCTCGATTTCGAGGCGGTGCTGAGTCGTTGCAGCGAACTGGAATATTTGTTGGTCCATATCCCTGAGTATGTGGTTAGTCGGGTGGCCGACTGGCTCAGCACACATTCGTCCAGTCTAAAGGCGGTCAAAGAACTCCATCTCAACGTTCTCGTCCAGAACATCAACCTGGGTCAGGATCAGGATCTCACAGCACTCAAGCGTTTTGGTAGAGTAACCTGCACAACTGCTCACGAGGCTTACAGCAATGCTGCGACGCGCGAGTCGCTTGGGGTCGCGCTCCATAGACTGTCATGCTGTAACGGACCGGAACTCTACAATCCCGTGCGTTATGAGGATAAGGAACCCGTCTTGATGGTCTCGCATGACAAGCATCCTCTCAAGGAGAGAGTGTTACTGGGGATTAAACAGGCGCTGCCGGGGCTGCGCATTCAGGTTATTCAAAACCTCAAGTACGAGGATTATTGCGAGGTGGCTCGCCGCGCGAAGTGGTCCCTGACTTTTGGCGAGGGTTTGGATGGTTATTTTAGTGACCCGGTGTTTAGCGGAGGAGTAGCATTTGCTGTTTTTAATTCACGGTACTTCACGCCACCCTTCGCGAAACTCGAGACCGTTTATCCATCGTGGGAAGTTTTGATCGAAAAGATCACGACTGATCTGCGCCGGCTCGACGAGCCAGTCGCGTACAAGCGCTGCTCCGGCCAGGCGTGGGAGTTGCTGAACGAGCTTTATAGCACCGAACGATTTCGTGAAAACCTCCGCGCGTTCTATCGAGGCGAGTACACGTTTCCGTGAATAGGTTTGCTCAAAAGAGCAAATCGCACTTGGACAGGGTCAGAACCACCTCGCGGTAGCGGGTGGGTGCGAAGCCAATGTTCTGGGTAACAACTAGCGCGCTGCGCTTGCACCCACCCGCTACCGCGAGGTGGTTCTGACCCTGTCCAAGCACGTTTTCGATTTTAGGAGATGAGTTTGCTGGTCAAGATTTGGCGTTCGATACCGGAGGGGATTCGCTTCCCGCTCTTGCGGGTGGTGCAACGGAATAAGCCTGTCTACCGCTGGTTGATGTTCCGACACACCGATATGAAAGATCGTGCGAATGGAAAATGGGATCACTTGCCGCCCGCTGAGATGCGTTACCG
>Ga0207641_10005724_pt1 | contig 10559 bp, 8 predicted proteins | sample KBSSwiS62_FD_184306 | JGI IMG/M metagenome (GOLD analysis project Ga0207641, IMG submission 184306) | Switchgrass rhizosphere microbial communities from Kellogg Biological Station, Michigan, USA - KBS Switchgrass S6-2 (SPAdes) (version 2) | ecosystem: Host-associated > Plants > Roots >... | reverse complement strand
CTTCCGACAGAACACACTGAAAGTATTATGGTTATTCTCCCCCAGAGCAATCGGCGACTCATAACGTTCCTGCTGACTTTGGCAATTGTATCGGCTTGCCTGCTGTCATCAGATAGCGCAACTGCCGCCCAAGGCGGCTCATCCAACACGTACTCCACCAAATTCGCCCTCGCTGAAAATTCAATTTCTGAAAACGGCAAGTGGCTGAGCGGCAAAACAGTAGGACTTGATTGGTCCAGCGTTCAGACGACTCCAGGCTTAGCGATCGGAACGCAAGATGGCAATGGCAATCGCGACGATTCCGTGGCGGTCCTTGCCGGCAAATGGGCCTCAGATCAAACGGTTCAAGCGACTGCCAACGTGCAGAATCGGGTTGGCGTGCAGAAGGTTGCGCTTTTCCTTCGAACGAGTATCGCTGCGCACAACGTCACAGGGTACGAGGTCAGCTTCAGCGTCGGCAGCACAAACAGCGTGCAGATTCTCCGCTGGAGTGGACCCATTAACGATTCGAGGCCGTTGAACTCGTCCCCAAACGTCAAAGTTTCGGATGGCGACGTCGTGAAGGCGAGCGTTTCTGGTAGCAGCATCACCGTTTTCCTTAACGGTAAGCAGGTTTTGCAAGCCACCGATACATCATTTTCGAGTGGCGCCCCCGGCATAGGATTTTCCATCGCCTCCGGCGGGGCAAATGCAAACTTTGGACTTTCCAACTTCACTGCGACAGCGCAAGCGACTGCCGCTGCAACGGCTGCCGCCTCGAGTGGTGGAACCTACACCACAAATTTTCCGCTCACCGAGAATCCAATTTCCGAGGGCGGCAACTGGATTAACGGGGGAACAACTGGCCTGAAGTGGGTCAACGTGCGCACATCTCCGGGCTTTGCATTTGGAACGGAGAGCGGCTCTGTGAACTTTGACGACTCGACGGCGATCCTTACCGGGTCCTGGAGTGCTGATCAGAGTGCGGAAGCCAGAGTCAGTGTCCGTCACCCTGATAGCGGCGTCTTCGAAGAGGTTGAAATACGTCTGCGATCTACAATTTCAGCCAACGTTAACAAGGGTTACGAGATCAATTGCAGCGTGGTACCCGGTAATCAATACATGCAAATTGTTCGCTGGAATGGCGCATTCGGCAGCTGGACGTTGCTCGACGCCAGGGACGTTGGATGTTCCAACGGCGACACTTTGAAGGCAACGGCCAGCGGATCCACCATCACGGCATACAAGAACGGAAATGCAATATTTTCTGTGCGCGACAGCACGTTTACGAGCGGCTCACCGGGAATTGGCTTCTATCTGTCCGGGGGGGGCAGTTCACTGAACGCTAATTTCGGGTTCTCCAGCTTTACGGCTACCGGCGGGTCAGGCAGCAGCGGTCCCACGGCTCCGACTGGTCTTAATGCAACACCCCACTAAAAGCGTGCCCGGGTTCGCAACTAGGTCAACTCAGGTTGCGGGCCGCAATGCGCTTTCCTATTCCATGGGGCGATAGAGTCAATCCGACAATCGCCCCAATCAAGCTACCTAGCGCATTCATGACCAAATCCAGAAGGGATGAGTCTCGCGATGGCAAGTACACTTGTAGCAGCTCGATGCTAAGGCTGATCAATATACCGATCAGAATCGAGATTGCGGCCGCGCTCGCCTTTGAGTAGGTCCCGCCCCCCCGGAGATAAATCACCAGCAGTGCGCAGAACGGGATGAACCCCAGCAGGTTCAGTGCAATGTCTGAGAGATCCGCGAAGCTGCGACGGGTGGGGCCTTTCAAAACCACACGATGGAGCGCGCGGAGCTTCCTGGGTATCTCCAGATCCTGGCCCCAATTTCCCTGGTTGTGAACGATAACTCCGGATCTCTCGTTAAAAGGATATATCGCTATTTCTACCGCTCGAGTGCGTAGACGATCGAACTGCCCTGTCTCCCACCAATGGCGATTCTCAACCACCTCTTCCGGGGTAAGTACGGCGTTATAAATGGCAAGAGCACCGATCTCCCCGCGCCACTGCTGGTGTCCGCTGGACGACTGTCCGAGCAGCAGGGTGCCTTGGAAATTCTCCGGCGTTAATTCCAACCCAGGATAGCTTCGCTGCTGAACGCCCTCGACGTAAACGCTAGTGCCCTCAGAGCTCGTGGTGATAGTCACGAAGTGCATGGCTTGTGTCGCAAAGATGTGGCCGCAAAAGAGACGTTCGAAAAAGATCCTTCCTCGTGCGTCTCGGAGCCAACCGGCAACGACAAGATCCTCGGTCCACCGCTCGATGGCAAAATGATTCGCGTGACCGTTCTGAATGGAGAACAGACTTTCGATACTTCGTTTGGATCCTTCGTGTGAACTGACCAGCAGTTCAATGCTGAAGGCTACCTGTGTTGGACTCCCAGATGTGGGGAGGGGTCCAGGTCCATACACTTGTCCGTAACCCTCAAACCTGACGCCGTTCTCACCAACTAGCCAATGAACTTCGTTGTTGGGAACAAAATTAAACGGATACAGACCAGCAACCAAAAACACGCCGAGCATGGACCACAGTACAACTCTCAGGGATCGCTGAGTGATTAGATTTGCGGCGGGGATTCTCAAGCTGGAACGTCTATGATCAAGAACAGCTGGCCGTAAACTGTGCGGATAGAGGGAGGGCAGTAACCAAGATCATTGAACACTAGCGCGAAGCTCGGTCGGTGCGGAGGGGGCTGGCACTTTGTCTGAAGCTGTAAAGGAAGTAAATCCGTAGTCTGTATTTACACCGGTTGCTCCCTGCAAGTAGAAACCTATGCCCGGGCTTCCATGAGTAAACGTGTTGTCCGTTGCCTGGGCAACCTGTACTCCGTTGATGTATGCGGTGATGACATTGCCCACAATCGTCGCTTTCACAACATCGCCGTCAGCGATTCCGTACTGTGCGCCACCGTTTTGCTTCAGATAGGTAAATTTGCCGATCGCGCCGTCCCACCGAACAATTTGAGTGTAGGCATTAGCGGTCTTCGAACACCTAAAATTGATCTCATATCCGGTATTGCGGTTCGGTGAGAGTGAACTTCGGAGGCGTAATTCCACTTCTTCGAAGATTGCATCGTTTTGATTGACCGTATGAACGCTAGCTTCGGTCCATTGGTCCGACCCCCACGTTCCCGTCAGCAATGCAGTCGAATCGTCAAATCCACTCGTTCCGAGTTCCACACCATATGCTAGCCCAGGGTTGGTAGCCACGTTGGACCAGTCCAGACCAACCGTCTTACCATTCACCCATTTCCCACCTTCGGAGATTGGATTTTCCGCGACGCTGAATCTGGTGGTATATGTCTGACCCATAGAGGGGTTTGGTGTTCCGCCATTTCCGCCTCCACCACCGCCACAGGATGCACAAACGATGGACAACAGAAAATACGCGGAGAGGCTCCGTATGGCGGGGCTAAGTTTGAATTGAGATGTCATAAGATTAGGAGCATGCCATTCTGGATCAGTTGAATGACGCAGCGGCGAGCGGCGCAACTCTGCCAAGCTAAGCCGACACCAGAATTTCTTCTTCGACTGACGATCGATTTCGGAACCCTTTTATCAAATCCAGATAAAACAATTTCTGCCCCATCACATACAGCAACAACCAAAGGTATATCGCAGTGCTGATGGTGACGCCGATGACAAGCCTAGGCAACTGTGAAAAGTATGATCCGTAGAAGTGCTGCAGCCCAAGCGCAACCGCGCAGGAGGCGGCGGAAGCTATGAGCGGCCGCCCTGCATTCAGCCAGACGTCCTTTGACGAAATCACCGTACCATGAACTGCCCACGCGATTGCGGGGACTACCCATAGCATCATTACGGCTGAGTACGCGAAGGCGACACCGTTCGGACCGTAGTGGAGGCCGATAAGCACTCCGGCCATCATCATGGGGGCGAGTACGCATGCCATTTTCAGGCCTCTTCCCACCAAGCCGATAGAAGGCAAGAGCCATCCCAACGGATTCACAACCGCAAAAACCAGAATAGCCGGCGCAAGCAGTCGGAAAATCGGAGAGGCCGCCATCCATTTCGCGCCGAGCAACACATAGATCACGTCATCCGAAAAAAATGCGCAAGCGATGGTGATCGGGACTGTCATCGCCAAGACCAGGGAGTAGCCTTTGAGGAAATACGTCCTGAGCCGGTTGGGATCGTTCTGTAAGCGCGAGAGCGCCGAGAACGCAACTTCCGAGGCCGCCGAATTCAAGTTGTCTGTTGGGATGTTCGCAAACTGATAGGCGCGTCCGTAAATCCCAAGTGCATCGACGCCCCAGTAGCGGCCCAACAATACTTTCTCGAAGTTGTTCGCAACGTAGATGACGAGACCGTTCAACGTGAGGATGGAACCAAACCGCATCATGGATCGCACACCCGAACCGCGGTGCGGTCGTCCCGGCACCCAGGACGTGGCCAACCAACAACCGATTGTGACTACCAACGGGACTGTGACAGTCATGGCCACCAGTGCCCAGTATCCGTAGCCCGCTTTCGCTCCGCCAATGGCAATCGCTGTACCAACAACCAGGCCGAGCGTATTGATCACGGCTAGAGCTGTAAACCGCATTTGCCGTTGGAGAAGTGCCGAGTGCTGAACGCCGCCGGCGTTGAACAGAAATCCCGCTGCGACGACGGCGGTGACACCAACAAGCCGAGGCTCATGGTAAAACGCGGCAATCGCTGGCGCCATCGCAAGCGCGAGAACGGCGAGGATGCTACCCACCAGTATGTTGATCCAGAAGAGGGTCGAAACCTGTTCTTGTGTAACGTTGTCGCGCTGGACGGCAGCCGCCGACAAACCGAAATCGCGAAACAGGCTCAATACGCCCGTGAACGCCGTGACCATGCCGACGAGACCAAAATCCTTGGGAGCCAGCAGTCGGGCAAGCACCATGAGGGAACCGAGTCTCAGGAAAAAATTTGCTCCCTGAGCAATGAGTCTCGCCAGACCGCCCCGAATTGTTCGCTGCTTCAAATCTTTCATGAGCGACTCGCGGTCTGGGCACTGGAAATAGACTGCACAGCGGACTTCATTTACAAAACCAACTTTCGACAGTAGAAAGCCTCGGCGTATCCGCTCGGGGCGTTACATTCCATTCCACGCAGCCGCATTAGCGAAAGAAACGTGCTTTCCTCAAACCAGCGTTTCGAGCGTTGCGATTCAAAAGCATCCATGATGAAACGCACTTTTTGTTGAGCAATTTGGGTCTCTAGCGGTACGAAAACGCTAGGTCGTCCCATGTCTCCATCGTATTTCGGAATTTCATATTCGAGAATCAAATGATCGCGAAACGTATTCCCCGTCAGTTCAGAGAGCAATCGGTGGTCCTGATGCGCGTCGTTGCGGTTGTGAGTGAATACTAGGTCTGGAGACACTTCTTTCTTCAATTGTTCGAAGACCGCTTTCACTTCCGATCCGACGAAGGGCATGAAACTGTCGGGAAACGTCTTCAGGAACGGCCCGTGAATACGCGCAGGGTCGACAAAAAGTTCTGCGGCCTTTCTTGCTTCGCCTTCGCGCACGCCGATTGCGCTGAGGACCACCCAATGAAACTCGCAATTGGGATATTGCTCCCGCAAGCGAAGGATAGTGCCGCCACACCCGATTTCGATATCATCTGAGTGAGCGCCGAGGCAGAGGACTTTGAGTGTCTTGTCTCCTGTGCTCTTCAGATTCAACTGGATCATTGGTTCTCCACGGATCGTGTTGCTGATTAATCTGGATAAACTACCGTGACGAGGCTCCCACAGTGAGGGTCTTTTCGGCGGCCTTTTCTCCGCTAATGAAGCTCTCGTCCGTCCACATGTAGCCCCAGTCGCCGTAACGGCCACAGTACGCAATCCCGACGTCGTCGAGGTAACCGTGAACGGTCTTTAGAGCATCAGCTCGCTCAAGGTCGAAGATAATGTTCGCGTATTTCAGGAACATCGCCTTTTTCGAGAGGACGCGATCGTTTTCCTTTATCAGACCCACGCGCTTCAGATCACGGATGACCGGCTCGATGTAATCTTCCGGTTTACCCGTGAAAGGTCTGTATTTTTCAGAGAAGTAGACTTCGGCCTGAATGCTTCCGGTCCCCTCAGGTGCGTTACGAGTGGACAGCATGTGCGGGAAACCTAAGCGCGTAAAACAGATGTCTTCATCATAGAAGTAGGTCATGTGCGCATTCGATATGTCGGCGCGATCAATTCCTACGTTCACCAGTACACAGGTGGAGCACGACAGTTTCTTCGCTGCTGCCGCAACCTCCTTGGGAGCATCTGCAATCATGCGAATGACGTCGGGCAGTGCCACGGACGAAACCAGGCCGTCGTAGCGTTCCACAAGGCCATTCGCGAATTTCAATTCCTGCTTGCGCGGGTCGATCGAAACCAGTTCGTGATTGAGCTTGATGTTGCCCATGGGCATGAACTTGTTGAGGTAGTTCATGAAGCCACCGGCACTTGGGTACCGGAAGTGTGTGATGTAGTGAACATGCGGAGCCGAGGCAGAGATCGCTCCTCGCAGTACTTCCTCGAGGCTCGGCCGGTAAATTCGTGGCCCAAGCCAATCCGTGCTCATGTTGTCGGCGGTCGTCGTGTGATATTTCCGCGTGTACGTCATCGGAAATGATTCGGCGAACGTCTTGCCGAAACTTGCCAGAAGCCAATCCGCGTAATTTTTAATCGGGCGGTCTGGCGCGCTGCGCTCTTCGACAAAGTCGCTGATGACCTTAACGATCAAATCTTCGGGCATTCCGTGCAGATGAAGCTGCACAGGGTGCAGAGGCCAGTGACCACGCCAGTAATTGTTGAGATTGATCTGAATTGTTTCGTACTTCTGCTCGACACTTTCGGCAAATACTTCCTGAATGCGGGTATCCTTCGTGAACGAAATGTGTGGACCTACGTCGAAGAGGAAGCCCGTCTCGTATCGAAATGAAGCAGTGTGGCCGCCATAATAGGCATTCTTGTCATACATCACCGGAGTGATGCCTTCGGAATGAAGCCGGTAAGCTGCGCCGAAGCCGGCCATTCCGGTTCCCAGTACGACAATGTTCGGTGTTGGCATTTAAAACCCTCTCCTAAAAATCGGTCGATCCGTACCTGAACCTGTTGCCCTAGGCCTTAGCCTGGTGACAAAGCCTCGTATCGCTCGATTTGCGCGAGTGTAGTCTTGCGCAAATCAGCGCCTGATTTACAAGCGTGGTACCACTCCACGATCCAACCAAGAGCCTGCTGGAGAGGAAGCACGGGATGCCAACCTAAGTCGGCTTGCGACTTGGAGGCATCCAGCTTCAGAAAGTGCGCCTCGTGCGGGTGCGATGCACCATCACGTTTCCACGAGGCGCCGGTTCCCCACAACCGTACGACCTCATCAGCAATCCACGAAACAGGTTTAGCGTCGGCGTCAGCAGGACCGAAATTCCACCCTGAAGCGAATTTTGAACCGTTGTCAGCAAGTCGCTCGGCAAGCATCAAATATCCACGCAGAGGTTCAAGTAGAAACTGCCATGGACGCTGCGCAAACGGATTTCGAATCAGGCAAGGCTGTCCCGCCGAAAAAGCACGAATAAGATCAGGGATGAGTTGGTTGCTGGTCCAGTCGCCGCCGCCAATGGCATTTCCCGCGCGCGCACTACCGAGTGCGATTCCGTGGCTGGCTAGTGCTTCGGGCGGAAAATAGGACTCTCGAAAAGAGGAGGTGACGAGTTCCGCGCAGCCCTTCGAGTTGGAATATGGATCGCGACCGCCCATCGGCTCAGTCTCGCGATATCCCCAGACCCATTCGCGGTTTTCGTAGCACTTATCGCTTGTGACGTTCACGACCGCACACGGCTGTTTCAGTTGCCGTAGGGCTTCAAAGAGATTCACTGTGCCCATCACATTCGAGGAATAGGTTTCGATGGGGTCGTCATAGCCACGCCTCACGACCGACTGCGCGGCCATGTGGATCACTACTTCCGGGCGACACTCAGCAATCGCAGATTTCAATCGGGAGAAGTCGCGAATGTCTCCAGAGATTGAATGAATCTTCTCCGCAACCTTGGCTTGCAGGAAAAGGCTGGGGTCGGTAGGAGGCTCAAGCGCATAGCCCGTCGCTTTCGCGCCGAGAGCGTTCAGCCACAGCGAAAGCCAGCTGCCTTTGAAGCCAGTGTGACCGGTCAGAAAAACCCGCCGACCTTTCCAGAACGAGCGATTAAGCATGGCTGGTCCGAGGACTCCGCATCGTTATCGGGCCTTCCCAGCCGTTATCGGCTGCAACGAAGCATCGCTTTCTTTTGTTGCCATCGGCCAGCGCGAGTTCTGCTCCCGCCAGAGGTTTTCGACCAGGCCTGCCATTGGCATGTCCACGTCGTCGAACGTGACAACGGAATCCTTTGCAACGGCCCGGCGTAAGACGGAACCTTCGGACAACCCGATCGGCAGAGCCGACGTGGCCCGCGCGGAGCTTGCGTTGTCGACCAAGCCGTACGAGCAATATCCACCGACACCGTCTAGCTTTTCTCCCTCTTTTAAATCACGCTTTGCGATGGTAACAACTTCACACACCGGTCCCCCAATCGGGGCAACCGTCGGGTCTCGATGCACGAATGCTCGGCCGATGGTGGACGCAATCTGAAGGTGCGGCAGATGGAATGGTGTGTAAAAAACGTAGAACGGTCCATCGCCAAGCTTGTAGTACGACAGTTGCGCTTTCTTGAGCGGATTCTCTTCGTGAATCACCACGAAGGCTCCGGTATGAGGGGCGGCGCCGAGCGCATAATCAACCAGACCTGTTTCGATCATTTGTTCGGCGGGCAGCAGGTTGCCGATTTCACGCACATAGCCGCAGGCTGGACCGTACATACCGCGACGTCCCACTTTGAAACCCGTAGCATTCGAGAGCACGGTCGCTTCCATCGATAGCTTCGTTGCGTCAGCGAACGAGGTTACTTTTCGCGCGTCCTGATCATTCTTTTCAGCAAAGGCGCGTTGCGTGTCCGGATTTCGGTAGTAGTCCACCATGCCCTTGATGTTGCCGGCAGCGACGGGACGAAGTCCGAGGGTACGCAGATAGCGAAGCAGGGTCATCGCCACCCCGGGTTCATCGCCATCGGTATGAGTGACGACGACTCCAGCCTTATCGGCCTTCACTTTGAGGATGGGGCCAAGCAGGGAGTCTAGTTCCGCGTTTACGAGGACGACGTGCTTACCGTGATCGAACGCGTCGAGCGTGACACGAGCACCGGCCTCGATCGTGCCGGTGACTTCAAGAATCATGTCGATCGCGCCGCAACGCGTAAGAGCAAGCGGATCTTCGGTTAACACAGGAATACCGCGGGCGATTGCCGCCTCGGCTTCGTGGGGCGATTCTGCACGGACCCACTTCGTGAATCCCGCTTCTTTGAAGGCGCGCTCGCCATGCGCTGCTGTGCGATTGGCAATCGCAACAAGTCGTACACCCGGAACCGGAGTCCCCAATTGCAAGGCGATTGCACGACCAGTTGCGCCGGCGCCGATCATGCCGATGCGGATCGGATTGCCTGCTGTTTCACGCTGTTGAAGTGCGGTATCAACGCTCATGAGAATCTCCTACCCGTATTCATTAGAACTTCCTTTAAAAATTGCTGCCCGTTGCAGTTCGACGAGCTTGAAGCCTCAATGCCCGTTGCCGTTGGTCTTCCAGACTTCCCAAGGCGCTCGACCGCTGCCCCACAAACTTTCCAGCTGTTGTTTGTCCTTAAATGTGTCCATGCCGGCCCAGAAGCCGTCATAGCGATATCCGATGAGTTGGTTCTGGTCCACGAGCCGCTGGAACGGTTCACTCACAAGCTCTTCTTTGTCACGAATGTAGTCGAAGATTTTTTTCTTGAAAATGAAGTACCCGCCGTTGATGCGAACCGAACCGTTGTTGATCGCGTGGATCCCGGATACGAGGCTGCCGTTACCTTCTTCCACCGAAACCATGTGGTAACTCAAGTTCGGCCTGACCGCGAGGAAGCTCGCGATCTTGCCTTGATGGTGAAAGTGATCGAGCTGTTGCGGGAGCGGCAGGTCGGTGAGACCGTCGCTGTAGTTGGCGAGGAATTCTTCTTCGCCTTCCAGATATCGCTCGACCGCCTTCAAGCGCTGGCCGATGTTAGAGCTGATTCCGGTATCCGCAAAAGTAATGCGCCAGTCGTGAATATCGCTATTGAACAGTTCAACCTTTTTGGCGCCGCTCGACAAAACGAAATCGTTGGATGCGCACTCGTTGTACTCCAGGAAATAGTTCTTGATTGCATCCGCGCGATGCCCGAGGCAAAGGATGAAATCCTTGTGCCCGTAGTGAGCGTAGTACTTCATTACGTACCACAGCACAGGCCGGTAGCCGATCGTCACCATGGGTTTTGGAATCGTCTCCGAGTAGTCCCGGAGCCGCATCCCTAAACCGCCGCAAAACAACACTACTTTCATCGAAAATCTCCTTTGACATTGTCAGACGGGGGAACGAACACCCTGCTAACTCGTCAGTGCGCGGCCCGAGCTCGTGGAGGAGCCGCAGCCGCATACTTCTCCGTCTTAGGGAATATGTTTCTCCAAATTTTTCCGATAGCTCGTCCCG
>Ga0207641_10005723_pt1 | contig 10560 bp, 11 predicted proteins | sample KBSSwiS62_FD_184306 | JGI IMG/M metagenome (GOLD analysis project Ga0207641, IMG submission 184306) | Switchgrass rhizosphere microbial communities from Kellogg Biological Station, Michigan, USA - KBS Switchgrass S6-2 (SPAdes) (version 2) | ecosystem: Host-associated > Plants > Roots >... | reverse complement strand
GGGATAGGCGCGAACACCACAATCTTCACAGTGGTAAACGCGGTTCTTTTAAAGCCGCTCGCGTATCGCCAACCCGAGCGCCTGATGCGCCTGACTGGCGGTATCACGTTTACCAAATGGGAAGCGGTCAAGGAGGCAAGGTCATTCACGGAAGCCGGAGCGTTTCTTGCATCGAACGAAAACATCACTCTGTCCGCCGTGGACGGCCCGGAGCCATTGAAAGGCGCGCGGGTTTCGCCGAATTTTTTAAGCGTTCTAGGTGTCTCGCCAATGCTCGGCCGCGGCTTTCTGCCTGGCGAAGAGAAACAGGGGGCTGACGTAGCGATGATCAGCTCGGAGTTGTGGCACCGGCGGTTCGGCGGCGATCCGCGAATTGTGGGCACTGGCGCCCGGATCGCATCGGCCAACTACACCATCGTGGGCGTGTTGCCGGCAGGCTTTTCGTTTCCCTTCTCTGCGGTCGAAGTGTGGAGGCCTTTGCAGGCTTCGGCTCTGCCGGAAAGAATGCGGCGACATAGTCCAATTCTGAATGTATTTGCGCGTTTGGGCCCCGGCGTAACCCCGGAAGCGGCGACAGCCGAAATGGCGGTGATCCATCGTCAATACGCGCTAGCCAATCCCGGGATGCTCGACGGCCGTCCGAATCAGAGCGGGAAGGTAACGCCGCTAAAGGACTACATGGTGCGCGATGTCAGCTCGATGCTCTGGATGCTGTTTGGCGCGGTGGGCTTCCTTCTGTTGATAGCCTGCGCGAATGTAGCCAGCTTATTGCTCGCACGCGCGAATTCCCGGTCTAAGGAGTTTGCCATCCGAGCGGCGCTAGGCGCGGGCCGCGGGCGTATCGTTGGGCAGTTATTGACAGAGAGTCTGCTGCTGGCTCTTGCGGGCGGTGGCTTGGGATTGCTGCTGGCGGAATGGAGCCTGCGCGCCATTGCCGGATTGCCTGGACTGGATCTGCCGCGAATGGAAGAGGTTCAGTTGAACGGCGCCGTACTTGGATTTGCCATGGGACTCTCGGTGCTCACGAGCTTTGTTTTTGGATTGGCGCCTTCGCTGGCTGCTTCCAAGCCGGAACTGGCGAGCGTGATGAAGGGCGTCCCGGAACCGAGATGGCCGAAGAGAATGATGCTGTGGCTGAACCCGCGCGGGCTGTTGGTAGTGGGGCAAGTGGCTCTCTCCATCGTCCTGCTGATCGGAGCCGCACTGCTGATTGAGAGTCTGGCGCGGTTGCGCAGCGTGGATCCAGGCTTTCAGACGGCCAGTCTTTTGACGATGCAGATCGGCCTTCCATTGACGCGCTACGACTCGACGCAGAAGCAGACGGCGTTCTTCGATGAGCTGGTCCGAAGGGTAGAAGCGGTGCCGGGAGTTCGCGGGGCGGCCGTGACTCTAACTCTGCCCATGACGGGATATGCGGGGACGCCGGTTCATCTGGTGGGATCGCCCTTGCTGCAGTTAAACGAGCGGCCCATCGCTACCTTGCAAGCAGTGACGCCGGGTTACTTTCGCACGCTGGCGATTCCCATGCGGCGGGGGAGGGATTTTGAGGCCCGCGACAAGAGTGACGCACCGTTCGTCGCGATCATTAACGAGAGTCTGGCGCGCCGCTTCTGGCCGGCTTATCCGAAGGGCGAGGATCCCGTGGGACATCATCTACTGGCCGGCGCCAATCCTGAACCATTGCAGATTGTTGGCGTAGTCGCCGACGTACACCAGGCGGGACTTGCGGATGGAGTGGACTTGGGAATCTATCGCCCCCGAGGCCAAACCCAGCCGATGCCGGCCATGTTCGCGGTGCGCACAACAGGCGATCCTATGCGGTATGCCGATGCGGTGCGAAACCAGGTAGCGGCGATTGACCGTGACCAGGCGGTGACCAACGTCAAGAGCATGGAGCAAGTGGTGGAAGCGTCGGAAGGGCAGCGCCAAACGGTGATGACTCTGCTGGCGGTATTCGCGGGCATCGGCCTGCTGCTGGCCATGGTGGGGATTTACGGTGTGATCGCGTACTCGGTGGCGCAGCGGACCAAGGAACTGGGTATACGCCGCGCGCTGGGAGCGCAGGAGAGCGACATTCTGAAGTTAGTGTTGGAGCAGGCGCTGGGTCTGACGGTGGCGGGCGCGATGTTGGGAATTGCGGGGGCCCTCGCGTTGACGCGGCTGCTGCAGAAGCTGCTGTTTGGCGTGAGCGCTACCGATTCATTGACGTTTGGAGCGATTACTCTTCTACTGGTGCTGGTTGCCTTGGCTGCGAGTTACATTCCTGCGCGGCGGGCGGCACGCATTGATCCAGCGGCGGCGTTGCGGATTGGGTAGCGCGAGGCGATCGTATTCATCACGTCTTGCGTCACCACCCATTTTCCATTCCGCTTCCTGACCGAGTAAGTATTGTTAGAGGAACTCATGTTGCCTTCGTAGTAGCCGCCTTGTACCTCTACTTCGGTATCAGAGGTCCATTTGACATCGCCAAGATGAAAGCTCAGCCCCGTCCTGCCGGTTTTGTTGTCCACTAAGCCGTAGTTCGGATCGTAGTGCGACGCCGAACAGATTCGCACTTGGATGCTTGTGGCTTGCGAATCGTTTCATGAAGCCCGCCGGTAAGTCCCTGTTCTTACCAGGCCCGCATAAATAATAGGCGTTTGCATTTTGCTTTTGGCCCGAGGCGTTGTGCTCGAACTGGTGGCGGAATACCGCCTCTCTTATGTCGTCTTTTTCGTCAGTCTGTCCGAGGGCGAGCGCGCCCAGGAAAAGGAGCGTTGTCAGAAATCTCATAGTTACATTCGCATGGATGTTCGCATGATAGCGAAAAGAACTCGCATCTTTCCGCAGGCTCCGCCCATCCACTTACCTGTCGGTCGAGTTTGAGAGGAGGATCGAAGAAAAATGAGCAAGCTTAAGAATCAAGTCGCTGTAGTTACAGGTGCGTCCAAAGGAATCGGCGCGGGCATCGCAAAGGCTCTTGCCGGCGAAGGCGCGGCGGTTGTAGTGAACTATTCATCCAGTAAGGAAGGCGCTGACAAGGTCGTCGCCGAGATTACCGCCACTGGCGGGAAAGCGGTTGCTGTTCAGGCCGACGTATCGAAGCAAGCCGATATCACCCGCTTATTCGCGGACACGAAGAAAGCGTTTGGACGCCTGGATGTACTGGTGAATAACGCCGGTGTTTACTCTTTTGGCCCGCTGGAAAGCGTCACAGAAGAGAGCTTTCACACGCAGTTCAACCTGAACGTTTTGGGACTGCTGCTGGCGACGAAGGAAGCGGCTAAGTCTTTCGGCCCCGAGGGCGGAAGCATCATCAATATCAGCTCAGTTGTGAGTAGTGTGCTTCCACCCAACGCCTCGATCTACGCCGGCACGAAAGCGGCGGTCGATGCGATCACGAAGTCGTTATCAAAGGAATTGGGAGCGCGGAACATTCGCGTGAATGCCATCAACCCTGGAATGATTGAAACCGAGGGGACGCATTCCACCGGAATCATCGGAAGCGATTTTGAGGCGTCCGTTAAGGCGCAGACGGCGCTGGGGAGGATCGGGCAGGCTGATGATATTTCTCCGGCGGCGGTCTTTTTGGCATCGGCGGACTCGAAGTATATGACGGGCGAGACGATGGTGATTTCGGGCGGACTGACGTAATTCGCCGGGTATGTTCGTGGCGGGAAATGGCGACGCCCGTAAGCCTGGAACTAAATCGGCCCGACAGCGTATTCTAAGACATTGTGAGGCTTTTCTTTGTCTTGGCGGTCCTGTCATCTCTAGAGTGCGCGGCGAAGGAGCCGGCTTCCATCCGCCGGCTCGACGGGTCAAAGATCAGCATTGCGGAAGCTGATTCCTTCGCGCGAAAGACATTCGAAGCGGCGCATGTGACCGGGGCGCAGATCGTCGTACTCGATCGCGGGCGGATAGTGTGGAGTGAGGCTTTCGGTCTGCGCGTCCGCGAGCCGAAGTTGCCCATGGATCGCGAGACGACGACGTGGGCTGCTTCGATCACCAAGGGCGTCTTCGCCACGTACGTCATGCAACTGGTGGAGCGCGGCGAGTTCGATCTCGATCTTCCCGTGGCAAGTCAGCTCCCGCGGCCGCTCGACGCCTATGACGTCTACCGTGACAAGGCATCAGAGATTATCAAAGAGCCGGGATGGCCCACCGTAACGCCGCGAATGTTACTAACCCACACCGCAGGGCTGCATAACTTCGCTTTCCTGGAACCGGACAAGAAAATGCACTTGCCCTTCAAGCCCGGCGCACAGTTCTTATACTCCGGCGAAGGCATCAACCTGGTGCAGTTTGTCATCGAAGAACAGAAGCACCGGCCCCTGGATCAGTTGATGCAAGAAGCGCTCTTCACGCCTCTAAGGATGATGCGCACGAGCATTATCTACCGGAAAGAGTTCGCCGCGAACGTCGCTGACCGCTACGGTGAAGATGAGCGCTTTCTCTCGCACACGCAGCGATTCCCTGCCCGCGGTGCCGGCTCCATGACGACCAGCGCCGAGGATCTGGGCCGCTTCGCCTCCGCATTGTTTGCAGGGAGGATTCTGAAGCCTGCAACGCGAAAGGCTATGCTGACTCCGTATTTTGCCCTTCGGTCGCTGCACCAGTTCCCTTTGAAGCCGGATGAGCCGGAAGGAACCGAAGCTCCGGCGGTTGGTCTTGCGTACGGAGTGGGCTGGGGTCTCCTGACCAGGACTCGTTTCGGACCGGCGTTCTTCAAGGAGGGGCACGGCGACGGCGCGCAGAATTACATGATCTGTTTTGAGCGGCGGCAGGCGTGCATGATTCTTCTGACGAACAGCGACAATGGCGAGAAGGCATTTCGGCCAATCCTGGAGAGGATCTTTGGAAACACGGTCACGCCCTGGGAGTGGGAAGGCTATTGACGAACGCCGATTCGGTTGGAGTATGTGAGCACCATTGGCGCCCTCCTGAAATCCGGATAGCGCGTAGAGTGCCCTGCTAAGATGGTGCGTTGAATCTCGCGCTCATCGGGTATGGGAATGTGGGTCGAGCCTTCGCGCGGCTGCTGGAGAAGAAGCGCTCCGTCTATCCCTTTCGCATTGCCGCCATTCAGACCGCGCGCCATGGAGCGGCGTTCAACGTGCGGGGCCTTCCCATCGAGCCGGAGTTCGGACCGGCTGCCGCGTCTATCGACGAGTTCCTGGATCGCTCCAAGGCCGAAGTCGTGATGGAACTCACCGCCCTCGACCCGGCTACCGGCGAGCCGGCGATTACGCACATCCGGAAGGCATTCGCGCGCGGGATGCATGTCGTTACGGCTAACAAGGGACCCATCGCACACGCTTACGCCGCGCTGCGAAACGAAGCCAAACGGGCTGGCGTGCAGTTTAGGTTCGAATCCACTTGCATGGATGGAGCACCTGTTTTCAACATGGTCCGCTGTAATTTGCCTGGTGTGCAGGTGCTGGGGTTTACGGGGGTCTTGAATTCCACGTCGAAGGTTGTCATTGCAGCGATGCGCCGTGGACTGAGCATGGACGACGGTATCGCCGAGGCTCGGAAATTAGGGATAACCGAGGCCGATGCCAGCTATGATATCGACGGCTGGGATTCGGCGGCGAAGGCCGCGGCGCTGGCCAATGTGCTCATGGATGCCCAGGTGACGCCGCTTGATGTCGACCGTAAGGGCATCGGCCGATTGACTGTGGCGAAACTCAAGGAAATGGCTGAGAACCGGAAAACAGTTTGTCTGGTTAGCCGGGGGACGCGTACTGCAAGTGGTGTCAAACTTCGCGTTCGGGCCGAGGTACTCGACGACAACGATTTGCTGGCTTGTGTGCAGGGGACTTCGAATCTTCTGCTGCTGCATACTGATTTGATGGGTACGGTGGGTACGGTTTCTCTTTCGCCGGGGATCGATCAGACGGCGTACGGCGTATTCAGCGATCTGGTTGACATCGCCACCTCAATTTAGAAAGGACATTATGAAATTCATTCGATTTCGATTTGACGGCGCCATTCACGCCGGGGTGGTAACCGCGGAGGGCGTCGTACCGGTGGAAGAGATGAACGCAAAGCTGGGGACTCGCGTTCCCAACGATGTGCTATCTATCATCCAGGGCGAGACGGCTCCTGCGTTGGGTGGCTACGCGGGTGGCGGAGGGATTCCGTTTGACAAAGTGACTCCGCTGCTGCCTTATGAAGTGCCGCCGAAAATCTGGTGCATCGGACTAAACTACAAGTCGCACGCTGAAGACATCAACGCCGTGCAGCCCGAGGAGCCGGGCAGTTTCATGAAGCCGGCGTCCTGTATGTTTCAACCGGAAGGCGATATTCTACTGCCGCCGACGGAGGTGACAAACGATGTGGACGCCGAGGGGGAGCTAGGCGTGGTGATCGGTAAACAATGCAGGTTCGTACCGGCCGAGCATATTCAGGACGTGATTTTCGGTTACACGACGACGCTGGATTTGACGGCCCTGGACATCTTGCGTAAGAATCCGCGCTATCTTACGCGGTCCAAGAGTATCGATACGTTCTTCAGCTTTGGGCCTGTGATTGTAACGGCTGATGAGATATCCGACGTCGGCAGCCTGGAAGTAATTACCGAGCACAACGATGGTATCTGTTCGCGGGATTTCGTGCACCATATGAGAACGCAACCTTTTGAGCTGGTCCGGTTTCATAGTGACCATATGACCCTTAATCCCGGCGATCTGATTTCCACCGGGTGCCCCAAGGGCGCGCGCATTAAGGCGGGTGACAAAGTAAGGGCGCGTATTGAAGGCGTCGGAACTCTGGGCGCTAAGGTGACCCAGGGCGCTAGGACCGTCCGTTACTAGTAGTAAAATTAAGATATGAAACGATTTCTGCTCTGGGATTATCCGAGGGCCGGGTGGCAGTACGACGTCATGGTTGTATTGATTCTGGCGTTCATTTTCGCGACTCCCCGATCGATATTTCGCGACCAGCCCAGGGCGAGCAACATCATAAGGCTGCCGGAGGAAAACGGAGCCAATGTATTCTTCGTTGAGCCGGAGTTGGTAACTCCGGTTCCCGAAGGGGAAAGGAACTCCAAGGTGGAGTCGATGCTGAAATCGCGGTTCGGAAAGAAGGAAACAGTGGTACGGTTACTACCTCTATTCGACGCCGAGCAGGAAGTTAAGGGTTACTTCGCCTACACCCGTCCGCAATAGTGTGCCTCATGGCCTATATACCCAACAGAATTTTTCCAATCCTGCTGTCTGCCGCGATGATATTGCCGGCGGCCACGCTTCCAGAAGTGTTGGCCAAAATGGATGCGGCGGCCCCCAAGTTCACGGGAATGGCGGCCGATGTGGAAAAGCTGGAGTTTACAAAGGTGATCGCCGATAAATCAGTGGAGAGCGGTACGATTCTGATCCGGCGCGCCAAGCCAAAAGAGCTGCACGTGAAAATTGAATTTACTAAGCCTGAGCAGAGGTTCATAACGCTACGCGGGGTCAAGGCTGAGTTGTATCTGCCGAAGATCGAGACTGTTCAGGAGATCGACCTGGGCAAACAGAGCGATTTGGTCAGCAAGGTGGTTTTGGTGGGTTTCGGAACTACCGGCAAGGAACTGCAGTCCAACTATGAAGTGAAACTGGCAGGCGAGGAGACGGTTTCCGGACAGAAGACCTATCATTTGAACCTGGTTCCGAAGTCTTCGCAATTAAAGGCTCAATTCAGCAAGATGGAAGTCTGGTTGGCCGAGGATGGCACGGTGCCGGTGCAACAGAAGGTTCTGCTCCCCTCGGGCGATTACAAGACCTTCACATATTCCAATATCCGTTACAATCCGGCACTGAGTGAAGAGTCGCTGGCGTTGAAATTGCCAAAAAATGTAAAGCGGGAATACCCTCAGCGTGATCGCAATTGAACCACAAGCCGTAGCCGCACCCGCCGCCAAGAAGTCCCGCCTGGCGTTTCTGGACTGGACGCGCGGCATGGCGGCAATCATCATGCTGCAAGGTCATGTGTTCCACTCCTTCACCCGCACTGACCTGCGCGAGGGCGGCGCTTACGTTATCTCGCAGTTCATCGGCGGAATCGCGCCCGCGATTTTCCTTTTTCTTACTGGCGTCACGCTGGCGCTGCTAATGGACGCAAGGGAAAAGGCGGGCTTGACGGCCATGCAACGCTTGGGCGCTTCTTTGCAGAGAGCGGGATACCTGGCGCTGGTGGCTGTGCTCTTCCGCTTTCAACTGTGGCTCTTTGGCCAACCGTACACGGCATGGACTGACCTGTTGAAGGTGGACATCCTGAACTGCATGGCGATTTCGATTCTGGCTGTCTCCTTCCTTGCGGTGTTCACAACGGCCGAGCGCGCGCGGAATGGAGTGGTGATCGGACTGGCCATCGCTGTCGCTTCCCCGGTAGTATCGCTGATCGATCCGGCTTCGATGCCCGAATTCGTCCGGATGTACCTGGTGCCCGACGTTCTTTATTTCAGTTTCTTTCCCTGGGCTTCATTCGTGGCATTCGGATTGAGCGCCGGCAGCATTCTGAAGCTGGCGACGGCCGATCAGATGCACCGTGTGATGCAGTGGTGCGCGATCACTGGATTCGGCCTGATTATCACTGCGCAATATTTTTCCAATCTTCCGTATTCGCTCTATTCGAACAGTGATTTCTGGTTGAACAGTCCCGGCCTGATTTTCATCAAGCTGGGAGTGATCCTGGTGCTGCTTTCGTTCACATTTCTCTGGACGCATCATGGCGCGGGCGAAGGCTGGAGTTGGGTGAAGCAGTTGGGCGTTACGTCGCTCCTGGTGTACTGGGTACACATCGAACTGGTCTATGGGCGGTGGTTCGGATATTGGAAGGAATCGTTGACCTATGGCCAATGTGCCATGGCTGCTGGGGTGCTGATTGTGGTCATGCTGGCGCTATCGGCGGCAAGCACTCACTGGCAATGGAAGGGGATCCGCAGTTTATTCGACATGATCTCGGCTCCTGTGAAGGTTGCCAAACCGGCGCGGGTATCGGGCGACTAACGGGGTGCGGCCTTTTCAGCCCCGGATTTCCTCATGTAAGGCCCGTTTTTTCCATTCGGCAATGTAGTCTGATCTGAGGTCCTGGCCTGGGACAACTGGTCCGGCGTCATTTCGCGAGCCGATCGCAAGTTCGCGTTCCGGAAGTCTGCCGCATAGAGATTCGCGCCAGTGAACCGGGCGCCGCAGAGAGTCGACGCTGTGAAATCGATACCCGCGGCCGTGGCGTCCCGGAAATCACAGTCTCGAAGCTGGGCGCGGATAAAGCTGCTGCCGGCGATGTTGGCCCGATGAAAGCGCGCGTCCGGTAATTCGACGCGGGTGAAATCGCAGGCCTGGATCCGCCCGCTCGAGAAGTTTACCCCGCTGCCCTTAGCACCCGAAAAGCCGCAGGAGTTGAGACGCGCGTGGTAGAACAGGGCTTCGTCCATTTCAGCATCGCCAAATTTTGAGCTGGAAATCGTGGCTTGGTTGAAGCTGGCGGCATTGAGAATTGCCCCCGTAAAGTCGCAGTCTTGTATGCTTGCTTCCACGAACTGCGACTTCGACATACGAGCCTTCCGGAAATTGGCCCCCTGGAGGGCTGCCTCCGAGAAGGCAGCGCCGTTCAGTTCTGCTGCATCCAGCCGAACCTGATTCATGCGTGCTCCGGTGAAGTCCGCGCCGTTTGCGACAGCCTGGCGAAAGTCGGCCCCGTCCAGAATGGCCCCATCAAAATTAGCGCCGGTGAGATCCGTCTGAACAAAGCAGGCATCTTGCAGCAACGCCTTGCGGAAGTCTGCTTTCGGCAGTTTCATGTCGCTCAAGACAAATCCTGTGAAATTCCCTCGAACACCTCCTGGACGCTGAGCGAGCCAATCGGCATGCAGTTGCAATATCTGGCGAAATTGCTTCTGTTGCACCGCCATGGCATGGATCGTCTCAATCTTGAGCGAGCTTGTATCACTTGGCAACGCGTTACCCATCCTCTTAACTCATATCGGCGGTGCAGGCCGGATTGTGAACGCCAGCAGGTGGACAATGGAAGGAGATGAATACCGCTTTGAAAGAATGGGCCAGCGTTGTCTCGGCTGTCGGGTCGGGTAGGCAAATCATCCTGCTGCGGAAAGGGGGTATTGTGGAGGCGAAGCGAGGGTTTGAACTGCTGCATCCGGATTTTCTGTTCTTCCCCACTTTCGAACATCAGCACGCAGCGTCACTGAAGCCCGAGTTTCAAGATTTGGCTTGCGAACCAGCGGGATCTGGCATAGCGATTGAGTATCTGGCGCGGGTGACGGATATCTTCCCCGCCCCGGATTCGATCGCGGCTGATCACATCTGGAATGATCGATTTCTCGCCATGCGGCGCGAGTACCGGCCGGACCTCCCGCTTTATCTCATCCTGGTGCGCGTTTACCGTCTGGCAGTGCCGTGCGTAATTCCGAATCGTCCCTCCTATGCAGGTTGTAAATCGTGGGTCAATCTCACCGAGGAAGTAGACGTGGCGGGGGCAACGCCGGTGTTAGACGATGCCGGCTATGGGAGACGCAAGTACGCCATCACGACGGCCCGCTTGGACTCCGAGATGCAACGATTCGCGTAGAAGAATTCCCAC
>Ga0207641_10005717_pt1 | contig 10568 bp, 5 predicted proteins | sample KBSSwiS62_FD_184306 | JGI IMG/M metagenome (GOLD analysis project Ga0207641, IMG submission 184306) | Switchgrass rhizosphere microbial communities from Kellogg Biological Station, Michigan, USA - KBS Switchgrass S6-2 (SPAdes) (version 2) | ecosystem: Host-associated > Plants > Roots >... | reverse complement strand
GAGATTTGCTGCTCTCTCCAGAAGGCAAAACGCTTTATATCAGCTCCAACGTTGCAGGGTATGTGAGCCGAATTGCAGTCGAAGCGCTTGTCGCAAAAGCACAAGAGGCCCACGGCAAACACATAACACTCAATGTGAAAGACGAGACGGAAATCGGTTCCGGAGCACGGACCATCAGACTTTCGAAAGATGGGCGATACCTCTTTGTCGCTCTTAACAACAGGAGCGAAGTTGCGGTACTCGACACGCGAGACTTTCACGTTGTTTCGCGTATTGCAGTCGATTCGTATCCTGTTGGCCTCGACCTCAGCGCAGACGGCCGCCAGTTGTGGGTGACGTCACAAGCCAAAGCAACCGGCGGAGGCGACGCGGTGAGCGTGTTTTCAGTTCAATATGGTTCGGTGGCTACTAAGGATTAAGGTGTTCCACTCTCTCGGCTTCTGGGAGCGACAATATAAACATTTTGTATCGCTGTAAGTTCTCTTCATGTTTCTTCCGAGCAACTTCCGCCCAGTATGCAATGCGACTATCTTTAAGCATGGAGGCATGATCGACACCCGGATGAGATGAAAGTGGCGGAACATATTCGGTCGCTGCTTTCGCTGAAATGGGCTCTAGTTTTGTCATGCCAGCGCAGGCTGGCATCCAGTCTTTACCCTCTGTATTCTGGACGCCAGCCTGCGCTGGCGTGACAGCCTTCGCTGGTGTCACAACCTTGTCCCGTTTTGGCGTGACAGTGTTGAGACTCCAGCGCACGCGATAAAACTTGTAACGTCGCTCGTGCAGGTCTCCCGTTTCTACGATCAACTTTGCCTCAACCAGCTTTTGAATCGATCGTTTGATGGTCACAGGTGAACATCGCAGCTTCTCAGCAATCGCCGCGTGGCAAACCCATATGGTTGGGTTCTCTGGCGTGGTTTGAGATGCGAGTAGCATCAATACTTCACGCGCTCTTGGCGAAATTTCTGCTTCCAAAGTGTGAGCAGGCAAGCAGATGGTTCGTGGGCTCTTCGATGAGGACATAGAGTTCTCCATGACGCAAAGCCGCGTTGACAGCACGATGTAAGAGGCTAAATTGTTTTTGGCCTCTTCGTGGGCTGCCGCCTCCCAGGTGTATTCCGTCAAGAAAATTCTGGGAGTCGGCTTTGCTATTTTAGATGCGCGAAAGTGCGCACGCCCACACAATAAGATGGTCGAATTAGAGAAGTCCATCGGTAAAGCGGCCGACACGAAAAACGGGCCTCCGCGGGTTTACACCATCCGTCGCTATTGCATCATGGTCGCAATCGTGTTTTTTAACGCCAACGGCGTAAGAGAATTAAAGCCTAGGATGACCGAGCGCCGAAGGCGCGACCGAGTCCTAGGTTAAAATCACCCACAATCTTGTCGCGCCCCATACGGGGCGCAGGTCAGAGGCTTTGATGCCAGTTTGGGACTAGCACTCCTACAGAGCGCAATTGGAAACCAGGGGAGAAAAGGAACGTGTTTTTCTAACCTAGGACTCGGTCGCGCCTTCGGCGCTCGGTCATCCTAGGCTATAGTTCTCTTACGCCGTTGGCGTCTAAAAGCGGGGCTCGTAACGTTATGGAAACAGTGACGTGTGGTAAAAAAGCATATCAAGAAAAAGATGTGATGAATCATGGGGGCGAAAGCCAGCGGTGAACCGGAGTTAACCTTGTAGGCCCTCAGCGGTTCTTTTAAAAGTTTGCAATAACCTTCATGCCGTTCATATAAGGCTGCAACACCTTGGGCACGTTGATGCTGCCATCTGCATTCTGATGGTTCTCCAAGATTGCCACAAGTGTGCGCCCAAGCGGCAAGCCTGAACCGTTAAGCGTGACGAGTGGTTCAACTCGACCCGGTTTGCCGGCAACTTCACTCTTCGCACGATAGCGGATTTGTGCACGACGCGCCTGAAAACTACCAAACGCACTGCACGAGCTGATTTCGCGATAGCAGTTTTGGCCAGGCAGCCAAACCTCAAGATCGTAGGTCTTTTCCGATTGAAATCCCATGTCGCCGGTGCACAAAACAACAACGCGATGAGGAAGCTCTAACTTGGTGAGCATGTCGCTCGCTCGCGATACCATGGCTTCAAGTTCATCGTTCGACTGCGCTGGTGTTGCGAAGCGAACCATCTCAACTTTTTCGAATTGATGTTGGCGAATGAGACCGCGCGTGTCTCGGCCTGCTGCACCAGCCTCAGCACGAAAACATGCGGAGTAAGCACAGAGCCGCAAAGGCAGTTGCGCTTCCTCAACGATTTCGCCTGACAGGTAGTTGGTCACCGGGACTTCTGCCGTGGGGATCAGGAACAAATCATGTTCACCGTGTGGCACGCGAAACGCGTCTTCCACAAATTTGGGGAACTGGCCGGTTCCGATCATCGCGCTTTCTTTCACCAAGTAAGGTGGCGTCAGTTCAAGATCGCCACGCTCCACGTGATAATCAACCATGAAATTCACAAGTGCGCGATTGAGCCTACTCGCTGCTCCTTGCAAAAAGGCAAAGCGCGGGCCGGAAATTTTTGCTGCTCTTTCGAAATTCAAAATCCCGAGGCTTTCGCCCAAGTCGACATGATCGCGCACCGGGAAATCAAAAACGCGCGGCTCTAGCAGCGTGCGAACGACAACGTTATCATCTGCGCTTTCGCCAGAAGGGACGTCTTCGCGCGGAACGTTTGGCAAAGTCAAAGCGATGGCTTCTATCTTTTGCTCGACTTCCTTCAGCTGAGCTTCTTTCTCTTTGATGGATTGCGCCAAATCTCTCAGCGATGCGCGTTGCTTCTCGATATCATCTTTGCTGCCTTGAGAAAGCGCTTTGCTTGCAGCATTGCGCTGCTCTTGCTGCACCTGCATTGTAGAAATAAGGCTCTTGCGCTCCTGTGACAATTCCAATAGCTCAGACAAGCCTGGAACAAGGCCTCGACGACCGAGACGTTTCTCGAAACCTTCTGGGTCTTTTTCAAGCGCTTTCAAATCCAACATGCGGCATTCTCCCCTACAAGGGCCAGGGTCGCACGCTAAATTCATTTCAAAGGTTAGGCAATGGAATTTTCTCTTCAGCTCTACAAATTACTTCATCTCTTGGGCTTTTCACTTGTGATGGGCGGCATGCTCACAAGTCTTTTGATTATCCGTCGCGAAAAGGGTGACCCAAAAGCAGACAAGGGCGCTTTCGTCGCATCGCACTTGGTCGCAGCTCCTGGGCTATTGCTTGTGATTGTGACCGGCTTCGCGCAGTCATTTTTGCATCATTGGTCTGAGTTTAAGGGCGCGGGGTTTATGCACGCGAAACTCATGCTGGTTCTTATCGTTGTGATTTGCCTCGCCATCGATATTCGTGGTCAGGGCGTCATGCGCCGAGATCTACAAAGCGGGCCAAAACCCGCTGTGCAAGGCGCTTGGATTGCGCGCAGAACCTTTGCTACCCTTGTTGGCGTCTTGGCTCTGCTCGCAATCTACGTGTTGATCGTGTTTCGACCGTTCTAGTGGGCTGACAGTTTTGCAATAACCGCAAGCAAGAGCAACGCAACGATGTTTGCAATCTTGATCATGGGGTTTACTGCAGGGCCGGCTGTGTCTTTGTAGGGGTCGCCAACCGTATCACCGGTCACGGCGGCCTTATGTGCATCCGAGCCCTTGCCCCCGAGATTACCTTCTTCAATGAATTTCTTCGCGTTGTCCCAGGCTCCGCCACCTGACGTCATTGACAAGCCTACGAACAAGCCGGTTATCACAAGCCCTAGAAGCATGGCTCCTAGTGTGGTGAGAGCCGCCTTTTGGTTATAGGCGAAGTTTATGATGAGATACATGGCAATAGGAACAACAACAGGCAAAAGCGAAGGGATGATCATTTCTTTGATCGAAGCTTTGGTCAAAATGTCTACAGCGCGAGCATAGTCTGGCTTGCCGGTTCCATCCATGATGCCCTTGATTTCGCGAAACTGCTTTCTCACTTCGAGAACGACGTCATGCGCTGCGCGACCAACCGACATCATGCTCATTGAAGCAAACAGGTAAGGAATGGCGCCGCCAATAAACAACCCAATGATGACGAATGGGTCGCTTAACGAGAAGTTAAGAGTTCCAAGGGTCGGGAAATAGAAGTTTATGTCTTCCACAAAAGCAGCAAAGAGAACCAACGCTGCAAATCCAGCTGAGCCAATCGCATAGCCTTTGGTCACAGCCTTGGTTGTATTACCAACAGCATCGAGTGCATCAGTGATTACGCGAACTTCGCTTGGCAGATGCGACATTTCTGCAATACCGCCTGCGTTATCGGTGATAGGCCCGTAAGCATCAAGTGCAACAATAATGCCGGCTAGAGCAAGCATGGTTGTTGCAGCGATCGCAATGCCGATAAGCCCTGCATTTTGGTGCGATATCAAGATGCCCGCGCAGATGACAATAACCGGAAGCGCAGTCGCCTCCATCGAAATGGCCAGACCTTGAATGATGTTTGTGCCGTGACCGGTTTTGGATGATTCGGCAATACTTTTGACCGGCCGATAATGCGTCATCGTGTAGTACTCGGTGATGCGCATGATGAAGTAGGTCACAATGAGACCTGTCATAGAGCACAAGAAGAGGTTCAGCCCTGTGAATGAGACGTCCTGACCAACAATGACTGTGTCAAAGCCAATACGGTAGAAAACGCCAGCAATGAGCGCAGCCGAAATCACCAGCGTTGCTCCAAAACCTTTGTTCAGAGCATTCATAACGTTGTTCGACTTGCCGAGGCGGACGAAGAAAATGCCCACAACGGACGCCAGCACGCACACGCCACTTATCAAAAGAGGCAACGTCGACATCGTGTTAAAAAATCCATTGTCGTGCTTGAAGTAGATGCCGATGAGCAGCATCGCACCGACAATCGTCACGACATAGGTCTCAAAAAGATCAGCTGCCATACCAGCGCAATCGCCTACGTTGTCGCCAACGTTGTCCGCAATTACGGCAGGGTTTCTAGGGTCGTCCTCAGGAATGCCAGCTTCGATTTTTCCAACCAAGTCGGCGCCAACGTCAGCACCTTTCGTAAAGATACCGCCGCCTAATCGTGCGAAAATCGAAATGAGCGAGGCACCAAAGCCGAGAGCGACGAGCGCTTCAGCCGTTTCTCTTTCAGAAAGGTGGATAGACTGCAAAAATACGTAATAGAGAGAAAGGCCTAAAATGCCGAAACTCACAACCAAAAGACCTGTGACGCTTCCTGCCCGAAAGGCCACTTTGAGCGCAGACGCGAGACCCTTTCGTGCGGCCTGCGCTGTCCGAACGTTGGCCCTGACAGACACATTCATACCGGCGTAGCCGGCAGCACCCGACAGCACAGCTCCAATCAGAAATCCTGCACCTACCCACACGCCAAGAAGGAGCGTGAGCGGCAAAAGAATACACACTCCCACGATTGCGATCATGCTATACTGCCTATTCAAAAAAGCATTCGCGCCTTCCTGAATCGCAGCAGCAATCGCTCTCATTTTCTCATCGCCGCTTTCCAGTGAAAGCAGAGAGCGTGTTATGACCAAACCAGAAATAAGGGCTAGCACCCCACAGCCTATGACAACGGCGAGCTCAGCATTAAGCATGCGAATCTTCCCTGAATCTTAAATTTCAAAAGTTATTATCGGCAAGGGATTTATCATAGTCTTGTTAAATTCGGTTGAATTTATTTAGACGGCATTGGATAAACATGAATAATGTCTAATACCAAATCGATTAATCGTATCCATCTTATAGGCGTCGCCGGAACTGGCATGGGCGCATTTGCCGGCTTGCTCAAAAAATCCGGATTTGACGTTCGTGGATCAGATCAGAATATCTATTCGCCAATGAAAGAAAAGCTCGCAGATTGGAAAATTCCGGTCCTAACGCCATATTCAAAGGCTAACGTGGCTGACGAACCAGGGTTAGTGATTGTCGGAAACGCGATTTCACAAAGCAACGAAGAAGTTCAATCTGTCATGGAACTCGGTCTTCAATACCGATCGTTTCCGGCAGCTCTCGGTGAGCTCTTCTTAGAAACAAACCGATCCGTTGTTGTGACAGGCACTCATGGCAAGACAACGTGTAGCGCACTGCTTGCGCACACGCTTAGGCACAACAAAATTGACTCGGGCTTCCTGATTGGCGGCATTCCGAACAACTTTGAAGAGAGTTTTGGCTGCCCACGAAACGATGGCGCGCTCTTTGTCGTTGAAGGCGATGAGTATGATACCGCCTATTTCGACAAAGGTCCGAAGTTTTTGCACTATCGTCCGCATCTGCTTTTGTGCACGTCTTTGGAGTACGACCACGCAGACATTTACGCCAATGTCGATCAAATTATTGAGCGGTTCACGCAGCTGATGAGTTTGCTGAAACCTGATGGCATCTTAGTCATGCAATCAGATTCGCCACATCTGCGCACTGCGCTGAGTAAGGCCAATCTACAGGGCAAACTCGTCACCTACGGTTCTACCGGCGAGTTTGTGGCTGCTAATTCATCTGAATCACAAGCCGGTATCGCGTTTGATGTGATTTATCACAACGAACTGCGAGGCCACGTAAGCCTTGAGCTATCGGGCGAACACAATATTCAAAACGCACTCGGCTGTTATGCGATTTTAGCAAACGCAGGTCTTTCGCATGAGCAAATTGCGAGCGGCTTTGCAAGCTTCACGGGCGTGAAGAGGCGTATGGAAGTGAAAGGGCGCGTTGGGGATTTGGTTGTTATTGACGATTTCGCCCATCACCCAACCGCTGTTGACACAACGCTTCACGGTGCGCGCAAGCGATACCCTGACAAACCCATTTGGGCGCTCTTTGAGCCGCGATCGGCGTCATCGTGTCGGGCGGTATTTCAAGAGGATTACGCGAAAAGCTTTCAACATGCAGATCGTGTGATGATTGCGCCGCCTGGACGCAACCTTGATGAAAAAATCGCCTTAGATGTCAAGCGTTTAGCAAAGGATGTGGCCAACTTTGGCAAGCTCGCTCAGGCATTTGATTCGATTGATTCTATGGTGGACACGGTTCGAAATGAAGCGCCCGCCAATGCGATTATTCTGTGTATGTCGAATGGCTCTTTTGGCGATATTCATCAGAGGATTTTAGCCGCTCGGGCGTGATCTTCCCAGCATTGTCATGCCAGCGCAGGCTGGCATCCAAAATATGGCTTCAGGACTGGATGCCAGCCTGCGCTGGCATGACAAATCCGGTGTAACAACTGCGGATTTAAAGCCTTGAATGCCGAATTAGTTATGATATAGTTCCCTCTCTTTTTAATCGAAATATATTTATGAATAAACTACTTCAAAAACTCATCGTTCTTTTTTTGCTCTGCAATTTCTCTGCACCTTCACAGGCAGGGTTTAGGAATCTACCTCAGGACTATCAGCAAGCCGTGCTGCCATTCCTGCTTATTTATGCAGGGATTCAATCAACTCCGACGCTCATCGACCAATTGCTGAACTATTACAACCCGGCGGTGTCTACGACAGCGAGCTCTTCAACAAGTAGCTCTGAAATGTCTATCGACTTCATCGACTTGGAAAACACGCTCGATGCTTTCCTCTCTGATGATGTTATCTATTCCGCGTTAGGCCCAACCCTAGCTCCAGATCTTCTTGCGGCATCCCCAATTAGCTTGATCCCATCTTCGGGCGGCGCCTTTACTGTTACGCGCGAGGAACTTCAGCAACTGAGTGCTCAGTCTCCTGAATTTGCGACCGCCATTGCCAATGCTCTGGATGGCGCTTCTGTGCGTTTACCGATAAACAGTCTGACCCTCCACCTGCTCATACAAACTCTGGGTGGATGGAATGATGCAGTGCGCGCTTTTGTCCGCAACCTCTCGCTCGATCAAATGAGTAGGCTTTCAGCTGATATTGCCAAATTCAAATTGCGAACTTTAAGGGGGCTCATCTGCAGTAAGGATAGCCAATTGCCGCAATGGCTCATTATGGAAATCTGGAACAATCCTTCTTTTAAAGTGGAAACAGCCTATTCTGAGCCCCTAGAGAAGCTTCCGCCGGAATCCGTGTTTACGATCGTAATTGATCATCCTCTCGACAAACAGCATCTAAATTTCAGAGAAAAAGGAAAAGACAAGAAGCTTGTCAGGATTGTATTCAACGCGCCCTGTACGAACTGCCAAATCATTCTTCCCAATATGGATTGTATTATTGAAGGCGAGAATTTCCAGGGGACGAAATTTTGGACAGGAAGTTCGCAAGGCGAAAACAATGCGCGTTACTACTTCAAGAACAAGCAGCAGCATCCTATTCAGTTGAGAGCTCTTGGTAAAGTACATGCAGTTCACCCCTCCGATATCCACATCTTCGAAAGTCCCCAATCGGCGTCTATTCATGCGCTGCATCGCAATCAAAAAGATCAGTTCATCAAAGATCATTGCAACTACAAAGGCGAAATAGAGATTCGGATTGGCGAGAGCCTTCGAAAAACGCAGGTAGTCCAGCTGTGCGACATGTTCGACGCAGAAAACAAGGGCGTTAAATACATGACCATCGAGGCGGCCACCGGCTCTGGTAAAACCCGAACCATGGTCAGCGAAGTCGAAAACAACCCTGGCCAAACGACGCTTATTTTGACTCCACGAACGGATCTTGTTTCTCAGATCGCCAACGAATTTAAGCAATACGCGCCTGGAATTTCTGTAGCTAACAGTGTCGACAGCAATGCGTCTTTTGCGACTTTTGCGTCTCAATCGTTAAATCGAAATCAAGTCATTGTAGGAACCTTGCAAGGCTTCCAAGCAGCCCATAAGGACAAGAAAACCGGCTTCCTCAAAAACGTAAACAAGATTATTTTTGATGAAGCGCATTATCTGTTCTCAAAGTTCCGATCGGACATGATTGAAGAGATCAAGCAGAAATACCCAGAGCTGCAGATATCGTTCTTCACCGCAACGCCAACGGGAAGAAAGAACGCTAAAAGCGGCATCTATTCGGTTTATCAGCTCAGCGGAGAACCTGTTAGCGGGCCTCACCATGTGAAGCCTCTGGCGATTAAGGATGCCATTGATGCCAAGGTGAATACCCCCTTTCAGGTCGCGTATGTGAATGGGCTTCAGACCGAGCTGCAAACATCGGACAAAACAGACTTCCTCGTTGAGAAAACCCAAACCACTATTTCAGTTGAAAAGCATCACGCTGTGGTTCTCGATATCTACCAAAACGGAATCATGGACAACAACCTTGCGATACGTAAGCCTATCGCTGGACGTTACGGGATCGTGTTCTGCGCTGGCATTAAGCATGCTGAAGAACTGACTGACTATTTAAATGAGCACGGTTCAGGCATAAAAGCCCACAAGCAAGCCTACGAAAAGGCTATTTATGAGTATTTTAAGGGCGAAATAGAAAGAGCGAAGCAATTTCTCAAACTCTATCCGTATGTTTTTGCAGATCTCGTGCACTCCGAACTGAAGGACCAAGATGTAAAATCCAGACTCCTACGTAACCGCCTTGGTGGATCGACGCTGCTCAGTGGCGCCGACAAACTGATCGAAGGTTACGACAACCCCAAAATCAGCCTCGCGTTACTCATGAACCCGGTTATTAAGGCGATTTCTAAATCGTTGCAGTCCATCGGTCGTGGCGAACGCCTTGATCCGAATGATCCTTACAAGGTTACACTCGCTATCGAATTTCTGTGGGACAAACGACAGGTTCTGCTCTCTTCACCACAAATATTGGGCACGATGAATCACGGAACCGCGCCATGGACGATCGAGTTCGAACAGCATGTGAATGGTATACCGCCATATAGTATCGAGACTGTTGAAGCAAAAACGGGAACTTTGGAACTCATCAAGAATAAGCGAAGAGAGCCGACCAAGAAGCCTCCGGAAGATAACCGTCAAACCAAACGTGTGCGCCTAATTCCGGAAGCGGAGGAGCAAGAAAACGAAAGGCTGCAAGAAGAGTTGCACCATTTGGTCAACCAACTTCACAACTATGCACAAACTTTGAGTTCATACACACTCAAACCACAGGCAGAGTCTCTAGAGATGGATGTTGAGGGCGAAAAAGAGTGGACCGAGACCTTGGGTGACATTGTTCCGAATATCAACGTTATCGACTGGGACAAAGACAATGGTGAAATGCAAGTGGAGAGCAATGCTGAATCCGAGCCAAAATCTGGCTCATCGATGATTTTCGATGAAGCATCTTCACCGAGTGTTTCTGCTGAGTTTGAAATGGATGCTGACAAGGCCATCTCAGGAGTCAATGACTTCTTCGCAGATCAGCGACCCACAAAAAAGACGAAGAAAAGCAATTCGGGCAAATCCTCTTCTCGTTCGCCCTCCCCATCACCATCTGAAACAACCAAGAGTGTTCCAAACGATGCGCTGCGTTCATTGATCGCCAAGGCAAAGTTGGCCGTTGCAAAAGCTCAAACCTTCTTAACAGGTTGCCAAATGGAGGGTTGCTCATCAAAAGACCAGCTTCTCGAGATTTCGTCTGAAGTGTCTGATGCATTGGGAACAATTTCGAACAACTTGGATCCTACACCGAGTATGCGCGTTCAAGCTACTGCCGATATTCAACCCGCTGCCCAGTCGTA
>Ga0207641_10005711_pt1 | contig 10578 bp, 10 predicted proteins | sample KBSSwiS62_FD_184306 | JGI IMG/M metagenome (GOLD analysis project Ga0207641, IMG submission 184306) | Switchgrass rhizosphere microbial communities from Kellogg Biological Station, Michigan, USA - KBS Switchgrass S6-2 (SPAdes) (version 2) | ecosystem: Host-associated > Plants > Roots >... | reverse complement strand
CAGCGCATCGAGCGAAACGACGAAGGGCAGTGCCAGGACGAGCAGGACGAGAAAGCCGACGACGGCGGCGGCAATGATCGACAGGCGGCGGACGGTCGGTGACATGGGATTCTGACGAGCAAGTTTCCCGCCAATCCAGAGGATGTCACGTCCAGGCCCGCACGGAAGTGGAGCCGATCGGGCGCTGTTACGACTCGGACCGACGGGATGCCGGAAGGGGCGAGATTGCGCTGGCCAGCGCCTTTTCCAGGAACCGCCGCTCCGCGTCGTTCGTGACGAGCGCCAGGGCGCGGCGGTAGGCGTCGGCGGCTTCTTCGCGGCGGCCGAGGCGGGCGAGAAGGCGGCCGCGGGCGGCCGGAAGCAGGTGGTAGGTCGCAAGCTCGCCGCGGCGTTCGAGCTCGTCGAGCAGGCGCAGGCCGGCCTCCGGTCCGTACGCTTCGGCGACGGCCGCGGCGCGGTTCAACTCGACCACGGGCGACGGCTGGCGCGCCAGCAGTTCCCGGTAGAGCTCGACGATCTGCGGCCAGTCGGTATCCTGCGGCCGCGCGGCCTCGGCGTGGATGGCGGCGATTGCGGCCTGAAGGGCGTAGACGCTGCCGCCTTTCAGCGCGGATTCCGTCAGCGCGATGCCCTCGCGGATCGCGTCGCGATTCCAGAGGCGGCGGTCCTGGTCCTCGAGGCGCACGAGCTCGCCCCCCGGCGTCACGCGCGCGGGGCGCCGCGAATCGTGGAGGAGCATCAGCGCGAGCAGTCCGCGCGCCTCCGCGCTTTTCGGCACGAGCTCGGTGACGAGACGGGCGAGGCGGATCGCTTCGGCACACAGCTCGCCGCGCAGAAGGTCCGTGCCGGACGTCGAGGCATAGCCCTCGTTGAAGACGAGGTACAGGACGGCCAGAACGGCGTCGAGCCGCTCGGCGAGCTGCTCGTCGGGCGGCACGCGGTAGGGGATCCGGGCCTGACGGATCTTCTGCTTGGCCCGCACCAGCCGTTGCGCCATGGTCGGGACCGGAAGCAGGAACGCCCGCGCGATCTCCTCGGTCGTCAGGCCGCCGAGCGTGCGCAGCGTGAGCGCGACCTGCGCCTCGACGGCGAGCGCGGGGTGGCAGCAGGTGAAGATGAGGCGCAGGCGGTCGTCGGCGACCTGGGTTTCCGACGGGTCCGCGAAATCCGGGGGCGCGTTCTCCGCGAGCGCCGCCCAGTGGGCGAGCTCGTCCTGCTTCTCGCGGAAGCGCGCGTCGCGCCGGAGGCGATCGATCGCCTTGTGGCGCGCGGTCGAGACGAGCCAGGCCCGCGGGTTGTCCGGCATCGCGCTGCCGGGCCACTGCTCGATGGCCGCGGCGAACGCGTCGTGCATGACCTCCTCGGCGAGGTCGAAGTCGCCCACGAGCCGGATGAGCGTCGCGAGGATGCGGCCCGACTCGGCGCGGTAGAGGGTTTCGATGGACATGGGATCGCCCCGGCGAGGTTACTCGACCGGGGCGACCTCCGCACCGTGTCGATCAGCCACCCATCTCCATGATCGGCCGCACCTCGATCGAGCCCATCCTCGCTCCCGGGATGCGCGCGGCGATCGCCGTGGCCTCGTCGAGGTCTTTCGCCTTCACGATGTAGTAACCGCCGAGCTGCTCGCGCGTCTCGGCGAACGGGCCGTCGGTCGTGACGGTCTTGCCGTTCTGCACGCGCACGGTCGTGGCGGTCGTCGACGCCTCGAGCGGGTCGCCCTTTTCGTAGTGCCCGCTCTTGCGGATCGCCTCGGTGAACGCCCCGTATTCGGCGAACATCTGGCCCCGCTCCTTCTCGGAGAGGGCGGCCCAGTCGGACTCCTTGCTGTAGATCAGAAGCATGTAGCGCATGGTCGAAGCCTCCTTTTCACCTTAGAGTCGAACGGCCCGGCCCGGAATCGACAGCCCGGGAAAGTCATTCTCCGATGCGGAGGGCTTCGTCGAGGGTCGCCACGAAATTGGCGCGCCCGTATTGCTCCAGCCGCCCGGCCCGCTCGAGCGCCGCCCGGGGCTGGGACTGTATGCCGGCGATCACGAACCGGATTCCCTGGTGCGAAAAGGACCGGTAGAGGTCGTCGAGGACCCGGATCCCGGAGGCGTCGATGACCGGGACGTTGCGCATGCGCAGGACGAAGACGCGGGGCTTCTTCGTGACGAAGTGGAGGACGTCCTTGATCTTGTCGGCGGCGCCGAAGAAGAACGGGCCGTTGATCTCGTAGACCTCGACGCCCTCCGGGATCGTGCGCCGCGCGACCCCCTCGGCGTCCCGGGCCATCGTGCCGTCCGGCGCGTCGCCGAGGTCCCCGGTGATCGCCGCGACGTTCGTGGCGTCGGCCATGCGCTTGATGAACAGGAACGCGGCGAGGACGACGCCGACCTGGACGGCGACCGTGAGGTCGATGACGACCGTCAGGAAGAAGGTCGTCAGCAGCACCGCGACGTCGCTCTTGGGCGTCCCGAACAGCGTGGCGAACGCCCGCCACTCGCTCATGTGGTACGCGACGACGGTCAGCACGGCCGCCAGCGTCGCGAGCGGGATGAAGCGCGCCCACTTGCCGAGAAAGACCAGCACCAGTAGCACGGTGACGGCATGGATCATTCCGGCCACCGGCGTACGGCCGCCGTTCTTGACGTTCGTCGCCGTGCGGGCGATGGCGCCCGTGGCCGGGATGCCGCCGAAGAGGCCGGCGGCGATGTTCGCGATGCCCTGGCCAACGAGCTCGACGTTGGACTTGTGGCGGCTGCCGATCATCCCGTCGGCCACGACGGCGGAGAGCAGCGACTCGATGGCCGCGAGCAGCGCCACCGTCACGGCGGAAGGGAACAACTCCCGCACGCGGTCGAGCGAAACGGCGGGCAGGCTCGGGGCGGGGATCGAGGCGTGGATCTCGCCGAACCGCGAGCCGATCGTCTCGACCGGAAGCCCGAGGGCGGCGACCACCGCGGAGGCCGCGAGGATCGCGACGATCGGCGCGGGGACCCGGCGCGAGACCTTCGGCCAGAGCAGCAGGATCAGGAACGAGCCGGCGGTGACGGCCATCGGGGGCAGGGAAGCCGAGGCCAGATGCGCCCCGTAGGCCTGCCATTTCGCCAGGAAGTGCGAGGGAACCGCCCCCATACGCAGCCCGAGCAGGTCCTTGATCTGGGACGAGAAGATGATGACGGCGATCCCGCTCGTGAACCCGGTCACGACGGGATACGGGATGAACTTGATCGCGCCGCCGAAGCGGGCGAGGCCGAAGACGATCAGCATGCCGCCCGCGAGCAGCGTGACGATCGTCAGCCCCTCCAGTCCGTACCGCGTGACGATGCCGTAGACGATGACGACGAAGGCGCCCGTCGGCCCGCCGATCTGGACGCGGCTGCCGCCGAGCAGCGAGATCAGGAACCCGGCCACGGCGGCGGTGACCAGGCCCTTCTCCGGCGACACCCCGGAGGCGATCGCGAAGGCGATCGCCAGCGGGATCGCGACGATCCCGACGACGACGCCGGCCTGCAGGTCCGCGAGGAGCTGGGCGCGGCTGTATCCGCGCAGGATGGTGAAGGTCTTGGGAAGCCAGGTCGAAGGCACGGACGGATGTTACAGGTCGCGGGCTCAGGAACCCGAGCGAGGCGACTTGCGGCGGTCGAGGTCGCGGATCTTCGCGACGAGGGCCGCGATGGAGATCCCGATGAGCAAGAGCGCCACCACGAGGCCCTTGCGCCGGAAATCCCGCTCGTGTCGGATGAGGGCCGCTTGCGCCTGGGCGGTGCGCGCGATCGTGAGCCCGCCCGCCGCGGTCTGCTGCACCGCGTAGGGTTGGAACAGGTGGACGTCGGCCCGGGCCTTCGTGAGCGCTTCGTCGGCCCGCGAGAGGTCGAACTGGGCCCGGGCGACGAGCATCCCGGCCTCGGCCTCGCGCTGGAGCGCGCCTTTTGCGGCGAGGATCTGCTTTTCGAGCGTGAGGATGTCCTCGCGCATGGCCGCCGCCGAGCGAGCCCCCTCCGTGCCTGCTTCGTGGCAGTCGACACACTTGCCGTCCTTGCCCGTCGAGAGGTACGCGTCGGTGGGCGCCACGATGGCGTGGTTCTCGTGGCACGTGACGCAGCCCGGCAGGCCCAGCTCGGCGAACGCCTCCCAGTGCGGGCTCGCCTTGAACTGCTCGGCGAAGACCGTGTGGCAGGTCCCGCAGACGTTCGCAACGGAGCCGACCTGCGGGGGCGCCGCGCCGTGGTTGCCGTGGCACGAGTTACATGTGGGCGAGGAGAGGTCGCCCTTTTTCATGAGCGCCTCGAAGTGCACGCTCTTCTGGTACTTCGCGTAGACGTCGGAGGGCAGCTTGTGGGCCGCCATCAGCGTCGCGTCGCCGTGGCAGCGGTTGCAGGTCTCGGCGACGCGCGTGGGGTAGACCGGCGACCGGACGTCCTTGACGGGAAGGATGCCGTGGGCGCCATGGCAGCTGATGCACGTCGCGACGCTCTCGTCGCCGCGCAGGAGCGCCTTGCCGTGGCCGCTCGTGCGGTACTCGGCGAGCTGGTCCACGCGCTCGGAGGGATTGAAGTGCTTCATGGCGGCGGCGTCGGAATGGCACGACGCACACAGGGCCGGGATGTCTTTCGGCGACGGCTTGCCGCGAAACCCCTTCTTCGGATCGTGGGCGACGTCCTGGTCTTCGGCGCGCGGGTCGCCGCCGTGGCAGGAAGCGCACGTGAAGCCCGAGCGCGCGTGGATGTCGGCGGCGAAGAGCTTCGCAGGCGGGCTCACGCGCGCGTCGTCGAGCGCGAGGTGGCAGTCGACGCACCCGATCGAAGCGACGGCCTTCGAGGGGGGCGTGGGCGTCGGCGGCCCGGCGGGCGCCGCGAGGGCTCCGGAAAAGAGGACGGCGAAGGGGACCGCAAAGACGGCCAGCCGGCGCGTCACGGCTTGACCTGGCCCGGCGGCGGCAACAATGCGAGGAACGTCAGGACGAGCGCGCCCGCGAGCGCGACGAGCGCCAGTCGATTCCACCAGGGCGAAGGCTGCCCGCGGGACGCCCCGCGGTCGAGGACGGGGACGAGGACGAGGATCGCGGCCAGGGCGCCGAAGAAGAGGATGCCGAGCAATTCGCCCGGGATGCCCGCGATCTCCGCGGGCAGGTACTTGAGGAACTGGAACATCGAGAGGAAGTACCACTCGGGACGGATGCCGGCCGGCGCCGGCGCGAAGGGCTCCGCCTTCTGGCCGAGCTCCCACGGCAGGAATGCCGCGAGCCCCGCGAGCAGGCCCACGGCGATCAGCCAGCCCACCATGTCGCGCAGGAGGAAATCGGGAACGAACTTCATCGTCCGCGGCTTCGTCCCTTCGACCGAGAGCGGCACGCTCATGCCCTTCTGCTGGACGAGGACGAGGTGCACGCCGAGCAGCAGCGTCGTGATCGCGGGCAGGATCGCGACGTGGATCCCGTAGAAGCGCGAGACCGTGGCGCCGGTGACGTCGGAGCCTCCGCGTAGGATCCGCGACAACAGCAGCCCGATTCCCGGGATCTGCGCCGGCACGTCGGTGCCGACCTTCGTCGCGAAAAAGGCCAGCGTGTTCCAGGGCAACAGGTAGCCCGAGAAGCCGAAACCGAGCGCGAGAAAGAGCAGCAGGACTCCCGAGATCCAGGTCATCTCGCGCGGCGCGCGGTACGCCTTCAGGAAGAAGACGGAGGCCATGTGCAGGATGACGACGCCCACGAAGAGATTGGCGCCCCACGAGTGAATCGAGCGGATGAGCCAGCCGAAGGGGACCTCGGCCATGATGTATTGCACGCTCTCGAAGGCTTCCGCGGCGCTCGGCCGGTAGTAGAGCAGCAGCAGGATTCCCGTGGCCACCTGGACGAGGAACAGGAAGAGCGCCATCCCGCCGAGGTAGTAGAGCAGCGTGTAGCGGTGGACCGGCACTTCCTTCTTCGCCGCGAGGTGGGCGATCCCGTCCCACCCGATCCGATCCCTCAACCAGGCCGCCGGGGACAGGCGCGCGGCCGCGGCGCGGCGCTCAGGCCCGTCGGATGACAATCTTCTCCCCTCGCACCGCGACGTCCAGCTTCGTGAGCGGCCTCGGCGGAGGCCCCGAGATGTTGGTGCCGTTGGCGTCGTACACGCCGTTGTGACAGGCGCACCAGATGTCGCTGCGGTCTCCCCGGAACTGGACGGTGCAGGCCAGGTGCGTGCACGTGGCGCTCAGCGCCTTCAGCTCGCCGGCGGCCGTGCGAAAAAGGATCACGGGCTTGCCGGCGAACGGGACGATCCGGCCCGAGTTGGGCAGGATGTCCGAGGCCTTCACGTCGAGCTCGATCTCCGAGAGCGAGGGCTCGGAGGAGACGGGCGGGACGACGTAGCGCAGGATCGGATAGAGAAACGAGACGAGGCTCGCGCCGAGGCTCGTGCCCAGCAGGTACGTGAGCCACCGACGCCGGGAGTGTTCCTGGTCAGCGGTGTCCATCAAGTTCGGCCTAGCCTATTCCCTCAGGGCAGAAGCGGGTTGATGCGTATGCATCAGACCGGCCGACGCCAGGCGCCGGAAGTCGCTCGCCGGGCGGTCGAGGACGGCGCTCGTTCTCTCGCTGCGCCACTGCGAAAATGATGCAAATGGTTCACGACGCCGCAGCCGGATTGGTGAATCGTTGGATCGTGAGATTCGATTCCTTGGAAAGGAGGACCTATGAACCTCATGCGTTATGAACCAGCCCGTGTCCCGTACTTCCGTGAGATGGAGGAAGTGTCCGAGAGGCTCAATCGCCTCTTTGGCACCTGGAGCCGTCCCAACGGCAAGGAGACCCTGACCGTCGCCGACTGGGCGCCCATGGTCGACATCCAGGAGACGGATCAGGAATACCTGGTGAAGGCGGAGCTTCCCGAGATCAAGAAAGAGGACGTGAAGGTGACAGTCGAGAACGGCGTGCTCGCCATCGAGGGGGAGCGCAAACAGGAGAAGGAAGAGAAGGGAAAGAGATTCCATCGGATCGAGCGCTCTTACGGCACGTTCCTGCGCACCTTCGCGGTCCCGACCGATGCGGACCCGACGAAAGTGGCGGCGGACTTCAAAGACGGCATCCTCCGGGTGCATCTGCCCAAAGCAGAGAAGTCGCGGCCCAAGGCCATCGAAGTCAAGGTCGCCTCGTAGTACCGCATCGGAATGAGAGCCGCTCCGCAATGGAGCGGCACCCCACGCGGCCGGCCTCACGGGTCGGCCGCTTTCTTCTTGGCGACTAGGAAGTGCTGGTCGAGGCGCGCTCGCCCTGGAAACCCGGAAAGCGCTCGCGCATCGAGTTCGAAAGGTGGCACCGCCAGCAGACGCGTTGATGCGTGTCCAGGACCTGCCCGATCTGCTCGGGGGAAATGTCTTCCCATTCGACCGTCTTTCGGTCCGGGGTCAAGAGGGCCGGTTTGTGCTCGAGCCAGTGGATCTCGCCGATGGCCTTGCCGCAGAGCTCGCACCACGCGGCGCGGTACCACTCGACGAGCATCGTGCGCACGACGCACTCCGCCGGGGCTTCTTCGACCTGCGCGAGACAGGTCTGGCCGCACTGCTTTTGCTCGGGCCACCGCGAGCAGGCGGCGAGCCGCAGGTCCGGCTCGCCGATGCTGCTCGAGGCCATGATGTGGGCAAGATCCACGCGCACGGCCGCCGGGGAGTCCGTCTTGGGACAGGTCACGACGCGCGTGCCGCGGTACTTGAAGCGGGCGCGGCCAGCCACCCAGAGCAGGGGCGGGATCGAAAGGACGAGAAGGATCAGGACGACCTGGAGCAACGTCATGAGTCACCCCTCAGGGAGACCGCATCAGTCCAGGTAACGGCCACGAGTTCACTTCTTGTTGCCGGGGTAATCCTTGAGCCACGCCCCGTCGACCGCCTTGGCGCCCCGCTTTTCCTTCTCCGCGACGAGCCACTTGCCCACGTCGTTGTGGTCGTGCATGCCCGCGTCCTTCTTGGGGAGCTTGTCGACGTGGCAGTACTGGCAGGTCTTTGCGTCGATGCCGGCCGCCTTGGCCTGTTTCTGGATGTCGAGCGTTGCGGAAGAAGTTGCGCTGAATGCGATCCAGCCGCACCAAACGAGACCGGTGACCATCGCGGCGAGTCGGGATCCACGGTTCTTCATCGATGACCCTCCTCCTGTTTGGGAAATTGTCAGCTCAAGGACGCCAGTGAAGACCGACGTAGTACCGGTTGCCGTTGTAGTTCGCGAGCGGACCGGCCTGGTCGAAGGCGATGCGCTCGTTGTACTTGTCGTCGAGCCACTCGAAGTCGGCGCCGAGGTTCTTCAGGAAGAACCACTCCGCCAGGACGCGAACGCGGTCGACCGTGAAGGGAATGGAGCCGTTGTTGTTCATCCAGAGGTACGCCGCGTCGAGGGAGAAACTCTCCCAGACGAAGTGGGCGCCGCCCTCCCAGTTGTGCCCGAACTCCTGCTGCTCGGTGGGGACGATGTCGAAGTCCTGCGGGACCCGGATGAGGATCTGGCGGTGCGTCAGGAACTCGCCGCCCGCGCCGCGCAGGGTGAGCATGTTCTTGAAGAGCGTCACTTCGACGTCGGCCTGGAACTCGCGGACCTTCGTGTTGTAGCCGATCTGGACGATGTCGTCGGAGGCATGGGTCTCGCGGAAGAACGCGCCGATCTTCAGGAAGTCCTTGAAGTTCCAGACGCCGCGGACGTTGTAGCGATCGCGGTCGAGGTAGTCGGTCCGGAAGATCGGGGCGTCGGCGGCATCGTGGTGGTAGTCGGCCGTGAGCGTCAGGCCCCACTTCGAAAACGCCGCGCCGCCGCCGTAGGTGTTGACGCGCCGATCGAAGCGGCCGCCCTGGCCCCCGGGGACGACGATCTCTTCGGCGTCGGGCGTTGCGTCGACGCTCTGCTGGGCCTGAGACCAGCCGGCGTTGACGGAGAAGGGTCCGAGCGAGCGCGCCGTCACGCGCGCGTCGTAGACGCGGGTCGTGTCGTCGATGACCGTCCGGGCGTTGATCTCTCGCAGCAGGTCGCCGGTGCTCTGGCCCGCGTACGTCACCGTGTCGAGGAAGAGCGTCGAGATCAGGGCCTGCCCGTCCAGGACGCGCTTGTTCTCGACCCAGCCGCCGGCGAGGTCGACGTTCGGGGCGAGCATCACCTCGGCGCGGGCCGAGGCGCGCCAGTAGTCGGTGCGCGACCGCGAGCTGACCGTTTCCCCGAGGCCGGCGAAGAAGCGCGCGATCTCGAAGGAGACGAACTTGCCGGCGTCGGCCTCGACGTAGCTCGTCTCGTTGCTGCCGTCGGCCTTGACGTAGTTGCCGATGAACCGCAGGCGCCCGAACAGGCTGGCCGTGATCCAGGCGTTGGTGACCGGCGTGTTGATCTTGTTGTTCTGCGTGCCGACGATCGCGTCGGCGTTCTGCGTCTGCCCGAGCACCGGCGTCGTGACGTTGCCCGCGTCGGCGCCGGGCGCCAGCGTGGTGACGTCTTTCCAGTCGTACATGCGCCAGCCCTGCGTGAAGCCGGCCTGGACGCCGTCGCAGAGGAACACGAGCCCGACGCGGTACAGCTGGTCGATCGACTGGACGCGCTGGTCGAGGAGGTATTCGTTCTGGCCGAGGTGGTACGTCGTGGTTCCGGGCCCCTGGTAGACGTTGCGCGTGTAGCCGAGCAGCGGGCTGATGATCTTTCCGGGCAGCAGCTCGAGGGTCGCGTCGTAGATGTTGCGCGTACGGTTCCAGGTCTGTTGGCCGGGAACGATCCCGTCGGAGAGAAACGGATTGGCGAAGGCCGGAAGCGCGCTGTAGAGATCCGTGTCGCGCCAGCTGAACGTCAGCTTGAAGACGTCCGAGCGGATCGCCTGCAGGCGGAACTGGCCGGCCGGGCCCGCGCCGATGTCCGTGCCGTCCACGTGGAGCGAATCGAAGAAGCCGAGGGGGCTCTGCGACGTGTAGTCGAGGGAGCGCAGGAGCAGTCCGGGGCGGTCGTTGATCTGCGTCCGGTACATCTGGTCGTTTCCGGTCACGTCGACAAACCGGTAGCCGAGCTCGACGTCCACCGGGAAGGCCGACTGCGCGCGCAGACCGGCTGCAGAGAGGAGTCCGGCTGCAAGCAGGAGCGCTCTTCGCATCTTCATCATTTCAAGAGCTGCGGCGACAGGTTCGAGCCGTGCACCGCGACATGGCACGTCGTGCAGTTGCGGTAGCGCGGCTGGGTCAGGTCGTGGAACGACGGCGGCTGCGAGCCGTAGGTCTTCGGCCCGCCGGTCTGCGAATGGCAGGAAAGACAGAGCTGATCCACGCGCGCCCACTGCAGCATGTTCGGGTTGTTGGAGCCGTGGGGCTGGTGGCAGGAAAGACAGTCCCCGCCCGAGCCCGTCACGTGCTGGAAGACGAAGGGCCCGCGCAGGTCCGCATGACACGAAAGGCAGGGCAGCTCGCCCTGGACCGTCATCTTCACCGGCTCGCCGGCGCGCGCGTGCGGGTCGTGGCAGTCGAGGCACGTCATGCCGCCGCGGTCGAGACGGTGCGCGTACGGCTTGTTCTGGAACGACGCCGTCTCGGGCAGGTGGCAGGTGGCGCAGAGCTTGCCGGGTTCGCTGGCGAGCAGGTGCGTGCTCTTCGGGGCCGGCT
>Ga0207641_10005705_pt1 | contig 10590 bp, 6 predicted proteins | sample KBSSwiS62_FD_184306 | JGI IMG/M metagenome (GOLD analysis project Ga0207641, IMG submission 184306) | Switchgrass rhizosphere microbial communities from Kellogg Biological Station, Michigan, USA - KBS Switchgrass S6-2 (SPAdes) (version 2) | ecosystem: Host-associated > Plants > Roots >... | reverse complement strand
GCCACCATCGATGCCGATGGCGGTTTCCTCGCCGAACAACCCGGAACATATATCGTCACGGGCACGAGCGGGAATCTCTCCTCGAGCACTGCGATCGTCGTCACGCCGCGCAATCTCGAACGCGAGCTGGAGCTCGTTGGCCGCGCGCCGATGAAAGAATTTGAGGGTGCGGAGCAATGGATCATCGGCAACTATGCTTACTACTCCACGATTGCCGATCGATTCTTCGTCTATGACATCTCCGATCCGGCAAATCCGAAACTGACCGACACGATCAAAGTCGACGCGCGCATCGTCAACGACATCTCGACCACGGCCGATGGAAAGATTCTTGTGATCTCACGCGAAGGCGCGTCGAATCGAAAGAATGGAATTGCTTTCTACGACACGTCCGATCCGGCCCATCCGAAGTTGATCTCCGAATACACCGCAACTGTCACGGGCGGCGTTCATAGTGCATTCGTCGATAAACACTATGTCTACCTCACCGACGATGCGACGGGGTCGCTGCGAGTGATTGATTTTGCGGACGTGAAGAATCCGAAAGAAGTCGCTCGCTGGCAGACCGAAGGTCAGTTTGTTGCAACGATCACGACGAAGGGAGGCGATCAGATAGCCGGACGTTACATTCACGATGTCCAGGTTAAAGATGGTCTGGCGTATCTCGCTTACTGGCACGATGGCCTGGTGATTCTTGATGTTGGCGCCGGCATGAAGGGTGGAAGTCCGGAGCGACCGCAGCTCGTGAGTCAGTTGCGTTTCAATCACAACGAGCTCTATGGAAACGGCTGGCTCGCCGGTACGCATTCAGTTTATCGCTATCGCAATTACGTGTTTATCGGAGACGAAGTGTTTCCGGCAATCTTCGACACCAAGTCGCCGAAGCGCACTCCCGTGCGCGGCATCGTTCATGTTGTGGACGTCGCAGATATCAACCAGCCACGCAAAGTCGCGGAGTATCCGGTGCCTGAAGGCGGCGCGCACAACATGTGGGTCGAGAATGACGTGATGTACATTGGGTATTACAGCGGTGGCGGGCGCGTGGTGGATGTGTCAGGCGAACTGCGTGGCGATCTTTACCGGCAGGGTCGAGAGATTGCGCGCATTTGGACCGGCGATCCCAATGGCTTTCATCCGAACCTCCCATTCACGTGGGGTGCGCAGCCACACAACGGATTGATCTATTTCAACGACATCAACTCCGGCATCTGGATCATGAAGTTGGGCGAGAAAATCGACAAAGGCTCAACCACCGCGCCCGGGCAGTAACAGTCCAGGCTATGTGTCTTTGGATAGTTCTTTAAGTTTTTCGAAGAACCGGGATCTGCTAAGTCCGGAGAGTTTAATTGCAGATTCCCTGTTACCGTTCGTATATGCCAGCAAAGCACGGAAGTAAGTAGATTCCACCCGGCGTTGTAAATCACGCCAGTTATCAACTGCAGGGTCAAATTGTATCCCGGTTTGCTTTACACTCGGCCGTGGCTTGCTTAGTGAATCCTGCAATATCAATGAATTGATGTAACCGGACGAGTCCGAATACGCAGCGCCCTTCCTAATGACAGCTCGCAATTCGCGGACGTTGCCTGGCCAATCATATTGAAACAGACAATCGGTACTCGTCGCGGAAATCTGATTGCTGGTTTCGTAATCATTGTTGTACTCGCTTACAAAGTGAGCGGCGAGAAGAGGGATATCCGGTTTGCGATCACGCAGCGGTGGAAGCTCAAGGGTAAAGCCACGTATTCGTTCATAAAGATCGGCGCGAAATCTGCCCTCATGACATGCTGTTTGCAGATCGCGATTGGTCGCCAGAATTATGCGCGCATGAATCGGGTCAAAGTGATTGGCGCCGACTTTTCTGACGGTGTGGTCTTCAAGCATGCGCAACAATTTGGCCTGCGACTGCAAATCGAGATCCCCAATCTCGTCGAGGAACACTGTACCCGCCCCCGCTGAGACAATTAGACCAGTACGAGTCTTGTCAGCTCCGCTGAATGCTCCCTTTACATGGCCGAACAACTCACTACTGATGAGGTTCGGATCCAGTTCGGGAGCATTAATCGGCACGTATGGTCCCTTGCGACCACTCCGATTGTGCAATTCTCTAGCAACCAGCTCTTTACCGGTACCAGTCTCTCCGATGATCAGAATTGTTTCGGATAACGGCGCGAGTAGTTCTATTTGGGAATAGAGTTCGCGTGCTTTTTTAGTGGCGCCGCGCAACGCTCCGCATCCGTTGGGGAGAAGCTCATTTTGTAGCGCCAGGTGTGCAAATATACGTTCACCGATATGTTGAGGATGCCACGATTCGGGAGATACGATCTCAGAGGCTCCTAACTCCGACAACATCTCGTGAGTAGAAGTTGTGATAGGAGGCGCACAAATAAGTAGATCTGTTTGCTTGGGGATAAGACCGCGAAGTTGCTCAGCCTGCTCACCGATATTTACGGCGCCGGTCTCATTAGTAACCAGCACTACGTTCTTTATACTGGCGCCAGAATCAAGTTCAGTCAGTTGCGACGTGAGGGTGAAGGATGATACGTCCAAACCTTCATGACGCAAGACGGCCTCGATGGCAGGCAGAAACACTTTCTCAGAAGCAAACAGCGCAATCATGCTATTCAGTCACTCGACCAAAAAGCCTTTGGCAGAGCTTTAGAGTCCCCTATGCTCAAGACATCGTGCCCATCAAGGAAAGCATTAAGAATCGCAGTTCGCTCGCCATTAAATTTCAACGCTGCCTCAACCACTCTTTTCGTCAATTCCGCGCAAACCCGCTGATTTACGGCTTCCTCAAAACCAATCGCGACTCCGACACCCGCTTCTGCAAACTGCTGAGCAACGGGTTTGGAATAACATGAGGAGAATAAAACCAACGGCAAGGTTGATTTGTAATCCGCAAAACCTTTGATCCAATCGCCGGCACTCTTAAAGACTTCATCCCGAGACTGCTGAAGTCCTTTTTGGAGGTCGCCATGACCGATATGTATCCAAGCCAGCAGATGCTCGAATCGCTTAACGATGGCAGCCAGTTTAACAGATTCTATCGCGGGGTAGATTTCAATCTGTACGTTCGCGGGTAGATCGCCAATCAACTCCCAGGTGTCTGTGGCAGCGGTAAGACAGTCGTCACGCTTACCAGACAGGTAGGAATGAGTAATCAAAAGTTGAGGATTATAGGATTTGAATCTAGAATTGATAATACGAACCGGAGTTCCTTCGTTTCCCATCAATCTCGCATCTATGATTGGAGAAATGTCCAAGACCGATTCATTGAGTTTTTCCAGAAAATAGAAAAGTTCTGCGGTGCCATGAAACCGCACTACCTCATGACCTTCTTCTCTACAGAACCGCTCCAGTTCGGGAGGTGGTTCATCCAAGCTATCTACTAATCCTATAATCAACTTGTCAGCATCAAGATCTTTCACCATTTGCTTGAGCTGAGAAAGATAGTCATCTCTCAGAAATCGCCAGACGAAGAGGCAACTGCGGCCTTTGAGCTCACTCGGCGATGAAATCAGGTGCGGCTCCAGCAACCTCTCTTCTTCCGTGGTTAGTATTTCCGAGTCTTCCAGTAAACACTTCCACGGTTGGTATTTTCGACAACGCGCGAGCTTTACCATTCGCTCACGTGAGCGTGATGCCGCTTCCGTATAGTTGCTGTTAGTCTTAACCGACCATTCAAGAATATCGGTGATCTTGTTCTGTAGCAGGCCTTCGATCCAGCGATATGGCCCCGGCTGTTCGGGATCGAGCACCACCGGTTGCCACTCTCTGTCGACCACAAAATAAAGGTTGGCGCCCCACATGGCTTGATGCGCTTGTTGAATTAAGCGACGCAGGAAAGGCAAGCCATAGCCTCCGGCCAGCCGTTCCTGATCGAGGCAGAAAAACACCTCCATCGGCTCATCCTTGCCCAGCAGAATCTGACGGGGCCAGAGGGTGGTGGCCTCTTTCCATTTTTCTATATTAGGTGAGGAATGCTCTCTTTCCATCCAGGGATCCATAGCAAACCCGCGGACCCCTTGTTGCGAAATGACGACGAGGATTTCTTCCTGGTTGTCTGCCACGTTGTCTGCTCCTTGATCGTTGGGTTTAACGATAGGAGACAGGACTTAAAAGCTTATCCTGCTGACGCGGCCAAACTCTTTCTGTCCTCATTGGGAAAAGTAAATACAAAACAATGACCGTGCTCGCTCTTTAGTTCGTCCGTGCAGTCTTCGAGCGAACCGTGATTTTTCACAGTGAGGAGTGTCTTAGCCAGATAGAGGGGCAAATAGAGCCCAGGCTGCGTGTCTCCTTGGTTTTTGGTATTAGCCGAGGTGGTCGTTCCCTGGGTGAAAGGTTCGAACAACCTCCTTCTGATTTGGCCGCCTAAGCGGCGGCTGTGGTCTTTAAAGCTAATCGCAGCATGGCCCCGCTCATTTCCATAGACAACTTCAACAGCCCTTGGGGCTCCGGAAGGAATTTTATCCTGACGCTGCGCCAACCACTCTAACATACGCAATGCAGCAACTAAAAGGTCTCGTCGGGGGATGGTGAGCTCCAAATCCGGGCCACTCTGGCGCAATTCGAGTGTGTTGCCGCGACTTTTAATCATGTCCCATGCTTCGTTAATCACCTCATCAGCCGAAGTTTTTTTCCCATCTCCGATATCCGTTTCGGTACGTGAAGCTTCAATCAGTCGCGAAAACTCAATGCCCGTGCGGCGAAGATCATCGGCCAATCTTTTCAATCTGCGAAAGCACGCATTGTTGGCTTCGATTTCTCTCTCCTCCAGCGATTCTGCCAATGCGTTGATCTGGGTCTCGCCAACGTACAAGCAAAACTCTGATGTATGCTTTAGTTTTGTATTCTCTATAATGGCCTTGACATGCGCCAAATACTTAAACTGTTTGACTATTGGCTCAGGCAATTCGCGAATAAGATTCCTGGCAAAGTGCAGCGGATCTTTTTCTTCCCAAAAGTAATCGTCAAGCGGCGCCGAGAGAATGCCGATCGAGAGGCGTTGATCATCTTCTTCAAACAGTGGCAGGAAACCAGATCTTTCGAGTTGCGCAAACGAATCGTTCACGTCCTCGAGCGAAGCATTGAGGTCTTCCGGAGAGAGCGAGAGAGGTTTGGTGTCTTGTTTTTCTTTTTCTGCGAAGATCTTATCTTGAACTTGCGCTGCTTTGAGGAACGCTTCTACTCCCGCCGCGTTTTTGTGCCCGAGAATCTCAGTCTTTGGGCCACGACTCAAGAGAAAAATACACGGTACGTCAAGACAAGCGTCAACTTCCGGCGCTATCACTTCCAGGCAAATTTTTCGTGCCTCGTCAACACGATTGAGACTCTGCTCAGCAATACGTTCGATCTTTTCACTGATCTCGGTGCGCACCGGACTCAGGGCCCTCACAAGGCCTGCGGTACGGACCTGATTATAGAGAACGATATCCCCATTCGGTGTTGCTTTGGGAATGTAATCGTCAACTCCACTTTTTGTCGCTGCCTCATAGTATTCAGCGCCCGTATGGTCGGAATATACAATGCGCTTTGGTGGCAAAGCCGGTTGATTCTTAACAATGTCTTCTCCGGCATCTAATCCAGTTGTCGTTTCAGCTTTGTCTTCGAGATTAATGTCCAGCACTGCGACATCAACTTCCTCAGGCGATTCGCTGACCACCTGCCGCACCTGGTCCCTGTTTTCGAACCCCCTCACATTGAAACCGCGCTCTTCCAGATTTAGCATTTGTGATAGTCGAAGACTCTCGTTGTTCTCTACTATCCAGACATTTTTTGCGGTGGCTACCGCAGGTGCTGTTCCTGTACTCATTAGTTTGTCCTCCCTTTTGCTTTTGGGAAACGAATGGTGAATTTACTTCCCTTGTCATTAGATTCGGTTAATTCAATTGAAGAGTCATATTCCCAGAGGGAGTGCCTCGTGAGATACAGGCCCATACCCGTACCATAAGGTTTCGTTACGCTCTTGGGCTCAAATATTCTATCGCGAGTCTCACTCGCAATCCCTGGGCCTGTGTCTTCGACGTGACAGATGACCGTTTCTCCGTCTTCCCGCGCGTCAATATGAATTCTTCCGCTATTCATAATGGCGTCTTTGGAGTTCCCTACTAAGTTAGCGAGAGCCAACGCCGCTACGGTGAACGGAACATTAATCCAAATATCGTCGTCGATATCTATCTCTTTTGTGATGTAGCGTGCTTCTAAAGATACTTCATAGAGCTTAAAGGCATGTCGCGCAACATCTGCCAACCGGCACGGACGCTGATCACTGGTACTCGTCAATGTCCTGACCGCCTTAACTAGTTGCAACACACTGGTCGATTCGTTATCCATTGCGCGTAAAATTTTTTCATAAGTATTTGCAGTTGCCTTGATCTTACCAAAGGCGAAACCATCGCGTAGCGATCTGATGGCGTGTTGCTGGGAGGCAACCAGGTTGCTGAGCTGATGGACCATTGTTCCCGTGGTTGCGACGCTCGCAATGATGCCTTGTAGTTGTGCAGCTTCCACGTGTTCCTTAAATTTCTCCGGGATAGTAATGCGGGAAAGTGAGGCGTCTGCAATTTGCACGAAGTTCACTAAAAATGTCTTCCACGGAGAAGGAAAGTCCAGCTCTGGCCCAAAACCCGGGCGCGATATACCGAGCCAGATGAAAGACTCAGAAGCGTTTAGTCTCAACTTCAAGATATGATTCGTGTCCGACTCCTGATCGCTAAAATAATATTGCCTTCTAATCTCGTCAGATCCTCTGATCGGCCTCGTCTTTACCTCGTGCTTGACGTTCTTCATCCGCTCCATAGCACGCAACCCCTCAGCATCTCCAAGCCAGGTTTTCTGGCGTCGCTGCCTGACGACAACCCAGCAAAACTTTGCTTCTTCCGTGAGAATGTTTCTGATCGGATTAAACCAGTCTTCAATGTTGAGGCGTTTACCACTCAGCTCTTTGCCAAGCTTCTTTAAGAGGTGACTAAAGTATTCGCGGGAGAAGTCGAGAAAGGCTGCGGCTGCTAACGTGCATGCCGTTTTGCGATGGAGATAATTTACTCCAAGGACTGGGCGCCTATATGCGTCCTGTTCTGAATCCACTGCAAACAAAAGGTCACCTAAAATGAACTCGTCCAGCTTCTCGCGGTGCGCGCCAAGGCTTGGCGCGACCCTTGTGGTAAGCCGTTTTTTAAGAAGCTTATAAGTGCGCGGAACAAAACGAGACGTTACATCACCACGATATTGTTCAACCTTCTTACCGGCGAGCTCTTTTTCGAGAACCTTCTTGAGATCTCCAACATCTTTTTCAATTTCATAATAAGTGCCCGGTGAGGAGAAACCAAAGTCTACTGAGAGACGCGTTAACGTTGGTGCAAAGACATCGTGGAGAAGCTTCACTATGATCGACTCGACAGCATCCTTGGGAGAATAAGGCAACTCCTCACCCAGTTTTTTCGCAAAGATAATGCTCATCAGATCCAATCCTGCCAATTCACGGTAAGACTGAACGGACGGCGCAAGCAGGTTGGAGATTTGAAAGATCTGACGTCTTCCCATTTGACTGAAGTGAGAATCAGAGCGCGCTATTTGCAAACACCCGATGGCTGCACCATTGACCTTGATGGGACGGGTAATGATTGTCTTTAAGTTTCCTCGATACGTACTTTTCACTTCGTCGTCCGACGAGGTTCCCGTTTCATCGGAATTTAAAGCATCATGAACCAACGGAAGGAATCGTTCCCATTCCCACAGCTCAGCTCGAAACGGATGAACTTCAGTACTCAAAGGCGAGAACTTCTTTTCTTCCGGTATCCAATCGAGAATCTTGGGGCGCTTATCTTCTTCAGGGTGAGGCCAGACTATGCAAGCAACCCGTTTCTCCATTTCACCAGGTAGCCTGATCACCAGATTAACAAAGCCGCATTCGCCTGCGGCTTCGCTGTATTTTGGGTTGGCTTTATCTCTTAGTGCTTTATCACTCAGTGCTTTATCACTCAGTTTTTTGCCGATCCATGCAACAACGCCCTCTGAAGCCAGGTAGTCCTGACGCTTTTCAAATTCCGTTTCCTGCATTGGCGCCAGCTTACTGAGGATCTCAAAGAAGCGGACCACGAGAAAACAGGCAAACAAGCAGAGAAAGAATTTTAAGGGGAGCGCGATCCATATCATGAATTTGAGGATCTGCTCCGTAGAAATGTGTCCCCACCAAGAAATGAAATATCTAAGGCCATAACCAATCTGAACCAGCGCATATACAATCGCCATAATCAGAGCAATTGGCGCCCACCAGCGAAACTGCCTGGAACCAAGGTTCGCAAAAATCGCGTAGCCCATCAGAGATATGCAGAGCGCTGAAAAGATCATCTCTGGAGAGGCGATAATTGTGTGTTTAATCCACTCTGTGGCGACCTCGGAGGAGGAGGGCGGAGGAATGAAGATTTTAAGGACAACTGTGATGGCCGAAAGACCTATCAGCGTCCAACAGATTGCATGAAGTATACGATCACCCTTACTTTCAATGGGCTTTATTGTTTCTCCCTCTACAGAAAACAAAGGCGAACGGTTTTGAATCTCCAGTGCTGCAGCGACACCAAATATATTACTTACCAGAGAGAGTGTGTCACGCAGGAAGAGTTGCAAAGGCTGCAACTTAATAAATCCGACAAGGTAATTCATCGATAGAGCGGCAAAGGAGATGCAGAAATACATGATCCATCGCTCAGAACGAATGCGGCGATAGGCCAGCCACATTATTAGTGAGGCAAATCCGGCGATGACGAAGGAGAGCAGATAGACTGTCGTCAATTCGTTACCAGTTGGACTCGGCGTTGGACTCGGGGCCGCCGATTGAACGTAGTGCAGACCTAACGTAATCGTTGCCAGTATGTTCACACTTCAGTTCCTCTCTTTTCCCAGGCCCCGCCTGTAAAATGCCAATTAGATAAAACCTGGACCCCTTGATCCGTCCATTGGCAGAGTTTCGCAGAAGTGCCACTGCTTTCCTTTTTGATATGCACGAAGGTCAGTCGTGGGAAACTGTCCGCCTGGCCTTGTCTTAGTTTCTCGATGTACGCAGCCCACTCGTCGTCGGTATCGCCACTGTCAGGGAGTCTCGTGAGCTGCCCCCAGGTTCCACTGTTCATGTAGAGTCCATTATTAACTGGATATGCTTTGGCCGCATGTGTGTGTCCATGCACCACTAAGCCGGCGCCTCTACTTACCAGCCGCGTTACAGCGTCATAGTTCTCGTCCGCGCTGTCAATACTGAAAAAAGTAGTTCGCTCCGATAACCCTTTAAGCTGTCTGGTGGTGATATGTTTACGCAAACGCCCAATGGTCCTCTTCAGCCATTCGAATACCTTGAACTTCCCCCAAACATTTTCTTCCTGCTCATAGACCGCCAACCACTCATTAAGTGCCAGGCGTTCAGTGTCATCATTGGCCCAATGAACGCTACGTGAACCGACACCAAGGAGGATGTTATCGACCAGGGAGCGCACACCAAAACTATTGGCTTCTTTAACGGCTTTGAGGAGCTGCCAACGGTCTTCGCCTTCTAAAGTTGGTAGGATTACTTCTAAAGATAGCGGAATAATTGAGGCGCTCAGCGGTTGTAACGTTTGCAGCCAGGGAAATTGATCGCGGAGGGGATTGAACCGATTAAGGACCAAACGACTGCCGGGAGATACTTTATAAACACCCTGGTGAGAAACATTTCGACTTGTAAGACAAACAACCCGGCGGAGCGCTTCGTGATCTACCCAGTTCCACGAATCGTACTGGTCACCATGCTCGATAAGGACGTTAAGCTTACCGACTTCTATCGACGCGGCTTCGCCATTAGTTAACCACAGAATTGAACAAGCACCACTTGCCTGCTCTAAAGATTGCTCTAAATGGTGCTCTATCGCCCTCTGGACCTCGGGGAGAACCAGTTCCGGATCATGGTTCCCGCCGAGAATAGTCACTTCATGAGTTGTGGAGCTGGCCAGGAGCCCCAATGCTTTGAAGACCTGGGAATGTTTTTCGGCAATCGTGCCGACCTGGTTGACAGTATAAGGGGGATCTATTTCCGTTTCCTGCTGTTGGTCCACCAAAAAGTCAAACACATCTCCATTAATGAACAGGTGTGAGCGGCTGAACTCTTTTCGTAAGTAGTCTAAAAACCCAGCTAACTGCTCATCCGCTTGAAACAGTCCGCGTCCCTGTTCCGGAGCCAAGTGTAGATCGCTTATGACAAATGCCTCTTCAATGGACCACATCTATGCCTCCTCGAGCGGTTGCGGTTTCAGAAAGCGAGGAGGTAGATCGAAAATCGGCTGGGCCTGGCGCTTCATCTGACTCTGCATCCAACTCGCCTTTGAAATGAAAGACGTGATGCACAGCGCGGATGCAAATGTGAGCCCGTGGCAATTGTGAACATGACCTTCTTTTAACCGTCACTAGCCAATTAGGTTTTGGCATGGCCTTAGATCCTCCTATGCATTTTGGTTCACTACCTGTTACGAAACACCTCGTTTGAGGCCCTCTCGGCAAAAGCAACTGGGGCATCCACTGTGCCAGACCTTAATGGAGTAAAGCTTCGAAAATCAGGGTTTATTG
>Ga0207641_10005701_pt1 | contig 10598 bp, 11 predicted proteins | sample KBSSwiS62_FD_184306 | JGI IMG/M metagenome (GOLD analysis project Ga0207641, IMG submission 184306) | Switchgrass rhizosphere microbial communities from Kellogg Biological Station, Michigan, USA - KBS Switchgrass S6-2 (SPAdes) (version 2) | ecosystem: Host-associated > Plants > Roots >... | reverse complement strand
GTTCTTCGAGCGCACCGCGCAGCGCCAGGTCGCCCTGGAGGCCTCGCCATGATCGCCGCCGTTCGCCGCGCCCGCCAGCGCGCCCGCCTGATCGCCGCCGTCCGCGCCCGCGGCGCCGAGCCGCGCAATCTCCGCGACGCCGCGCACGAGGCGGCGCACGCGCTGCGCGCCGGCCTGGACGCGCCGTGGACGCGCGATCGGATCCACGTCGCGGTCGTCGCGGCCGCGCCCGAGCCGTCCGAGTTGCTCGCCACCGAGCTCGAGGCTCGCGCCGTCGAGCTGTTGGTCTGCCGGCAGCTCGGCGAGCCGTACGCGCTCGAGCACTGGGCCGCGGTGTGCCTCCGCGAGTCCGAGCGCGTGCTCCGCGCGGGGATCCTCTGCAGCGTTGCCGAGCTCGCGGCGGCGATCGAGCGGCGGGCGCAGGACGGCGACGCGATCACGCTCGCGCGCCGGGTCGGGAGGCTGCGGTGAGCGAGTGCCCGCACGAGAACTTCGCCGCGGACGTCGCGGTCGGGCGCATCACCGACGACGGCGGCCGTGTGCACAGCTTTCTTGCCGAGGTGACCGTCCGCTGCCTGGACTGCGGCGAGCCGTTCCACTTTCTGGGCCTCGAGGCTGGGCTGTCGTTCACGCGGCCGACCGTCGACGTCGCTGCGACGACCCTGCACGCGCCGATTGCGCCGGGCGTGGCGCCGCTGCCGGCGCGGATGCGCTCCGAGGTGCCCGGCCGGCCGGAGGACGCGTCGTGATCACCGAGACCGTCCAGCGCTGGACGCTCGGCCGCGAGTACCGCCGGCCCGCGGGCGAGTTGATCCGACCGTCGGAGTACGACGTGGTGTGGGAGGTCGGCTGATGCCTAGGCCAATCGGAGGCACCGTGTCGATCTGTGTCGACCTCGTTGCACGTGTGGCTGTCGGTGACGTCCTCGTAACCACGACCACCGGGCGTCGGTATCGCGCGCTAGAAGTTCACGAGGAACGGCGCGGCAGGCACGTGGGCCGACAGCGTCTCGTGTGCCGCATCGAACCGCCGTCGGACGCTCCGGCGCTACATCAGATTCGCTGGTCGCCGCGTGGCTCCTCCGAGGGGAGCAGGGTGGCGATCGAAGAGAAGCATCTGGCGCTCGGCCGCTCGGAGGTCGTGATCGACGGGCGTACGTTCTCGGGACCCCGGCTCTCCCGGCTTTGGGGCCGATTCTGGTCTCGCGTCGACATGTCCGGAGGGCCGAACTCCTGCTGGCGATGGCTGGGTGCTCTCAACCATTCAACCTACGGGAGACTCAGCATCGGAAGTGGCAAAGGCATCAACAAGCTGGCACACCGTGTGGCATTCGAGCTCGCAGTCGGGCCTCTTGGCGGACTCATTGTCTGCCACCGCTGCGATAATCCGCCATGCTGCAATCCGGGGCATCTATTCGCGGGGACCCAAGCCGACAATGCCGCGGATGCCAGGAGGAAAGGGCGGATGGCGTCTGGTCGCAATCACGGTTTGCGGAAGCATCCTGACGCATGCCGACGCGGCTCGCTGCATCACTCGGCCGTCCTTACCGAGGAACAGGTTCTTGCGATTCGCGAGGCGGCGGCAGCTGGGGAGCGCTATCTGCCGCTCGCTCGCAAGTATGGAATGTCCGAATATACGATTGCCGGGATCGCCCGCGGGGATAGGTGGGGTCACGTCGGCGGCCCTCGAACGAGACGACATCGTTCGCCCATTCGACAGCTAACCCTGCCGCTGTTCGGAGGCACAACGCGATGAGCCAGCTCGCGCTCGACCTTCCGACCGCGTCGACAGCGATCAACCGCACGCCGGCGCTGACGCTCGCCGATCTCCGCGATCTCTACCAGCGCTACGTGCCGCGGCGCGCGCGTCACCCGAACGCACGGAAGACGCGCGCCAAGGCGTGGTGGCCCGCCCACGAGCTCGGCCACCTGCTGACCGTGCCGCGCAGCTGGATCGACCAGCCGCTGTTCGGCATGGACGTCGACATCGCGCTGTCCGACCCGCACGCCGCGCTCTGGTTCGCCTACGAGCTCGCCGCGATGGATGTGTCGCGCCAGCTGCTCCTCGCGTGTGATCGCTCGAAGCTCTACTACGGCGCCGGCGGGGAGATCGAGCGCACTGACTCAGACATCTTCACGTTCGGCGACCACGAGCACGCGCAGCGGATCCTTCGGCGCCGGGGCGTGCTGCGGCTGCCGACGACCCGCGCGGCGCTCGAGGCCAAGATCCAGCGCGCGCTCGCCGCGCGCGATCCGGAGGCCGCGTGATGCACGTCGGGCTGAGAGCGCGCGCGGTCACCGCGCCGGGCGAGGGCCACACCCGGCGGCTACGGCCGAGGCACGAGAACGCAGTCGGTAATGCTTGGCGACTTGCGGCGCCGCAACTCGCGGTACTTCCGACAGAAGTCAGCCGTGGGGGTGCATTCCTGAGGGATGGTGCGGTTCGAGGGGTTTGCAAAGCACCAAACCTGGTCCCGCTGACTGCAGGTGGAGAGCCTTGGGAAGAAGGGGTGCGTGCTCTCCCAGAACCGATCGCAGTCCTGCTTGCGGTGATAGCAACTACCGCCCCCTTCCGGAATCATGGCGCACCACCACGACTCGTCGGCAGTCGGCGCGGGCTGCTCGGCCGGCGGTCGCGCCTGAGGCGAGCCGCACGCGAGCGTAGCGATCAGGACAAGTTCCCACCGACGCATCTGCGGAACGCTATCACGTCCGCGGAACACGGAGGTGAGGGGTGACCCGCTCGGCGACCTGGGTGTTCCGCGACGAGCGTCCCGCGCGTTGGTGCGCCGTCCGCGCGGCGCACCCAGGCGGCCGGATCTGGCTCGCGTGCGGCGACTGGATCTCGTACGGCCCGGCGCTGATCGCCACCGACGACCCGGGCGAGCTCGGCTGCGCCGCGTGCCTGGTGGCGATGGGCGACGCCGCGCTCGACAACGGCCCGAGCGCGGCCGGTCCCGACAGCGCCGGTGCGAAGCCCCAGCTCGACACCAGCGCGGCGATCGACCACGGCAGCGTGCCCGTGCACGTCAAGTCCTGGATCGACTTCGTCGCCACCGTTGAGGTGCGCGGCCCGATCCCGATCGCGTTCTCGATCCTGCAGGACCAGCTTGGCGTCTGGATCCTGCGCTCGGAGATGCTCGTCCCGGATCGCGACGACGCGCCGCCGTGCGCGAGCTGCGCGCGACCGCCAGCGAACCGCCCGGTGATCTTGCAGAACGTCCTACCCGGTCCGGAGGACGACACGCCGCGCGAGCTCGTGATCCGCCAGCGCGTGCTCGGGCACTACCAGCACGAGGCGCTCGAGAGCATCCACATCGGCGGCCGGCGCGCGTTCGATCCGCACGCGGCGCGCTGGTACTCGAACCTCGTCGCGGACTGGCGGTTCAACCGATGAGCGGGCCGGTGATCCACCCCCGGCGGCCCGCTGGCGACCGGCATCGACCGGCGCGCGCGCAAGTGCCCGATCTCGCGTCAGGCTCGGGGGCCAACTACCCGGAAAGGCCCGGCAATCCGGTGTCGATTTCGGCGGCGCTCCTGAACTCGTCCGTTCTGGGTGCTGATCGCCTGAAAGCGTCGTGGTTGCAGTATGTTGACGGTGGTCCTCTGCCCGGTGGTGATCACCCCGCGGCATCCGTTCCGGCGCACCCGTTCCGACCCGTTCCCGCGCTCGGGAACGGATGCCCGGCGCCCGGAGACGGGCCCGGGCTACGAGGCGTCGCCCAGGCGATCGGTCTGCCGAATAACCAGCCAGAGAAGCCCGAAGCAGACGATCCAGATCGCCGCGACCGCAATGACGATTTGCGCCGTGTACCGCCGCATGTCGAGCTCAACGAGGTCAACGCCGGCGCACTCGCTGATCTCGTTGCTGTCGGGAGACTCGGCGAACGCGGTGCGCACCATCTGGCATCCGTCGGGCGTGTAGGCGCAGACGGCGCGGGTCTCGTCGGTCGAGATGCGGTGGTGGACGAAGCACGCCGCTGCACGCGGGCGCTGCACCACGGCGTGGGCGTTCTCGGGCAGAAGATTGTCGAGCGCCGAGAACGAGCACAGCCCGAACCCATCCGGCGTGACCGTGCAGTACCAGCGGTAGTTGTCACCCTCGCGCTCCGCGCCTGGCAGCCGGTGCTCGATCCGCGCGGTCTGCGCCCAAACGACGATCGCGACGCTTTCTGCCAGCAGCGCCACCGCTATCCCCACTCTCGCAAGCCACTTCATTCGGCGGACCCTACTCGAGCGCGCGCGTCGATCGCAAACCTGCGCGTGCCGAATGCGGCTCCGCGCGCGCGCGACCTGGAGCATCAGGGCGCGCGCATGGCCGAGGCTGCGCAGCGTCGCGGCGCGGTCGGTACCGATGCTGTACCGGAACGTGAATCGCCCCGCGCGGCCGCCGCGCGCATCGTGCCGACCGTGGACCGCTCCCCGCGCTGCGTCCGGACGCCACGTCGTGGCCGCGTGCCGGCCGTCGTTCCGGGAGGTCGGTCGTGAAGGCCAAGCCGGTCCGGATCGCCGGCGTCCGCTACCCGTCGATCGAGGCGCTGCGGCGCGCCGTCAACGCGGCGGTCGCGAGCGGCACGATCGACACCGAGTTCGTGCGCGGTCTCGTCGACCGACACCCGTACGCCGAGGTGGTGCGCGGCGACGGCATCGAGCGCGCCGAGATCGAGGTGCGACGCAACGGCCCGTGCATCGTGATCACGCGCGTCGATGGCTCGCGGATGGCGCTGTGCAGGGACCGCTGCATCGACGAGAACGAGCACCATCGCTTCGCGCAGTCGTGTCGAGGCGCGGCGTTCGAGTCCGTGCAGGCATGGCGTGCGGCGCGCTTCGCATCGGGCGAGCACCTGACTTGCGCGCTCACCGGCGACGCGCTCACGCCGGAGACCGCTGACGCCGACCACGTGCAGCCGTGGACCTTCGCAACCATCGTGGCCGCGTTCCGCATGCGCGTTGGGACCGCGCCGACGCGTGCCAAGAGCAGCGACTACGACTGCCCGGTCTTCGTCGATGCCGAGGTGGCCGCCGCGTTCCGAGCGTTTCATGACGATCGCGCGGTGCTCCGGCTCGTGAGCCGCGATCTCAACCGCGGTGCGTGGAGGTGGCGCGCGTGAACTCCATGCCGCACATCGGTCGCGCGCTGCCGCACAACCCGGACGCGGAGGCCTCGATCCTCGGCGGGATCATCCTGCAGAACGAGGTGCTCGAGCGGCTCGACACGCTCGAGGTCAGCGACTTCTACGACCTCAAGAACCAGGTCGTGTTCCAGGCGATCCGCAACCTGGTGGCCAAGGGCCGGCCGATCGACGTCTTGATGCTCGAGGCCGAGATCGTGGGCGCCGGCAAGCTCGACGCGATCGGCGGCCCGGGGTACCTCGGCGAGCTCGCGCTCAAGGTGCCGACACCCGAGAACGTCGAGCACTACCGCGATCTCGTCAAGCTCGACGCTCGCAACCGGCGTGTGATGAACGAGCTCGGGGCTGCGCTGGACCGCGCGCGGCGCGGCGTCTACGAGCCGGGCGAGCTGCTGATCGAGACGATCGGCGAGCTGCAGCGGATCGAGCAGGACTGGCGCGGACCGGCTGCCATCGCGACGTCCCGCGCCAAGTGGGCCCCGCCGCTCGAGTCGTTCCTGGGCAACGAGGAGCCCGACGATGACGACAGCGCCGACTGGATCCTCCGGGACATCATCCCGCGCGGCGAGGCGTCGCTGATCGCTGGCCCGCCCAAGTGCGGAAAGACATGGGCGATGCTCGGAATGGCAATCGACATCGCGCTCGGGATGCCGTGGCTCGACCGATTCGACCACACGCTCGGGCGCCCCGGCCGCGTCCTCTGCATCCCGCTCGAGGATGGCCCGCGCCGGCTGCGCAAGCGCGTCTGGGAGCTCGCGCGCGCTCGCGGCGTGACGCCCAACGACCCCAGGCTGCGCGCGAACCTGCGGATCAGCCGCGAGCCGCTGTCCTTGCCCGGCGACGAGCGGGCGCTCGCCGCTGAGCTCAAGGCGTGGAAGCCGGACGTGGTCCTCACCGACAACCTGACGCGCGTGATGGTCGGCGATCAGAACGCGATCAAAGACGCGAAGCGGTTCTGCGACGTGTGGAGCAAGCTGTGCACCGACGTCGGCGCCGCCTTCACGTTCCTGCACCACACGAGCAAGGTCGGCCCGATCAAGCCCGAGCAGCGCGGTCAGGGCGACCCGTTCGAGTTGGTCCGCGGCAGCGGCGATTTCGTCGGGACGGCTCGCCACATCGTGCTGATGCGGCCGCTCGAGTCGCCCGACGCGATGAAGATCTCCGACGTCCGCATGCGCGGCAACCTCGACCTGCGCCGCGAGGACTTCGTGCTCGGCTTCGACCGGGCCGCGCAGAACCTGCCGGCCGGCCCGAAGTGGGTGGCGTCGCTGGGGTTCCGCGGCGAGCTCGAGGCCGTGCAGGACGAGATCGCGGCGAAGAAGCGCGAGAAGCAGGCAGCGCGCAAGGCCGGCCGCGGCGCCAATTCGACCCTGGGCGCGGATGGTGCGAACACCGCAGACGAGCGGATCTACGCCGCCATCGTCCGACTATGTGCCACCGGCGCCCGAGAGCTCTGCACGTACGAGCAAATCACCCAGTCCTGCGGCGTCCGCAAGGCCGAGGTCCGCCCCGCGCTTGACCGACTTGTGCACGCGGGACGAGTCCGCGCCGAGGTGGTGAAGCGGAACGAGGGGGGCGGAGTGCGCAAGCGGACTGTATTCGTCCCCACGAATGAGAGTTCGTCATGAGGTTATCCACAGCATCCGTTCCCAAAGGACTTAGACGCCGGAACGGTTCCGACTGGCATCCGTTCCGCTCCCGTTTCCGGCGGAGCCGGAACGGATGCCGGGAACGGGAACGGATGCTCCGGGAACGGATGCCGGAACGGATGCTCCGGGAACGGATGAAGGGGAGTCGGCGATGAGCACCCAATCGAGAGTGCCAGTCGCCGCTCCAGCACCCGGCGCGCGCCCCGCACAGCCGCGGCTTGGCGATGGCGCGGACACGGCGCAGCAGCCGCTGTTCGGCGCGCGGCCCGCTCAGAGCAGCGGCCTTCAGCAGCGCGCTGCTCAACCAGCAGCCCCCGCCGCGAACGTCGCGTCACGGGCAAGCCAGACCGCAAATCGAGCGAGCCAGCACGCGGCGCCCCGACCGGCGATCGGCGCTCCGCAGCAGCCCCGGCCGGCCGGCACGGTGCCGGGTCAGCCGACGCTCCGGCCGTACCAGCGCGCGGCGGATGCGGCGATCACGCGTGACCACACCCGATTCCGCTCGGTGCTGCTCGTGATGGCGACAGGGTGCGGGAAGACGGTCTCGTTCTGCGAGCGGGTCCGTCGCGCGCGTCTCGCCGGAGAGCGGTCGCTGATCATCGCGCATCGCGACGAGCTGATCCGACAGCCGCGCCGCAAGCTCGAGCAGCTCGGGATCTACGCCGACGTCGAGAAGGGCAAGGAGCGGGCGAGCCTCAACGCGAAGGTCGTGATCGCGTCGGTGCAGACGCTCAAGGGGCCTCGGCTCAAGCGCTTCCCGCGTGACCACTTCCAGCACGTGATCGTCGACGAGGCGCATCATTCTGTGGCGTCCGGATACCGGACGATCCTCGATCACTTCGACGCGGCCAAGGTGCTCGGCGTCACCGCCACGCCGATCCGCGCCGACGGTGAGGCGCTCGGTGTCGATGGCGGCGGCGTGTACGAGACCGTCGCGTACCGCTACGAGATCCGGCAGGCGATCCGCGAGGGCTACCTCGTGCCGATCCGCGCGCGGCGGATTGTCCTTGAAGGCGTTGACCTGTCCGCGGTGAAGACGCGCGCCGGCGATCTCGCACAGGACCAGCTGTCGAAGCAGCTGGACACCGAGCGGGCGATCGCTGGCGTCGTCGTGCCGCTGCTCGAGCTCGCGGGCGATCGGCCAACGGTCGTGTTCGGCGTCGACGTCGCGCACGCCGAGCGGCTCGCGGCGGCGCTGAACGATCGGCGGCCAGGCTGTGCGCGCTCGATCAGCGGCGCGACGGACGACACGCAGCGCGAGCGGCTGCTCGCCGAGTACGAGCGCGGCGATTTCCAGTTTCTGACGAACTGTCAGCTGCTGACTGAAGGCTGGGACGCGCCGCACACGAGCTGCGTCGCGATCGTCCGGCCGACGAAGTCATGGGCGTTGTTCGTGCAGATGGCGGGCCGCGGAACACGGCTGTCGCCCGAGACGAACAAGCGCGATCTGCTGCTGCTCAACTTCACCGGCCGGGCCGGCCAGCATCGGCTCGTGGGGCCCGCCGACTGCCTGGCTGGGAGCGAGCAGGCGCTCGACGCGATCGGCGACGATCTGCGCGGCGAGCTCGACCGGCTGCTCGGCACGCAGACGCTCGATCTCGAGCGCGGGCTCGCAAAGGCGATCGAGGACCTGCAGCAACGGCGCAGCACGCTCGCGGCGGCAGCGCTGGTCCGTTACCACGCCGAGCACATCGACCCGTTCGTGGGGCCCGATCCGCTCACCGGAGACGGGCAGGTGGCTCTCGCCTGGGCGGATCGCCAGCCGACCGACGCGCAGCGCGCGGCCCTGAAGCGGCAGGGCATCACCGTTTCGCAGCTGCCGCCGAGCTTCTCGATGGCGGACGCCGCGAAGCTGCTGACGCGGATCGCCATGCGCCGGCGCGCTGGGCTGTGCTCGCTGCGCCAGGCCAAGGCGATCGCGAAGGGCACGGGCATCGATACGCGGGCGATGACGTACGAGCGCGCGGCCGAGCTGTGCGCCATGCTGCGCGAGGCCGGGTGGCGACCGCACGCGCTGCGCCACACGCCGGAGTGGCGCGCGGCGCATCCGAGCGAGCAGGACGAGCCAGTGCCGCCCGCCGAAACGGCGCGCGTCCTCCGCTCGCTCGCCGAGGACCTCGCGCAGCCCGCCGATGCGCCGGCTCGTCCAGCCGCCGCGCAGCGCACGTTCCGCGACGAGCTCGTCGGCGCAGACCAGGACGGTGCCCGGTGACCGCGCGCCGGAGGACGACTGGCGGGCCGCATCTGGCCGCCCCCGTGGTCAAGGCCGCCGGTGGCAAGACCCGGCTGCTGGGCGAGCTCGTACCGCGGATGCCAGCCCGGTTCCGGCGCTACTACGAGCCGTTTGCCGGCGGGGCCGCGCTGTTCTTCCGCCTCGCACCCGCGCGCGCCGTGCTGTCGGACGCCAACGCCGACCTGATGGCCGTGTACCGCGCGATCGCCGAAGACGTCGAGGCGGTGATCGCTCGGCTCGCGCAGCACCGCGCCGCGCACGCCGAGCGCCACTACTACGCGATCCGCGACGCCTGGAACCGGCGCGATCCGGCGTGGCCGCTGGTCGATCGGGCGGCGGCGTTCGTGTACCTGAACAAGACCTGCTTCAACGGCCTGTGGCGCGTGAACCGCGCCGGGCTGTTCAACGTCCCGCTCGGCCGCTACGCCGATCCGGCAATCTGCGTGCCCGAGGCGCTGCGCGCGTCGGCGGCGGCGTTGCGCGGCGCGACCCTGCGTGAGGGCGACTACGGTGCGGCGATCGCCGATGCGCGCCGAGGCGACTTCGTCTACTGCGATCCGCCGTACGACGGGACGTTCGGCGCGTACACGGCCGACGGGTTCGACGACGCCGCGCAGGCCGCGCTCGCGTTCGCGGTGCGCACCCTGGTCGCGCGCGGCTGCCAGGTGATGGTGTCGAACGCCGACACGCCGCGCATCCGCGCGCTCTATGCCGGGATGCGGATCGATGTCGTGCGGTGCGCGCGGGCGATCAACTGCGACGGGCGCGGGCGTGGCGCGGTCGACGAGGTGATCGTCACGGCGGGCTACGAGCCGGCCATCACGGCTCGGCGCTCCGAGTCCGACACGCCTCGTTCCTCTCATTCCTCAGCCGCGAGCCGCGGCAGATCGAAACCTTCGCCGCGCTCGGCTCGGAGCTCGGTGTTGTCGTCAATGGCGATCGGTTCTGACCGACGCAGATAGGGAATGACCATGGTCACTGCAATCAAGTCCGATAACCTCGATCTCGCTCGCAAGGTCGGTGACGTGATCCGCCGCGGGATCAAGAAGCCTCTCCCATGCAAACTGACCGACGCGGAGTTCGTGCTGATCTCCAAGCAGCGCGTCGAGAAGGAGGCATTGCTCGATCAGCTCGTTATCGACTTCCTCAAGATCAAGAAGAAGCACAACGACGCCGTCGAAGAGCTCGAAGACGAGATCAAGACGATGCGGCAGGAGCTGCACACGGGCGAGCAAGACCGAACCGTGCTGTGCGTCGACGTGTTCCGGCGTGGCGAAGACGGCGCGGGCTGGGTGCACACGCTGCGCATGGACGTGCTGCTGGCGACCTACAATGCGGCGCGCGCTGACGGTGCCACGGAGGAGGATGCGATCGTCGAGGCGGCGGAACATGCGATCGTCGAGCGGCGTCCGGCGACGCAGGTCGAAGCGCAACGCTACCTGCCCGGCGTCGAAGGCGAGGAGCTCAACGACGGCGCGTCGCTACCGCTGCTCGAGCAGGCCGCGTCGGCCCAGGCGGCCGAGCAGGCCGCGAGCGACGCGGCCGCGGCGGACGACGGCACCGATGGAGTGCCCGCCGAGCTGGC
>Ga0207641_10005698_pt1 | contig 10601 bp, 9 predicted proteins | sample KBSSwiS62_FD_184306 | JGI IMG/M metagenome (GOLD analysis project Ga0207641, IMG submission 184306) | Switchgrass rhizosphere microbial communities from Kellogg Biological Station, Michigan, USA - KBS Switchgrass S6-2 (SPAdes) (version 2) | ecosystem: Host-associated > Plants > Roots >... | reverse complement strand
CCAATAATACGGGTGCCTGATCATTTACTATCACTTCTACCTGTTGGATATCAACCCAAACCTCTTTTACATCGGCGGTTGGATTATCGGTTAACCTTACCTGGAGTTGTGCCTGGTTGTTTTTATCATTTCTTGAGCAGGCAGCGAATAGAAAGCTTGCAAGCAATGCGAATGCCAGCGGGCGCGGACGGATCTTTTTCATTTTTATATGATTTGATTAAACAAAAAGGGCAATCATGTTTAAATCAAAGATTGATCCATTTAATCGCAGATCATCAGCATTAAAAGTGAAAATTCGCAGTCAATTGGAAATAACCGGCTACTGTGCCACCGGTATGCAGGGGAAAATAGATACTTGCATCGGGTTCCAGCGTGCATTTGCCAATGGAATAATAACAATACAGATTGGTTTCCAGCTGGCTCAGTCCAAATCCCGGCGATGCATCGGTTGCGTTCGTATTATTACTATTGCCCTGGTTGCCACGATTTGTTTTATTGCGGCCATGAACCAATGCGTTGTAATTTTTTGAATGACTTATATACGGCGATCCCTGCAACAATGAGAAATACCGGTTGGTTGCCGCGTTCAGGATAATGGCAGGAAGCAGGGAAAGATTGCTGTTTTTACCTGTTGCCACATTAAACTCGTGGGTAATGCCCGCCAGCACATTGATATCGGAAACACCGGCACCACTGCTGTCTTTTCCCCAACCCGCATTCAGGGTAAGCAAGGGTTGCAACAGCATCTGCTTCAAACGAATATTGCCGTACAATTCATTTTTGATGGGACTATAGGTTACCGTTGTATGAGCCCGGTAAAAAAAATGTGAATAGCTGAGCTCAGTATACAATACGCTATTGTCCTTTTCGAAATTGGGAGAAATGGTAGTGAGAAAACTGCCGGCAGCCAGTTTATTGCTGAGCAGGTAAGTACGCAATAGAATACCCAGGCCGCTGTTATGGATATACGAGAGTTGCGGCGCGATATACCACTGCAACCTGACGCTATCGGGCGCGGATACATCTGTAATCGGGACGACACTGGTTTGAAATCCTGCCCTCAACCGTCCCCTTTCCAGGGAATCGTGTTGCGCGCTGACACAAAAGGATAAGACCAATAGAAAAATTAGAAAAGCGCTTGTTTTCATAACACGGATTGCATTTTTAAACAGTACTATAACGAAAAATCAATCGATACCGTACGTATGCAGCGCAACTTTCTCAGAACTTATTTTTCAGGATAGCCCGAACCTGTTTTTCTTCGTAAATTGAAACTATTGAAGGGTTTCAATTTTTATCACAAAGGGCTGATTTTACCACAGAGGGCCGGGAGGTATTCACGGAGCTGCACTAAAGCCTCCTTTTTACTCTGTGAAAAACTCCTTTTACGCCGTGGTGGATGTGTTCAGCAAATAGACATTTACTAACTAAAGTTTTTTTAGCATGATACAACCATCCGTTAGATAATTAACCAACCAAAGCAATATTATCTGCATGCGAAAGTTTTTTGTTTTTATCATCCTCCTGCTGACAGGCGCTGCCGGCTATGGCCAGGCAAATGTTTTTCAAAAAAAGTTTCCGCAGATTGATAGGTATATCGACAGCCTTATGAAAGATTGGAATATTCCGGGCTTGGCGTTAGGCATTGTGTATAAGGACCAGCTTATTTATGCAAAAGGCTATGGGTACCGCGATCTGGAAAATAAATTACCCGTGGAAAGCATAACCATCTTTCCCATCGCGTCGAATACCAAGCTGTTTACATCAACCACAGCCTGTATGCTTGCGGGAGAAGGAAAATTAGATCTCGACAAACCAGTTAGAAACTACCTGCCTTCGCTGCATTTTTACAATGATGAATTGGATACAAAGGTTACGCTGCGCGATATGCTTTCTCATCGAACCGGCCTGCCCAGGTACGATGGTATTTGGGTAGCCTCTCCATTCAACCGAAGGGAAGTAGTTGAGAAGATTGCTTTTATGAAACCGGCACTGGGCTTTCGCGAAGGCTATATCTATAATAATATCATGTTTGCGGCGGCAGGCACCGTGATGGAAAGCATCTTGAATATGCGCTGGGAAGATATTGTCAGAACAAAAATTTTTCAGCCGCTGCAGATGAATGCCAGTTGTTTTACCAATGAAGACATGAAAAAGACGGGCAATTTTGCCTATGCTTATTTTGAACCGGATAGTACCCGGAAATTGCAGAGAATTGTATTTGAAGGACAAAGCGAAGCGGTGGGTGCAGCCGGTATTATCAAATCAAATATTGTAGACATGAGCCATTGGATGATTGCGCAGCTGAATGAAGGCAACTACAAAGAACAAAAAGCCATTCCGGCTACAGCAATCAAACAAACACTTATCCCAAATAATATTGCGGAAAAAGAAATGAAATGGGAAGAGCTGTCCAACCCATTGTATTGCCTCGGCCGAACAGTCGCGGTATACAAAGGCTATAAGATAGCCACACATACCGGGTCAATCGATGGTTATTATTCAAACCTCACGTTCATACCGGCTGAGCACCTGGCAATTTTTATGGTGCATAACAGTGCGCCCGCCGGGAGTATACGATCTATGATGGCTTTTCCCATACTGGACCGTTTATTAGGCCTTGGCCCAACGCCCTGGAGTGAACGGTATATGAAGGATTATTTAACTGAAAAAGCGGCATCAAAAAAAACAAAAGACTCTATCAATGCTACACGGATACAGCATACCATTCCTTCGCATGCTTTAAAAGACTACGCGGGTAAATATGTTAATCCTATATACGGAGAGTTGATTATAGAATGGCGGCAGGATCGGCTGATGCTTTCCTTTCATAAACAACAAAGTATTCTCCAGCATTTTCATTACGATCAGTTTGTTACGCAGGAAGATGCAACGGGCAACCCGGATTTCCGACTAAGCTTTCTCACCGGTAGCAAGGGTACAATTGAGCGTGTACAGATGCGGCCGTATGGCGATGCGATGGCGGAATTTGTAAAGAGTGATAAATAGATGAAGTTTGTCTTGATAGACCGGTATTTTTAAACAGTGTATTCATTGCCTGCAAGTCTCAAACTTTTTCTATCTGGATTGGCTGTAAACGATGGGTTCTATACTGGCGGATGCTTGTAAAAGAAATAAATAAGGCCGGATTATCCGGCCTTATGCTATTACCACCTGCGTTTGTTGCTTTCAGCAAACTTGTGATCATTATACCTGTCGTCATGCTGGTTAAAACCATATTGCGCGCGGGCTATTTCGGCGATGCGCTGGTTTTCCAAAAAGCGGATTTGTCTTGCTTTCTCCCAACGGTTCAGTCGCCTGTCCATTTTAACAATGGCAATTTTGAAATCATATTCCCGGTTGATCTTCTGTACCTCAAAACGACCCTTATTGATTGTGTAACCATAATCGGGTTTGTGATTATCAAAGCCTCTTGACTGTGCTGATGCAATACCTACGATACCAACAGCGAATAAAAATGTAAAAATCTTTTTCATAACTGTAAATTTTAAAAGTGATTCAATGTATATAAGATGGAGAATGGTATGTTTCGTTTAAATGAATCACCGCCTGTACGTCGCAGGATTTGGGTAGATGGTAGCAAGATTTTGGAGGTGCTTTTGTTAAGGTTTTTAACATTGCTGAATCCCGCATAGATTTACTGACAGCTTGGGGACGCTGAGAGAGAAAAAACTGGTGTCATCGTTATCCAGTCGGTTACATTACAATTAATATGGCACTGATTGATCACCTGCAATATTGTTCATCTGAAACTTTTTCCATCCATTCCACCGCCTTGCCGTCGAGCTGTTCCTGTATGGCGATATGCGTCATAGCAGTTGTGGAGCTTGCACCATGCCAGTGTTTTTCGCCGGGAGGAAACCAGATCACATCACCCGGATGGATTTCTTCGACAGGTCCGCTTTCGTGCTGAGCCCAACCGCAGCCATTAGTGACGATTAATGTTTGACCCAATGGATGCGTATGCCATGCGGTGCGGGCGCCCGGCTCAAATGTTACACTGGCGCCGGCTACACGGGCAGGTGCATTTGGCTGGAACAAAGGGTCTATGCGTACGATGCCGGTAAACCATTCTGCCGGTCCTTTGCCGGAAGCTTGTGAGCCGATTCGTTTGATGTCCATATTGATTCGTTTAATTATGTTTTACCTGGAGTGAGTATGGAATAAGAAGAAAAAACCCGGCCAATAATAAAAAAAACCGTTGCAGACAGCATTTATTAAACGGACCTAATGTAAAGGCGAACCTCCATAGGTACGGACGCTATGCTTAAATTAAGGATAGTAATCAAGCGGGGTGCATACCAACCAGTTGGCAGGAATATTGAGGCGATGGTAAACAGCATTTAAAAATCTTACTATGGGAAAAGTTATCATTGATATGACCATGTCCATCGATGGTTTTATCGCCGGACCGCAGGATGGGCCTGCTAACGGACTGGGAAAAAGAGATGGCATGCGTTTGCACGATTGGCTGTTTAACGGGCCTGTACGCAATAAGTACAATGGTTTTTTTAAACCAAAAGGCGCCAATAGACCGGTAGTTAACCGGATGTTTGAAAGAACCGGTGCTATGATCTTCGGCAGGCGAACCTATGATATTACGCATGGATGGAACGGCTCTCACCCTATACCCAACCTGCCTATTTTTATATTGACCCATCAGCCACCAAAAAAAGTTCCGCCCGGTAATTCAAGTTTTGTTTTTATTAAGGATGGTATAAAGAGTGCCGTCAGCAAGGCGAAAAAAGCAGCCGGGAAAAAAGATATCATGATTGGCGGGGCTTCTGCCTGCCAGCAGGCGCTGAAAGAAGGATTGGTAGATGAATTGTATTTGCACATTGCCAACCGGGTAATGGGAAAAGGTATATTGTTATTCGAAAACCTCGGGAACTATTTTGGGCCGCTTAAACGCATCAGCTGCGAGCCGGGGCCGAATGTTACCCATTTGCGCTATAGGGTCAAATAATTCATAGCATTACTTGTCGCGTTTTTACGGGAAGGAAGTATGCTACCGCACGAAGCTGATGGGCATACTTACGCCAATGGGAGATATTACTGTTGCGGCTCGATAGAAGAATTTATTTTTTATCTCAATTATTGAAATAAAACGGCAGCGCTCTTAAACTTCAGTAATTAGTAGGAACCGGGGTTAAACAACTTCCAATTTCCCTCTGAGATAACTTCAATTGTGTCGTCAACTACTTTAATAGCCGTTGCATCGTCAATTGCATATGAAGGCATTGGCAGGGTACCGGCAAGCTTTTCCAGGTTAGCAAGGGAGTTTTTTGGAAATTGTTCGTGGTCCAGGTGGGGATGTATGGCAAAATTGACCAGCCCCAAAGATTTATCTGTTTCGGCTGGTAGAGTATGATTGCCATAAGTTGTTCCAAAGCGCGTCATTATCATGCTGCCGGCACTCAGGCCCACATACACTGTTTTTTGCAGAAGAGAAGGTAGGAGATTGACCAGCCCGGACTGCTGCATCCAATAACAGAGATACTGACAGTCTCCGCCGCCAACCAGTAAGGCATCGGTCTGCTGCAGCATGGAAACCCAGAGTTCTGGTTTGATGCTGGGCAGCGCGGTGAGTTCGAGCAAACCCACCGATTTCCAACCTAAATCACAGAAGGGATCACCCAATGATCCGCAAATGACGCCTCGTACAATATCGCCACCATTTGGGATGGCATATATGGCGGTTGGAATGAAAAGCGCACTTGCCTCGGCAACCGGTTTGCCCAGGAGATCAACCAGTGCATTGTGTATGCTTTTGTTGCTGATGCCGGCAGATGTTAGAAGAAGTTTCATATTTCTGATAAGATGTTGTTGAATTGGCAGAAGCAAGAAAGCCTTTGCTGATATATCAGGTCGTTAATTGATTTTGGCGGAGCAAAAAAAGAGCAAATTGGCTACATATAAAACACATTGAACTTATGTCCATCCGGGTCTGCAAAAACAAAACCGTAATAGCCTTCCCCAAATTCCTCCGGCTGTGAAACATTGGTGCCGCCTGCATTTTCCACTGCTGTAGCCCATTGGTCTACCTCGGCCTTGCTTTCCGCCGAAAGCGTAAATATAATTTCGTTTACGTTTTGGGTATCGGCTATTTTGCCTTTCATGGCCGGCTCCAGTATATCCTTTAAAAAAAAGTGCATTACAAAATTGTCATCACTCATTAAAAAACTGGTGAGTTCTTTTGTAGTAGAGTGTTTGCCGTTGGGCTTAAATCCTAAGGCGTTGTAAAATTTAGCTGTCCGCGCTAAATCGCTCACGCCTACATTGGCCCATATTTTTTTTGGTTTCATGATCTTACAATTAGAAAGTTATAAAAATGAATTTACGTTGGTTTTCCATGTTTGAATGCACGCTTTGTTCTCTCCGGTAATACCCAATTCCTTTTTTACTTTTCAAAAATAGTCAGTAAACAAAATAGTGAAGGGGGTTCATTGCGACAATATGGAAGCGGTTTGCGTCAGTTTTGGGTGTTTGGTGTTGGAGCGGCGTACTTGCATGATTGGCACAAGCATGCCCGGCAACATGCTGAGCTACATGCTTGCGCCAGTTGGGGGCATACTTGGGCCAGCTGCGGGGACAGAGTTCGCTTGAGATTAATAAATTCTATCTTTCGGTAAATTCAGATCTGTGAGGTTAATAAGATACATAAGGCATTTTGTGTATTTGGGATAGATGTACCCCGAACGTTCTGTAACCTTGTATTTTCCATTGATTGCAGCTTCCAGCAGCCAAATGGCTCCGTCGGTTGCATCACTTAAATAATCTCCTGAAATCATTGACCAATAGTCGATGGTGGTTAGCGATTTTTCAAACTTTTTCCATTGCCATACGGCAATAGTTTTTTTAAATTCCACCGCAGATTGGAAAGTATGAAGTGAGTCAATAAACCGGGGTATTTTCCAATAGATAATAACGCTCCGCTTAATTTTCTGCATTCGTATAACTATCGGGGCATCAAAAGATCTTAGCCAAAGAAACCTATACATTTTGCCTTTGTATCTGGCGCTTAACATTGGTTCTTTAAACCAGGCCAATGCTTCTGAAAACCAATCAAGCCTGAAATTTACTGATCCCAGTTCCTTGATTATATCAATGGTATAGTCAGTTATCCAGTTCGTACTGTCCCTCAAAAAAGGTTCGATTGGAAAATACCAATTATGTTTGTTTTCAACAGGAATTCCCTGCGCATTGGTACTAACCTGGTAGCTGAGCTTCTTATAGATACTAACGGTATTGGCATCGTTCAGGTAATTCGAAAGCTGGATAACCGGATATTTTAATAATGAAATTTGCGCCATGTCAATATCTGCACACCTGATAAACCATTTTCGCGCGGTATAAGCATAGTAAGTGTTTGGTTGTTGCCGGAATAAGCGATAGTAAGAAAGCGCCAGTTCATAATTTGCGTCATAATTACTACTGTCAACTTTCAGTGCCTGTTGCAACACCAAAATCTTTGATGAATCTTCAAGACTCGCGCGAGGGTGCCTGAATTTCGCTTTGAGAAGATAGGCTTTCACGCTGTCGGGATAATCGTGAACCAAATTATCAAAGAATTGTGAACAACGATCGTAATCTTTCCGCGCCCTGCAATTTTCAAGTAACAGCCTAATTTTTGCCTCGTTAAAAGGATCTTTCAAAAGTGAATCTTTAATAGTCAGGTAATTTTTTTCGATGGCTTGGTTAACTGAATCTGGATCCCCCTCCTTAATCTCTTCTAACTGTACATCCTTCACCACAATGCCACCGCCAGCTGTATCCACTGGCAGTTCCGGGAGGTCATAAATATCGGCATTGGTAAGTGTGCTTTCTTTTTGGTGCTGAAATATCTCGTCGATACTGTTTCCCAACAGCGGAATTGCTTTATCTTTTTTGATTTTATAAAAAGGTTCAGGATAGGTTATATCTATTTCCTCCCTTGTCATGCCCCTTGTATCGTAAAAAGCATCTTTAGAAAACTTAATTTTCTTCGGCTTCAAAACTTTTTCGTTTGCATATATAACGCTGTTTCTTTTTGACATGTAACAAGCCGCCCACTGCTTGTTTACTGTTTTAAAAACGTCAAAATACAAATCTGCCCATAATACATAATTTTCATTTTGCGCGGTGTCTTTGGTTAAAATCAAAAGCTGATACTTGTTTTTTTTAAAAGATGAATCGCTGAACACTTGTATCACATCAAAACTGATGGTATCACCCGGATAGTTTCCACATATCTTGTCAATAATTCTATAGGTAGCCGAAAACCTGGCTTCGTTATAATTTTCCCTCGCCGAAACAGTTCTTGCCTGCAGAAGTTCGCCTATAAAAGCGAATAGTTTGCGTGGCGCGCCTGGTTTTTCGTTACAATCATTTGTCTGATTTTGGCAAATCCCAATAGATTGAAACGATAACAGACTGATAAAGAAGCTTAATATTTGTACTTTCACTAGGGTTAAGTTTATGGTGAAGAAAGTCAATCTTTAAACTTACATAAATCTCTTTTGAAAAGCGGCCGTACCAACTGATGCGGATTAACGAATAGATCAAAATTTATTCATCCCGTAAGAAAATATCACAAAAAAAAATCGCACGGGATATGCATTTCAATATTCTTACTTTGCCTAGTAGATGCCTAAGCCGGGCATATTCCATAAAATTGCCTGCAACATGGGTTGCTTGCTGATGGGGCGGAATTTTTTCTTTGCCATGGGCCTTTGCGTGCCGAAATGATGGCATGATAGCTGTGCCGAGGAGACCGCAGGATCCCGCGTTGTATGATCAAATTATAAGATTCTGTGAGAAGACCCGACGGGGAAAAGAAACTGTGTTGCGATGAGTTCGCTAATCCGCAAAGCCGATCGGCATGTTTCCCTTCCCCGCCGGGTCTCCGCAATTATATACTTATTGATGCAATGAAACTTGTGCGGGACCCGACGGCCCCTTTTTTGTCAAATCAATATCGCACAACTCCATATAATTGGTAACAGGATAAATGTCCTACGCACCTGGTATATAGATTTCGCAAAGCCGTGATGATTAGACATCTGATTGCGTCGAGTCCTGCACAACTTTATTTTCACTTAATGGCTATCGTAGCAGAGACTACGCCTGGGAAGGGGTTGGGAGACCGACGGTAAGGGGACCCTTTTACTTTTGGTGTGGGCGAATCACAACATAACAACCACACCTAACCGCACGTTACTTAAATTGATAAAATGCAAGACTGGCCTGCATGAACCCCTTGCCATACTCCAAAAGTCGCCATTTTTCGTCGAATTTCTCAATTCCCGCACTTCGAAATCGTTCAGTTACTCAAACAATCTAAATGCTTTCTTTCACCCCGCCGCCCCGTATGCAATACCAACCATCTGCCTCTTCACTCCACCCACCCCTTTCCCCCCACTCCGTACAAAGACCTTCCATTTGACCAGAAGGGAAACAGTCAACAGGCCAGGGCCAGCGTGAACAAGGGACTGCACGACTGATGTCTAAATTAAAATCAAACTATCGTGGCAGTAAGAGAATTTCACGGTATTATTCAAAACAATTGGGACGAGCCTTGCATACCGAGTGTTTCCAAAAATCCATAGTCAACCATCGATGATTGAAAAATAGGATGCTGTCTCCAGCCTAGCCTCTCCAGGAAACGCCAGCGGTAGCCGGAATGTCATCCAGTATATTCCCCGTTGTATTTGCAGCGATAACGTCGGGTGTATTTTTCAGTGCCATACTCCCTGGCTATACCCGAAACAGGGTGTAGTCGATGGCCGATTTAAGTACTAAATATTGAGTATTTGCGTTATATGAAGGTCCTATGTCAGTTCATGTTTAAATATTTTTATGCTTGCCTTATTTCCAGGAGAATCTGTTGTCTCTTATGCTGACGGAAGTGGAGTGACACTCACTACGCACCGAATCTGCATACAAGAAAAAGAACCGGGTAGATCTTATTATCAGGATATCATGTTAGAGCATATAACTTCATGTAAACAACATACCTCATCCAACGGGCTTCTCCTCATACTTTCCTTGCTAACTTTTTTAATTGCAATCACGGCTGGACCAGCGCGAATCAGAGATGCTGTAGCAGCTTTAATTATTGGCGTTGTTTTGTTGTTAGCTTATTTCCTGACAAGAAAAAAACAAATAACTATCGCATCTAACGACACAAAACTGAATATTAATGTTCCCACGATGAACACATCCTCTATAGCAGGCTTTGTCGACAAAGTGCAACAAACGAAGAACAATCGAATTGTTGTATTGAACAAAAAAGCATAACAAATATTCTTTTGCAAATAGGGTAGACAAATTCCGTGATGACGATTTGCAATCATTTCCCGACCCGAACCGCGACGAAGTACGTACTGAGTCTGCTATATAGTTAATGCCGGTAAGCGGTGTTATTGAATCCATTATCCTGAGAAAAATCAAAACTCAGCCACTGAGTTTCTTTGATATGAAAATGTCGACCCTGAGGTGACGTTAAATGCGCAAAGTGGGCAACACGTACGCCCCGCACAAAGCTGATTCGCATGCTTGCGCCAGGGGGCCAGTGCTGGACAGCAAGACGATTGTTGAGG
>Ga0207641_10005696_pt1 | contig 10601 bp, 10 predicted proteins | sample KBSSwiS62_FD_184306 | JGI IMG/M metagenome (GOLD analysis project Ga0207641, IMG submission 184306) | Switchgrass rhizosphere microbial communities from Kellogg Biological Station, Michigan, USA - KBS Switchgrass S6-2 (SPAdes) (version 2) | ecosystem: Host-associated > Plants > Roots >... | reverse complement strand
GAGCCGACCGCCCGCCCGAGGCGGTAGCGATCGTTGGATACGAGAATCGCCTCCCCTGAAGAGTGCTCCCGCCCGTCGGGCCCGGTCCATCGCATCCGCAGCCCCTTGCCCTCGGGCCCGACGACCTCGGGAAGGGTGTCGAGGATGGTCCTCAGCTTCGCCTCCCGGTAACCCTCGCGCTGGACGGCCTCGGCGTAGAGGCCGATCGAGACGTTGTTGACGAACACCCGGCCGTTGACCTCGGCGAGATCGACCCGCCTGACCCGGCCGTCGGTGAACGCGTCGAGAGCACCGATCACATCGTCGCGGTCAACTCCCAGGTCGAGCGCGAAGTGGTTGCGCGTCCCGGCCGGAATGCAGGCGTAAGGGAGGTCATACTCGGCGGCGACCATTGCCACCACGGCCTGGGAGCCGTCCCCGCCGGCCATCGCGAGCGCGTCAGCTCCGTCGGCGACCGCCTTGCGGACCAGTTGCTCGAGGTCCGTTCCGAGCTTCAGTTCGATCGGCTCGATGCCACGAGCCCGAGCCTCCTCGGCCAGGTGAAATTTCTCGGCCTTCCCCCCACCCGACTTCGGGTTGTAGAAGAGCGCCGGGTGCCGTGGATCGGGTGCCCGGCCGAGCGGAGCGTGGATCCTGAATGCCGCCCGCGTGGCGAACAGCATCAGTCCCAGGCCCACCACGATCACGAGGGCCTGCCCGATGTGATCGCCATTGGCGAGCAGTACGCCAACCGCGAGCACCAAAGCGAGGGTTGCGATCCCGAATCCCAGCAGCCTGCTCGCTCCGGTTCGGGTCAAGCCGTACCAGGCCGCGGCGACGGCGACCCCAAGGCCGACCAGCACGGCGACACCGAGAAGAAACCCGGAGACGACGACGTCGACAACAAGGACGAAGAGGACCGCGGCGGACCCGAGGGCGGCGAACGCGGCGAGACGATTGACCTGCTCGAACTCCATCACCAAACCATAAGGCGCGACGGTAGATTTGCCCGCGACCCGAGATCCTGACCCCAAATGATGGAGATCCTGATGGTGGGAGGAACCGCCGCATACGGGTCTGCGGTGCAGTGGCGGCCGCAGAAGCCGCGCCTCAAGCCCCTGCAGCTGGCCTTCTCCTGGGCGCTCTCCGCAGCGTCGCTTTACGTCGCGGCCGCGCTGGTGCCGGGAGTAAGCATCGGCGCCTTTGGCGGCGCTCTCCTGGTCGCGGCGCTGATCGCGCTGCTCAACGCCGTCCTGCCTCCAGTGGTGGCCGCGCTGAGGCTGCCGCTGACCCTGGCCCTCGGCTTCGTGGCGGTGCTGCTTGTCGACGCCCTGCTGCTGGAGCTGGCCAGTGACGCGCTTCCCAAGCACATCGGGGTCGATTCGTTCGGGGATGCGCTGCTGGCCGCGGTGGTGATGGCGGTCGTCTCGCTGGCGCTCCAGGTGCTGACCGGCGCCAACGACGACGACACCTACTCGCTGCGCGTCGTGCAGCGGGTGGCGCGCCGGCAGGGCACACTGGCCCGCACCGACGAACCGGGGATCCTCTTTCTCGAGATCGACGGGCTGGCATTGCCGGTGCTGCGCGATGCCGTGCGCGACGGGAGCGCGCCGACGATGGCGCGCTGGCTGACGGAGGACGGCTATCGCCTGACCGAGTGGGAGCCCGACCTCTCCTCGCAGACCGGCGCCAGCCAGGCGGGGATCCTGCTCGGCTCGAACGACGACATCCCCGCCTTCCGCTGGGTGGAGAAGGAGAGCGGGACCCTCGTCTCCTGCTCGTCGCCGAGCGACTGCGCGGAGATCGAGCGGCGGCACTCGAGCGGCGCGGGTCTGCTCGCCGACGGCGGCGCGAGCCGCGGCAACCTGCTCTCCGGCGAAGCCGAGGAGGTGATCCTCACGGTCAGCCGTATGGCGGAGGAGAAGCGGGCGAACCCCGGCTACCGGGCGTTCCTCGCCAACGGCTTCAACGTCACCAGGGCCCTAGTCCTGTTCGGCTGGGAGGTGCTGCTGGAGTGGACGGCGGCGATCCGCTCCGCCCGGCGTGACATCCGGCCCCGCGGGCACCGCGGCGGCGTCTATCCCTTCCTGCGGGCGACGATGTGCGTGGTCGTCCGCGACCTGATCGTCTACGGGGTGCTGACCGACATGATGCGCGGCCGCGCCGCCGTCTACGCCACCTTCTCCAGCTACGACGAGGTCGCGCACCACTCGGGATTGCAGCGGGCGGACACGATGGAGGCCCTGCGCAAGCTCGACCAGCAGCTCGACCGCATCGCCCGGGCCCGCAGGTTCGCGCCGCGCCCCTACGAGATCGTCGTGCTCTCCGACCACGGACAGACCCAGGGCGCGACCTTCAAGCAACGCAACGACTACAGCCTCGAGCAGCTGGTCGAGCGATCCATCGGCGGTGGCGACGTCGCCGGATACGCCGGAGGCGACGAGCAGAGCGCGATGGTCGCGCACGCCGCCAAGGAGGCCACCGGCGGAGCCGCCAAAAAGCGCACGAAGAACGACGTCTCCGACCGGGACGTCGTCGTCCTCGGCTCCGGCAACCTCGGGCTGATCTACCTGATGGAGGAGAAGCGACGCCTCACCCGCGAGGAGATCGACGAGCGCCACCCGAAGCTGATCCCCGCCCTGCGCGAGCATCCCCACATCGGCTGGCTCCTGGTCCGCAGCGCCGAGCACGGAGCCGTGGTCCTGGGAGCAGATGGCACTCACCATCTGCTGAGCGGCCGGGTCGAAGGCGAGGACCCGCTGGCCCATTACTCGGCGACCGCGCCGCAGCACGTTCTGCGCACCGATGGCTTCCGCAACGTGGCCGACATCATGGTCGGCAGCTTCTATGACCCCGAACTCGACGAGGGCTGCGCCTTCGAGGAGCTGATCTCCTTCCACGGTGGCCTCGGCGGCCCGCAGACCCGGCCCTTCATCCTCGCCGCAGAGCGACTTCCCCTGCCCGCCGAGCCGATCGTCGGCGCCGCCGCCGTCCACCGGATCCTCTCCGGCTGGAGAAAGGAACTCCACGGCCGCGCCTGATCGCATCACCTACGTCGGGCACGCGACCGTGCTGCTCGAGCTGGACGGCCTGCGCGTCCTCACCGACCCGGTGCTGGGGTCGCGGGTCGCCCACCTGCGGCGCCAGGGACCCGCACCCAGGGCGGATGTGGCGGACCGACTCGACGCGGTGCTCATCTCCCACCTCCATAACGACCATGCCGACCGGCGCTCGCTGCGACGGGTCAGCCCCGAGACGCCGGTGCTGGCGCCACCCGGAGCCGGGCGGTTTCTCGAGAGCTGCGGCCTCGCCGCGGTGTCGGAGCTGGCTCCCGGGGAGTCGATCAGGATCGGGAAGGTCGAGATCACCGCGGTGGAGGCCGAACACGGCCACGGCCGCGCGCCGAGGTCACGTCGCGCGGAGGCGGTCGGATTCCACCTCTCGGGCTCGAAGCGGGTCTACTTCGCCGGCGACACCGATCTCTTCGACGGCATGGCGACGCTCGCCGACGAGCTCGACCTAGCTCTGCTCCCGGTCTGGGGATGGGGGCCGAATCTCGGGCCCGGGCACCTCAACCCCGAACGAGCCGCTCGTGCGGCGGCGATGCTCTCACCGCGGATCGCCGTTCCGATCCACTGGGGCACCTTCTTCCCCCTGGGCTTGGCCTCCCTCCTACCCCGGCGCCTCAGCGCCCCGCCCCACGAGTTCGCCAGCTGGTGCGAGAAACTCGCCCCGCGGGTCGCGGTTCGAATCCTCCTCCCAGGCGAAGCGAGCCCGCTCTCGCACCTGGGCGAAGAGACAGGGATCTAGAGGGTGGCTGACCGGGCTCGAACCGGCGACCGCCTGGACCACAACCAGGAGCTCTACCAACTGAGCTACAGCCACCACGCGCCCTCCAATCTACCGGGCCGCGCACGCAGGCAGTGCCCTGCTCTCAGGCGAGGGCGGGGGCGATCTCCCTGCCCATCAGCTCGATCGCGTCGAGGTCGCGGTGCAGCAGGTGCTGGCCCATGATCCGGGTCAGGCCGGCCGCCTCCAGCTCGCGCAGCTGCTCGATCGCCTGCTCGGTCGTGCCCTTGATCGTGCTCTCGCGCAGGCCGGCCAGGAACGCGTCGCCATCGTCGCCCTCGCCTTTCCACTGAGCCAGGCGGCTCGCGCGGTCGCGCAGTTCGGCCTCGTCCGCGCCCACCAGCCATCCCGTCATCATCGAGAGCGGCAGGGTCTTCGGGTCGCGCTCGGCCGCTTCGCAGGCCTCGTCGAGGCGCTTGCGCACGTCGGCGATCTCCGCGGCCGTCGACATCACCGTGTTGTACTCATCGGCAAGCGCCGCCGCCAGGCGCAGGCTGCGCGGGCCGCCTTTGCCGCCGAGGATCAGGGGCAGCCGCGGCTGCTGCATCGGCTTCGGCATCGCGTCGAGGTTCTTCGCCCGGTAGTGGCGGCCCTCGTAGTTGAACGGGCCTTCCTCCCAGTGGCGGCGGATCAGTTCCATCTGCTCCTCGAGCGCGTCCATCCGCGGCCCCACCGCGGGCAGGTCGAAGCCGTAGGCCTCGTGCTCGCGATCCCACCAGCCCGCCCCGATCCCAAGTTCGACCCGGCCGCCGGAGATGTGGTCGGCGGTGACCGCCAGCTTCGCCAGCACCGCCGGGTGGCGGAAGGTCGCCGGCGAGACCAGCGTGCCGAGGCGCAGCCGCTCGGTCGTCGCCGCCAGCGCCGCGATCGTCGCCCAGGCGTCGAGCGAGCCGCGCTCGCGGCGGTCGTCGACCGAGAGGTAATGGTCGGAGCGGAACAGCGTCCCCACCCCGTACTGCTCGCAGGCGGCGGCGATCGCCTGCCAGTCCACCCAGTTCACATCCTCCTGGCCCTCGATCATCAGGCAGACGTCCACGGCGCTCCTCCTCGGTTCGGGTTACCCACCCTCCCCTACTCCCCGTTACTCGCCCGAGTTGAACTCCCAGATCGCGATCCCCAGCATCACCATGCCGAGGGCGAAGACGGTGAAGATCTCCAGCGCCATCGGCACCGTCCAGCCGAACCAGGTGATGCCGGGGTTGAGCGCGGCTTCGGCCTGGGCGCTGAGATCGAGGTGGCCGAAGATGATGCTGCGCATCGGCGAGACCGCGTAGGTGAGCGGGTCGATGCGGTTGAGGAAGGCAAGCCAGCCGGGCAGTTCGGTGACCGGGAAGAGGGCGCCGGAGATGAAGAACATCGGCATCACGACCAGCTGCATCAACCCCATGAAGGACTGCATCTGCTTTATCCGCGCCGCCGCCATCACCCCGAAGGCGGTGATGCTGAAGGCCAGCAGCAGCTGCAGCGCGAAGACGCCGAGGATCAGCGAGAGGCTGTAGGGGACGTCGACGGTCCAGGCGAGCGCGATCAGGATCACGCCCTGCAGCGAGGCCACCGTGGCGCCGCCGAAGCACTTGCCGATCACGATCGAGCTGCGCCGCACCGGCGCCACCATCATCTCCCGCAGGAAGCCGAACTCGCGGTCCCAGACGATCGAGGCGGCGGAGAACATCGCCGTGAACATGACCGAGATGCAGAGTACCCCCGGGTAGATGAAGGTCTTCAGGTCGACCCCGTGGGTGCTCGCCGCCGAGAGCTGCTGCAGCCCGGAGCCGAGCACGAAGAGGAAGAGCAGCGGCTGCGCCAGCGAGGTGACGATCCGCACCCGTTCGTTGCGGAAGCGGATCAGCTCCCGCCGCCAGACGACCTTGATCGCCCGCAGCTCGCTGCGGAAGCTGCGCGGGGGCACGCGGACGGTGACGACGGGGGCCGGGGCGCCGAGCGCGGTGCCGGCCTCGGTGGCGCTCATCGCCGCCCTCCCCCGCCCATCATCTGGGCGGCGAATTTGTTTTTCGTGCGGGCGCCGCCGTCGGACTCTTCGGCGTCGCGGATCGTCGTCCCGGTGTGGGACATGAAGACGTCGTCGAGGGTCGGCCGCGAGAGGCTGACCGAGCGGATCGGCATCCCCAGCTCGGCGAACAGGCGCGGCACGAACTCCTCGCCGTCGGGGACCGCGAAGGTGACGGCGCCCTCGGAGACGCCGGCCTCGAGCCCGAAGCGCGCTTCGATCGCCGCGATCGCGGCGCCGTCGTCGTCGGTCTCGATCCGGATCCGGTCCGCCCCGACCTGTTCCTTCAGCGCCTCGGGAGTGTCGAGGGCGACGATCTCACCGTGGTCCATGATCGCGATCCGCCCGCAGAACTCGGCCTCGTCCATGTAATGGGTGGTCATGAAGATGGTGATGTCCTCGCTCTCCTGCAGCTGGCGGATGTAGCCCCAGATCGAGTTGCGGGTCTGCGGGTCGAGGCCGATCGTCGGCTCATCGAGGAACAGCACCCGCGGCGAGTGCATCAGCCCGCGGGCGATCTCCAGCCGCCGCCGCATCCCGCCCGAGAAGGTCAGCACCTGGCCGTCGCGCCGCTCCCAGAGACCGACCATCTCCAGCACCTGTCGCATCCGCGGCGCCACCAGCCCCTTCTCGACCCCGTAGAGCTCGGCGTGCAGGCGCAGGTTCTGCGCGGCGGTGAGGTAGCCGTCGAGGGTCGGGTCCTGGAAGACGAGCCCGATGTGGCGGCGGACGTCGTCGCGCGCGGCGACCACGTCGTGGCCGGCGACGGTGGCGCTGCCACCGCTCGGCTTCGAGAGCGTGCAGAGCATGTTGATCGTGGTCGTCTTGCCGGCCCCGTTGGGGCCGAGGAAGCCGAAGACCTCGCCCGCCTCGACCTCGAAGCCGACACCGCGCACCGCTTCGAAATCGCCGAAGGACTTGCGCAGGTCTTTGACTGAGATGGCGGCGGGCATGCGAGAGAGGTCCGTACAACGTACGGAATCCTCACTGTACAGTGTACGAAGCGTGAACGTCGTGCCCCCCGAAAAGGCCAGTGCGCGCCGCCAGGAGATCGTCGACGCGGCCGTGAGGCTGGCCGACGCCGAGGGCCTGGAAGCGGTCTCGATGCGCCGCCTGGCCGAGGAGCTCGGGGTCGGCACGATGACCCCTTATTCCTACGTCGCCGACAAGGACGAGCTGCTGGACCTGATGCTCGACGAGGTCAGCCGCGAGATGTTGGTGCCGGAGCCGCTGCCCGGCGACTGGCGAGCGGCGCTGCGCGCGATCGCCCTCGCCACCCGGGCCACGGTCGAAGCCCACCCCTGGATCTTCCGCGGCCAGGCACGGCGCCCGCGCGGTCGGATCAACACGATGCGCCACATCGAGCAGTCGATCGGCGCCGTGCAGATACTCGGGGTCGAGCGCCCGACCGGCGCCCGGGTGCTGATGGCGGTCGACGACTACGTGCTCGGGCACTGCTTCCGCAAGCGCTCGCGCGAGCGCATGACGCGGGCCCTGGAGGCGGCTGGGGACGGCGGCGCCCCAGAGCGCCTGCCGCCGCTGGACCCCGAGGTCGAGGCGGCGATGGCGGCGGGCGAGCTGCCGCTGATCAAACGCGGCTTCGACAAGCGGCGCGGCGGCGCCTTCCGCGGCATCCCCCCCGAGGCCGACTTCGAGAGCGGCCTGGAGTGGATGCTGGACGGGATCGAAGCGCTGGCGAACGAGAAGTAAGCGCCGGGACGCGCGGGCCGCGCGCTTCTCTATCCGGTGCCCGCGGCAACCAGCGCGGCGAATGCCTCGAAGCCCGGCGTGGTGCGCTCGATCAGCGCCGGCTCGGCCGCGGCCGCCCGCTCGGGCAGCGCCTGGGCGCCGTCGTTGCCGAGCGCCGCCACCGCCTCCTCGATCATCTCCGGCACCGCCAGCCAGGCCTCGACCAGGGCGAAATCGGCCTCGGGATGAAAGAGCGCGCCCCAGGCGTTGCCAAGGCGGAAGGCCTGGTGCTCGGTCCGCTCCGAGGAGGCAAGCGGCTGGGCTCCGTCGGGCAGATCGAAGACATCGCCGTGCCAGTGCAGGACCTCGGTGCTGGGAGCGAGACCGCCGAGCACCGGGTCGTCGGGGTCGCTGACCGCGACCGGCGCGAAGCCGATCTCCGGCCCCTCCCCCGCCCGCACCCCGGCCCCGAGCGCCCGCGCCAGCAGCTGCGCCCCGAGGCAGATGCCAAACACCGGCAGCTCCCGCCGCACCGCCTCCGCCAGCCACTCGCGCTCGGCCGCCAGCGCGGGGAAGCGCTCGACCTCGTCGACGTTCATCGGCCCGCCCATCACGACCGCCCCGGCAACCTCCTCGTGCGCCGGTAGCGGCTGGCCGGCGAGCGGCTTCACCGTGTGCACGCGCAGGGCGCCACAAGCATCGAGGATCCGGTGCGGTCCCTCCCAGGGCACGTGCTGGATCGCCAGCAGGGTAGGACGCTCGTCCACGCTCATCGCCGCGCAGGCTAGCCTTCGCGAATGATGAAAATCGAGATCGTCACTCCCTCCTACCCTGCCTTACGGATCCATAAGGCCAGCTAGCGTGAGGCGCGGCTCCGTCGCCCGCTTCAAGCCCGAGGCCAGGCCGGTGACCTTCACCGGCGCGCAGGCGGTCGGGCCCACGGTGCGCGCCCCACTCGCGATCGCCGCCCTCGCCGTCGGCGCCACCGCGATCGGCGCCTTCGCGATCGGCCGGCTCAGCGTCGGCCGCCTCTCCGTCGGCCGGGCCAAGTTCGGCAAGGTCGAGATCGAGGAGCTCGAGGTCGGCCGCCTGACCGTGCGCGAAGGCTCACTCCCTCTCAACACCACGGGTCAGAGTGCGCAGGCGTAACGCGTTTCGACAGTTGCCCCCACTGGGGTGGGTAAAAGTGTCGAAGCGAGGCGAGTGGGCCGCTCCGCTCACGCTCCTGGTGCTCGTCGCCTCCGCGCTAGCCGTCGCCGCCGCCCCCGCTCAAGCCGTCGGCCCCTACCCCGACCTCGGCTCCTGCCGGGTCTTCCCGGCGCCGCCGGCCTCGCTCTCGCCGCGCGCCCCGTCACTCGGCAACCAGTCCGCCTGGAACCAGGACGTCTCGAAGGCGCCGCGCGACCCGCGCTCGGCCGCCTACATCACCTACATCGATGCCCACGGCGGCGACCACCTACACCCGGACTTCGGCTCCCCCCGCCCCTACGGCTTCCCCTTCGCGGTCGTCGGGCCCGGCCAGGCCAAGCTCCCGATCCACTACACCGCCTACGGAGACGAGAGCGACCCGGGCCCGTTCCCGATCCCGGCCGGCGCGCCCGTCGAGGGCGGCAACGGCAGCGACGGCGATCGCCACGTGCTCACCGTCGACAAGTCGAGCTGCCGGCTCTACGAGCTCTACCGCGCCTTCTACGCGCCGAAGCCGAAGCCGCACTGGAACGCCGACTCGGGCACCGCCTGGGACCTCAGCTCGACCGCGCTACGCCCCGAGGGCTGGACCTCCGCCGACGCCGCCGGCCTGCCGATCTTCCCCGGCCTGGTCCGCTACGACGAAGTCGCCGCCGGTCAGCTCGACCACGCGATCCGGGTCACCTTCGACAGCACCCGCAACGCCTACGTCCACCCCGCCGTCCACTGCGCCGGAGACACCGCCAGCGCCGCCGCGCCGCCGATGGGCCTGCGCCTGCGGCTGAAAGCCGGCTACGGGCTCGCCGGCTTCAGCGGCCCCGCCCGCACCGTCGCCGAAGCGATGAAGCGCTACGGCCTGATCGTCGCCGACAACGGCTCCAACTGGTACTTCAGCGGCAGCAGTGACAGCCGCTGGGACGATGAAAACCTCGATCAGCTCAAGCGCATCCCCGGCAGCGCCTTCGAGGTCGTCAAGAGCGCTGCCGCGATCCACTCCTGCTGATCAGGCGCCAGATTTTCCCCAGCGTGGCGAGGATCGCGAAGGCGATCCCCATCCCGATCGCCCCGAGGACGATGAGGAAGACCAGGAAGGCGAGAATCGCCAGCGGGATCAACAGGACTTTCACCATCTCCGCAGCCTTCTGGTTTTCTCTAACGGAAAGATGAAGTCAACATTCGCCTATTAAGGTGTCTCGCCGGGGGACGGGTTCACCTATGGCGCTCCTTTCTACAAGCTCGCGGCACGGTGGCGCAAGCGCGCACGCCGCCTTGCGCCGCGGCTTCGCGGCGGCGCCCATCTCCCTGGCGCTGCTCGCGGCCGCCTTTGGCCCCTCGACGAGCGCGGCCCAGAGCGGCGACGAAACCCAGGGCGCCGCGCTGGGCGTCCTCGGCAAAGCGGCGCTGGCCGCGTTCGGTCCCACCGGCGCCCACCAGGCGCTCGGCGCGATCGGCGACAGCCTCGCCCTGCTCAACGCGCGCTACCGAATCGAACGCCGCGAGGCGGCGATCGCCCGCGCACCCGAACCGGAACCGGCGCTGAGCGAAGAAGTCCTCAGCGATCCCTCCCGGCTTCCCCCCGCCTCGGCCGGGAGCAACGGCACCACGGTCCCCCACACCTCCGCGCTGAGCCGCGATGAGATCTTCGCCCACTCGCGCGGCGACGGCGAAGAATCGACCGCGATCCTGCTCAGCGGCATCGCCCTCGCGCCACCGGATGCGCCGGAAGCGGTCAAGAACGTGATCAACAACGCCAACCTGATCGTCGGCCGCCCCTACATTTGGGGCGGCGGCCACGCCTCCTTCTACTCATACGGCTACGACTGTTCGGGCTCGGTCAGCTTCGCCCTCTTCGGTGGCGGCCTGATCCCGCAACCGCTGACCTCGGGCG
>Ga0207641_10005695_pt1 | contig 10601 bp, 12 predicted proteins | sample KBSSwiS62_FD_184306 | JGI IMG/M metagenome (GOLD analysis project Ga0207641, IMG submission 184306) | Switchgrass rhizosphere microbial communities from Kellogg Biological Station, Michigan, USA - KBS Switchgrass S6-2 (SPAdes) (version 2) | ecosystem: Host-associated > Plants > Roots >... | reverse complement strand
CCGGAACCGGCACGGTACCGATCAGGCGAAGATCAGCAGCGCGGCAACGACGAACGAGAGCAGGCCCAGAAGCTCGGCACCGGCGAAGCCGATGAACAGGCGGCCCTGCTGGGCGTCGGCGGCACCGGGGTTACGCAGCGCACCCTCGAGGAACTTGGCAAAAACGTTGCCCACGCCGATCGAGGCGAGACCGCAACCGATCGCGGCGAGACCGGCGCCGAGCAGCGCTGCAGCTTTTGCGTCCATTTTCAAAACTCCCTTTGGTAAAATCGATGATGGGTTGGATCGTGAAGGTAAACGTCAGTGCAGGTTCTCGGCGTCGTTCAGGTAGACGCAGGTGAGAAGCGCGAAAACGTAAGCCTGGATGCCGGCGACGAGCAGCTCGAGCGCGCAGATGCCGATCATCAGGATGAAGCTGGGCAGGCCGGCGACCGCGAACAGGCCGATGTTGGCGTTGCCGGTGCTGATGACGAAGCTGGAGAGCACTTCCAGCAGCACGTGGCCGGCCATCATGGCGACGAACAGTCGCAGGCCAAGGCTGAACGGGCGCACCAGGAACGAGATCAGCTCGACCACGAAGATCAGCGGGATCATGACCAGCGGCGTACCGTGGGGCACGAACAGCGAGAAGAAGTGCAAGCCGTGGCGCGCGAAGCCGACCACGATCACGATCGCGAACGTCAGCACCGCCAGCACGCCGGTCGCCGAGAAGTGGCTGGTGAAGGTGAAGGGGTGCAGGCCGAGGACGCCGAGGGGCAGCAGGCCAAGGAAGTTGGCGAAGAGGATGAACATGAACAGCGTGAAGAGGTACGGCACGTACTTCTTGCCGGCGGGTCCGACGTTCGATGCGAGCAGCCCGTCGATGAAGCCGGTGAAGCTTTCCACCGCCATCTGCCAGCGGCCGGGCACCAGCTGGCGCTTGTTGCCACCCGCCACGAACACCGCGATCAGCAGCGCCGACAGCGCCATCCACAACGCGGAGTTGGTGAACGGGATGTGGTAGCCCGCGATCTGCCAGCTCTCCGTGCCGAACAACGGCTCGATGGTGAACTGGTGCATCGGATCGACTTTGCCTTCGGCTGCCACGTCTCGCCTCTTGCCTTCCTCATATGCGCAACAGCGCCCGTTTGGTCCTCTGCGAGGAGGATCAGTCAGAGCGCCGGTTGGACATCCGGATGATGTTCCTGAAGGAGACGAAGATTCCGAGGAACAACATCACCAACAGACCCCAGGGGGACGTTCGGGGAAAGAAGTGCTGGACAACCCACCCCAGAAACGCGCCGCCCACGATACCCCCCAGCAAGTCCGCAAGGACGCGGTTCCCGGCGCGATAGCTCGCATCCGCTTCCACGTTTCCTGCCGACCCGGTGCGCTCCTCCTCACGCTCGCGCGCGACTTTCAGTCGCTCGTCAAGCGCGTCGAGGCGCGCATCGTCGCCAACGGGTGCTCGTGCGTCAGGTTCGTCGTTCATGCCAAGCCCCTATTGTTGAAGCAGGAACGTATGACACGCCCGACGGCCTGCCCGCCGTAGGCACCGGCCCCTTAGGGTGGGGGCAAACCCGAGTCAACCGGTGGGGTGGCGGTTAACCCGACTTAACCCGGACAGGCCGGGTGGCGGGCCTCGTCAACTTTTCGCCGTGACGAGAGAAGGATAGCGCAGCCTGCGCCGTGAGGAGCTAGCGGCACCACCGTATCCTTCCCCCCGTCGGGGGAAGGCGCGAATGTCAGGGACAGCGCGGGTCGCGCTCGGGCGCTCCGGCGCCGCGGGTCTGCCAGGCGCCGCCGGGAGCCTGGTACTTCTCGCCCGGCGCGGTGCGCTGGATCAGGATGCAGCCCTGGGTGAAGGCATATTCCTCGATCGTCGCGTTCTGGGCGGCGGCGCGCTCGGTGTAGTTGGCGCGGCGCTGGATGTTGATCTTGTCGGCGAGCGCGCGAACGTCGCTGCCGCCGCTGACGACGCCGAGATACCCGTCCGGCTTCTCGCCGACCTGCCCGGCTGCGCGCGCCGCGGCATAGGCCGGGTCGCGGTCGGCCAGCGCCGGGGTGGCGATGCCGGCAAGCACCAGCGCCAGAGCCGGAGCGAACCGGAGGCGGCGGGCGATCGAGGGGGCAGTCTTGGTCATCAGAATATGTCCGAGTTGGCTTCGATGTTCTTCTTAACGTCGTCGGCAAGGCGATAGATCACTTCCTGCTTGATGTTGATGTTCAGCTCGATGACGATTGGCTTGTCAGGTGCGTTTACCGAGATGCACCCCGCCAGCGCCGTCGCGCCAATCACCAACACCGCCGCAGCGCTTGCCACGCGGCGGCCCGATCCGCTTCCGCCCATTCCCCTGCGCTTCATGCCGGAGCTTGTCGCAGCCGGGTTGGGGGCGGTCAATCGTGGGAACGTCATGGCATAGTCTCGCTTGCGGGAGGCTGAACGGAAGGATCTGAGCGACGAATCGTTTGCGCGCCGGCGCCGGGCCGAACGGGTTTACCGTCGGCGTCCAGCAAGCCGAGTGTACGAGGATCGCGCACATACGTCGGATCGTAGAGCGACTTGAACGAAGTCACGAGCTGGAGGAACGGCGCGCGCACGTTCACATTGAACTGGATCGGCAGGCTCGCGACGCGCCGCGTGAGGAAGTTCTTCGACGCGCCCTCACCCTGGCTCACGCCCGAGAAGCTGACGCGGGTCACGATCTCGCCTTCCAGAGCGCCGCTCATCGCGATGGTCATCTCGCGGTAGTTCATCGACTTCAGCGCATCGAAGGCGAAGTTCGCCATCGCCGACAAGTCCTTGTAGGTCAGCTCGCCGACGTAGGAGACGTTGCCCCCGGGCGACCGCGACTTGAGGAAACCGCCCTCGATGCGGCCGCCGTTCTCGTCGAACACCAACGGCATCGAGCCGTCGAAAGTGCCGGTGGCGTTCATGTTCGCCAGGTCCAGCCGCTGCACGAACTGCGCCGCATCGAGCCCGGTCACCTCGAGCGTGTAATGCCGCACTTCGGCGACGCCGATCTGCATCCGCGTGGGCAGCAGCCTCAGCGTGCCGCCGAAGAACGGCCAGGTCCCGCCGTCGACGGCCAGGATCATGCCCGGCTGCATCGCGAAAGTCAGGACACCGTCGTTCACCTCGATGCCCGGGTTGATCGAGGCGACCTTGATCTGCTGGCCGGGCGCCGTGACCAATCCCAGCAGGTCGGTGAAGCGGATCGTGCCCGAGGCCGCCTTCACCGGCCCGAACGCGGCCGCGAAATCGAGCGCGTCGCTGCTGAACGCGCCCGTGCTGGTGACGCCCTTCTCGCTCCAGTCGATCCGCCCTTGCCCGCGTACGGTCCCCTTGGTGTTGGCGACGACGCCCAGCGCCAGGCGGCTCAAGGTCTCGGGCTGGAGCTTGTCGTCGAAGCGGATGCCGTTCACCGCGAGGTCGGCATGCCCGCGCGCGGTGCCGAGGTCATGCCGGATCGTGGCCACCACCACCTCACGGTCGCTGGCCGGCTCGCGCATCAGCGCCTTCGCGTCGATCACGTTGTTCTTCAAGGTCAGCGTCGCATCGCGCGCGACCACCGGCTGAAAGCGCGCGACTTGCTGGCGATCGACCAGCCGGAACGTGCCCTCGGTCAACGTGAGCACGCCGCCGGCATAGCGCCACTTGCCGCGCGCCTCGTGCAAGTCGAGCGGTACGGCGTAAAGCGAGACGTCCGATCCGTCGAAGCTGCCGGCGATGTCCTGGCCCACCCGCGCGTCGAGCTTGGCGATGCGGAACTGCGAGGCGCTTGCGATCGGCCCCAGGCGAACGTCGATCGCTCGCGCGGCGATCACGCCGGGGTAGGCGAAGCCGATCGGTCCGCCGGACAAGCGAATCGGCGTCTCGCCAAGGTGGCCCGACAGGTCGAGCGCGGCCACGCCGCCGGCAAGGCTCACGGCTCCGCCGCGCGATTCCAGCAGCGGCCGCCCTCGCACCGGGCAGATCGTCAGCTGCTTGCGATCGATCGAGAGGTTGGCCAGCGCCAATCCGCCGAACCGCACTTGGGTGCACTGCCGCCACACCGCGAGCGCGGTGTCGCTCCAGGTTCCGTCGAGCGGGAGCAGGAGATTGTCGGCTCGGCCGCCGGGCAGCGCGCCGCTCAGCAGCACTTGGCCGGAAAAGCCGATCGTACCGCCGCGTGCCTGCACCACCGCCAGCTCGGGCACGGCGACGCGCGCATCGCCGGCGCGATACTCGGGCATGCGCACGCGCAACACCAGGCTGCCATCGGGGGCGCGCTCCATCCGCCCGGCGATGCGCGGCAGCCCCGCGCCGCCGGTCGCGAAGTTGCCTCCGATGCGCGGCAGCCCCCGCGCGCTTGCCAGCACCTGCAGCCGCGAGACGGCCGCGATCGCCTCTCCGCTGCCCCCACGCAAGCTGGCGCGCGGCACGACCAGTGAGATGCCCAGCTCGTTCCGGCGCGCAAGGAAGCTGCCGTCGAGCGCGCTGCCGCGCGATTCGCGGGCGAGCCCGGTGCGCACTTGCGCCAGCAGCGGCGCAATCAGCGTGCCCTGCCCGCTCCGCTCCGCAGTGGCGAGCGCGGCCTCGAGCGTGGAGCCGGTGGCGAGGCCCCGGCCGGCGACATCGCCCTCCACTTCCCAGCGCGCCAGCCCTTGCGAGGAGCGCAACCGGCCGGAAGCCCGCAACTCCCCGACGCGCGCCTGCCGCGCCGCCAGCCCCGAGGCGGTCAGGTCGTAGCGCGCGGTGAGCACGCGCTTGCGATAGGTCAGCGTCGTATCGCCCTTGAGCGCCGCGAGCCGCTCGCCGGCATGGGCCAGCGGTCCGGCGGTGAGCCCAAACCGGCCCTCGCCACCATCGAGCGCTCGGTCGAAAGTCACGTCGCTTTGCAGCCCGGCGCTGGCGAGCCGCAGCGCTTGCGCCGGACAGTCCAGCCCGGCCAGCCGCACCGGGCCGACGAAGCGCGGCTTCTCCGCCGTGACCGTCAGCTTGCCGTAGACGCTCGCCCGCTGCGCCGTGCAGCCTGCGGCCGCCACGCCCGGCATGATCGCGGCGACTTCACCCGAGAAGCCGCCGCGCAGCCGCCCCTTGCCGTCGAGCTTGATCCCGGCGCGACCGTAATCGCTCTCGATCAGCGCTCGCCCATCCTGGATGGCCAGGTCGTAGTCGGGCAGACGAAAAGGTCCGCCCCCGCCGGTGAAAAGCGCCTTGTCGAGGCTGCCGAAGCTCACCTTGCCGCCGCGCACCGAGCCGTAGAGGCGCGGGCGCACCAGCGTGATCCGACCGATCCCGGGCAGTCCGAAGCCGATCCGCGTCGCCACGCGAACTTGCGCGATCGTCAGGTCCGGCCGTTGGGGGTCGCCGATCACCAGGTCACGGATCACCTGCTCGTCCGGCCCGATCTTCGCGATCTTGTAAGTGCCCGGCAGGCCGAGCGCCTCGAGCTGGCCGGCGATGACGTTGTCGGCGATCCGCTCGCGCCGCGCCCAGGCGAACACGAGCGCCAGCGCCAGCAGCACGACCGCGAACGCCAGCCATGTGCGCTTGCGGCGCAACATCCGCCGGGGAGCACTCTGTGGTGCAGTCACGTCGTGCTCTTGCGACATCCGAAGCATCACTTGCGCTGGCGAACCTTGAAAGGCAATGAATTCCCCCGACGATGGCCGACGATCCCACCTTGTTCGGCGCGCCCGCCAGTGCCGCCCCCGCAACCGCAGACGCCCGCCCCGGCTCCGACCCGAGCGGCCACCGCGGCCGCCTGCGGCAAAGGCTGCTCGAAGGCGGGGACGATGCGCTGGGCGATCACGAGGTCATCGAACTGCTGCTGATGCAGGCGGTTCCCCGCCGCGACATGAAGCCGCTCGCCCGCACCCTGCTCGACCGCTTCGGCTCGCTCGCCGGCGTCCTGACCGCCGACCCCCGCACCTTGGCGCTGCACCCCGGTATGGGCGAGGCGACGGCCGCCGCGCTCAAGATCGTCGCGCTGGCCGCCAAGCGGCTCGCCCGGCAGCGCGTGCGCGAGGCGCCGGTGATCGGCTCGTGGCAGGCGCTGCTCGACTATCTGACGATCGACATGGCCCACCTCACCCGGGAGCGGGTGCGCGTGCTCTACCTCAACACCCGCAACATGCTGATCCTGGACGAGCATGTCGGCGACGGTTCGATCGACGAGGCGGCGATCCATCCACGCGAGGTGATCCGCCGCGCGCTGGACCTGGGCGCCACCGCGCTGATCCTCGTCCACAACCATCCCAGCGGCAACGCCCAGCCGAGCCGCGCCGACATCGAGATCACCAACCGCATCGCCGAGGCGGGGCGGCTGCTGGGCGTGACGGTGCACGACCACATCGTGATCGGTCGCGAAGGGCATGTCTCGCTCCGGGCGCAGGGTTTGCTCTGATGGCGTGGGCCGCAGGGCAGCCGTACACCGCGCCCAAACCAATAACCAATTCGGTTCCGTTTGTCAAGTCTGTTCTCACGATGTTCGCCCCATGTGCGTAGCCGCCGTCGCCTGGAAGGCGCACCCGCGCTGGCGCCTGGTGGTCGCGGGCAATCGCGACGAGTACCATGCCCGCGCCGCCGCACCCTTGTCGCGCTGGGATGACCTGCCCGGCGTGATCGCCGGGCGCGACCTGGTCGGGGGCGGTACCTGGCTCGGCGTGCACGAGGCTGGCCGCTTCGCCCTCGTGACCAACTTCCGCCAGCCCGAAGGCCCGCAGCCCGGCCGCCCCTCGCGCGGCAAGCTCGTCACCGACCTGCTCGAAGGCCGCGCGCCGGAGCGGATGGCCGAGATGAACAGCGTCAACGTGATCCACACCGACGGCGACCAGGCGATCTACCTCACCAACGTGCCCGAAGTCCGCTGGGCGCCGCTGTCCCCCGGCATCCACGGCCTCTCTAACGGCGGCTTCCACGACCGCTGGCCCAAGACCGTGCAGTTGGAAGCGGCGCTCGCGGACTGGCTGGAGCGAGATTCGGGCGATCCGGCGGAACTGCTCGACGCCCTGCGCCGCGAGACTCCCGACCCCTCGCTGGCCCGGCCGAGCGAAGGCCCGGAGCCGCGGTTCGCCCCGGTGTTCATCCGTCATGCGGAGTATGGGACGCGGTGCTCGACGGTGGTGTTGGTGGACGCGCAAGGCGCCGGCGTGATCGTGGAGCGGCGCTTCGATGCAGAAGGTGAAAGTATTGGAGAGACGCTGATCACCTTCAGCCGGTGACCGATGGAACAACTGTGGCCGCTTCTGGCGGAAAGCAAACCTCAGCGCAGATTGAGAATGCCTTTAGTGCAGGTCCGGCTGATGAGCTTCATTGGGAGCCAAGGTGCACGTAAGTCCGCCAATTCCGGCACATAGGCCGACAAACGTTGCGCGGCCCAATCACTCAGGACGTCGTAATGACATGGAGAGTTGCCATCGCCAGACGTAACGCGTCTTCCTCTGATGCGTTCGAAAGTCAGGTGATTGCCATCTGTCCAGGCTCTGCCTTCTCCACTGTATCCATCACTGACAGCATCCCAGCGATCAAGGAAATCATGTAAGTCGGCGAAAGGCATCGCAAACGATCTATGAGCGATTAAATGTCCATCACGAAGTGTGATGATGGCTTCACCTAACGCCCTGCTATTTGCTTCTGAGAGAGAAACGGCATACCTTCGGTTACCGAGGGATGGACTGATCACAAATTGTAGACTATTTCTTACGGATGCTGGTTTTAGTCTTCCTAAGAGATCATGCACTTCAACAAGATGGGAGTCGCTTTGGTCAACTAATAGTCCTCGCTCGTAGGTTCGATTGAATTGAGCAAGACGATGCCTGTCAAATACAAGGAAGCCTAGCGTGGCGGTCGCTACCAGAAGCGTCACCGTGATAACGGTTATAAAGGCCTTCGTTGCCCAATACCACATAGTCCCTGCATAACTGAGGCGGTTAAGGGTGCCTAGTGTCCGCAACTTGGCATGAGCAGACTGATCTTCTTCATGATCCAGGGCTTGCCCCAGGACACCGCTCTTTTCCGATGCCGCGAAAGCAGCGCCCCCCCCCGGATCAAGTCCCGGGCGACGAGAGCGCCGAGCGAGGAGCTATCTCCGATTTGCCTCCTCGCGATCGAAGGTGAAGTTTGCCGGCAAACGTCCGCGGTACGCGCGCAGGCGCTCCACGACGTCGGCCTTCTGGTCAACCGCAGCTTGCCGTTCTTGGCTGTTAGGGACGGACGGCTTTGTCCCTTCGTGTTTCTCCATGCCAGACATTGCTCCACCCCATAGCGGGCTCGTGCACACCATACCTGTGGAGTGGGCAGCGCTCAACTGGACGCCTCCACCCCTTGCCATCCCTCCCCGCTCCCCCTAGCGGCTGCCCGCGTCAGAGAAGGAGTTTCCCATGGTCCCCCGCTATGCTCGTCCCGCGATGACCGCGATCTGGGAGCCGGAGGCGCGCTATCGCATCTGGTTCGAGATCGAGGCGCACGCCGCGGTGAAGATGGGCGAGCTGGGCGTCGTGCCCGAAAGCGCCGGCCGCGCGCTGTGGGACTGGTGGGCGACCAATCCCAAGATCGACGTCGCCGCGATCGATGCGATCGAAGCCGTGACCAAGCACGACGTCATCGCCTTCCTCGATTGGGTGGCTCAGCAAGTCGGGCCCGAGGCGCGCTTCATGCACCAGGGCATGACCAGCTCCGACGTGCTCGACACCACGCTCAACGTCCAGCTCGCGCGCGCCAGCGACTTGCTGCTGGAAGATCTCGACCAGCTGCTCGCCGCGATCCAGCGCCGGGCCGAGGAGCACAAGTACACCCCCACCATCGGCCGCAGCCACGGCATCCACGCCGAGCCGGTTACCTTCGGCCTCAAGCTGGCGCAGGCCCACGCCGAGTTCGCCCGCTGCCGCAAGCGCCTTGTCGCCGCGCGCGAGGAGATCGCGACTTGCGCCATCTCCGGGGCGGTCGGCACGTTCGCCAACGTCGACCCTTCCGTGGAGGAATACGTCGCGGCCAAGATGGGCCTGGAGGTCGAGCCGATCTCCACCCAGGTCATCCCGCGCGATCGGCACGCAATGTTCTTCGCGACGCTGGGCGTCATCGCCAGCTCGATCGAGCGCCTCGCCATCGAGGTCCGCCACTTGCAGCGCACCGAGGTGCTGGAGGCGGAGGAATACTTCTCGCCCGGCCAGAAGGGCTCCAGCGCGATGCCGCACAAGCGCAATCCGGTGCTGACCGAGAACCTCACCGGCCAGGCGCGCATGATCCGCTCCTATGCCCTCCCCGCGATGGAGAACGTGGCGCTGTGGCACGAGCGCGACATATCGCACTCCTCGGTCGAGCGCTTCATCGGCCCGGACGCCACCATCACCCTCGACTTCGCGCTGGCCCGCCTCACCGGGGTGATCGACAAGCTGCTGATCTATCCCGAGCGGATGCAGAAGAACCTCGACCGCATGGGCGGGCTCGTCCACTCGCAGCGGGTGCTGCTGGCGCTCACGCAAGCTGGGCTCAGCCGCGACGAGAGCTATCGCCTGGTCCAGCGCAACGCGATGAAGGTGTGGGAATCGGACGGCCAGCTCTCGCTGCTCGAACTGCTCAAGGCCGATCCGGAAGTCGCCGCCGCGCTGCCGGCCGAGACGATCGAGGAGAAGTTCAACCTCGACTACCACTTCAAGGAAGTCGACCGCATCTTCGAGCGCGTGTTCGGCTGATCAGGGCTCCGAGCGGAACGCTCCATCCTCAAGCTGCTCAGTAACGGGGAAAGCGGCTCCGCCGGGCGGCCGACCTTGCGGGCAACGCCGGAGCCAAGCCGCGCCTCGGGGTTTCCTTGGCCGGCAATCCCGCCTAGCATCCTCGCGAAAACGCCGGAGAGAACGCATGCAGGTCGTCCGTACCATCCTGTGGGTACTCGTCACCGCCATCCTCGTCGCCTTCGTTGCGATGAACTGGACCAAGGTGCCGGTGAATTTCTGGCCGCTCGATGACGGCAACTATTTCCACTTCGAATGGCCGGTGGGCATCATCGCGCTAGTGTTCTTCGCACTGGGCGCGCTGCCGCTGTGGCTTCTGGCTCGCGCGCAGCGCTGGCGGCTGAACCGGCGGATCAGCGCGCTGGAGAACTCGGCGCGCTCCAACAGCTACACGCCGGTGGCGACCACCACGGAGGTCGCTCCTGTGCCCCTCGGTGAGCCCATCGCGCAAGATCCCGATAAGCTCTGAACCAGCCTCCTTCGCCCAGACCCGAAAAAGCACAGCAAAGCCTGCCACGATGAACCACAATCCCGTCTACCTCGCGCTCGACCTGCCGCGGATCGAGGCCGCCGAAGCTCTCGCCCGCAAGGTCGCGGGGCACATCGGCGGCATCAAGCTGGGCCTCGAATTCTTCTACGCCCATGGCCACCATGGCGTGCACGAGCTGCACAAGGTCGGCCTGCCGATCTTCCTCGACCTCAAGCTGCACGACATCCCCAACACGGTCGCGGCGGCGATGCAGTCGATCCACGTGCTCGAGCCGTCGATCGTCACCGTACACGCGGCGGGCGGGCAAGCCATGATGGAGGATGCCAAGGCCGCCGCCGGCGAGAACTGCAAGGTCGTCGCCGTCACCGTGCTCACCAGCCTAGACGAGGGCGATCTGTCGGCGACCGGGGTCTCG
>Ga0207641_10005694_pt1 | contig 10602 bp, 9 predicted proteins | sample KBSSwiS62_FD_184306 | JGI IMG/M metagenome (GOLD analysis project Ga0207641, IMG submission 184306) | Switchgrass rhizosphere microbial communities from Kellogg Biological Station, Michigan, USA - KBS Switchgrass S6-2 (SPAdes) (version 2) | ecosystem: Host-associated > Plants > Roots >... | reverse complement strand
CACGACCGCCGCGTCGAGGGGCGAGATCTCGCGCGACACCACCGTCTGCAGCGCTTCGACGATGCGAGCGGCGGCGACGATGGGATCGGCCGTCTCGTGCGGCGCCGCTCCGTGTCCGCCCCGGCCCTCGACCTCGATCTCGAAGTCGTCGACGGCGGCCATGAGCGCGCCGCGGTTGATGCCGATCTTGCCGACGGGCAGGGGGCTCCAGAGATGGAGGCCAAATGCCGCGCCCACGCTCTCGAGCACGCCGTCGTCGGCGCATGCCTGCGCGCCGCCCTGGCCTTCCTCCGCCGGCTGGAAGAGAAAGCGCATCGACGCGCCGGGCTTCTGCGCGGCGAGCCGCCGGGCCACCGCGAGCCCCATCGCGACGTGCCCGTCGTGTCCGCACGCATGCATGCGGCCCGGGACCGTCGAGGCGTAAGGCTCCTCGCTCGATTCCTGCAGCGGCAGCGCGTCCATGTCCGCGCGGAACAGGATGCGGGCGCCCGCGCTCCCGTCGTCGGCGACGACGCCGGTCTTGCCGACGCCGGCGCGGGGCGAGAGGCCGGCCGCCGCGAGCCGCTCCACGACGACTCCCGCCGTGCGGTGCTCCTCGAAGGCGACCTCGGGATGCCGGTGCAGGTCGCGCCGGGTGGCGACGAGGGTTTCGTACTCCGCGGCGGGGAACTCGGCGAGGAGGCGGGCGAGCGGCATGGGGCGAGATTATAGGGAGTCGAGCGATAGAATCCCCGGCATGACGCCGCTCGTCGCGCCCGGCCTCGACCAGTACATCCGGGACCTCGTCCCGCCCCGCGATCCCGTCCTCGCGGAGATGGAGGCGTACGCGGCCGAGCACGACGTGCCGATCGTCGGGCCGGCGGTCGGGTCCCTGCTCGAGATCCTGGCGCGCTCGATCGGCGCCGACCGGATCTTCGAGATGGGCAGCGCGATCGGCTACTCCACGGCCTTTTTCGCGCGCGCCGTCGGCCGCGGCGGCCAGGTCTTCTACACGGACGGCGATCCCGCCAACGCCGAGCGGGCGCAGAGGTACCTGGACCTGATGGGCTTCGCCGAGCGCGTGACGATCAAGGGCGGCGACGCGGTGACGTCGCTCGAGCAGACGACGGGCTACTTCGACGTCATCTTCATCGACGTGGACAAGGAGGGGTATCCGGCCGCGCTGAAGGCGGCCGCACCGCGCGTGCGCCGCGGGGGATATCTCATCGCCGACAACGTCCTCTGGTCGGGCAAGGTCATCGACGGCGCGGTGAAGGACGAGGCCACCGAGGGGATCCGGCACTTCAATCAGACGCTCTTCGCGCTCCAGGAATTCCGGTCCGTCATCGTTCCGCTGCGCGACGGCGTCGCGATCGCGCGCCGGGAGAACTCAGCGTGAGCGCGCCCGCGCGTCCCGACGTCCTCGCCCGCTGGCGCGCGCTGCTCGCTCGCGGCGAACCCGACCTCTTCGACGGCGCGCTGCTCATCGGCGAGCTCGTGGACCCGGCCGAGGACGCAGGCGCGGCGCGCAAGAGGGTCGCGGAGCTGGCGGCCCGGATGCAGAAGGCCAGGGATGGAAGCGAGGGACTCCTGCCGGCGCTGACGCGCGTGCTGTTCGAGGAAGAAGGCTTCCGCGGCGACGAGGAGTCCTACGACGAGCCGTCCAACTCGTCCGTCGGGCGCGTCCTCGCGCGGCGCCGCGGGATGCCGATCACCCTCTCGATCGTCGCGATGGAAGTGGGCAAGCTCGCCGGCCTGCGGCTGACGGGGATCGGCCTGCCCGGCCACTTCGTCGTCGGCGGTCCGGACCTGCCCGAGGGCATGTACCTCGATCCGTTCGGCGGGGGAGCGCTCTGCGACGCCGAAGCGTTGTCGCGCCGCCTCGGGGCGATCTTCGGCGCGCCGGTCGCGCTCGGATCGGATGCCCTGCGCCCGGACCCGGCGCGGACGATCCTCGCGCGCGTGCTCCTGAACCTGCGCCGGTCCTACGAGCGCCGCAACCGCTGGGAGGAGGCGCTGCGCGCCCTCGAGCTCTCCGAGGCGCTCGAGCCCCAGAGCGGTCCGCTGCTGCGCGAGCGCGGTCTGCTGCTGTTGAAGTGCGGGCGGGGCGCGGAGGCGGTCGTCGCCCTCGAGGCCTACGTCGAGACGGCGGGCGCCGACGACGCCGAGCCCGTGGCGAAGTTGATCGAGACGATCCGCGAGAGCGGCGTCACCGAAGATGCCGAGGCCGAGGACGGGCCGCGGAAGATTTTCACGCTCGAGGAAGCCCGTGCGCTGCTGCCACGCGTGAAAGAACTGACGTCGGACGCCGTCGGCCGCTTCAGTCAGCTGCCGGGCGACCAGGAAGACGAGCGCCGCGCGATCGTCGAAGGCTGGGTCGGCGACCTCAAAGCGCTCGGCTGCGAGATCAAGGGCCTGTGGCTCGTCGATTTCGACTCGGGCGGCGGGTACTACTGTTGGAAGTACCCGGAGCCGGCCCTGGATCACTTCCACGGATACGAGGAAGGGTTCGCGGGTCGGCTGGCGCTGCAGTAGGGCGGATCTCGATCCCGGCGCTCAATCGATTCTCTGCGGCGCCGGCACCCTTGCCCTCCCTCTCCCGGCGGGAGAGGGCCGGGGTGAGGGGCGCCCCCCGCGCGCCTGCTTCAACGAAACATCATCCTGGTGCGACCCCCCTCACCCTGACCCTCTCCCCCCCGGGACGGGGGGAGAGGGAAGGTTTAGCGCTAGCTCGGCCAGCTCCCTCCCGGCGCCAGCTCGATCACCTCCGTCGCCACGCCGCGCTTCGCGATCTCCTCCCGCAGCGCCCCCGGTGTCCCCGTCAGCATCGGGAACGTTCCCCAGTGCATCGGGATCATGCGGGGCACCGCCAGCAGCTCGCACGCCTTGGCGGCCTCGCGCGGCCCCATCGTGTAGAAGTCCCCGATCGGCAGCAGCGCCAGGTCCGGCTGGTACAGCTCCGCGATCAACGCCATGTCGGAGAACACGTTGGTGTCTCCGCCGTGGTAGATCCGGAACCCGTCCTCGAACGTCAGCACGAAGCCGCACGGGTCCGCGGGCGGATTGTGCTCGCCGCCGGGCCCGGAGGTCCCCGACGAGTGCACCGCCTGGACCATCTTGAACTCGACGCCCGCGACCGTCTGCCCGCCGCCCTTGTTCATGCCGGACACCTTCTGCACCCCGTGCGCGCCGCAGTGCAGCGCGAGCTCGAAGATGCAGACGACGGTCGCGTTCGTCTTCTTCGCCAGCGCGACACCGTCCGCCCCGAAGTGGTCCGAATGCCCGTGCGTCGCCGCGATGGCGTCGAGCTTGCCGTAGTCGAATCCTTTCGGGAACTTCGAGTTGTTCCCGATGAACGGATCGATCGCGATCCGCGCGCCCTTCGGCGACTCGATCAGGAACGCCGCGTGCCCGAGCCAGGTCACCTTGCCGCCGAACTGCTTCTTCGCTGTCATGACACTCGCCTCCTCCAGGGTGGTCGCTCAGTCACCACGGCGCAGCCGCTTCACGAGCAGGACCGCCGCGAACAGGAGCAGCAGCTGGATGCTGACGTTGAGAAACGTGAAGAAGACGAGGTCCGCGCGGTAGTTGTGAATGTCGCGGGCGCGGAAGGGAAAGCAGAACCCGACGAGGTAGTTGGCCCAGCTGATCGGGGCGCCCGGAGGATTCGCCCAGAGCCGGTCGGCGGCCGCCCTCAGGACGTTGCGCAGCGGAAACCCGAGGACCGGCTGCGCGAGCGCGAGCGGCTTCACGAGTCCGTCGGGCGCCGGGAGAAACGACATCGTCTTGCCGTACTCCTGCCAGCGGTCGTTGGGGACCTTGGGCGGCGTCATGTCCACGTTCGAGGCGCTCAGATACAGCAGCACCAGCCACACGGCGACTGCGGGGTAGAACCACCGCCGGGCGTTGTTGCGGCGCGGGGCGGCCTCCGGAACGGGTCGGGCGACTTCCCGTTTCCTGGCGCCGGCATGGCGCGACCGGCTGCTCACAGTCGCCCCCAGTCCACGCGCGGCCCGAGCGCCGCGACGAAAGCCTCGATCCCGGCGCGGTCCTCCGCGTCGAACCGGTCCGTTTCCGGCGCGTCGACGTCGAGCACGCCGACGAGGGCGCCGCCCACGAGGATGGGCACGACGATCTCCGAGCGCGAGGCGGCGTCGCAGGCGATGTGGCCGGGGAAGGCGTTGACGTCGGGGACCACGACGGTCTGGCGGCGCGCGGCGGCGCTTCCGCAAACGCCTTTGCCGACCGCAATGCGCACGCAGGCTGGCTTGCCCTGGAAAGGACCGAGGACCAGCTCACCGCCGCGCAGGACGTAGACGCCGCACCAGTTGATCCGATCGAGCGCGCCGAAGAGGAGGCCGACGGCGTTGGCCACGTTCGCAAGGGCGTCCGTTTCGCCCTCGAGGAGGGCGGCGAGGGAGCCCGTCACATCCTTGTAGAGGGCGGGCTTGGCCTGGCTGCGATCGATCGCGTGGTCGAACACGCCGAAATTCTATCCGTATACGATCCCGCCATGTCCGCGCTGTCGGGCCGCAGGCTCGCGATGTACGTCTTTCTCTGCGCCGTGTGGGGCTCGACCTGGCTCGCCATCAAGATCGGGCTGCGCGACCTTCCGGCCCTGTCGTTCGCAGGCGTGCGGATGGCGCTGGCATGCTTTCTCCTGACCCCCTTCGCATTCCTGGGCTCGGGCCGGCGGCCGTCGGCCCCGGAGTGGGGCTGGATCGCGTGGGGCGGGTTCCTGCAGATCGGCGTCTCTTATGCCTGCATCTTTCTCGCCGAGCAGCGGATCGACACGGGCCTGGCGGCGCTGCTCTTTGCCACGTTCCCGATCTTCGTCGGGGTCTTCGCGCACTTCCTGCTGCCGGCCGAGCCGCTGACGCGGCGGACAGTGCTGTCGGCGCTCGTCGGGCTTTCGGGCGTCGCGGTGATCGAGGGACCGGCACTGGCGGCGTCCTTCGCGATGACGGAGACGCACTCGCTGCTCATCGGCGGCGCGCTGATCCTGCTCTCGGCCATGGTGGCCGGCTACAGCAACGTGATCAACAAGAAGCACCTCGGAGGCGTGTCCGCCTTCCGCAACGTCTGGGGCCAGACGCTCGTGGGCTCTTCCGTTCTCCTGCTCGGCGCCGCGGCGTTCGAGAGGGGAGCGCCGGCGCGCTGGACGGCGTCCGCGGCATGGGCAACCGTCTATCTCGCCGTGGTCGGCACGGCGCTGCCGTTCGTCGGGCTCTTCTGGCTCATCCGCCGCGTGCCTGTGTCGGTGATCGGGACGATCCCGGTCGTCGACACCGTGATCGCCATCGTGCTCGGGAGCCTCGTGCTCGGGGAGAGTCTCTCCCCGCGCATCCTGGCCGGCGGGGCGTTCATCCTCGTGGGCGTCCTGCTGGCGGCCGCGCCGCAGCGCCCGGCGTCAGCGGACCGCGCGGCGGCCTGAGCGGGGCCTTAGAGCGCGCCGAGTCCGGCCCCGAGAACCTTGCCGCTCGGGCGATCCTGAACGAACGCGACCGCGCTCAGGTTCTCCACCTTCCAGGAGGGATCGAGCTTCACGGCGATCTCCTTCTCGAAGACGCCGTCCTGCACGACACCGACGACGTCCATTTTTCGGACGACGGCCGTATGGGAAAGGCGCTTTCCGGAGTTCTCGCCCTTGCTCACCTGGGACTGGAGGCCGCTCTCCACGATCGCGAGCAGGACCTGCGCTCCCTGGCCCTTCGGTGCCGACGGCGAGGGCTCGACCCGAACGCGCAGCGACGGGCCCGCGCGCGTGACCAGGACGCGGAGCTTCGGTTCGCGCGCCGCGCTGGCGATCGCGCTCTGCAGCTTGCGCTGGTCGCTGCCCACGAGCTCCACACTCCCGTCCACGACGGCCTGCGGCGTGTAGACGCCCGAGTTCCGGAAGGCGGCCGCATACGAGCTCTGCCGCTCCGAGAAGAGCTTGGAAGAATACGGGTCGGACCAGCCGAGGTGGTTCCAGTAGTCCACGTGCTCGGAAAGCGGGATGACCAGTGCTTCCGCGACTGGCTGCGACTTCGCCAGGTCCGCCAGCAGAGCGTCGGCCGGAGGGCAACTCGAGCAGCCTTCCGAGGTGAAGAGCTCGACGAGCACGGGCGTCCTCGTCTCCGGGCTGGTGCCGGCATTGGCGCCCCTGGCCGCGACCAGCGCCCAGGCCGCTCCGAGGGCCAGGACCGGGAAAACCGCGAGCTTCATGGTTGCCTCCGTAGACCTATCTATACGTGGGGGAGGGGCCGCCGGGTTCATCGTTCACCGAGTCGTGCTAAGAAGAGGCCGCGCATGGCCAGTGTGACGTTTACCGACGTCGAGAAGCGGTACGGCGACGTCCCGGTCATCGACCGGCTGAACCTCGAGGTCAAAGACCGCGAGTTCATGGTGCTCGTGGGCCCGTCCGGGTCCGGCAAATCCACGGCGCTGCGCATGCTCGCGGGGCTCGAGGAGATCACGGGCGGCACGATCGCCATCGACGGGCGGCGGGTCAACGACGTCGCGCCGCGCGACCGCAACATCGCGATGGTCTTCCAGAGCTACGCGCTCTACCCGCACATGAGCGTCAAGGAGAACCTGGCCTTCGGCCTGCGCCTGCGCAAAACGCCGCAGCCGGAGATCGACCGGCTCGTCGGGGAGACCGCGAATCTGCTCGGCATCTCCCCGCTGCTCGAGCGCAAGCCGAAGCAGCTTTCCGGCGGCGAGCGCCAGCGCGTGGCGGTGGGCCGCGCGATCATGCGCAAGCCCGCGGTGTTCCTCTTCGACGAGCCCCTCTCCAACCTCGACGCGAAGCTGCGCGTGCAGATGCGCGCGGAGATCAAGAAGCTCCAGACCGCGCTCCAGACGACGGCCATCTACGTGACGCACGACCAGACCGAGGCCATGACGATGGGCTCGCGGATCGCCGTGATGAAGGACGGGCGCCTGCAGCAGGTCGGACCGCCCATCGAGGTCTACCGGCGCCCGCAGAACGTCTTCGTCGCGGGCTTCATCGGCAACATGCCGATGAACCTCGTCGCGGCGACCCTCGAGGACCGGGGCCGGCGGGTTGCGGCGGCCGGATTTGCGCTCAGCGCGCCGGAGCCCTTCACGGCCGTCCCCGGGGCGGAGGCTCGAAAGGTCGTTCTCGGGATGCGTCCCGAGGACCTGCGCGGCCCGGCGCCGCCGAGGGCCCCCGCGCGGATCGCGATCCAGGTCGAGGTCTGCGAGCCGATCGGCAACGAGGTCGTCGTGCACGGCCGCGCCGGCGGCGACGCGCTCGTCTGCGTCCACGGCGCGGACCGCGTGCCCGAGCCCGGCGACCGGCTCGAGGTGGCCGTGGACCTTTCCCGGATCCACCTGTTCGACGCGGCCTCGGGCGTCCGCCTCGACGGCTGAGGCCCGCCCCCTCCGTCGCCCGGCTCTGGCGCTCTTGCCGGGCCCGGAAACTCCTCGAAGATTTTTGACAGGGTCTGGACACCTGCTTGACATCCCTCGTTTTTCCCCATATGTAAACGTTTACATCCGATGCCGAACGCGGACATCCGCACGCATTTCGCCGGTGCGAAGCCTCCCCGCGGGGCCGAAGGCCGTCTCCGGTGAGCTCCACCATCCGGGACGTGGCGCGCCGCGCGCGGGTCTCCGTGGCGACAGTCTCCCGTGTCCTCAACGAAAAAGACGCCGTGAAGACGGAGACGCGCGAACGCGTCCAGTCCGCGATCGAACGGCTTGGCTACGTGCCGCACGGCGCGGCGCGCAGCCTGATCACGCGCCAGACGAACACGATCGGCGTGCTGCTTCCCGACATCTACGGCGAGTTCTTCTCCGAGCTGATCCGCGGCATCGACGCGACCGTGCGCCGCAGCGGCTACCACCTGCTCGTCTCGAGCTCGCACGGCGACCGCGCGGAGGCGGGCGCGATGCTGCGCGCCGTGCGCGGGCGCGTGGACGGCCTGATCGTGCTGTCGCCGGAGGTGGGCGCCCTCGCGCTGCCGGCCGGCCTGTCCGAGACGGTCCCCGTCGTCCTGCTCAACTCCTCGGCGGTGGGCGACTCCTTCGACCTCATCAACATCGAGAACTCGGCGGGCGCGATCGCCATGGTCCGGCACCTCCGTCACCTGGGCCACCGGCGCATCGCCTTCATCAAGGGGCCCGAATCCAACCAGGACGCGACCGAGCGCCTGCGCGGCTACCGGCAGGCCGTCGAGAGGCTCACGGCCGAGCGCTCCGACGAGCTCGAGTTCCCCGGCGACTTTCGCGAGGAGACGGGCTACAAGGCGGGCAAGCGCATCCTCGCGATGGCGCAGCGGCCGACCGCGATCTTCGCGGCCAACGACGCGATGGCGATCGGCTGCCTGTCCGCGCTGCGCGAGGCCGGCAAGCACGTTCCCGAGGACTTCGCGCTCGTCGGCTTCGACGACATCCCGATCGTGCGGTACACCGCGCCGCCGCTGACCTCGGTGCGCGTCTCGATCGCCGAGCTCGGGCGGTGCGCCGCCGAGCGGGTCCTCCACGGCGTGCGCTCCAAGAACAAGCACAAACGCCAGCACATGACGCTTCCGACCACGCTGGTGGTCCGTGATTCGAGTGGGTCCGAAAAAAGCCGTAACAGTCTGTCCGTGAGTTGACGGGAAGGAGGATCGCCGAAATGAATCGACTTCGACGCTTCAAGGGGGCCGCGGTGCTTCTGGTTCTGGCCGGGGTGCTCGCCGCGCTGCCGGCATTCGCGCAGACGACGGCCGGCGTGCTGCGCGGCTACGTTCGCGATTCGAACGGGGCTCCGATGCCCGGAGTGACGGTGAAAGCCGTGGACGACGATTCGGGCATCGCGTGGACGGCGGTGACCGGGGCCGACGGGTACTACAACCTCGCCGTGTCCCCCGATCCCTACACGGTCACGGCCACGCTCAACGACCTCGTCGAGACGCGCAAGGTCATCGTGATCCTCGGCCAGGCCCAGGCCCTCGATTTCACGCTCTCGGTGAAGGCCGAGCAGCAGGTGATCGTTTCGGCCACGGCACCGGTCATCGACACCGAGTCCAACGAGATCGGGACCAACGTCAACACGCAGCAGCTGCGCGACCTGCCGCAGGACAATCGCAACTTCCTGAATTTCGCGATCCTCGCTCCCGGTATGCACCTGTCGACGGACCCGGAGCGGCAGGAAGTGTCCTCGGGGGCCAATGAAGGGTTCAACGCGAACGTCTTCATCGACGGCCAGAGCTACAAGAACGACGTCCTCCTCGGAGGCGTCGTCGGCCAGGACGCCAGCAAGGGCAACCCGTTTCCGCAGAGCGCGGTGCAGGAGTTCCGGGTCATCACCCAGAACTTCAAGGCCGAGTACGAGAAGTCCTCTTCGAACGTCATCACGGCCGTCACGAAGTCGGGCGGAAACGACTTCAAAGGCGACGCGTTCGTCGAGTACCAGAACAAGGACCTCGTCGCCCAGGATCCCTGTAAGATCTTCAATCGGTGCACGGGCGACGTCATCGATCCCAACTACGAGAAGCCCAACTACACGCGCTGGCAGTCCGGCGTTTCGATCGGCGGCCCGATCATGAAGGATGCCGTTCACTTCTTTGCGACGTGGGAGCTGAATCAGCAGGACTACGACAACACCGTGGTGGTGGGCTCTCAGATCGGCCAGGTCCCGCAGCCCGTCCAGGACGCGCTGCGCGCGCAGCAGGGGAACTTCGGTGCCCCCTTCACCGAGAACCTGCTCTTTGCCAAGTTTTCGGTTCAGGCCGCGCAGAGCGACGTGATCGACACGTCCGGCTTCTGGCGCAAGGAGAAGGACATCGGCGATTTCGGCGACCAGCGCTCCCACGACTCCGCGACGGACACCAAGCAGAACATCTGGAACGCGCAGATCCAGAACCAGTGGTTGAGCACGAAGTTCCTCTCCGTCTCGACGGCGGCGTACCAGAGCTATCAGTGGAACCCGATCGGGATCAACACCGCAACACCCGGGCTGGACTACGAGCAGGCTCTGCGCACCGGGGGCGCGGACAGCTCCCAGAACTTCCACCAGAAAGTGTTCTCGGTCCGCGAGGACTTCACCGTGCTCGACCTCCATGGCCTCGGCGATCACACCGTGAAAGCCGGCTTCATCATGAACTTCGACACGTACGACGTCCAGAAGGCGCTCAACGGCAACCCGCTCTACTCGTTTCATCTCGATCCGGACAACAACATCGACTACAGCTTCCCGTACCAGGCGCTGTACGGCTTTGGCGATCCCAACCTCAATGCCAAGAACAATCAGTACGGCCTCTACCTGCAGGACGACTGGGCCGTCAACGCGCGTCTCACGATCAACATCGGGCTGCGCTGGGACTACGAGACGAACGGCATGGATAACCACTACGTCACGCCGACGAACGTGTACGACGAGCTCTCGCCGTTCTACCCGGCGTCCTACTTCACCGACGGCACGCAGCGCCCGGCGTACGCCAAGGCGTTCCAGCCGCGCGGGGGCTTCACGTTCGACCTGACCGGAAAGGGCCAGACGTTCGTCTTCGGCGGGGCGGGCATCTACATCGACCGCGACTACTACAACGCGCTGCTCGACGAACGCTACCGTCTCCAGTACCAGGTGCTGAATTTCCAGTTCTCCGCGGACGGACAGCCGCGCAACAACGGCCA
>Ga0207641_10005692_pt1 | contig 10603 bp, 3 predicted proteins | sample KBSSwiS62_FD_184306 | JGI IMG/M metagenome (GOLD analysis project Ga0207641, IMG submission 184306) | Switchgrass rhizosphere microbial communities from Kellogg Biological Station, Michigan, USA - KBS Switchgrass S6-2 (SPAdes) (version 2) | ecosystem: Host-associated > Plants > Roots >... | reverse complement strand
ATCGTCAACAGCATCAGCACATGCTTCCACCATATCTTCAAAATGTTTCAATGGATGTTTTTTGCTGAGCCGGTAATTCAATGCCGCACAAACGTACCCGCGCTGCGCAAAAATTCTGCTCCACAACGGTAAACCACCGGAATTCTTTTTGCCAAATTTGAATCCGCCCCCATGCAGCCATATGATTAGCGGCCTTGCGGTGCTGCTGTCCCCATTGGGTTCGTAAAAGTCAAAGTAGCCGTATTTTTTATTCGTTCCCGCTGGCGGAGTCTCGTTATAAACCAGATTTTTTTTAACCTGCACATCGGGGAAGATTGGGTCAATGAATTTGCTGGGCTGTTGGGGCAATTGCGCATGGATAGGTAAAATGAAAAGCTGAACGAGGAAAATCAATAGAGTATCCGATGGAATTGTTTTTATATGCATCATCTTGAATTAAGTTACGTAGCAAATAAGAAAACAGCCTGCAGAATATCAACCAGACCGCTTGAATACGCACACTTTCATTTTGATACCGCAAATTATCATATAAAATTGTTGAGTGTGCAGCGAGTAACCGATTGCAGTGGTCTTCAACAGTTCGCTTTGTGTTTTACGAAGTTAAAATAGTACAACAGCGCTGTATTAACAATCAGGAAAAGTTTGTGATCTTCAGGTGAAGAAACAGGGAAAGTATGCCAATGTCGGAACATTAGGATTGAAAAGCGAAAAAATACGGGTAAAAAAGTATCACCATTAGATCGAAAAATGGTAATAAAGGCGGGATCATTCCTCTAATTTTATTTCTTAATAACTAAATGCTGATTGCATATGCTAAAACTAACCAATCTGCCCGCCCGGGCGGATATCCTTCCTTCCTATCTTCAATGGTTTCAATCCAGTGCATTAAAAAGAAATTTTACTCCTGGTTCCAAAACATTAATCCTGTTTTTTTCCTTGCTGTTTGCGGGACAGGGTTTGTTGGCACAGACAACCGTAAAGGGTAAAGTGATGTCTGGCGATTCTGCGGTTTCGAATGTAACGGTGCAGGTGAAAGGGACTACCCGTGCCACACAGACTGATCTGTTGGGTAATTTCAGCATTTCGGCAGCCCCCAATGCTACGTTGCTCTTTACAGCGATTGGTTATGCAGCTACCGAAGTGAAAATAAATAACCGCCAAACCGTTGATGTATCGCTGGTTAATATTGCCCGGCAGCTGGACCAGGTAGTAGTAGTGGGATACGGTTCAGTAAAGAAAAAGGATTTAACAGGTGCTGTTAGTAGTATCAATGGAGAAACGATCGCCAAAGTACCGGTGGTGTCGGCAGTCCAGTCGCTGCAAGGGCGTGCGGCCGGTGTTCAGATTACCAATAATGACGCCTCACCCGGAGGAAATATTTCAGTATTGATAAGAGGAGTAGGAAGCCTTGCAAGCGGGGGAAATAACCCGTTATATGTTGTTGATGGTTACCCAACAACAGGTGGAATCAATAATATCAATCCAAATGATATTGCCAGCATAGACGTACTAAAAGACGCATCGGCATCTGCTATTTACGGTATTCGTGCAGCTAACGGAGTGGTAATTATCACTACGAAAAAGGGTACAAAGAATAAAATGCAGGTTTCTGTAGATGCATTCGCTGCTTCGCAATCGGAACCCAAAAAGTATGATCTCTTAAACGCGCAGGAATTTGCCAAACTTTCTAACGAGGTAGAAGCTGCTGATCCAACAAATACTTATATTGGATTGACGATCTGGCATACGCCCGATCAACTTCATACAGTAAACTGGCAGGATGCCGTATATAGAACTGGCTTAACACAAAGTTATTCGGTTGGCATTCGTGGCGGAAGTGATAAACTGCAGGCTGCATTGTCGTTGGGTTACTATGATCAAAAAGGCATTGTAATTGGTTCCTTTTTCAAAAGGTATAGCCTTAGTCTTAACCTCGATTACCAGGCAACCAGCTGGCTTAAATCATCAACAAGTGTAAAATATAGTTACCAGGATGCAAACAATCCGCTGGGTACAGGTAACCTTTTAAATATTGCCACTAACCCGCCTACAATGGACGACGGTAGCAAACTTACTACCCAAATAAAAGATGCAAACGGGAACTATGGCTTTTACAATCCTCTTAAAAATGTGGTGAGCGGCTTTGGTAACCAGGTTTATTCCGTTGAAACTAACAAGTATCAAAATACAAACAATTACATTTTAGCCACTTCCTCATTGGAGGCAACTATTTTACCTGGTCTCAGGATTAAATCTAACCTGGGAGCCAATGTGAGTAACTTTGCCAGCTTTTTTCTTCAACCAGAAGACAACAGGGCCAGCCTGCAATATCCCGGAACAATTGTAGGTCCGGCAAATTATCACCAGACCATGAATAAAACGTTCGAATGGTTGTGGGAGAATACTATCGCTTACGATAAAACTTTTGGTAAGCATTCCATTAGTTTTGTGGGTGGTATTTCTGCACAGAAAAATACATGGACAGGCATGGGCGGAGGTGGTATTCCCCCAAACAGTGTTACAAGAGATTTAGCGCTGGTTTCAAACCTTACGCTTGATCAGAATACGCCAGGCACCAATTCCGGAAATGGCCAAAACATTTATTCGCTGGCTTCAACATTTGCGAGGTTAACTTACCAGCTTGCAGACAAATATATGCTGACTGCTACAATAAGAAGAGATGGATCTTCCAAATTTGATACGGGGCATAAATATGGTACTTTTCCCTCTTTTGCTGTAGGATGGAGACTAAAAAATGAGACATTTTTAAAAAATACAACCTGGCTGCATGACCTGAAGCTGAGAGGCAGTTACGGTGAGGTAGGAAATGAAGCACCTATAGGATTATTTCAATATCAACCAATATATTCCGGAAATTATCCGTCGAATATAAATGGCGGCGGACTTGATAACCTGGGTTATCCATTTAATAAAATATACCAGAACGGTATTGCACAAATCCAGCCCGCCAATCCAACGCTGAAATGGGAAACCGATAAGCAAACAGATATTGGTATTGATGCTGCTTTTTTGCAGGGAGCTTTAACTTTTACTGCGGATTGGTTTAACCGTGATTCAAAAGACTTCCTGTTGAGGCTTGCATCACCTGCACAAACTGGCTATAATTTCATTACCCGCAATGTTGGTAGCATGAACAATAAAGGTTTTGAGTTCTCATTAAATTACAATGGGAAAGCAACCAGGGACTTTCATTATGGTATCGGGCTAACCTTTACCACCATTCAAAATAAACTTACCAGTATCACATCGGGGACAGACTTCGTTACCAATTTTGGCGGCTTAGGTTTGAATGGTTTCCAGGATTGGGGCGATTTTACCCGCTCCTATGTAGGGAGGCCGGTAGGTGAATTTTTTGGTTTAAAATCACTCGGTATTTATCAAACTAAGCAACAAATAGATGCGCTAAATGCAAAAGCTCCGGGCGGAATATATCGCCCCGGAACTGTAGCGCTTCCGGGCGATCGTTATTTTGCTGATATCACAGGAGATGGTCTCGTTAATGCAGACGACAGAACAAGTCTCGGAAGCCCACAACCCAAATTCTACGGCGGGTTTAACCTTGACGCCACTTATAAAGCATGGGATATTAACTTATATTTTTATGGTAGTTATGGTAATAAAATATTGAACTATGTTGAAACCAACCTGGAAAGCCTTGCGCGCCGTGGTGGAGTTGGATCGGAAAATGTAAGTAAGGAATATTATCTGAACCATTGGACGCCAACCAATCCATCAAACAGGTATGCAAGAGCGGTGGGCACTGGTGGCGATAACAGTTCGCTTAACAATGTTCCCTCCAGCGTATGGATTGAAAATGGAAGTTTTCTAAAACTCAAAAACCTTTCTATTGGTTATACCTTACCTACAAGTATCCTGGGTAAGTATGGTATCACAAAAACAAGGTTTTATATTTCCTCTCAAAACCTCTTTACTATTACCAAATACAGCGGACTTGATCCTGAAATAGGAATACAGGGTGGAAATGCAACTCAGAATGGGGTTGACAACGGAACTTATCCATCATCCAGGTATTTTACTTTTGGATTAAATGTAACATTTTAAATAAAAGTGCAATTTCAGCAATATGAAAAAAATTAAAATATTAATCATAATCAGTACAGTCTTTGTTTGTGCTTTTATTCCGGTGGCCTGTAAAAGAAGTTTCCTGGAACAAACCAATACATTTGGAATTTCTCCTGACGCTGCCGCCAGTAAGCCTGAACAGGTAATTTCACTGGTAAATGCAATTTATGATACCTATCAAAATAGCGACCTGCTAAAAAAATGTATCTGGTACAGGGCTAATTTTGGAACGCATGACTTCTTCAACTGGGGTGCTGATGTATTTTGGAATAACTACCAGCTTCCGGCAACTTTTGGAGGGCTTATTACTTTTTGGAACCAATCATATATTGGTATAGCGAGAGCAAATTCTGTTTTTAAAATTATTACCAAGGCAGAAGCCGGCGGGGTTATCAATCAGGCTCTGGCAAAACGGTTAAGAGGTGAAGCTTTTTTCCTGAGAGGTATGACCTATTATTACCTGGCTGCATCTTTTGGCGGTGTTCCATTGGAAGTTGACACAACCGGGGCCCTAAACCTCGGCTTGAGTCCCAGGTCTTCACGGGATTCTGTATTTGCACGGGTAGCGTCAGATATGGTTCAGGCAGAAGCTTTATTGTTATCAAAAAAAGATTTGTCTACTGCGGATTTAGGAAGAGCTACCAAGGGGGCTGCTTATGCTTATGAGGGGGCTGCAAGAATGTGGCTGAAAGATTATACAGGTGCTTTAGCTGCTTTTAACAGCAACGAGTTTAACAACTATCACCTCTTACCAAACTTCGCGGATGTAAACGAATATAGCAAGCAGAACAATGATGAATCTATTTTTGAAGTGCAGTTTTACTTAAAAGCGGGCGACCCGCAGGATTGGGGTGGAAGCTGGCAACCGCCAGGAGCAGAACTTGGATGGATAGACAGCTTTAGCTGGCCAAATGAAATTACCCAGCAGGGTTACGACTATGGCAACCCGGCATTATGGAGCTCTTACCAGTCTGGCGATAAACGTAAATTACTGACCATTGTAGGTCCAGGCGATGCATTACAAAGCCCGGGAATTATTGCAAAATGGGGTGGAATAAAAGGTTATCCTCCTGTAGTAGCCGGTTTTGCTGCCAATAATACAAAATATAAGGCGGATGACGGTACGATTATAAATACAGTAGGAACCCTGACCCGGCCATGGTATGGAGACGATAATCAACGTACAGGTTATGTTTGCGCCAAAAAATGGAGAGATCCAAATCTTACTGGTAACTATAATAACCCCAGCGACAATGCGGCACATATCTTTGGAGATCAAAACCAAATATTAATGCGTTATTCTGAAGTTTTATTGAGCAGGGCTGAATGTAAAATACGCAAAGGCGATATTGCAGGTGGTATGGCAGATATTAAATTAGTAAGGGACAGGGCATGGGGCGGCGCGGCACCTGCAACCATGGCTGATAGCGCTAATTATAACGGCACACCGGGTGCACCAATAACTGATCCTTTGCAAATGGTATTGAGTGAATACAGGCATGAACTTTCCGGTGAGTATTCTACTTTCTTTGATTTGTGCAGGGCTGGTACAGATGTAGCTGTTGAATTTGTCAATAGGGTAAACGGAGCAGTAGCTAACAGTTTAAATGGTGTTCCAAATCCAGCTCCGGGCCCAACAGGCGACGGGAAAGTACATGGTTTATATAACACCGCTATTAAACCGGAGTGGACACTTTTACCAATACCTCAGGGTGCCAGGTCACTTAATCCCAACTTAACCCAAAACCCAGGGTACTAAGTTTAAAGAAGATACTTTAAAAAAAGGCTTTCTGAAAATGAAAGCCTTTTTTTTCATTAGTGACACATGCTATTTTTACGGATTGATTTACACTATGAAGTATTCAAGACTATTCCTGTTATTATTTGTTGGGACTGCTTTGTGTTGCTTATCTGCATGCAATAGTAAACCGGCATTGTTCAAAAAAATATCCGCCGATCATTCCGGTATCAGTTTTAATAATAAGATTGTTGAAAACGATTCCATCAACCCCATTGACCTGGTGAATATTTATAATGGAGGCGGTATTGGCTTTGGTGATTTTAATAACGACGGCCTGCAGGATATCTATTTAACAGGTAACCAGGTATCCAGCAAACTGTATTTGAACAAAGGCAATTTTGTATTTGAAGACATTACCGGAACTGCCGGTGTTGAAGGCATGGGCCGATGGGCAAGGGGTGTAGCGATTGTTGACATCAATAATGATGGACTGATGGATATGTATGTGTGCAATACCATTTATAAGGACTCATTGCGGCGGCGCAATATCCTGTATGTTAATCTCGGTGCGGATAAACAAGGCGTTCCGCATTTTAAAGATATGGCCGGTGAATACGGGTTGACATGCGGAGCAGAATCTACCATGGCCAATTTCTTTGATTACGACAATGATGGCGATCTGGATATGTACCTGGTGGTGAATGCCGCTTCTTCGGAAAACGAAAATAAATTTGGCAAGGGCACAGGCGGTAAAATAAAAGACAATAAAGGCCGGCTGTACCGCAACGACTGGGATTCCTCACTGCAGCACGGCGTTTTTCATGATATTTCCATGGAGTCGGGCATTATGCAACATGGGTATGGCCATGGCGCCACCATTACCGATATTAACCTGGATGGCTGGAAGGATATCTACGTGAGTGATGATTTCATTTCGGACAATATTCTTTATATCAACAACCATAACGGAACTTTTACCGACCGGTCTAAAGACTATTTTAAACATACATCCTTTAATGCGATGGGGCAGGATGTTATCGATATTAATAACGATGGGCTGTCAGATGTAGTTGAACTGGATATGAACCCCCAGGATAATTATCGTAAAAAAATGATGATGGGTTCAAACAATTACAATACCTATCAGAATTTTGAAAATTTTCAGCACCAGTTTCAATACGTACGTAACACCCTGCAGTTGAACCAGGGGCCGCGTGTGCTTGAGAATGATTCCGTTGGGCCGCCCGCTTTCAGTGAAATCAGTTTTTTAAGCGGCGTGGCACAGACCGACTGGAGCTGGGCGCCGCTGATTACAGACTTCGATAATGATGGCTTCAGGGACATGATTGTTACCAATGGATTTCCAAGAGATGTAAGCGACCACGATTTTATTGCTTACCGGCGGCAGGTGGCTGGCCTGGAAGGGCATCTTGATATGCTGAACAAAATACCGCAGATAAAGCTGTCTAATTATGCTTTCAAAAATACAAATGGGACCATCTTTAGCGATGTTAGCGCTGACTGGGGATTGAACACGCCGAGCTTCTCTAACGGTGCCGCCTATGCTGATTTGGATAATGACGGCGATATGGACATCGTCGTAAATAACATCGATGATGATGCATTTGTATATGAAAATACCCTGCGGAAAAAAGAAGACAGTTCAAGCCATTTTTTACAGGTTAGCTGCCGCGGCAGCCGGCAAAACATCCATGGCCTGGGCGCGTGGATAGATATTTATTATGATGGCGATAAACACCAGTCGTATGAAAACACGCCCTACCGGGGTTATCTTTCTACTGATCAAAATATCGCCCATTTTGGCCTGGGCAAAACAAATGCCATAGATTCTGTTGTAGTTAGATGGCCGGAGGGTAAAAAGCAAACCCTCAAAAATATAAAGGCCGATCAGTTGGTTATAACGGATATAAAGAACGCAACCGAAACCAGTAGCTGGCAAACCGTCGAACCGGTACGGCCTCCATTGTTTAAAGAAATAACAGCTTCGGCAGGTATTCATTATACAGCAAAAGATATCAATTTTATTGATTTTAATATCCAGACAACCCTACCGCATAAACTATCAGAGTATAGTCCCGCGCTGGCAGCAGGGGATATCAATAGCGATGGATTGGATGATATAATTGCCGGAGGTAATACCAATTATCCGGCAACCGTCTTCCTGCAACAAGCCGATGGGAAGTTTACACAAAGAGCATTGGATGAAAGCGACATCCCACATCCCTATAATGATGAAGGGCTACTTTTGTTTGATGCTAACGGTGATGGTAAACCGGACCTCTATATTTCCAGCGGCGGTTATAGACCAGATGCCAATAGTGCCGATTACCAGGACAGGCTTTATATGAACGATGGAAAGGGCAGGTTTACACTGGCAGCGGACGCATTGCCGCTCAATCATACCAGTAAATTATGTGTACGGGCAGCGGATTTTAATAAAGACGGCAAGCTGGATCTTTTTGTTTCGGGCCGCGTGTTACCCGGCAAATATCCGAAACCCGTCAGCAGTTTTATTTTTAGAAATGATTCGGAAAATGGTAAAGTCAGATTTACAGATGTAACGGCAGAACTGGCGCCCGACCTGCTGAACATCGGGATGGTTTGCGATGCATTGTTTACAGATTTTGACAACGACGGGCAGGTGGATTTAATACTGGCGGGAGAGTGGATGCCTGTTACTTTTCTTAAAAATATGGGTGGTAAATTTATAAACAATACCGCCGCCAGCGGTCTTTCCGGTAAAACGGGTTGGTGGAACTCAATAGTTGCCGGAGATTTCAGGCATACCGGCAGCATGGATTATATTATTGGCAATACAGGTTTAAATACCCTGTACCAGGCCAGTGATGAATACCCGGTTTATATCACTGCAAAAGATTTCGATCATAATGGCAGCTATGTACCGGTGCCATCTTTGTTCTTGCTGGCACCAGATGGAAAAATGAAAGAATTTCCGGCCTATGGACGCGACGATATTGCTGAAAGAATACCCACGCTGAAAAAAAGATTTAATAACTATAACAGCTTTGCCAATGCAGATATGGACCAGGTCTTTACGCCTGATATGAGAAAAGATGCGCAAAGGCTGAAAGCAACCATGCTTCAGTCCTGTTACCTGCGTAATGAAGGCAACGGCAGGTTTACGATGATTCCATTACCGCTGCAGGCACAATATGCACCGTTGAACGGCATGGTAGCAGATGACTTTGATGGAGATGGCAACCTGGATGTGTTATTGAACGGGAATGATTTCAGCACCGAAGTATCCATCGGCCGGCTGGATGCTATGAATGGGTTGCTGCTGAAAGGCGATGGTAGGGGCGGTTTTAAACCATTGTCTATGCTGGAAAGCGGTATTTATATTCCGGGAGATGGGAAAGCACTGGTGAAATTAAAATCTGGCAATGGACATTACCTCGTGGCTGCCAGCCAGCATAGCGGCCCCCTTAAATTATTTGAATTGAATACGCCGGTACAACTGGTACCTATAAACGCAGATGATATAACGACCCTGGTACATTACAAAAATGGGGCTACGGAAAAAAAAGAATTATATTATGGCGAAAGTTTTTTATCGCAATCCGCCCGGCAATGCGCTCCTGGATCGGGTGCAGTCAGCATTACCATAACAAATAGCAGGGGCATCAGCCGGACGACTGAGCTGAATAAATAATAGCAACTATTTTACGTGGATTGTTTCACGCAAAGAGTGTAAAGAAGCCTACCGTTTTCGCGCCGCTTTACCGCACTATCGCTGCGTGGAATGCACCGGTTTTATTATTCTCTTGTTTAATATTTAAAACGAAATGATTTACCGCCGGTTTTTTCAAAACAATAAAAAATGCAGGGCAGTTATTTACTACCTGTTGTTGTTGGCTGTTAGTGGTAAAGTTTATGGCCAGGCAGAAGCAGAGGCCTGGGGTAATATGAAAGGCATCCGGGTAGACGGTGAACTCATGAAGATCGAATCTTCGCTTGATGTTGTCAGGACAGGCTGGTCGGGCATTTTCTCTACCGGCAAGGAACGCCAGCGCCCAAAATATAAACGGGAGGGCAATATTCAAACGGTAACCACCCGCATTGATAGTTTTTATTTTATGCAGCAACTGGAAGACCTGGGTAAAGGTATTGTAAATGTAAGCCTGCATTTTGATTCAAAAAAAGATACGGTACTCGAAGGACTTTTTTTTCACCTCAAACTTCCGTTAACGGACTATAGCAAAGGATCAATACAAACAATATCAGCAGGTAAAAAGCAGGTTGCCAGTTATCCGCTGGCTCCAAACGATAAAGACATTAATCTAACTGCGGATACCATCAGGTTTTTAGGGGCGCACCGGCAATTACAGATTTATTTTGGTGCCGACAAAAAGATCATTGTAAAAAAAGCCAGCAACAGGGATCAATCGTATATAAACATTTTTATTCCTTTGCAGGAAAAGGAATGTAAAAACGGTGATTCAAAAGAAGAAAAATTTACGCTGGTTGCAACCGGAACTGTCGACAAAGCGCCTGTTACCGTTCAGTTGAATGCCGCAGTTAAAGGACCCGTGTTTGCAGGGTTCGGGGGAAATTTTCGTCTGCAGAATCCCAAAACAGATCCACCCGTAATTGATTATTGCCTGGAGAACATGCGCGTTGCGTGGGGACGCGTAGAGATGCCCTGGCAATTATGGCAACCGCAAAAAGACAGTAGCCCTGTTGATGCAGCAAAAGCCGGCAGGCTGAATGATCATG
>Ga0207641_10005687_pt1 | contig 10613 bp, 13 predicted proteins | sample KBSSwiS62_FD_184306 | JGI IMG/M metagenome (GOLD analysis project Ga0207641, IMG submission 184306) | Switchgrass rhizosphere microbial communities from Kellogg Biological Station, Michigan, USA - KBS Switchgrass S6-2 (SPAdes) (version 2) | ecosystem: Host-associated > Plants > Roots >... | reverse complement strand
CCCCGACGCCGGCAGCAAGTATCTGTCGAAAATGTTCAACGATTACTGGCTGATGGAGCAGGGGATCCTGACGCCCGAGCGCAAGGGCGATCTTTCCGACCTCATCGCGCGGCGGCATCGCGAAGGCGCCACCATCACGATCGGTCCCGACGACATGCTGAGCACGGCGCTTGCGCGCATGAAGCTCTACGATTTCCAGCAGCTGCCGGTGCTGGAAGGAGAGAACGTCGTGGGGATCATCGACGAGTCGGACATCCTGCTGACCGTGTACGGCCACGAGGAGCGATTTCGCGAACCGGTGCGCCGCGCGATGAGCACGCGGATCGAAACCTTGCAAGTGGATGCCGACGTCGGCGATCTGCTGCCGATTTTCGACAAGGGTTTCGTGGCGATCGTCCTCGATCGGACGAAATTCCTCGGGCTCATCACCCGCTACGATCTGCTCACCTATCTGCGCCGCCGCGCGCAATGACCCTGGGGCTGCCATGAACGACCAGCACCGATTTGCGACCCGCGCCATTCACGGCGGCCAGGCGCCGGATCCCACGACGGGCGCCGTCATGACGCCGATCTACGCGACGTCGACCTACGCGCAGCAAAGCCCCGGCGTGCACAAGGGCTTCGAGTACGGGCGGACGCAGAACCCCACGCGCATGGCCTTCGAGCGTTGCATTGCCGATCTCGAAAGCGGGCGCCAGGGTTTCGCGTTCGCGTCGGGCCTCGCCGCTTCCGCCACGCTGCTCGAGGTGCTGCCGTCCGGAAGCCACATCGTCGCGCTCGACGATCTGTACGGCGGCACTTACCGGTTGTTCGAGCGCGTGCGGCGCCAGTCGGCAGGGCTCGAGTTCACGTTCGCCGACATGAGCGACCGCGCCAAGCTCGAGGCGGCGCTGCGGCCGGACACGCGCATGATCTGGGTGGAGTCGCCGAGCAATCCATTGCTCAAGCTGGTCGACCTCGCGATGGTGGCGGAGGTCGCGCGGGCACGCGGCATCCTGGCCGTGGCCGACAACACGTTCGCCACCCCGTGGGTGCAGCGGCCGCTGGAATTCGGCTTCGACGTGGTGCTGCATTCGGTGACCAAGTACCTGAACGGCCACTCCGACATGATCGGCGGGGCGATCGTCACCGGCGACAACGCGCAGCTCGGCGAGCAGTTGGCGTTCCTGCACAACGCCGTGGGCGCGGTGCTGGGTCCGTTCGACGCTTTCCTGGCACTGCGTGGGCTCAAGACATTGCCGCTGCGCATGGCGCGCCACTGCGAGAGCGCGCTTGCCATCGCGCAGCGGCTCGCGCAGCACGACAAGGTGGCGCGCGTGCACTACCCTGGATTGCCGGATCATCCGCAGCATGCGCTGGCCCGCCGGCAGATGAAGGCTTTTGGCGGGATGGTCACCATGGTGCTGCGCGGCGGCCTCGACGATGCGCGCCGCTTTCTCGAGCGGCTGCAGATTTTCGTGTGTGCGGAGAGCCTGGGCGGCGTCGAAAGCCTCGCCGAGCACCCGGCGATCATGACGCACGCTTCGTTGCCGGCGGAAATTCGCGGCTCCCTGGGGATCGACGACAGCCTGGTGCGACTGTCCGTCGGCATCGAGGACGTCGACGATCTGATGGCGGACATCGAGCAGGCGCTGCGATAGCGGAACCGGGGCTGTGCTAAATTAATGCGCGGCGCCGGAACCACGCCCGTTTCCGCGCGCCGATTCCTGCGGAGACCGATAGCGTATGCCACGCGGCGTGGACGAATTTTCGATCGACGAGATCCGGCAGCGTTACGTTGAAGGCAAGGAGACGATCTCGGCACAATTGTTGAGCCGGCTCCAGCGCGATCCCCGGCAGGGCGTGCGCCACCTGTACACGGCACTCAAGAAACGCTTCGAGCGCGAACGCGACGAGCGCCTGCGCCTTGCCTCCATGCGGCACTTCGAGCTCGTGTTGTGGAGATCCGGCGTGCGCGACATTGCCGGCGTCGACGAAGTGGGGATCGGGCCGTTGGCGGGGCCGGTGGTTGCCGCGGCCGTCGTGTTTCCGCCGCAAACCGACATCGCCGGCGTCGACGACTCCAAGCGCCTCGACGCTGCCACGCGCGCGCGGCTCGCGCTGGAGATTCGCGCCAAGGCTTCCGGCATTGGCATCGGCATGGCCTCGGTCGAGGAGATCGACCGCATCAACATCTACCACGCCGGACTGCTCGCGATGCGGCGTGCGGTCGAAGCGCTGCCACGGCCTCCGCAGCATGTGCTGGTGGACGCGCGCACCGTGCCCGGCGTCGAGGTCCCGCAGAACATGTTCAACAAGGGCGACGGCATCAATTTCACGATTGCCGCCGCCTCGATCGTCGCCAAGACCGAGCGCGACGCCATGATGGAAGCGCTCGACCGCGAGCACCCGGGCTATGGTTTTGCCGCGCACAAAGGGTATGGAACACCCGAGCATCGCCAGGCACTCCTGAGACTCGGGCCGTCGGCGATCCACCGGATGTCGTTTCCGGTGATCCATGAGTTGCGTGGCGAATACTCGGCGCTTTTCTATGTGCTGAAGAACCAGCTTGATGCCGCGCGCTCGCGCACCGCGCTCGACGAGCTGGAAGCCGCGTTGAAGGCGCAAGCCGCGGAGCTGGCCGAGAGGGAGTGCAAAAAATTGCGGCTGTTGGTTGCCAGGCGCTGGAAGATGGTCGGGCCGGCGGCCCGCTAGCGGGCTGTTGAAAATCGCGCGCTCACCTCTTCTCAGCCTCATTTCGAGCGTAGCGATAAATCTGCTTCCCAACTAAGTCAGTGGTTTGCCAAAAACAGATTCCTCGCTTCGCTTCGGAATGAGGCGGATGAGAACGATTCGTCGGCGCTTTGCAACAGCCGCTAGCGGGTTCGCGGCTGCGCCATCGCCTTGCGGCCCCATCGCCAGACGTACTGGGTGCCGGAGGCCAGCACGGTGCCGAAGACGATGGCGAACAGGATCCTGATCCACATGCCGGTGTCGATCCAGCCCGCGGCGATCGCCATGACGAGCAGCAGTACGGCGAATTCGAGGAATGTGTTCACCTTGGACAGGCGCGTCGGCTTGATCTGAAGGCGCCCGCGCGCCAGCCGGTAGGCAATCGCGCCCACCACGATGACGATGTCGCGGCCGATGATTGCGGCCGCGAGCCAGATCGGCAGCAGGTCCTGCCAGGCGAGCACCACGGTCGCGACGAACATGCTGAGCTTGTCGGCGACGGGATCGAGCAGTGCGCCCAGACTCGACACCACCTTGAGTCTTCGCGCGATATAGCCGTCGGCAAGGTCGCTCACCGCGGCGACCAGGAAAATCGGCAGCGCGATCGCGTAGGCCCCGGATGCGGCGAAAAACGCCATGACCGGAACCAGGCCAAGCCGCAACAGCGTGATCGCGTTGGGAAGGTTCCGCCAAGGGTGTCGTTGCACGGTCTTCGTCCTACATGAGGTTGGGCGATCGTCCGCTTCGGCTAAGCATTCGCAACAGCGAAGCTAAAGGCCCTCAGCCCGCGTCCGGAGGTTTGCCATGCCGTACCGCGACATTTCGGAACTGCCCAAGGCGCAGACCGATCAGTACACGCCGCACCAGAAGGAGGCTTTTCTCAAGGCCTTCAACAATGCCTATGAGGAATACGCCCACGACGAGAGCCGCGCGTTCGCCGTCGCGCACCACGCCGCCAAGCAGGCGGGAGCGAAGGGCTAGAGCGCTGGCGCGTCGATCGCGTTACGACGCGCTGGCAGGCGGCCGCGAGTCCCCTCGGCGCGGTTGGTAGTAGTTTTGCGAATGGGTCGCATGGGCGTCGAGCAGATCGCGCGTATCGCGGACGTAGCGGTCCTCGCAATGAACGGCGATCATCACGGCGCCGTGGCGGATGGCGTCAGCGAAGTATCGTGCGCTCGTGAGGCCGAGTCCCGCCGATATCAGCGCGCGCACCACCGGTCCTTCGGGATGCTCGAGCGAGGACTGCCGCAGCAGCGTCGCCAACGGGCCGCCGGCAAGGACTTTGGCCTTCTTGGCCACATCGACTGCAGCGGCGGCGCCTGGCGGCCCGTGGCTGTGCGATTGTCCGTCATCGCTCGCTGCCAATTCGAAATCCTCGTGCATTGCCGGGGCATCGAGGTGAGCGTCGCGAACCACGATGCTGATCGTGTTGCGGGGATACCCGGCATCGATGAGCTCCGCGACCGTGCGCTGCACTTCGACCAGGCTGTCGAACATGCCTACGACCATCGTCATGTTTCCTCCCTGATGTGAATCGGTGACGCCAGGAACGACTGCGCTGGCGCGCGCCCGCCGCAAGGCGGGCGCGCTATCCCATTACGGCTTGGGGTTATAGATGCCCGTTTCGTAATCGTTGGGGTTGGAATCGTGTCCGGCGGCGAGTCCCGGGCCGCCAAAATAGCGAGGCGACCTTTGGTAGGGATCAACCAGGACAGTCCCTTGGTCGACCGGGGCTGGGTACCCATAGGGGTACGCATGTGGGTAGTAGTACCCGTAGGGGTACGGGTACCCGTACATTCGCTCCGCCTCATATGGGGTCAGCCGACTCCTGGGGTACTCTCGTTGCCACGCCTGGCGCGACGCGCCGTACGGATCACTCTGCGAATAATCCGGCACCTGGGCTGGTGCGATCAGCGAATTGGTATTGTCGGCCTGGCCAAATGCCGCGCTCGCCAGCCCGATTGCAATCGCGCCTGCCGAAAATGCCGCGGAAAGTCTGCGTATCGCAGTCATTGATGGACCTCCTTTGAACGCTGCGCGCCATCGCGCAATTGCCAGCGCTACTCCCAATAGGGAATCGCGCCGTAGTACACGTGGACGGTCCGCGCCCACGATTCGTCGGCCATCGTCGGCCACGCGTCCTTGTCGAATCCCGGCGCGTTCTTGAACACCTCCTTTTCGGCGTCCATGCGGAAGCACTTGTTTCCGGTATCGAGCTCCAGTGCGCTCCAGGGGATGGCGAACAGCTTGTTGCCCAGGCCGAACATTCCGCCGACCGACAGCACGGCATAGGCCACGCGGCCGGTCGGCACGTCGATCATGATCTCCTTGATGTCGCCCAGCTTCTCGTCCTTCAAGTTGCGGACATCCTCGCCCTGCAACGTGCTTGCCCCATCAGCCGCGGCCCGGGGCCTTGCTTGTCGTTCCAATAATCGAAATCCGGCGCGCGCGGGCTGGCCCGGAGGGCGGGATCGAGCAGAGCATCGCTAGTGGGTGTGACCATTGCAGTCTCCTGGTTGAATATGGATGAACAAGCGCAGAGCCCGTGCATTCAGTGGGCATGCCTGCGCGTCGCGGCCGCCTTCTTGGCGGCGCGGTGAAGTCCGGCTGCACCCTTCGTCGCGACCGCCTTCATCGCGGCGGCGTGCAGATTGGATGGCCCTCGCTTGACGGCACTCTTGTGAGCCTGGCGAGCCAGCGCCGTGTGCGAAGCCGCTGCCTTGGGCTCCTTCTTCAAAGCGGAAAGCGTGGCTCGCGAGCGCGTTGCCGACGTCTCGCTGCTGGGGGCCCGTTTCCGGCCATCGTGCGCGGCGGATTTGGCGCCCGGCTTGGGCGGCAGCGCGACCCCGGCCTTGCGCGCCTTCGACAATCCGATGGCGATGGCCTGCTTGGCGGAGCGGGCGCCGTGCTTGCCCTCGCGGATGTGGTGAATTTCCTCGCGGACGAATTCGCCGGCCTGCGTCGAGGGCGCCTTGCCTTCGCTGGCGTCTCGCTTTGCGCGCCGGAGCGTGATCTTTTCAGGCATGGTTACCTCCTGGGCGAGCTTAATGATGCGTTGGCTGCGAAATCGATTTGAGCGCATCGCCGGCGGGCTTCGGCTCCGTGACCGCGAGATCGCCCAGCGAGACGATGCCGACCAGCCGCTTGTCCCGGTTCACGACCGGCAGGCGCCGCACCTGCAACTCGCTCATGTTGCGCGCCACCTCCTCGACCGACTCGTCCTCATAGACATACTTGATGTCGGTCGACATGACGTCGCGCACTTTGGTTTGAGCGGGAGGCAGGCCGCGCGCCACCGCACGGATCACGATGTCGCGGTCGCTCAACATACCGACCAACCGGTCGTTCTCGCCAACCGGCAACGCGCCGAAGTCGTCCTTTTCCATCAATTGCGCGGCGAGCTGCAGCGTGTCGTCAGGCGAGGCCACGCGCACGTCGCGCGTCATTATTTCGCGGATCTTCATGGTGTTTTTCCTCCGGGGATCGAATGATTCATGGTGCCGAGTACAACGCGCCGCGCGTAGAGTCACGACGCCGCAGGATTCCTTGGGGAACGCGAAGTCATTGGTCATCGTCGGCGGATGCCGACGAACCGTGCATCAGCGGGATTTGGTATTACGGGTAGGACAACGCCTGCATGCACCCGGTCTAGGTGCCGGACTGGCGTGCCTTGGCTTCCCACAATGCGATCATTGCGCCGGTTGGATCGACGAGGATGCTGAAGGAGCCCATCCCCTTCACTTCGGTGACGTCCTTCATCACCGTCGCGCCAAGAGATTTCGCCTTTTTCGTCGCGGCGGCGACGTTGTCGACCAGCACATAGGGCAGCCAGGCCGTGGGTCCGCCGGGCGGGGTCGTCATCATGCCGCCACCCGTGCCTTCGCCGACATTGATCAGCGTGTAGGTGCCGTCGTCCATCGACATGTCCTCGAGCTTCCAGTCGAAGAGCTGGCTGTAGAATGCCCGCGCCTTGGGCAGATCGGTGGTGCTGAGCTCGACATGCACAAAAGGATTCGCCATCGTCGTTTCTCCTGTTTTGGTTTGAGGGGGCGTCACCACGGGACGCGACGCTCGCGCCCATTGGACCACCGCCTCACCGTTGGTCAGGCTTACGCGGGCCGAGGTTCCGGCGGTCGCGTCGATGACCGCCGTCCGATGGCGTCAATCAGGCTGGATTTTGGCGTCGCGGACGACCTTGGCCCAGCGCTCGAGGTCGGTCCTGGTCATCCGATCCAGTTGCTCCTCGGTTCCGCCAGTGGGCTGCAAGCCCTGCTTTTCCAGTGCGTCGGCCACTTCGGGATTCTTGAGCAGCTTGTTCACCGTCCGATTGAGCGTGCCGATGACCGCCGGTGGCGTGCGCGCGGGCGCAAACAGCCCGTACCAGATATCGGTATCGATATCGCGGACACCCACCGCTTCGGCCAGCGAAGGCACGTCGGGCGTGACCGCCGTGCGCTGCGTGCCGCCGGCGGCCAGCATGTTGAGCTTGCCCGCCGTGACGAGCGGCAACGCCACGTGCACCGGCAGGAACATCGCGCTGATCTGACCGCCGAGCAGATCCTGCGTGGCGCCCGCCGTTCCCTTGTACGGGACGTGCAGCAAGTTGATGCCCATGGTCGCCTTCAACAGTTCCATGGCCAGGTGGTGCGGGGTCCCGTTGCCCGGAGACCCGTAGGTCATCGCGCCGGGTGACTCCTTGGCGAGCGCGACGAATTCCTTGACGGTCCGCGCCTTCACCGAGGGATTGGTCACCAGCGCCAGCTGTCCGATGGCGAGCGGGGCCACCGGGGCAAAATCGGCGATGGGGTCGTACGGGATCGATTTGAACAGGCTGCGGTTCATGATGAACGTGCTGGCGGTCATCAGCAGCGTGTAGCCGTCGGGGGCCGACTTCGCGACCGCTTCGGTGCCGATGTTGCCGCTCGCGCCGGGCCTGTTTTCGACTACGACGCCGACCTTCCAGTCGTCGCCCATCTTCTGGCCGAGCGAGCGCGCGAGAATGTCGATACCCGTGCCCGGCGTGAAGGGCACGACAATCCGGACCGGCTTAGCCGGGTACGTTTCCTGCGCCGCGGCGAGTCCGCTCGCGAGTCCGCACACGACCGCGATGATCTTGCACCAGTATCCTGCGATTGCGATGCGCTGCTCGTTCATGCCGGCCTCTGTCCTTGGATACGATGGGTTCGGTGTCAACGCCGCAGCGCCGCCTGGTCGTATTGCGCAATGCGTTTGTAACTGTCCGAGATCGCTCGCAACTCGTCGTCGCTGATGACGTCCTGGATGCGCGCGAACGGCCGGTCGCCGATACGCAAATACACCTCGCGGATAATCGCGTCGGGCGGATTCTCGCGGTTCGCCAGGACGACGCGGGTAGTGGCCGGCAGCCGCCTGGATTCGTACGCCTTCAACGCCGCGGCGGGGTGGTCGCGGTGCAGCACCAGCGTGTCGGCGAGCGCGCGCGCGTCCAGAACGGCCTGGCCGGCGCCGTTCGAGCCGCGCGGCAGCATGGGATGCGCGGCGTCGCCGAGCAGCGTCACCCGTCCTTGCGTCCACCAGGGCAGCGGATCCTGATCGATCATCGGAAATTCGAGGATCGGCTCGGTCGCGCGAATCATCGCGGGCACGTCCAGCCATTCGAAGTGCCAGTCCGCGTAGCTGTCGATGAAGTCCGCGAGGTTGCCGGGCCGGTTCCAGTCGCGCTTCTCCCGGTGCTTCGGCGTTTCGATTTCCGCGACCCAGTTGACGAGCTGCCGGCCGGCGGCGTCGATGTTGTTGCGAATCGGGTAGATGACCATCTTGCCATGCGTCAGCCATCCTGCACGCACCATGCTGGCCCCCGACAGAAACGGTTCCCATGCGGTGACGCCGCGCCACATGTTCACGCCGGAGTAGCGTGGCTCGCCTTCGTGCGGATGCAGCTGCTTGCGAAGCACCGAATGCAGACCGTCGCAGCCGACCGCCACATCGGCGCGCTGCGATGCACGCGCAGCGCCGGTCGCCGGATCGGTAAAGTGAAGGGTAATCCCGCGGCCGTTCTGGCTGAAATGGGAGCACTGCCAGCCCATGTGGATGCGGTCGGCGCCGATACGGCGCACGCACGCGTCCAGCAAGACCTTCTGCAGATCGCCGCGGTGTAGCGAAACCTGTGGCGACGCATAACCGGCGCTGCGCCCGAGCGGCTCGCGGAAAATGAGCTGACCGAATCGATTGTAGAACACTGCTTCGCGGGTTTCGACGCCGACGCTGGTCAATGCGTCCTCGAGTTCCAACGCGGAGAGTTCCGCGCTCGCGTGCGGCAACACGTTGATCCCGGCGCCGAGCGGGCGCAGCTCCGTCGCCGCCTCGAACACCCGCGCGGGAATGCCGGCGCGATGCAGCATCAGGGCCAGCGTCAGTCCTCCGATGCCGGCCCCGACGATCATCACTTCCATGGCACGGTCCCGCTGACGGAAAGCCCCATTGGCGCCTTTCGCAAACCTGTCGATGGGCGACGCCGAGCTGGCAGCGTCGTCGATGTGAGCATTATGCCCGCGGCCCTGGGCGGTCCGCACCAATTTGGTTCTCGCGCTTGTTTGCGCGTCACGTCGAGGCGAGAGACGCCGCGCGCTAAAATGGAGGACGCATCGCAATCCGTCCAATCCGTCGCTTGCATGCTTCAACGAACACATCGGAACACCCACGGTCGAGCAGCGGGAGAGCATGGTGAGTGAGCGTATCAATCGGCACGGTCTGCAAGTTGCGGACAATCTCGACCGTTTCATCAACGACGAACTGTTGCCCGGCACCGGTGTCGAGAGCGAGCCCTTCTGGAAAGGCTTCGCCGCGCTGGTCGACGAGTTGGCGCCGAAGAACCGTGCGCTGCTGGCAGAGCGCGATCGGCTGCAACAGGAGCTGGATGGATGGCATCGCGCACATCCAGGTCCGATCCGCGACATGAGCGGTTATCGCGACTTTCTCGAGCGCATCGGTTATCTGGTGCCGCCGCCCACGCACGTCCAGGCGACCACGACGAACGTCGACCGCGAGATCGCCGAGCAGGCCGGCCCGCAACTGGTGGTGCCCGTGTCCAATGCACGCTATGCATTGAATGCGGCCAACGCCCGCTGGGGCAGCTTGTACGATGCGTTGTACGGCACCGATGCCATCCCCGAGACTGCCGGCGCGAAAGGCGCGACGTTCAACGAAGTCCGCGGCAAGGCGGTCATTGCGCGCGCACGGGCGTTTCTCGATCGCGCCGCGCCCCTTGCCGGCGCTTCGCACGCGGACGCCACCGCATACCACGTGAAAGACGGCCAGCTGGTCGTGGAAACGAAGCAGGGACGACGCAGCCTCGCGCAGCCGACGCAATTCCTGGGCTATCAAGGGGAGCCCGATGCGCCTTCGGCCGTCCTGCTTGCCAATCACGGCCTCCACTTCGAACTCGAGGTCGATCGCCGCAGCGCCATCGGCAAGATCGATCCCGCAGGCATCAAGGACATGCTGCTCGAAGCGGCGCTGACCACGATCATGGATTGCGAGGATTCGGTGGCCGCGGTCGACGCCGACGACAAGGTCGCGATCTATCGCAATTGGCTGGGACTCATGAAAGGCGAGTTGAGCGAGCAGGTAGCCAAAGGCGGCAAGACGTTCACCCGCCGCCTCAATCCGGACCGCACGTACACCACCGGCAGTGGCGCGACGCTCACGTTGCCGGGTCGCTCGTTGATGTTCGTCCGCAACGTCGGCCACCTGATGACCAACCCGTCGATTCTCGACCGCCAGGGCAACGAGATCCCGGAGGGCATCCTCGACGCAGTGATCACGAGCCTCGCCGCGATGCACGATCTCGCGCTGCGGATGAACTCGCGCACCGGCTCGATCTACATCGTCAAGCCGAAGATGCACGGCCCGCAGGAAGTGGC
>Ga0207641_10005678_pt1 | contig 10620 bp, 10 predicted proteins | sample KBSSwiS62_FD_184306 | JGI IMG/M metagenome (GOLD analysis project Ga0207641, IMG submission 184306) | Switchgrass rhizosphere microbial communities from Kellogg Biological Station, Michigan, USA - KBS Switchgrass S6-2 (SPAdes) (version 2) | ecosystem: Host-associated > Plants > Roots >... | reverse complement strand
CTTTTGCGCTTTTACCTGCGCAACGCCCAGCAATAAATTTGCCAGCAGGCCTATCACCAATAATAACAGCAGCATCAATATAAGAAAACCAATGGCGATCGGATCTTCGAGCGCTGATGGCGCGGGTGGCCCCGATGCATACAGGGACTGCGTACTGAATATTAACAAGCCTGTGCTAAAACATAGCAGGTATTTTAACGATTTGCGCATTGTTACCGGCATAAAAGGAGTTTTTTTATTCTTAATTGTCGAGTGGAATACGACTGATCTCATTAAAAGTTTTTTTGTTTGTTTTGAATACCCATACGATCAGGGAAAGAAAAAACAATACAAACATTACCAGTGATATAATTCCATATATATCTACCCCGGCAATTTTTTCGATATAATTAATAAACTTCATGGTGTTCAGTTTTTATTTTCAGCCAATTTTTTTCCGGGCTCTGGTCTGATATCCCGGCCAATGCGCTGCATATAGGCAATCAGTGCAATAATCTCTGCATTGGAAGGTGTTATTATCTTATCCTTTTTCAGATTGGCCGCAATGGAATCTGCCTGGTGTCTTAAGTCTGTGTTGGCAATTTTATCGTAGCCTGCAGGATAGGGCACACCGAGTGTTTGCATTGCCCTTATTTTGGCAGGTGTAGATGCAGTGTCCAGTTCATCATCGAGCAACCAGGTGTATTGCGGCATAATGGAACCTGGTGACATTGATCTTGGATCATACATGTGGTTATAGTGCCAGCTATCAGGATATTTGCCGCCTTCGCGTGCAAGATCGGGGCCGGTGCGTTTGCTGCCCCACTGGAAAGGGTGATCGTATACAAATTCTCCTGCTTTTGAATATTCACCATAACGGGCTACCTCATCGCGGAACGGGCGTATCATTTGTGAATGGCAGTTATAACAACCTTCACGTATATAAATATCGCGGCCCTGTAACTCCAGCGGTGTATATGGTTTCACACTCGCGATGGTAGGTATATTTGATTTCACCAAAAAGGTTGGGATCATTTCTATAAGTCCACCAATCACCACCACAATTAAACTCAGCACCAGCATGGTCATGGGTTTTCTTTCCAGTATCCGGTGCCAGTATTCTTTTTTATGACTTACTTCTTTCAGTAATGGCGGAGCTTCAGCCGCTTCATTGGCAATAAATACGCCCTGTTTAATGGTTTTGTAAAGATTATAAACCATTACGAATGCGCCGGAAAGATAAATGGCGCCACCGATGCTTCTCAGTATATAAAAAGGTTTTATGCTGTTCACCGTTTCAAGAAACTGGAATTTTAGCTGGCCCTCCGGTGTAAATGATTTCCACATCAGGCTTTGTTCAAACCCTGCCCAGTACATGGGCACTGCATAGATGATGATACCGATGGTGCCCATCCAGAAATGGTTGGTGGCGAGTTTTTTTGAGTACAGGTTGGTGCCCCACATTTTCGGCACCATATAATATAGTATGGCAAACGCCATGAAGCCATTCCAACCCAGGCCGCCGATGTGCACGTGGGCGATTATCCAGTCTGTGAAATGGGCAATGCTATTCACGCTCTTTAAACTCAGCAGCGGACCTTCAAAAGTCGCCATACCATAACAGGTGATGGCTACCACCATAAATTTCAATACAGGTTCGTCCCTTACTTTATCCCATGCACCGCGCAGTGTAAATAACCCATTGAGCATGCCACCCCAGCTTGGAGCAATCAGCATAACAGAAAATACAACACCCAGCGATTGCGCCCAGTCTGGCAGCGCAGTATACAATAAATGATGCGGGCCTGCCCAGATATACAAAAATATAAGGGCCCAAAAATGTATTATAGATAAGCGATAGGAATAAACGGGCCGGTTGGCTGCTTTTGGAAGAAAATAATACATTAAACCCAGTACCGGCGTAGTAAGAAAAAATGCCACCGCATTGTGCCCGTACCACCATTGTACCAATGCATCCTGTACACCGGCATACCAGCTATAGCTTTTCATGAAAGAAACCGGTATTTCAACTGAGTTAACAATATGAAGCAAGGCAACGGTAACCCAGGTAGCAATATAAAACCAGATGGCAACGTAGAGATGTTTTTCTCTTCGTTTGATAATAGTACCAAACATATTGATACCGAATATTACCCATACCAGTGTAATGGCTATATCAATGGGCCATTCCAGTTCTGCATATTCTTTACCGGTAGTTTTGCCAAGCAGCAATGTGATAGCGGCAGCCGCAATGATGGCCTGCCAGCCCCAGAAATGGATCCAGCTAAGCCGGTCGCTGAACATTCTGGTTTTACACAAACGTTGCAGGGAATAGTAAACGCCCGCAAAAGTGGCATTGCCTACAAAAGCAAAAATAACCGCATTGGTATGCAAAGGCCTCACACGTCCGAAGGTGGTGGCGGCAAAATTCATACTCACCTGCGGCAGGTATATCTGCACGGCTGCAAACAGTCCTGCCAACATGCCTACAATAGCAAAAATGACCGTTGCGTAGCCAAATGCTCTTACAATTTTGTTGTCATAATAAAATTTTTCCGATTGCATACAGCGAATGATTTATAATTTCTCAGTGTTGGTTGCCGAAACAGGTTTATCATCAAACAATATTCTTGAAGCCGCGGAGCCCTCATCATCGAACTGCCCCGTTTTTACGCTCCATAAAAAAGCCAGGAGAAAAAGGGAGGCCACGCTTATACTGGCAATGAGAAGGATAACAATGACGCTCATCTGTTTTTTTAATGATTACAAAAATATTCAGCGCGTTTCCGTCAAAAGATAATCTGGGTCATAGCCGGGATTGACATTTATCAGGCGCCGCCCGCTCAGAGTTGCAGGTGTTTGGCCAGCCGGTGGCTGCTGCCAAAAGTGACGAGGAAAATACCTAGTGAACTGCTGGGCATGAGCACGGCCGCCACCATTGGCGATAAATTGCCCTGTACTGCGAAGAATAGGCCGATGATATTATAAGTAATTGACAAAATAAAGCTGGCAAGCACAATATGACGGTTGGCCTTGCACAAGCGGATAAATGCCGGCAGTTTTTCCAATTTTTCAGATGCCATGATTGCATCGCTCGCGGGTGTAAAATTATTGGTGTCTTCAGAAAGCGCTATACCGATATTACTTTGCCGAAGGGCGCCGGCATCGTTCAACCCATCGCCAATCATCATTACTTTTTTCCCTTTTTGCTGAAGGTGCTTTATGTAATTCAGTTTATCCTCCGGCCGCTGATTAAATAACAATACATCCTCCCGGCCCAGCAGTTTGCGCAGACGTAATTTCTCGGCTTCATTGTCGCCGGTTAAAATGGAAACACCATAATGTTTCTTTAAATTTCTTACCAGCAATGGTACCGCGTTACGGTAACGGTTGCTGAACCTGAACCATCCGTACATGATATTATCAAAGCTGACGTAGGCGATGGTTCCACCGCGACTGTCTGTATTGGAAGTAACAAAACCACTGTTGCCAATTTTCACCAGCACTCCTTCTACCTTACCTTCTATTCCCTCACCCGGTATTTCTTTATATGCTGTTACCGGTAAATGATCAGTATAGGCAAATAGTTTTACCAGGCTTTTACTCAAAGGATGACCCGAGCACGCTGCCAAAGCAACCATTTGTTGCTTTTGTGTTTCCGTTAATGCTTTTCCATTATAGTTTATGTCCTGACCGGGTTTGGTTAATGTTCCTGTTTTGTCAAAAACAATATGGCTAACACCTGCAATGTCTTCAATGGTTTGGGCACTGCGGAGATAAAAATGATTGCGTGCAAGGATGGCCAGAATACTTCCATTGGTAAATGTGTTTGACAATAGCAGCGCGCAGGGACAGGCAATGATGAAGATGGATGTAACCGCTGTCCAAACCCGGGCGGTATCATGCATTTGCCAGTAAACCGCGGTCAGCAATGCAATACCCAGCACAATCCAGGTAAAATAGCGGCTCAGCAAATGCACAAAGGAAACAGGTTTGGTTGATTTGTCTTTAAATTCATCGCGTCTCCACAATGCAGTAAGATAACTCTGTGCAACTTCCTTAACCACCAGTATCTCTATATTGCCACCTGTTTGTTTGCCGCCCGCGTATACCAGTTCGCCGGTTTCTTTATATACCGGCACAGATTCGCCGGTAACAAAACTGTAATCAATGTATGCTTTGCCCCTTGTAAGTATGCCATCTGCGGGTATCAGCTCCTCATGGTGCAACAGCAATGTATCTCCGTGTTTTATACCAGGGAGTGCGGTGGGCGTTTCTGCGCCGTTCTTTATTACAGATACGGCGACCGGAAAATAAGAAGTATAATCCCGGTCGAACGACAGCTGGCGATATGTTTTATCCTGCAGTATCCGGCCAGCCAGCATAAAAAAGACAATACCGGTCATCGAGTCGAAATATCCTGCACCGGTACCTGATAACACTTCCCATGCACTGCGCACAAAAGTGATAATAATGGCCAATGCAATCGGGGCATCGATATTCAGGAACCGGTGACGCAGGCTTTTATAGGAGGATTCATAAAACGGGAATGCGGAATAAAGCAACACCGGTATAGACAAGCCAAAGTTTAACCAGCGGAATACCGAACGAAGCGTTGCCTCCGTAACATCAATACCGAGGTATTCCGGAAAACTCATCAGCATAATATTACCAAAGCAAAAACCGGCAACACCAAGCCGGTATATCATGCGCCTGTCTATCGCCGGCTTTTTGTGCTGAAGATCGTTCAGACTGATATAGGGCTCATAGCCAATCCGGGTAAGCAATTCCGCTATTGCGCGAAGGCTTGTTTTTTTTGCCAGGTAAACAATTGTTACCTGCTTGCCGGTAAAATCAACCCGGGAGCTGATGATACCGTCATTAAGCCGGTGCAGGTTTTCGAGCAAATAGAGACATGAGCTGCAATGTATCTGCGGCAGGTACAACGTAACGTGCACCTGCTGTTCATTTTTAAAACTAATGAGCTTTGATTCGATGGCGCCATCATCCAAAAACGCAAACTTGTCTTTTCTTGCATCGCGGTTCTGGGTAATGCCTGGGTTTTTATTGAGGTCATAATATTCGCATAAACCTTCCTCGTTCAGCACCTGGTATACCATTTTGCAACCTTCACAACAAAAGGCCTTTTCACGCACATGAATCTCATTGGTGTTACAAACTTCCCCACAATGGTAGCAATGTATTTTGGTGGCGCTCGCGATAGAGGATGACATAAGAGGTTACAATAAGTGAGCTAAAGTAAAACGGTACCGTCGCGGGCAGTATGAGTACGCTCAAAGCGCAGCATGAGTTTAATCAATGAATGACTTAAGCTTTCTTTAAACACCCTAAAAAAATGTGATTGACAAATATCTTGTTTTAAAGTAACCTATGTCAGGAAATTGCTGAATTGCATTTTTGACATTTGAGGCATGATGCAGCAACCCATTCTTAATCCCCTGCTTATAAAAAAGTACAATACACCTGTACCGAGGTATACCAGTTATCCGACTGTGCCCTTCTGGCAAAACGATTTGGATACACGTGTATGGGAAAGAGAATTTACAACGCAGTTTGAACAGCAGAATGCAGTAAATGGTATCAGCATTTATATTCACCTTCCTTTTTGCGAGTCTCTTTGTACCTATTGTGGCTGCAATAAAAAAATTACCCAAAATCATTCGGTAGAAGATGAATACCTGCAGGTTATTGAAAAGGAATGGAGAATGTACCGCAAGCGGATGAATCAGACACCTGTTATAAGGGAAATTCACCTGGGCGGCGGAACACCCACTTTTTTCTCACCCCAGCATCTCAGAAAGCTCATCAACATGCTGGTAAAGGGCAGTATTGTGCATCCATACCACGAATTCAGTATCGAAGGCCATCCCAACAACACTACCCGGCAGCACCTTGATACACTTTATTCCCTCGGCTTCAGGCGCATCAGTTATGGCGTGCAGGATCTTGATCCAAAAGTTCAACATATTATCAACCGCCCGCAGCCTTTTGAAAATGTGCAACTGGCAACCGATCAGGCAAGGGCCGCTGGATTTACTTCGGTAAACTTTGATTTAATATACGGTTTGCCGCTGCAAACCAAACAGAGCATCGAGCATACCATCAACCAGGTAATACAATTGAAGCCGGATCGCATTGCTTTTTACAGCTACGCGCATGTACCCTGGACCAGCAAAGGCCAACGCTTATTTAACGAATTGGATCTTCCTTTACCAGAAACGAAACTTCAGTTGTACATGACCGGCAGGGAACTGCTGGCAGGCAGTGGTTATTATGATATAGGCATGGATCATTTTGCATTGCCACACGACGAATTGTATACGGCCATGCAAAAGGGAAACCTTCACCGGAACTTTATGGGCTATACCACACACCATACGGGACTATTGCTGGGATTGGGTGTATCTGCTATCAGCGACCTGGGTAATGCTTTTGCACAAAACGACAAAACGCTCCATAACTATTATGAACTGATAAAGGAGGACCGGTTTGCTATTAAACGCGGCTATTTTTTATCATTGGAAGACATGGCTTTCAAACAATACATCATGGATATTGCCTGCAAGGGCAGTACTTATTTTTACCCTACTCACCTGCCACTGTTGAAGGAATACTGTTTTCCCCAATTGCAGCAGCCCCTGGCAGACGGACTGGTAGAATATGATGAACGACAACTGCGGCTGACGGATACAGGACATTATTTTATCCGCAATATCTGCAGCGCCTTTGATCTGCACCTGCAACGAAACCTGAATTCGCTCCCGCAGCAGGCGTTCAGCAAAGCCATCTGATGCATTAAACCCAGGTTACGCTATTTATATCTTTCATAAAAGGAACGCTCAAGTTCTTCCCTGTGATCCGGATGTGCTATGCTTATTAGAGCCCGGCCTCTTTGCTTCAGGTTTTTTCCGAATAGATCTACCATACCATACTCGGTAACCACCCAATGTACATGCCCGCGGGTAGTAACCACACCGGCCCCTTGTTTTAAAAATGATACAATGCGTGTTTCTCCTTTGGAAGTAAGGGAGGGCAGCGCGATAATTGGCTTTCCGCCTTCCGATAAGGACGCACCACGTATAAAATCCATTTGACCGCCAATACCGGAAAACTGGTAAGTGCCGATAGAATCAGCACAAACCTGCCCGGTCAAATCAATTTCAATGGCACTGTTTATGGCAGTGGCCCGGGGATTCTGACGAATGACGCTGGTATCGTTTACATATGAAATATCCATTACCCTTATTTGAGGGTTATCGTTGACAAAATCATACAATTTTTTTGTACCCAGCATAAAACCGGTAACACTTCTTCCCGTATTTAATTTCTTTAGCCTGTTGTTAATAACACCCATTTCAATCAGCGGTATAATTCCATCCGAGAGCATTTCGGTGTGGATACCCAGATCTTTATGGCTCCTTAAATTTTGCAATACCTGGTCGGGTATACTGCCAATACCCATTTGCAAAGTGGCGCCGTCTTCAATCAGCGAAGCAATATTTTTTCCAATCTGTCGGATGGCATCACTTGTTTTGGTGGAGTAATCGACCTCAGGAAGACTGCAATCATGCCATACCATGCTATTTATTTTATTTACATGCACAAATCCATCGCCATGTGTGCGGGGCATATTGGGGTTTACCTGCGCAATAATTATTTTTGCTGTATCAACAGCGGCCCGGGCAATATCAACAGAGGTCCCCAGCGAACAAAACCCGTGTGCATCGGGCGGCGAAACATGAATAAATGCAACATCGATAGGCAGAATATTCTTCCTGAATAATTGCGGTATCTGGCTAAGAAATATGGGCACATAATCTCCGTCCTGGCTGTTGGCAACCGCCCGCGTGTTTGCGGAAACGAACAGGGAGTTAAAGAAAAAACTTTTTCGGTATTCGGGCCGATCGAAATCAATATTGCCCATATTGGTAATGCTTACCAGTTCAACTTCCTTTAATTCTGCATGTCTTTGCTGCAGGGCATTAACAAGATAAACGGGTGTCGCAGCACTACCATGTATAAACACACGATCACCGGATTTGACAATTTTTACGGCTTGTTCTGCTGAAATATATTCTGCGAAATTATTCATGGTACCGGTCTATTTTAATTGGAAATTGAAGCGAAATTATCACCAGCCTTGCAACTACTAACGGAAAATTTATCCCTTCATCGCTTCCTCCATACTCAATGCCTTCGGGAACAGTATATTATTTTCAAGGTGTACGTGCGTATGCAGGTCGTTCTCAAATTCAGCCAGCATTTTATACAGCAAGCCGTAACTGCCGCAGGCATCATCAGGCAATGCATAATTATTTGAAAGATGCCGGATCTCCTCCAGGTTCCTGCCCACCAATTCATGTTCTGTTTCCATAACAGCTATCGGGTTCTGTATCGTGCCGAAATGAGGAGCCTGCACATTTTCACCGCCATTGACAGCGGCAGCCAATGCTTTTATATAAGGGAAAAGCACCTTCTCTTCTTTTTCCATGTGTACAGTCAGTTCGGCATTTATCTCTTCTACTAATTTGCAGATGCTGAGCAATTCAGGATGCTGGCCACCATGCACCCTCGCTACTTTAGATGCATAAGTTAGCATTTCGGGCAGCGTCTTCTTTACATAGCTATGGTGTGTATTCACAATATAGTCCGCCAGGAAATCCAGGTTCCAGTCATTATAAGGCAAGGAAGCTCCTGCCGGTATTGTGTCTACCTGTTCCAGTTCGCTTTTTATTTTTGTAATGTCCAATCCTTTTTCCGCACACGCTTCCGTGATAGTCTTTTTACCACCACAACAAAAATCGAGTCCGTATTTCTTAAAAACTTCTGCCTTACGCACATCTTTCGCGGCTATCTGCCCCAATGTTTCATCATTATTATCGGTTATCCTTTTTGTTATGTTTACTTTCCACCACTCTGGCCCTTCTTCCAGGTAATTCCAGGAAAAAATATTACCCCGTTCTATTAATTGTTGATAAAGCGCCTTTGGATCATGGTCGTTGTAAATGGTTAGTGTTTCACCCGTGGTTAATTCATCGAACCGTATAAAAACAAAAGGATGTTTTTCCCGGGGTTTAAGCATGGTTATATCCAACAGGTTTTCTTCTGAAAGTGTTTTCATAATAAAAGATTTTATTTAGTTAAATACGAGCACACAAATAACGGAAGTAAAAAAGAAATTATTTATGAGTAAAATCATCTGCTGCAATGTAAATTGCTGTCCATTGTTATTTGCAATTTGTTTTGTTGGCAAAGCATCATCCATTACCCGTCCGGTTCGTATTGTGCGTCTCGGAAGGTGCCGTCGGACTTCATGGCTGCGCGCTAAGCGTCGTGAGAAAGTTTTAGCTGCATGACGGTCGAAATACTGAGGGCCCTTTGTTTGGCAAGTACTGCCTTATCGCCCTCAAATAATTCATCTATGGTTGAAGCAAACAACTGGTTCCAGCGGGAAAAATGGGCTGCATTCAGGGGAAACAGCGTATTAAGGTGCTGATGTGTTTTCATTGGATTACCGGTGTAGGAGCCTGTAAAAAAAATGGTGTTTTCCCAAAAATCAAACATCACCGGTAAATGCTTTTCCCAATTTACGCTGGCAATATCCGTAAAAATATGCCCGATGATGGGATCGATCTTTACCTTTTCATAAAAATTTTTTACCAGCAATTCTATATCAGCCCTGCTTTCAATATCTTTTTTCATTGCCAGTTTTTTAGTGTAGAAGCATTATTTCTGCCAGCATTTTTTCCGGGCAGTGTTGTTCTATCAGTGGAAATAATACACGTTCTTCTTTGCGTATATGCTGTTCAAGCCTGTTTCCCAATGTATCCAAATCATTCACCAGGTCATCAGATGAACGGATAGCGATAAAGCTATCTGTCAAAGCACGATGCTCCTGTATAATTTCAGCAGCAAGCAGGTCAATTGCATGATTCAATCCCTTTAGCTTTTCAAGCATTTGTTCTTCTTTACTAAAATGCTGCTCTATAGATGAATCGAATTGTTCAGCGGCGTACGCAGCTTTGGATACCGGCTCCGTGGGCATTCCCCTGTATGACGGAGCATTCTTCTTTAACAGTTGCGCCAGCAGCAAAGAAGGATGATGTTCTCTCGACAACGGCGCCAGTGATTCATGTCTTTTCATGTTATAGGTCTTTCCTGTTAAATTTTCTAAGCGATAGCCAGGTTGGTACAATCATCCAGCAGCACATGACCAGTAGCGAAATCGTAAGCCCCGTTCCTGTTCCAAAAAAATCTTTAAATACTGCGCCGGTGTACCCCATCATGGCAGAAATGTCCATTTTCAATAAGATCAGTATCCTTCCCAGGTCTATTGGATTTAAACCACTGACTGCTATCATTGCCTTTTCAAGCGGGTAATCCTGGAATTGGAAAAGTATAAATACCACCAAGCCATCAAACAGCAGCGAAAAATAAAGCCACAATAAAATGGAAATGCCAATCCCTTTTGCTTTGTCGCGCGTAGTAACGGCTGCCAGCATGGCAATCGCCACAAAAATGATCGATAAAAATATACCCACCACAATCATAATTAGCCCGGTTGCGCCCGGAGCGTACAGCATCACAGGAATGCCCGCACCGGCAAAGAATGCGAGCGAC
>Ga0207641_10005674_pt1 | contig 10621 bp, 8 predicted proteins | sample KBSSwiS62_FD_184306 | JGI IMG/M metagenome (GOLD analysis project Ga0207641, IMG submission 184306) | Switchgrass rhizosphere microbial communities from Kellogg Biological Station, Michigan, USA - KBS Switchgrass S6-2 (SPAdes) (version 2) | ecosystem: Host-associated > Plants > Roots >... | reverse complement strand
CGGATCCGGCAGCGCGCCGTGCAGGACGCCGACTCGGGGTGGCAGGCCTTCGAGCGTGCGCACCTCCGCGTCCGACCGCTCGAACACGCAGGCGGCGCCCGTCGCGGCGACGAGCGCCGCGACGATGGGCTCGCGCCAGCGCTCGGCGCCGGCCGAAGACAGCTGCAGCACGACGGTGCTTGCGTAGCGGTCCGCGACGACGCCCGGCAAGCCGTCGGATTCGCCGTGAATCAACCGGCAGCCCGTGTGGTGCGCATCGAGCATGGGGGCGCGAGCCTCGACTGCGGCAGCGACTCGCCGCGCCAAGAAGGCGGCGTCGATTTCCGTGTCCGGCTCGAAGGTCCAGACGCGCGCGCGAATCTGGGACGCCGGAGAGTACGCCGCGCGCGCGACAAACGCGCCGTCGGAAGAACGCACCGTCACCGTGTCTCCGGGACCGGGCGCCGGGTCGACGGACGCGACGGCTCCCGAGAATATCCAGGGGTGACGCTGCCGCAGTGATTTGTCGCGGCCAGGCGAAAGCCGCAGCAGCGGGGTGGCGTCAACCAAGCGCGACGCGAGCCAAATGGCCCACCGCGAACGTGACGGCGCCCGCGAGCCCACCCAGCGCCAGCATCCGCAGCCCGGAGCGAAGTGCGCCGCGTCCCGTGAAGAGCGACAGGAGTGCCCCGACCGCGAAGAGCGCGACCGCGGTCACGCCTATCGCCGCAGGGAGCGTGCGCGAGCCCGACATCAACATGAACGGTGCGAGCGGCAGTAGTGCTCCGACCGCAAACGACAGGAAGGAGGCGATCGCGGCGCCCCACGGCGACCCGAGCTCGGCGGGATTGAGACCGAGCTCCTCGCGCGCCAGAGTGTCCAGAGCATGCTCGGGATCGGCGATGATCTTCGTCGCGAGCCTCGACGCCTCGTCGGGCCGCAACCCCTTCGCGGCGTAGATGAGGGCCAGCTCCTGCGCCTCGGCTTCCGGATACTGGGCGAGCTCATCGCGCTCGAGGCCGATCTGGTATTCGAAGAGCTCGCGCTGCGAGCGCACGGAAACGTATTCGCCGGTGGCCATCGCGAAGGCGCCGGCGCACATGCCGGCGATTCCCGTGAGCAGCACGACGTGCGCATCCGGGCTCGCTCCGGCGATCCCCAGGATGAGACTCGCATTCGAGACGAGCCCGTCGTTGACGCCGAACACTGCCGCACGCAGGTTGCCACCGCCGTGCAGGCCCCTGTGCCGGTGCTCGGCGCCGCCGCCGGCCCGCGGCAACGCGTGGCCGGAGTCGCCCGGGATCGAAAGATCGTAGATGCCCATCCCGCGGACTTTCATCGCGGCCAGCATCGTTTTCATCCGCCGTGGCCCGAGCTTTTGCACCAGCGCCATGACGAGACGCGTGCGCGCATCAGGCACGTACGGCGCGGGCGCAGGGTGCCCGCGCGCGGTCAGCTGCGCGCGCCAGATGGCGGCCTGCGCCTCGGCTTCTCCGGCGAGACGGCGGAAGAGCTCGGAGCGCGGGTTGTCCGCTTCCGCTTCCGCGCACACGCGATAGAGCAGCGCCGATCGTTGCTCCTCGGTCCAGCTTTCGAGTGGATTGGACATGATTCGCGAGAGATTGTGGCAGTTACGCGATGCCGGCGTCGTCGCTTGCAGGCTAGGTGCCCGCAAGCGCGGCGTCAATCCTGGCCATGACGTCGGGCGTGAGTCTCGACACGACGTCGAGGGCCTTCATGTTCTCGACCACCTGCGCCGGCCGGCTTGCGCCCGTGATCACCGTCGACACGCGCGGATTCTTGAGGCACCACGCGAGCGACATCTGCGCCAGCGTGCAGCCTAAATCCGCCGCGACCGGCACCAACCGCCTGACCACGGCGATCTTCGCCGGCTCGGACAGCCGCTCGGCGAGCCATTCGTAGCCTTTGACGGTGCCGCGCGAACCCGGCGGAACGCCATCGTTGTACTTGCCGGTCAAAAGACCCGACGCGAGCGGGCTCCAGATCGTCGTGCCGAGGCCGATGTCGCCGTAGAGTCGCGCGTATTCTTCCTCGACCCGCTCGCGATGGAGCAGGTTGTATTGGGGCTGCTCCATCACTGGCTTGTGCAGATGGTGCCGGTCGGCGATGTGCCACGCTTCCATGATCTCGGCCGCGCTCCATTCCGACGTTCCCCAGTAGAGCGCCTTGCCGGCAGTGATGATGTCGTGCATCGCGTAGACCGTCTCCTCGATGGGCGTGTCGGGATCCGCGCGATGGCAGAACACGAGGTCGATGCAGTCGAGGCCGAACCGCGCGAGCGACGCGTCGATCGCCTGCATCAGGTATTTCCGGTTGAGTGTGCTCTTCTCGTTCGGGCCCTCGTTCAAGCCCCAGAAGAACTTGGTCGAGACGATGTACGACGAGCGTCGCCAGCCGAGCTTGCGGAGCGCCTCGCCCATCAGGCTTTCCGCCTGCCCGCGCGCATACACTTCGGCGTTGTCGAAGAAATTGACGCCCGCGTCGTGCGCAGCTGCCATGCACTCGCGCGCGAGGTCGGCGCCCAACTGGTTGCCGTAAGTGACCCACGAGCCGAACGAGAGTTCGCTCACCTTGAGGCCGGAGGCGCCGAGGCGCCGATATTGCATCGATGTCATTGGCGATCTTTATCGAAATAAGTCGTTGCATGGGGCCGGCGACGCCGGCGCAGACGGTAGAATCGCAACCCTTCATTGTACGCACAGGAAATTCCGATGCCCGCCGCCTCCCCCGCAAAACCTCGTCGCGTCGACCGCCGGGCGAACCGCAAGCCGCCGCTGACGGTCGAGGCGCTGTGGGCGATAAAGCGCATCGCGCCGCCGACCCTCGCACCCGATGGTGCCTTCGCCTGCGCCGCGGTGACGAGCTTCGACATGGCCGGAAACGATAGCGCGACGGAGCTCTGGCTCTTCCCAACGGGGCTCGCCGGAAAATCCGGCGCCAAATCCCGCCGCCTCACCAGTGGCGACAAGGACAGCGATCCGAAATGGTCTCCCGCCGGGGATCTCATCGCGTTCACCGCGAAGCGCAAGGACGACGAGGAGCCGCAAGTTTATCTGATCGCGCCCGACGGCGGCGAGGCCCGGCGGCTGACGTCGCTCGCGACCGGCTGTACGGCGATCAAGTGGTTCGCCGACGGCAAGCGGATCGCGTTCGTGTCCTGGGTGTGGCCCGATCTCGAGTCCGACGCGGAGCAGGCGAAACGAAAGAAGGAGCGCAAGGACAGCAAGGTCAAGGCGCATGTGACCGAGCGTGCGGAATTCCGCTTCTGGGACCACTGGCTCACCGACGGCCGCGAGCCGCACGTCTACGTTTGCGACATCGCGACCGGCCGCTGCCGCGACGCGCTTTCGGGCACCGGCCTGGCGCTGGCGCCGTGGGAACCGAAGGCCGAGGATTTCGACATCGCGCCGGACGGCCGCGAGTTGGCTCTGGCCGTCGATCTGGGACCCGAGCCGCGAATGATGAATCAGCGCGACATCGTGACGATTGACCTCGCCACGCGGCGCAAACGCGTCCTGACCGCGGGATCCGGAACCGACGACACCGCGCCGGTCTATGCGCCGGACGGTCACGCGCTAGCCTTTCATTCGTTCGACACGAAGCGCTCGTTCAATGACCAGGGTCGCCTGATGGTCCGGGAGCGCCGCACGGGACGCACCCGGCCTCTCGCACCGCGGCTCGACCGGCAAGTCCAGCACCCCGCGTGGGCGCCCGACTCGCGTTCCTTGCTGTGCATGATCGAGGATCGCGGGCGGGTCGGATTGTGGCGGGTGCCGGCGGACTCCACCGCGGCGGCGGCCGCCCTGATCCCGATCGCCGGCGGCGGCGCCATCGGCGGCTTCGCGCAATCGCGCGACGGCTCGGTGCTGGCCTTCGAACGCGCGACGGTGACGCATCCGTCGGCGCTCTTCGCGTGCCGCGGCGACGGCTCCGGCGAACGCTCGATCGAGACGGTGAATCGAGCGTTGCTGGCACGTCACGCGATGGGCGAGGTGAGGGAGGTGACGGTCAAGGGCTGGGGCGGGGCGCCCGTCCAGATGTGGATCGTCTATCCGCCGAATTTCGATCCCGGCAAGAAATGGCCGTTGTTGCAGACGATTCATGGCGGACCGCATGCGGCGCACCAGGATACGTGGCATTTCCGCTGGAACACGCAGGTGTTCGCGGGCCATGGCTATGTCGTCGCGGCGGTGAATTATCACGGCTCCTCGGGCTTCGGCCAGAAGTGGCTCGAGACGATCGCCGGCCGATACGGCGAGAAAGAATTCGCCGACGTCGAGGCCGGCACCGATTGGCTGCTGCGCCAGGGCTACATCGACCGCACGCGGCTCGTGGCGTCCGGCGGCAGCTACGGCGGCTTCATGGTCGCCTACATGAACGGCCACACCGAACGGTACAAGACGTTCGTCTGCCACGCCGGATGCTACGACTGGGTCAGCATGATGGCCACCGACGGCTACCCCTTCTTCGCCGACGAGCTGGGCGCGTTTCACTGGGACGATCCGTCGCGGGTCATGCGGCAGTCCCCCCATCACTACGTGAAGCGCGCGAAGACGCCCACGCTGGTGATGCACGGCGAGCTCGACTATCGCGTTCCGGCGACGCAGGCGCTGCAGTACTACGACACGCTGAAGGCCAAGAACGTGGCCGCGCGCCTCGTGTATTTCCCTGATGAGAATCATTGGATCCTGAAGCCGCAGAACTCGCGGCTCTGGTACCGCGAATTCTTCGCCTGGGTGGCGCGCTACGCTCCCGGGGGCCCGGCCGGCCGCAAGAGGGCCTGATGGGGCTGGGCGACTGCCCTAGACGGCCGTCAGCGGCGGCCCGCTCAACTTGCGCTCGTAGGCGCCCTGGCAGCTGATGCAGCGCTGCGCGGTCGGGTAGGCGTCGAGCCGGGCCGGCGCGATCGGCTCGCCGCAGTCGACACATTCGCCGTACGTGCCGTCGCGCATCCTGGCGAGCGCCAGGTCGACCTCGGTCAAGTCGGCCAGCACATGCCGGACCTCCGCAAGGTCGAGCTCGGCGAGTCCGTCGGCCACGCCCCATTCGTCGCCGCTCTCCTGGATCCGATTGCGCAAGCCGACTACGCCCTCGTCGCCGCTGCCGGCAAGCTGTGTCTTCACTTCGACGCGGAGCGCGGTTCGGCGCGCCTCGAGCTCGGCTTTTAGGCGCGCCTGGTCTGCGGAGGTGAGTGCGTTCTTGGTCATGGGAAGGGCAGGCGGGCTTGCGCCCCCATTATCCCCAATTTATGGGCGCAACGGAATCGGATCGTCGGGCTTGAAAAATCTCCAGCCGGGCGCAGTTAGGGAGTGAGGCGGACGGACCGGGGTAAACGGATCCGGAAGCCGCCAAACCCATATCCCAAGGAGATCTCATGCACAACATGACCGTGTATCACCCCTTCGCCGAATCCGGGCTCGATGAGCTCTTCCGCGGCTTCTTCCGTCCGGTGCGCGTCGAAAAGACGGCGGCGGCGATCAAGATGGACGTCGTCGAGCTCGATCACGCCTACATCGTGAAGGCGGAGATTCCAGGCGTCAGCAAGGACGAAATCCAGGTGTCGATCGAAGGCAACCAGGTGACGATCGGCGCCGAAGTGAAACGCGAAACCGAAGCCAAGGACGGCCAACGCTGGCTGCGCACTGAGCGCTACAGCGGCAGCGTGTACCGGGCGTTCACGCTTCCGGTCGAGATCGACGAGACCGCCAGCAACGCGAAGTACGAAAACGGCGTGCTCGAGCTCACGCTCACGAAGAAGCCCGCCACCGCGGGCCGCAAGCTGACGATCCAGTAACGGCGGGTCGGCGCATGATTTCTCGCCGCGAGGGGCCGAAAGGTCCCGCGCGGCGAGCGTTCGTCTCCGGCGCGTGTTGGCACTATGTTCCCCAGTGCGAGCGCGGCTGTCACCGCACGCGTTTCGCGGGGTATTCCTCGTCGATATTGTCGCGAAAAAAGCTCCATGGCGACGATGCCGAAACGAGCCTGCGGAACGTGTCGGCCGACACCCCGCCGTACTCGAACGTCCCTCCGGTGAGCTCGACCACGAGCACGCGCCGGGTTGCGTCGTAACCGGCGGCGCGCAGATTGCCGCCGGTGAGCCGTTTCATTTCCATCAGCGCCCGCGCAGCCGCCCGAAGGGCACTGTGCGCCCCCGCGGGGGGCAGCGAACGTAGTGAGCGTGGGGGCCCATCATCTATGCTCTCAATGTGCTCTCAATGCGGTGCGGCGCTGCCCCATAGCTGCTTCAAACGCGCGTCGCGACCGCAGCCGGTGCGATAGTAGGTGTAGCGGACCGGGTTTTTCCGGTAGTAGTCCTGGTGGTACTCCTCGGCCGGCCAGAACTCCGTTGCGGCGACAATCGGCGTAACGATCGGCTCCTTGAAGGGCTTCGCCTTGTCGAGCGCGGCCTTCGAGCCTTCAGCCGCGCGGCGCTGGTCGTCGGTGTGCACGAAGATCGCGGTGCGGTATTGGCTCCCGACATCGCAGAACTGGCGGTCTTTCACCGTCGGATCGATGTTGTGCCAGAAGATGTCGAGGAGCTTTTCGTACGACACCTTCTTCGGATCGTAGAGCACTTGCACAGCCTCGGTATGGCCGGTGCCGCCGCTCGAGACTTCCTCGTACGTGGGCTTCGATTTCGCTCCGCCTGCGTACCCGGACGTCGTGGCGATGACCCCGTCCTGCTTGTCGAACGGTTGCTCCATGCACCAGAAGCAGCCTCCGGCAAACGTCGCGACGGCCGAGCCTGGGGGAGCCGCAGGCAAAGTTGCCATCTGCGCCAACGCGGGCAGCGCCACGAACGCGGCGACCGCGAGTGCGAAGCTGCGCAGGCCGGAAAGGATGGCGGGGATCGGGAAAGCCATCGGGATCCTTTCGGGGCGAGTGGCACGCGGAGTGGCGGAAACGCTTGGTCGTCGGGCGCCGCGCCCGCCTTACACTGGCCGATTGCGGTCGCGATGATACGATTATAGCGGCGGCCATCCGCAGGTCGTGCCGGAATTTGCCAAGCGAAACCGTTCATGCGCAGCCTCCGACCAGGCGTTGCCCGCCGCGCTGCCAAGCACGGCGTGTTCGCCGTCCTCGCGCTCGCGCTGAGCGGGCTCGCCTCATCGGCCATGGCCGCAGACCCGGAGAAGGTGCTGCGCGTGGTCTTCAGCATCGCCGAGTCGTCTTTCGATCCGCAATTCTCCTCGGACGCACCGTCCGATGCGATCGTGCACAGCATCTACGAAGCGATGCTCGACTACGACTACCTCGCGCGCCCCGTGCAGCTCGTGCCGCGCACACTCGAAGCGATGCCGACCGTGCAGGACAACGGCGCGACTTACATCTTCCGGTTGAAGAAGGGCATCTACTTCACGCCGGACCCGGCGTTCAAGGGCAAGCCGCGCGAGCTCACCGCCGGCGATCACGCCTACGGCCTCAAGCGCCTGCTCGACCCAAAGGTCAAGAGTCCGTGGCGGTGGCTGGTCGACGGCAAGATCGTCGGCGCCAACGAGGCCTGGGAGAAAGCCAGCAAGACCGGCCGCTTCGACTACGAGGCGCCGATCGCTGGCCTCGAGGTCGTCGACCGCTACACGCTGCGGATCCGCCTCGTGCAACCGGATCTGCGGTTTCTGTACGCGCTCGCGGTGCCCAACACGGCCGCCGTGGCGCGCGAGGTCGTCGAGACGTACGGGCTCGACTTCGGCGCGCATCCGGTGGGCACCGGGCCCTACCAGCTTGGCGAATACAAACGGAGCGCGAAGATCGTGCTCGTCGCCAATCCGGGTTACCGCGATACGACTTACGTACCGGCAGGCCCCGTGCCCACAGAGTCGCTGCCGGCCGCGGCGGCGCTCAAGGGAAAGAAGCTTCCGATCCCCGGGCGCATCGAGGCCAACGTCATCGAGGAGGGCCAGGCACAGTGGCTCGCGTTCCTCAATCGCGAAGTCGAGCTCCTCGAGCGGCTGCCGCCGGCGTTCGTCGATGAGGCGCTCGCCAACGGCAGGCTGAAGCCCGCGCTGGCGGCGAAGGGAGTGCGCCACGAGATGCTGCTGCGGCCCAACACCTGGTGGACCTATTTCAACATGGATGATCCGGTGGTTGGCGGCTATGCGCCGGTGCGCGTCGCGTTGCGTCGCGCGATCAGCATGGGCTATGACGAAAAGGAAGCCATCCGCGTGCTGCTGAAGGGGCGCGCCGCGCCTGCACAAAGCCCGATCCCGCCCGGCATCGTCGGCTACGACCCGCAGCAGAAAACGCAGGCGCAGCTCTACGACCCCCCTGCCGCGCGCGCGCTCCTCGACCGGTTCGGGTACAAGGATCGCGACGGCGACGGCTATCGCGAGACACCGGAAGGCAAGCCGCTCGTCCTCGAGTTCTGGTCTCCCCCGACGTTGATCGCTCGCCAGGGCGACGAGCTTTGGAAGAAGAACATGGATGCGATCGGCATCAGGATTGTGTTCAAGAAAGACAAGACGCCGGAGCTTCGCAAGATGGCCCGTCTCGGCAAGATTCCGATGCGCGCCGACGGCTGGAATGCCGACTATCCGGACGCCGAGAACTACATGCAGCTCCTGTACGGTCCGAATGCGGGACAGGAGAACCAGGCGCGCTTCCGGCTGCCGGAATTCGACGCGTTGTACGATCGCGCGCGCACGCTCCCCGACTCGCCGGAGCGCACGGCACTCTTCGATCGGATGACCCAGCTGGTGCTCGCATACGCGCCGTGGCGCCTCACCGATCACCGGTTCGAGGATCAGCTGCTGCAACCCTGGGTGGGTCCCTACGTGCCGCACCCCATCCTGGGGCAGGTCTGGCAGTACGTCGATGTGGATTTGAAGGCGCGTCCGAGATAGGGTGCAGTTCTACCGGGCGCCTCGATACGTTCCAAGTTATCGAACGGCCGGTTCGCAGGTTCTGGAAACCTGGTGGCGGATACCTCCGGCGCCACTCAGCGATTTAGCAGGCATGTAGAACGTGACCGGCATCGCTACCACCGCAGTAGACGCTGACCTAGCAGCATCCCGACCCCCGTCGGAATGATGATACCGAGCATATACCAGACCCGACTCAAGCGGGAAGTCCCGCCTTCAGCAATCCTTGCCGGTGATGCTCGAGATCGGACGCATTGCTGTAGTGAAGCGTGGTGAGATGCGCGCCGACACTGAATCCCGGGGCGCGGCTCATCACCTCTTGCGCGTAGCCTGAAGCAGCGGTGGCGTCGCCCACCTGCGCCGACGCGGCGGCAAGGAAGGCGAAGTGCGTGTGATCCGGGTTGGTGATGCGGCTGAAGGATCGAATCGCGTCGCCGTACGCGTGCGCGACGTACTGCGCCCGCCCGAGGTGACCCCAGAACCGCTCCGGGTGGTAAGGGTTGAGGCGCATTGCCTTGCGGATCCACTCGATGCCTTCCTCGGGCCTGCCGAGCCAGGTCAGCACCTCGCCTTGCTGGACGACGACGAGGTCGTAATTGGGGCTCAGCTCGAGCGCGCGCTCCTGATGATGGAGCGCCTTGTCGAAGCGATTGAAGGCGAGATGGAGCGCCGCCAGGATGCGGTGCACGTCGGCGTCGGTTTCGTCGAGTGAGAGCGCCGTGTCGAGCTCGCCCTTGATCGCCTTGAGCAGTGCGTCGACGTTGTCGTGCCAGCCGTAGACAAACCTCTGGCCGAGAACACACGCCTTCCAGGCATGGGCGTGCGCGTACACCGGATCGAGGGCGATGGCGTGCTCCAGCATTCGCAACGCCTCCTCGTTTGCGCCGCGCTCGGAGCGATGATGCAAGACCTTCCCGGCCAGCACATACTCGTAGGCCGCCATGTTGCCGGTCGGCTTCTTCTTCGCGCGGTCGTGCGACGCGGCCTCCACGCGGCCTCGAAGCGTGCCGACGATGGCCGCGGTCACTTCGTCCTGGATGGCAAAGATGTCCTCGAGCTTGCGATCGTAGCGCTCCGCCCAGATGTGCGTCTCCGTCTCGCCGTCGATGAGCTGGACGGTCACGCGCACGCGATCGGAGGCCTTCCTGACGCTGCCCTCGACCACGTAGTCGACGCCGAATTCCCTGGCGATGCCCCGGGCCGTGACGGGTTTGCCTTTGTGGACGAAGACCGCATTACGGGAGATGACCAGAAGGTCGCGGAAACGGGACACTTCGGTGATGATGTCCTCGGTCAGGCCGTCGGCAAAGAACTCCTGGTCCGGATCGCCGCTCATGTTCACGAACGGCAGCACGGCGATCGAGGGCACGCGCGCCGGCGTCTCCTTCGGCCGCGTAGTGCGTGAAACCGCAGGCGCGCCGCCCTCCTTGCCGCTGTAGTTGACCCGGAACACGCGAATCGGCCGGCTGATGTTCTTGACGGTGTGTTCGCCGAGATCCTCGAAGGTGACGTCGAGCCGGTCGCCGACCTGCTCGCGCACTGCGCCGGAGATGCAGATGCCGCCTGGTTCCGCGATGGACTCGAGACGCGCGGCGATATTGACGCCGTCGCCGAAGATGTCGCCGTTCTGGACGATCACGTCGCCGAGATTGATGCCCATGCGATAGAAGAGGCCACCGTCCGGGCCTTCGTTCCGCAGCGCCATCGCGCGCTGGAATTCTGCCGCGCAGCGGACAGCTTCGACGACGCTCGGGAATTCCACC
>Ga0207641_10005673_pt1 | contig 10622 bp, 6 predicted proteins | sample KBSSwiS62_FD_184306 | JGI IMG/M metagenome (GOLD analysis project Ga0207641, IMG submission 184306) | Switchgrass rhizosphere microbial communities from Kellogg Biological Station, Michigan, USA - KBS Switchgrass S6-2 (SPAdes) (version 2) | ecosystem: Host-associated > Plants > Roots >... | reverse complement strand
CGAGTCCGAGTGAGTGGCAGAGAACTGGAGCAGTCGTGTACCAGGTGTTGGACGGCGTCAAGGTCGTCGAAGCAGCGGGTTACCTCTTCGTGCCGGTCGCCGGGGCGATCCTTGCCGACTGGGGCGCCGAAGTGATCAAGATCGAGCACCCCCGGACCGGCGATCCCTACCGAGGGCTCAGGAACGACTACGTCAAGCCGGGGATGCCCAATCCGATGCTTGAGCTTCCCAATCACGGGAAGCGGAGTCTCGGCTTGGACCTGGCCAGTGACGAAGGGCGGGAGCTCATGTATGAGCTCCTGGCCGACGCGGATGTCTTCCTCACCAGCTTCATGCGGGAGCCGCTGCAGCGGCTCCAGCTCGATTACGAGAGCGTCCGCCGGGTGAACCCACGCATCGTGTACGCGCGCGGAAGCGGGTACGGCCCCGGGGGCCCCGACGCCGACAAGCCTGGCTTCGATTCCGCAGCTTGCTGGGCCAGGGGCGGGCTGATGTGGCGGATGACCCCGCCCAACGCCGAGCGGCCGACCAACCAGCCGGGATCCGTCGGCGACCTCACCGGCGGCCTGTCCGTGGCACTCGGTGTGTCGGCGGCCCTCTTCAAGCGGGAACGTACCGGAATGGGGGAGCAGGTCGACGTCTCCCTGTACGGGGTCGGCATGTACATCAGCGCGCAGGGCCTCGGTGCGGCCAACATCGGTCTGGATCACGACACGTCGGGGCCGGCTGGAATGCGTAACCCGCTGGTTAACTCCTACCGGACCGCCGATGACCGGTGGCTTACGCTGTGCATGATCCAGCCCGATCCCTACTGGGCGGACTTCTGTGCCCACATCGACCGCGACGATCTGGTCGAGGATCCCCGCTTCAAGTCCATCGACGTGCGGGACGATCATGCCGATGAGCTCGTGCAGATCCTGACGGAGATTTTCGCCGGACGTACCCTGGCTGAATGGCGCGCGGCATTCGTCACGCTGGAGGGGGTCTGGGATCCGGCGCTCAGCGCTCGGGAGATCGTCGAGGACCCGCAGGTCGCGGAGAACGGGTACTTCCCCGAGGTCGTGGACGGCGAGGGCGCGGCCGTGACGGCGCCGGACGGCACGGTGTTCCGGTCGATGACGGCGCCGGTGCAGTTCGGGGGTGAGCCGGTCGGACAGCTGCAGAGGATGCCGGAGGTCGGCCAGCACACCGAGGAGATTCTCCTCGAGCGTGGTTACGACTGGGAACGGATCGGAGAGCTGAAGGCTGGCGGCGTCATCACCTAGACGAGTTGGTCCCTAACGGCGAGCCCGCCCGAGACGTGGCAGGAGGGTGTTGAAGATCCGTTTGTGACGACGGACCTCAACACCTTCCTGACCGCACCCCATGTCAAGGTCGACGACTGGTTGGGGAAGACTGGTTGGGGAAGCAGACCCGTAGGGGCAGACAGCGAAGCTCTCCGACGCCGAACTTCTGACCCTCGCCGTGGTCCGGGTCCGCTCGGAGGCCCGCTGGCTGCGGTTCATGCTCCGCGCCTTGGCACCGTTTCCGCATCTGCCCGACCAGTCCGGATACAACAAGGCCCTTCGCGGCGCTACGCCGCTGATCAAACGCCTGATCCGAGTATTGGGTCGTGACACAGACCTGTGGGACGACCCGTCTTGCCCCGTGCCGGCAAGCAGCCGACGCAGGTGCGTCGCGACCTACCGGATGGCTCGGCCCCGACGTGGACGCGGCGCGGTAGGCCCCATCGGCACTCAACCCAGCGAGGCCGCCCACCCGAGGAAGACCGACCCTCGAGTAGACCGCTCCCCGCCGACTGGGAGCCGTGGCGGCGCAACAGACGCCTTCCTCAGGTCGTGGGCCCGTCCAGCACACCAGCAGCCATTGGAGAGAACCTGACACCGTGTTAGAGTACGGAGGGGGTCCGCTCGGTTAGTACGGTCGATACGAGATCACCTACTTAGTGGAAGGCCGTCTGTGTCCAGATCAATGATGATCACTAGGTCAACGTGGCGTGCGGTTGCTTTGAGCACGGCCGCCTCCCTCTGTTTGGTACTTGCGGCCTGCGGGGGAGGGTCAGCCGGCTCCTCGTCCAGCGGTGGCTCGGTCATCAAGGTGGCCCAGGACATCTCCTATCCGCCGGGCCCGATCTTCGATTCGGTCGACTTCCAGTCAGGGCCATACGCGTGGATGTCTCTCATCTACGGGTCCATGGCGCTCCAGACGCCAGAGGGCCTCAAGCCGGAGCTGGCGACGAGCTGGGAGTATCCAAACGGCAGGACGATTGTCATCCACCTGCGGAAGGGCGTGAAGTTCCAGGACGGGTCGGACTTCAACGCCGCAGCAGTCAAGAAGTCTTGGGACCGCATCATCCAGAGCAAGACCATGCTGAAGACGGCCGGTGTGGCCGCGATGAGTTCGGTCGAGACGAGTGGCGACTCCGATGTCACCGTGTCGTTTAGCCGGGACGTCACTGGAGATTGGCGGGATCGGTTCCTGACTTCAGCGGACAGCCTGGGAGTCGCCTCGCCGGCCGCACTCGACAAGTATGGCGCCGACTATCATTCGCAGCCAGTAGGTGCTGGACCTTACCGGCTGGAGAAGTACACGGTCGGCCAGAGCATCGTCCTCAAGAGGTGGGACGGGTTCTTCGACAAGAGCCAGCAACCGGTAGACGAATACCAGTTCATCCAGACCAGCTCGGGTGCCCCCACGGTCGCATCCCTGTTGTCGGGCCAGACTGACATCTCACGTGTGGGATTCGATGACGCGGCTTCACTCAAGAAGCAGGGCATCGACATCACGGTCGCCTATCCGACGGACTCGGCCGGTACCTTCCTGGCGTACTGCACTACCAAGGGTCCACTGCAAGACCTCGACGCCCGCAAAGCCCTGTCGTTGGCGGTGAACGCTCAGGAGTTCATCGATCGCGTCTACAACGGGATGAACCAGCCGAATTCCTTCCCGCTCAACAAGACATCGCCCTACCACAAGGACATGGCCTCGCCATACTCGTTCGACGTCGACAAGGCCAAGCAGCTCGCAAACTCAAGTGGTTTGACTGGCAAGACGCTCAAGATTCTGGTCAGCCCCGCCCAAACCAAGGCAGCAGAAACGCTCCAGAGCCAATTCAAGGCGATCGGGGTGGCGCTTGACATCGAAACGAACGCCGACGTGTTCAAAACGGCACCAACTTCGATGCCGGACATGACGCTGTGGGGCTATGCCACCTTCCCCGTGGCTGCTTACTCGTCGTATGTGCTTCCAGAAGGTCCGGGCAACTGGTGCAAGAACAGCTCACCAAATGTCACGGAGGCCTGGTACAAGACACGCGATACATCCTTGACCGATCCGCAGCTCTCTGATGCTTGGGCGGCCTTCCAGGACGCGCTCAATACATCTCTGCCGCTGTATGTGTTTGCCGGATCGTCGGACCCGATAGCCACGACGAAGCGGGTTACGGGGGTTCAAGAGTCCGGAAACCTTGGAACGGGATCGATCGCGGCCTGGACAAGTCTCCAAGTCAAGTGACGAGGGCTAGGGCGAACATGGTGACGAGGAGCGTCGGATCGTGATCTTGTACGTTCTCAAGCGCTTGTCGGCTGTGATCCCCATTGTGGTAGTTGTCTCCTTCCTGATCTTTCTGCTGATAAGCCTTGCGCCCGGAGATCCAGCCAGGGCGATTGGTGGGCCGGACGCATCGGAAGAGTCGTTGACTCAGATCCGGCAGGAGTACCACCTGAACAAGCCGCTGTTCGTCCAGTATTGGTACTGGCTGTCCAGTGCCGTGCAACTTGACCTCGGAAACTCGAGATCCTCGCGGCTCAGCGTTGCCCAAGGTATCGCGGAGCGGTTCCCCGTGACGTTGGGTCTCGTCATTCTAGCGATCCTGATCGCCGTCGCGATCGCGATCCCAATCGGTCTGATATCGGCTGCGCGGGCGGGAAGCAGGACCGACGGCGCTCTCAGCACCTTGATGGGGCTGGCCTTGGCTGTGCCGAACTTTGTTCTCGCGATCGCCTTCGTCATCATTATCGGGCTCGAGCTCCGCTGGCTGCCGATGTCTGGCTACGTTGCGTTCTCAGACGATCCGGTGGGTTGGTTAGAACATATGTTGCTGCCGGCGATCGCTATCGCGGCCCTGCTGTTGGCAGTGCTAGGCCGTCAGCTCCGGGCCTCGATGATCGATACACTCCAGCAGAACTATGTGAGGGCAGCGTGGGCGAGAGGGTCCTCATCAATGCGAGTGGTCGGCCTGCACGGCTTGCGCAACGCCGCCATCCCGGCCGTGACAATTCTCGGGGTACAGGCAGCGACTCTGCTGGGTTCGACGGTTCTGGTCGAGCAGATATTCGCGCTTCCTGGGTTGGGGAGCTACCTCCTATCCGCGGTTCTCGCGGGGGATATTCCTGTCATTCAGGGTGTTGTCTTAGTCTTCGTGATCGCCCAGGTGCTGTCGTCTCTGGCAGTCGATATCGGGTACGGGTTCCTGAACCCGAAGCTGAGGGTGGTGTAAACGGTGGCGGCTGGTGACATTTCACAAGCCCATTCCGTCCCGGAGGAGCATCTCTACGCGGCGGCCACGGATATGCAGCCCCGAAGCAGGTGGCGGAGTGTCCTTGGCTCTCTTATTCGAGATCGTTGGGCGGCGCTGGCGCTTGTGGTGCTCGCGATCTTTATCCTGGGAGCGATCCTGGCTCCGTGGATCGCGCCAGCCGATCCCGACGCGCAGAGTTCACTCGTGTTCGGAGGGCCATCGTGGCAGCACCTGCTCGGCACGGATGATCGAGGTCGTGACGTACTGAGCCGACTGATCTATGGCGGGCGCGCCTCGCTCGGCGTGGGTGCTGCGGTGGTGTTGCTTGCCGCCTTGGTCGCGGTGCCGCTCGGCCTAGTCGCGGGCTATAGGCGAGGGAAGGCCGACTTCCTCCTTATGCGCGTCGCGGAGGTGGGGCTTTCCGTGCCACCATTGGTGCTGGCCTTGGCCGTTGCCTCCGTCCTGGGGGCTGGTCTGGTCAACACCACTGTGGCACTGACCATCGTTTTCATACCGACTTTGATGCGACTGGTCCGGGGCCAAGCGCTGGCGGTTAGCGTGGAGACCTTCGTTGAAGCGTCGCGAGTCATTGGGACACCCGGCTGGCGGATCCTGCTGACCCGGGTGCTACCGAGTGTCGCATCAACTCTATTTGTTCAGGGAACCATCATGTTGGGTGGCGCGCTGCTGGCGGAGGCGTCGTTGAGTTTCCTCGGCCTAGGAACGAAGCCGCCGAACGCCAGTTGGGGAGGCATGCTGCGCGGAGCCTATGACGCTGCTCTCTTTACGGAGCCGTGGCTGGTGCTGATTCCTGGAATCGCCATCGCTGTTACTGTTGTGGCCATCAACAAGGTCGGCGACGCGCTGCGTGAAGGTCTCGGTGTCTCGCGTGGGGTCGTGCGTGGACGACGCGTGCGACTGGGGCTCACCTCGGTGCGTCGAGACCGTGTCTCTGCCGATGACCGCGCACCGTCGCCGAAGCGGGGCAGGCCCGCTGGGCCCAACCAGCGACCGATTCTGGAGATCCGGGACCTCACGGTGCAGTTGAGCGACACAACCGCCGCGGATCCGGCAGTCAAGGTCGTCGAGTCTGTCGACATCACTCTCCGTCGGGGTGAGATTTTGGGCCTGGTTGGCGAGAGTGGCGCGGGCAAGAGCGTCACAGCCACGGCGATAATGCGGCTGCTCTCCTCGCCTCCCCTGGAAGTGGCCAGCGGGAGCATCTTGGTCGACGGCGTCGACGTCCTCAAGCTGTCGCGCGCTGAGATGATGAAGTTGCGGGGCCCGCAGATTGCGATGATCTTCCAGGACCCGATGACCTCCCTCGACCCTGCTTTCACCATTGGACACCATCTGGCGGAGGCCATCCGCTGCCACCGGAAGGCGTCTCGTCAGGTCGTCCACGACCGCTCGGTCGAACTGTTGGAGCTAGTGGGCATCACGGAGCCTGAGCGCAGGCTCCGGGCCTATCCTCACGAGCTGTCGGGCGGGATGCGCCAGCGTGTCATGATCGCGGTGGCACTGTCGTGCGAACCGAAACTCCTCATCGCCGACGAGCCCACGACGGCGCTCGACGTCACTGTCCAGGCTCAGATCCTCGATCTCCTGAAGACGCTCGTCGCTCAGCTCGACATGTCTCTGCTGATTGTCACCCACGATCTTGGTGTGATCGCTGATGTCTGCGATCGGGTAGCCGTCATGTATGCGGGGCAGATCATTGAGGAGGCGGAGGTTCACACGCTCTTCGCACACCCACAGCACCCCTACACCGAGGGCCTGCTCTGTTCGATGCCACGACTGGACCAGACCACTGCCACAATGCGTGCGATCCCTGGCGTGGTGCCAGCCCTGACGAATTTGCCAGTGGGTTGCCGGTTCGCTGCGAGATGCGGCTACGCGGTCGACTCCTGTCAAACTGGCCCGATCACGATCGAGAATCGCGCCGGAGGGGGCGTCGTGCGTTGTGGCCGGGCCGCGGAACTGAAGCTCCTCGGTACCAGCGCCGTCCTCGGATCAGTGGCAGCCTCGAACGAGACAGTCGGTGAACTGTGACCGACGCTGCGACAGGACCAACAGGCGAAACGGTGGGGATAATGGACGAGCGTGTTCCCATTCTGCGCTTTGAGCACGTCGCGAAGTGCTTCCACCTGTCCCGAGCACGACTTACCCAGCCGCGGCCGCTCCTTCGAGCCGTGGACGACGTGAGTCTCGAGATCTTCGCTGGCGATTCCTTTGGACTCGTTGGTGAGTCTGGGTCTGGCAAGAGCACACTCGCGCGCGTTGCCGTGGGCCTCATCGAGCCGACCGCTGGCGGTGTCAGTATCAACGGCACGGAACTGTCGAAGTCAAGGGGGCGAGAGCGTAAGCGGGTGCGCCAGTCCGTGCAGATGGTGTTCCAGGATCCATACTCGTCGTTCGCTCCGCACGCCGCGGTGGGTGAGTCCATCGCCGAGCCACTCATAGTTCACACGACTCTGGGTGCGAGTGAGAGAAGAGAAAGGGTGAGAGCGATTCTCGAGCTGGTCGGACTGGCCAGCCACTTTGCGGGACGGTTGCCGTACCAGTTATCTGGTGGGCAGTTGCAACGGGCCGCCATTGCTCGAGCCCTGATTCTCGATCCAGCTGTCCTTGTTCTCGATGAGCCCGTGAGTGCGCTTGATGTGTCAACCCAGGCTCAGGTAATCAACCTGCTCAGCGACCTGCGTGAACGCCTCGACGTAACGCTCTTCATCATCGCACACGACCTCTCGGTCGTCCGGCAGGCAACAAACGTGGTCGGTGTGATGTATCTGGGGCGCGTGGTTGAACACGGACCGGCGGCGGCGATCTACGCCGCGGCAGCGCATCCGTACACGCTGGCACTCCTCTCGGCAGTTCCGGTGCCGGATCCGGCCGTGCAACGGACTCGTGAACGCATCATTCTGCAAGGCGATATCCCCTCGCCTCTAAACCCGCCGTCGGGATGTCACTTCCGGACCAGATGTCCGTACGCAATGAACATTTGTGCCGAGACGAAGCCGGAGCCGTTTCTCACGCCGGCCGGCGTGACGGTCGAGTGCCATCTGCACACGAGCGGACCGACGCTTGCTGGATCGCCCATCCGCGAACTAGGAGTGCCCAGATCTACATTGCTGAAGGCCAGCTCAGGCTGAGCTGCGATTCTCCCGTCTTCCGGGCTTGGCGGCCCTGGACGTGGTACGGCCACCGTGTGATCCTCCTCAGTTGTGTCGACCTCAGTGGATCATGCGGTCGCCGCGGGCCACCGCGTAGACGCGGTCGCGTGGGTCGCCGAGACCGCTACGTCGAGAAGATCACGATCTACGGCTGGAGTACTGACTGCTGTAGTTCAGTCCGTGTCCGACACGGCACCTCCGCGTTTCCTGCTGACCAAACCCAGAGATGGAGCAGTAGATCAACTCCGGTCGAACCGAACTCAACTGTTCGTAGCTCGCACCGAGACGCGCCAACACCCCGGTCGAAACCCTTCGACGAACACGTCGGCTTTCCTAACCAATCGATACAGAACCTCACGCGAGGCGTCTTTCTTCAGGTCCAGCGTCAGCCGCTGCTTCCCCCGATTAACAGATGCATCGCCCCGCGGGCGAAGGTCGCGGGCGTAGTGCCCGCCTGGTAGTTCAATTTTGATAACGCGAGCCGAGATTCTCAGAATCCGAGTCGCAAACTGGCCCGGCAGAAGCCAACAGAGGTCGACGACCGTGCAATGCGAGAGCGGAAGAGGGAAGCGTCACTGGACGGCATTTGACGCCTTGCGCGAGGCTTCGAACGTCTTCTCCGCCAGGAGTTGCATCGCTGGACGGTCGGGCTTTCCATTCGCGATGCGAGCTATCGACGAGACAAACTCGACGTATGCCGGCACCTTGAAGCGGGCGAGCCGCGCGGAACACCAGTCGCGTAGGTCGTCCGGCGAGGCGTCGTGTTCTGGTTCACGCACGATATACGCCAGACCAACTTGATCTCGTCTCGGGTCAGGCACCCCAACCACGACGCATTCATGGACGGCGGGATGGGCGAGGAGCACGTTCTCAACCTCTTCAGCTGCGACGTTCTCACCCCCAACTTTCAGCATCGCCTTGAGACGGCCGACGTAGGTGACGTATCCGTCCGCGTCGACTGAAATAAGATCTTCCGAGTGCAACCAGCCGTCGGCGTCGATTGCCTTCGCAGTCTCTTTAGGCATGTCCCAGTAACCGACCATCACGTTGCCCCGAATAAGAGCCTCGCCGACCTCTCCGGGTTGTACATCACGGTTCGTACCTGGCTCAACGACGCGGTATTCGAGGTTGTCAAGAAATCTGCCGCAGGTGGTCGCCTGTCGCTCGTCATTGTCTGACGGACTGGTAACACTTGCGCAGCCGTAACACTCGGTGAGACCGAACGAATTGAAGGTCGTTCTCAGCGACGGCACCAGTTCGCGGAACGAGGCCGCGAGACTCGGATCCCCAATGGCTGCACATCTCAGTTCACCTAGATCGAAACTGCGATCGCGCATCAAAGTGATCATGTCGCGCGACATTGTGGGCACCCCGAAGAAGACGGTACAACGTTCACGTTCCAGAAGTTGCAGAGCCAGTAGCGGGTTGAACGCCTCGGTAAATATCAATGTAGAGCCTCGGGTTAGCGTCGTCATCAATCCCCAAATGCTTCCTCCGGAATGGAAGAAGGGCATAGGACTGAACCACCGTTCATTGCCGTCGGCTACGCCGAGCCTCGCCGTGTGGCTGAGCGCGTTCGAGATGATGCCGCCTTGAGTAAGCATCACACCTTTCGGAAACCCAGTGCTTCCAGATGTGTACTTAATGAGCGCGAGATCATTCGAAAGGACGTCCTCCGCCATCTGATCCGCGCTCTTAGAGTCGCTCGCGACACCGGCGTCGAGGAGGCTGGAAAATGAGTAATAGGCGTCAGGGACAGTGGATTCGTCACGCGTACCACGCGACATGAGGACGACTGTTCGTACCTCCGGCAGGACTGGATCGTAAAGATTGCCAGCTACCGAGGATGACCAGTTCGGACACATAGCCGACAAGACACGTTCGAAGTTCACCTTACGGAACTCGTCCAGCAGCACGACATGTCGCGCTCGTGACTGGCGAATCGCGTACTCCACTTCGGCCGGTTTGAAGAACGTGTTGAGCGGCACCACCACGACGCCTAGCCGAGCTGCGGCGAGATAAGTTGTTACCCACTCGATGCGGTTGGTTGCCAACAACGCGAGCCGGTCACCGCGCCGCATTCCGATAGCTGCGAAGGAGTTGGAGAGGTTGCGCACTTCGTCTAGCAGTTCGGAGTAGGTGACGCGGCGCTCGACACCATCGTCGTCGACGCATACGAGCGCCTCCGTTCGCCCGTGATCACGAGCAACGAGAGCGATTCGTTGCCACAGTGTCTCAGTGGGTCGCACCATTGCCGGAACCTCGTTTCGTTACGTAACGTAATGTTCGAAAGGACCTTAACACTATCAGCTTACATGCCCAGGGGACAACAGTCCGTTCATCCGGCTTTGCAGGCTCAGACCTCGCATCCAGCCCTCTACGGCGAGATATAACCATGCTCGTGACGGCTTGCTCAACGTATCGATTCATGCTACGTTCCGCCTCATGCTGTACTTACGCGACGTAACGACTCTGGTGATAGGAGCGACCAATCCATGGCGAGCGTGACGGGGCCGACCAATCCAGCGGCCGAGACTACTGTCAGTGACCAGGAGGTGTTCGACGCTTTCCCGGATGTCCACCTGACGTACGACAACATCGAGCATTTCCGGGGCTTGCTTCAACATCGACTGATGATCAACCGCTGCGCAGAGTGCGGGTTCTGGATCTACCCTCTGCGACCCCTTTGCCCCGAATGTTGGTCAAGGGATGTCCGCGCCACTGAGGTGTCGGGCGAGGGTGTGCTCTACTACCAGACCACTCTTTTGGAAGGGCGCCACATCGCCGGATTCGAGTATCCGCATCTGACCGGCGGCGTGGAATTGGTGGAGCAAAAGGGATTGCGCTATCTAGCACCGATCGTCGGCGTTACCGGTGAAGAAGTAGTAGAGGACACCCCCGTCCAGGTCGTTTGGCTTGACACCACGGCC